>JAAUYM010035625.1_pt1 | contig 16291 bp, 19 predicted proteins | sample 7278001 | NCBI WGS metagenome assembly JAAUYM01 (sample SAMN14350224, study PRJNA611818) | marine sediment metagenome | isolation source: surface marine sediment (1.8m) | place: French Polynesia: Moorea | collected 2018-08
TACGCAACATATTCTTTAAAGACAATTTGCTTAAATGGAAAGACTTTTGCATGCTCTACTCTAGTTAAAACCCAAGATATCTGATGCCAAAAAAAGTGATAAGTTTGTACTGTTCTTGTAATACAGTAGTTTATTTAACGTCTTTTTGCTTTTCACACTTGATTCGTTTGCGAGTCCAATCGACAAATTATATAACACGTACAAAATTTGGAAGAATTGACAATTATTCGCAACCTGCAGAAAGAACAAAAACACCAGTGACAAGACTTTCTTCCTACGAGTATATTCGATCCTGTGCTTGGTTCAGAAGAGTCCGTCCGGCCTGTGCAGCATCCATGCCTTGACCTCCGGCACATTGTACACCCTGATCATGTGCTCGTTGAGCAGCGGGTACCTCTCCTCGATGAGCCCGATGCGCTCGTCTATGTAGGGCAGGGTGGCGAAGAAGGCGTCGTTCGGATCGGAGAAGGAGTGCAGGATCTGGAACACCGACAGGTCCGCCACGGACAGCTGGGAGGAGAGGGAAGGGAAGGCGTGACAGGTTAGAAATTATCATGGTGATAAAAAGTCTTATTGTACAGGTGGCATCTGGCAGACTGATCCACTTAACCGTATGATTCGCTTATCAGTAGAAAATATAAATGCGCCTTTTAAATTGATTCAAATATCCGTATTCTACTGCTTTTTTTTTACTCACCTTTCCCCCGACGAAGAATTCTCCTCCGCCTCTCCTCAGGAGGTCCTGGACATTGCGGAAGAACACGGGCAGGAAATCCAAGAAGATGCCGTTGATGATGTCGATCTTCTCTTCCAAGCAGTCGGCTCGGAACACGCTCACCCATTCTGTAGACGCCACGTCAATCAATCACTCCAGGGGCGCAAAACAGCCTGGCACTTACTGTTGTTGTAGTCTCCAACGTAGTCGACCACCCCGTCGATGAGGGCCCTGTCCATCTCGTCGTCGCCGTAGACGCCCACCTTGGCGGCCAGGAAGCGCGCGATGGCCATGGACTGGCCCAGCAGCTGCCCGTGATACTCCAGGATGGGCAGCTGGCTGAACGGCGTCGCTGCAAAGAAGGCACGAAAATGAAAGGAACTCACGTGATAATTTTTTTTTCTTCTCATTGCTCCCTTCTTCCTTTCTCTCGATTCACACATACATAGGTACGCGTACGTACTCTACACTCATGATTGCTACTTGTCGTTGACATGACACCACACAGCCCCACCAGCACCACCTTACCCTACTGTTAATAAATATTGTTAAAAGTTAATATTGGCAAAACCTCGCACACGCTCTGTCTCTTACCCTGTTTGATCCTCTTCCACTGCTCCGACCCAATCCTCCTGTCCTCGTAGTCCACCTTTCCGACGGCCAAGACCAGCCTAGACAGTTCGGCCCGGCCGGTCCCGTCGAAGTAGGTCAGTCTGACCGGCACGGAGGGCGGAGTGCCGAGCAGGTGGGCGGCGTCATCCGGATTCGAGACGGCCGGGCCTGGATCCCCGTTCGTCGCCTCCGTCTTCTTCTCGTCGTCCCTATTGGCGGTGGCGTCGGCAGCCGCGTCCTTGGCGCTGTCCGTCTTGTCCCCTTCCTTCTTGGTCTCTTCTCTCTCCTCCTCCTTCTTCTTCTCCTTTGCAGTCGCACTCGCCGCCGCCGCCCCCTCCTTCTTCTCCTTGCTCTCTGAGTTGCTGTCCTTCTTCGCCTCCTCCTTCTTGGCCTCTTTCTGTTCCTTCTTAATCTTCTCTGCCGCCGGCGTCGGGGGCGCCGCCTCCTTCCCTCCCTTGTTCCCCGCGCCCGCCTTGGTCGACTCCTGCTTGCTGCCCTTCTCCTTTGCGGCCGTCTTCTCCTTGGACTTGGCAGCGTCCTTCGCCATCGTCGTCTTTGTGCGTCCCTTTTACTCTCCTCCAGGTGTCAAGAGTGCAGCGTAGAGCGCAGCCAGGTATCAAGGAGAAAAGGGGGGAGAATATAAACCGCTCCTTCCTTCCTTCCTTTAGCGGCCTAGCTTGGGCGTATCTGCCTCCCTCCTCCTCTTCTTCTTCCTGCTTCCTACGCATTCGGGGAAAGGGAGAAGAAGCAACTGGCGTCATGCAATTGTTGAATTTGGGAGAGGGAGAAGAGGTGGCGGTGGAAGGGGGGGATTTTATAAGGCCAAGCGGACCAGAACGCAGTTTTACACCTTAAGAGATAAAGAGTTACAGCGGTTTCTCCTCGACCACTTGGCCTTTCTCAAGTTGCCAGACCTTTTTCCCGGAAAAATGAGGAGCCAGGTGTACACATACTAGTACTCTACCTATGAGTGCGAGAGCCGACCCGGCCCGTTTGGAAGCACGGCACAGGTTGCTTCGTTCCAGTCCTCTTTCCCACCCAGGATGAGTCATAATTGCGAGAGGAAGACCAGAGAGACTGCCACTCCCTTCCTCCTTCTCCTGAATTGCCATACTAGTACTGTACATGGTACGTACCCGTAATTATATTACCATGCAGAAAGAGAATGCAGAGGCGCTGTCAACGTCACTTCCTTGGGAATTTTGTAGCAGGTCATGTGACATTACTTTTTGTAGCATTTATTTCCGCAAGAAAAGAAGGAAACCCGCCGACATCACAGACATGATTCGATCATTTCCGCATGCTTTGGCTATCTAACTTGTAGGCACATTCTCAAAAAAATAAGTGATCCACACGGAGAAACGTCCTTTACTTGTGTGTGTGTGCAATCTGCTGCTGCAGGAGATTCCGTCTACACTTCCTTAAAAAAAAAAAAAAAACCAATTCGCCACACCTTGCGGAAAAGCGTATAGTGCAAAACAGTTCTGCCACACAAAAAACTTTCAAAACTCTGGAAGAGCGATTGACAAATATTTGGAACAGTCCAAGGCCCCGAATGACGCTAACGGGATGTAGTTTGTCCCTAGCAGCAGTTGCTCTGTGCTGGCTCCCCTTCCAGGAGGGATCGCGTCCGGTTGCCCCTGCTGCCCAGCGAGCCGGACCCGCCGCCGCCCCGGGCCAGGCGGGCCTGCTGCGAACCGAAAAAGCCCGGCTTGATGCCGTCCCAGCCATCCTCCATCTGGAACTCCCCTGTCTGGAAAGAGAAGGAAGCAAAACAACATTAGTACCTATATTAACCCGACGGGTCTCTTGCTCATAGTTTAGAACCTACATGTTTATTCTCACGTTCTGTGGTAGTGCGTACTATAAGATACAGTTCATAAAACAATAGTTTGGGGTCAACGCAATACGCTAAATTTCACTTGTAACAAATTTAAAAACATGTTCTACCTGTAGTTATCAGCCATCTTAAGAAACATGTAATGATCCATGTACCTATCTAGTCTACCATACATTAACACCTTTTTTCAATGTTGAGAAACATTTGTCTAAAGAACAAATCTTGGTAAAATTACATGTTTTCCGTAACTGAATAGTCTCATTGGGAAGCTTCTGCTTGCGTATGAACGTACTGTACCTGAATTTTGTCGTATATTTGTTGCGTGAGGTACTGGAAGGCGTCCTCCACGTTGAAGCCGGTCTTGGCCGACGTCTCGACGAATCCGATCTCGTGGCTCTCCGCAAACTCCCTGGCCTCCTCGTTGGAGACCTCTCTGGCCCGCGGGTTCCCCGTGGTCAGGTCGAACTTGCAGCCGACGAGCACGAAGACGGCCCGGTGCGGCTCGATGTGCCGCCTCGCCTCCATCATCCAGACGGGGATGTGCCTGAAGCTCTCCGCGTTGCAGATGTCGTACACCAGCAGCGCCCCGACCGAGTTGCGATAGTAGGATTTGGTTATCGACCTGAACCTCTCCTGTCCGGCCGTGTCCCACAGCTGCAGCTTGATCCTGGTCCCGTCGTTGACCCTGACCACCCTGGCGAAGAAGTCGACCCCGACGGTGGGGTCGCTCACCTCGGCGAAGGTGCCGTCGGTGAAGTTGCGCAGCAGGGAGGACTTGCCCACCGTGCTGTCGCCGATCAGGATCAGGCGGAACTGGAACAGAAGACAGAAGGAATAGCTCGTGTGAGTCAATGGAAGACAGTGCCATGACCCAAAGAGATAGTTGTTCAAGACCTGGTAGTCGAAGATGGGGTCAACCATCTCTCCCGCGTCGCCCTTGTCGTCGCTACCACTGTTCCTGTCCTCTCTGCTGGACAGCTGGACCCGACGAAACAGCGACGAGAGCGACGAAGACGAAGTGGAACTCATCTAGAACGGGGAGGGTGGCGAGGATGAAACGCCCACCGATCTCCAAGGGGGAAGAAGGGGGGAAATCACGACCACCTCAGCGCAGGGGGAGGGGGGGGGGAGAGGGGAAGGAGGAGGAGACGGAACTAGAACACCGTCTCTTGGACTGGCAGACAGCTCACCACCCACACCATGGCAGAAGACAGATCTGATTATGTCTTCTCCGAGGACAACACAGAGATGGTGAGGGAGGAGGAGGATGGTACGCGCGCACTAATACGAGGTAGGTTATAGCCAGCTGCTGCTGCTGCTGCTGCTTCTCTCTGGTGTGGGTGGGCCTCCTTTTCAGGGATGACTCACTGAACTCATGAGGATAAATACGCAGGAGAAGGGAAGGAGAGAGAGCCGAAAGATATGTCAGGAGAGGAGAAGAGGGGAGAGGAGAGGGTGTTGGGAAACTTCGGAAGAATTGCGTCTCCTCTAAAGCAACCTTAGACATGGTCGCACTGGAAGTGACCATGACAACGGAGACAACGCCCAAGGTTCACTTATTGCGCAGTAGTATGCTCATGTACCTACCATATATACGGTACTGTGTACACTATTGCTGCACCGATAGGAGTTTTTTGCATCTGCAATCCCCTTTTCTACACATTGATTTTTAAAGTACTGTAAAATCTGATTCTTAGTTAAACGGTGTTGCATGCATGTCAGTTTCATCATCATCACAAGTCTCGATTCAGAACGTTCGGTACGTAGCGTATCGCTGAAACAAGAACTTTGCTATACAGTACATCTGTGCATTTTAAAATTATCATGGCACCAAATCTGAGTCTGTTCCCTCTCAGATCACCCCATCCCCATGGCCGCCCTCACTCCCTCCTGCGCCATCCGCATCCTCCGCTTCACCGACTGCGGCAGCCAGGGCAACGACGACGACAGGAGCGTCTCCATCCGAGTGGAGACCGACCTGGCCACCGCGCGTGAGGCCAACCACCCGTATTCCTCCTCCTCGTCCTCCTCCTGTTCCTCTCCTTCCATCTCCATCAGGCTTTGGTGCCACAGTGTCTTCAGCACTGACGAGACGCACAGGTCTTCCAAGGAAAGACGAGGAACCTGTACATGAAAGACAAAAAACCGGATACATTTGCAGTTCTGCTGTTGCTGTCCCTGTTGCTGCTACTGTTGCCGTTGCTAGTGTTGCCAGTGCAACGGTTGCTGTTGTAGTGGCAGTGTTTGGAGGTTCCTTCCTCACCGTCCTGCAGATCCTGATCTCCCTGCTCTCTCCAGGCTCCAGCTCTTCCAGTTCCCGCAGTGACAGGACCTGGAATCGTCTGCCACCTCCTCCAACGTCGACGAGACAAAGCACCTCTGCCTCCTCCCTGACCACTCTGGCCCCCCACTGGAAGTTGTTTCTCCGCGCCACCGTGTACGAGTCCGGCAGCAGTCCGGACACCTCGAAGGGGAGGCGACTCAGCGAGGAGAAAGACGACTCGCCTGATCAAATAGGCACTTTGGCAATGGTGCCGTTGGTAACACCAGCAGACCAATACAACAACTACAACAACAAGAGCAAGAGCAGCAGCGACGACCAACAAAAGAAGCTCAGCTAGAGAGAAATTGTTAAAAAAATATTCATTTACCCAAAAAGTTCCATTTTTGAGATTTTCCTGGTGGTATCACCATGGCTTCTGAAGAAGAGTATCCTAGAAAAAAAACCATCTCCTGCGTTATTCTCACGAAACTTTTTAACTGCCGTGCAGGTTGCGTCCGCTCACCGTAATCTGGGTCCTTTCCGGCCTTCATTCTCCCGGTCAGCTCGACCCAGAGTCCGGTGGCGTTCCGGAACACGAAGGAGCGGTGGTCGGGCGACGAAGAAGAATCCTCCCCTCCGTCCTCTGCTGTGACCCCGCGAGGTCTCCGCCAGAGATCTCTCAGGAGCATCCGCAGCATCTTCTCCTCATCTCTCACCTCCTCTTCTCCCACTCCTTCATGAGCATCACGTCGAAGGCCTCCTTCCTCGAGCTGCTCGACTGTCATCGTGACAAACACTTTAAAAATATGTCACTTTTTTTTTGGCACCACCACTTATTGTTTGGTAGTCTCAGCCACAGCTGGCCGGGAAACGACCTGCTTCCATTAGCACCATTTCCTCCTCCCTCTTTCCACCGCAGCATATTAACAATGCGGCCACCACGAACTGCGATTCCGCTCTACTACGTACCATCTCCTCAGTCTCACCTGTGGTGTAGAGGAAGGAAACCTGCCTTATTCATCCTCCTCCTCCTCCTTCTCCTCCCCTTTTCTCCTGCCTACGTACAGCGACCTTGGTTTCTGTACACAGTTGAGGTATCTTTCTCTGCCGACTTTCCTTCCTTGGTGTACTGTATGTGCCAGGAGGATTTTTTTTGTTGAAATGTCTTGCTACTTGCCCATAGCGCAACCAGAGAAGGCAAGGGACTTTCAAGTCAGATGGTAACCAACAGCAATAATAATGCTTTTAAAGCTGAAGATCTCATTGTACGAGGTCTCTGTGACCATAATGCAGAGAGAAAATTTTAATTTGTCACCTTAGCTTTGCGTAAAATGACGCTCTGAAGGTGTTCAGGGCAGTATTAATGTTGTATGCATTTACGTGCATCATACTGTACTACCTAGGAACTGTCAGTACATAACTGCGAGGTATACTACAGTATGTAGGTACGAGTACGTACTACAGTATGTGTGTACATATCTGTGGGTTTGGTACGTGCTGCGGATGTCATGTACCCACCCTCACAACCTCGACTGAAGCGTCCTGGCCACAACAGCAGCTTTGTTTTTGTTTTGCTTCATAAGAGAGACCGTGAGGAGGAGACCATCACTCCATCCGAGGATGTCTTCCTCCTCCTCCTCCTCCTCCTCCACGTCTTCCAGCTCCAGCCCGGCCGTCCCCAGCATCCGCTGCGAGTTCTGCGGGTTGGGCGTCTTCTCGTCCCCTTCCGACGCTGCCGCGCACTTCGTCGGGAGGAGGCACCAGGCCAGACAGTGGAGGCAGAGGGGGAACGCCGACCTCGCACAAAGAGGGGTGCACGTGGCAAGTAAGGAAGGAGGGCAGATTTTGTTGACATCCCAAGTTAACAAAAACAGAATAAATGACAAGATGAGGTAGTACTACATTATAAAGAAATAGTATTTAGTGTGTTCATAAATTTGTTTTAATGACACCTGAGCAGTCTTGCTGCCCTGCCACATTTTAACCCAACTGATTTGCACTATTTCAGACACGCCCTTCTTGTGCGTGACCGACGTTCTCGGGCACTTCTCCAAGTTGTCCCCCATCACCGCCGTCACCGTGGGCAAGAAATTTGTGGACAACGACGGGACGGACAGGTTCACCTACTACCACATCTACTTCGCAAAGAGGTGCGCATGTCAGACATTTCGGGAAAGTTGCAGAACGGGGGAGCGGCAAAAGCGGCGGAGGAAGAAGTTGCCAGATGCCATGACATCTTTTTTTTTACATATTTTTTACGATGCTGCAATCCTGTTCTCTTAGTTCCGAGTCGAAGTCGGTGGTGTCCAACGAGGGCAGCGCCCTGTGCAAGGGAGTTCGCCTGGCCGTCTCCCAGATGCGCCCGCCGACCATCAGGCAGAAGGAGCACAAGGTCAAGATGGATCGCAAGTTCGAGGTCATTCCAGAAGCCGCCTGCAAGCTCAAGCACACGGTAAGATGGGCTGACAACGGGACTTGCGTTGCGCATCTTTTTTTTATTACCCTGTTTGGGACGACTAATTTCCCGTGCTGCAGGACGTCAGGGAGGCCCTGGAGAAGTTGCCGCCGTCCTCCTCTTCCTTGGAGGCGCAGGTGTGGTCGTTGTGCGCCGTGGCCCGCATGCGCCCGGACGAGTTCGAGGCGAGAGAGCGCATCTGCCGGTACCTGGAGGACACCTTTGCCCGCGAGGTCACCAATGGCCCCGGCGGGAAGTGCAAGGTGGTGCCCTTCGGGTCGACGGTCAACGGGCTCGGCTTCAGAGGGTGCGACCTGGACCTCTACGCAGAGATGGGTGCGGAGGGGAGGAGGAGGAGGAGCTGGAGAAGGACTGCCATGTGTTACGCACCGTTTAATGGTGGTTTTATTTTGCGTTTTAGATCTACCTCAAGAGACCCATGACCTGATGCCAGCAAAAGTAAAGGGAAATGAAAGAGAAGCGTTGCGACGGGTGGAGCAGCTAAAGGTGCAAACCAAGCGCCAATAATGCAGTTCTTTAGTACGAGTACACTATATCCACATGTTGCTCGACAGGTCGACACCTGCATGCGCGCTCTGAACAAGGTCGAGGAGGTAGCATGCGTCACCCCCATCAGGAGCGCCAGGGTGCCGATTGTAAAGTTCGTCCACAGGGCCACGGGCATAAGGAGCGACATCAGGTATGTGCGTACCATCAGGGGGCCCGCGGGGAGGGGGGGGAGGGGCTCCCAGCTACGTCCTTTGTCCACGTGGTCTATGTTTTACACCAGCTTCAAGAACCGGCTGTCTGTGATGAACACCGAGTTTATCAAGTTCGTCGTGCAGCGCTTGGACCAGCGCATCTATCCCCTCACCATGACCCTCAGGTGGGTGCTTTCCACAATTTTCTCTCATTCGCCAGGCTGGCTCAGCTTCGTTACCATCGCGTTGAACCAGGTACTGGGCGATGGTAGCGGACCTCTCCGGTGGCGGAAAAAACCCCAGATTCACGAACTACGCCTTCGCCATGCTGATCTTTTTCTACCTCCAGACTAGGTCGCCCCCAGTCCTCCCGCCCGTGAGGGACATGCAGCAGGCGAGCAAACGGATTTACTCTTTACTTTTTTTTTACCCTTGTCTACATACTCTTTATTTTTTTTCTTTCTTTGTTCAATGTAGATTGACTCCTCGTATGACCACTTTGTTCGTGGGTGGAATGCAGGATTTTGCAACGACCCTTCCAAGGTGCCGTCTTCGAGTGACAGGTAAGGATAATGCACGTGAAGGCACAAAGCTGGGAAAGAAAAAGACCACAGAGAACTGGAGGTCGGTGCTGTCCAGGAGCACGATGGCGGAGCTGCTGAGGGACTTCTTCACGTACTACGCGCGGTTCGACTTCAACCGAGACGTCGTCTGCCCCCTGCTCGGACGAGTTGTCTCCAAACGTGACCTGATGGTATTTATAGACCCCCAAAAAGGAGAAGAAAAGAAAATGAGGCTACCAAACCTAAATTTCTTCTCTCTTATTGGAGACGGGTGCTGACTCCGAACTGGAGCCGACGCACTCCAACTTGGCGACCCTGGACCTTGACCCTATCAAGGTGGATCCGAAAGGACCTTGCGTGCAGGACCCTTTTGAGCTAAACCGCAACGTCACCACAAACATGCGAGGAGACGCTATCCAGAGATTTCAGTAAGATTCTTTTCTAGTGATCTTAGAAGTGATGTTTAGGAAAATCGATCTAGGTTCTTCATTCTTAAGCTGCTTTTACGTTTTGCAGAATTCATTGCGAGGAAGCAGCCAAAGTTTGCTCTGACCTAGTCATGGACTTTACCGAGGATAGTCTTTCTCCTCCCACTGTCGTCCTCCTAGACTTGTTCGAGAAAGCCCCAAAGGCCGCTGGTAAGATCTAAAAATATACTGGAAAGGTTAATAAATATCTCAGGATAAAAATACAAAGAGCAACAAAAATCAGTCTGTGTCCATGATTGTCAATTTCATGGTGACCTCTTTCGTCCTCTTTTCAAGATGCTCGAATGCGCGAGGAGAGGAAGAAGCGCGACAAATCAAATTATTCCAAGTCCGGACTTCTCCTGATGACGAAGGCCGAGAAGTCCGGCAAACTCTCCTTCGACCTGGAGCACTCTGTGGAGTACGACTCAGCCCTGTGCGAGGCCGACTTCTTCTCGGCGACCGAGAACCTGGTCGGGAAGATCTTGCGGGAAGGGCTTCTCTTCGACGTGGAGGAGGCGACGTCGGAGGAAGGTGAGGCGGAGGGGCAAGACAATGTCTTGATGGCCGCCATCCTCAAGACCGCGGACAAAAAGCAGCAGGAAGAGGAGACGCATGGAGAAGAAGAAGAGGAAGAGGAGGACGTGATCAAGGAGGGAGACGAGCCACAGGAACAAGAAGAAGAGAGGGAGCTTCTCGGAGGGCTGGACGATGAGAAGAAAGACGGCAACGGGTCGATAGAAGAGGAAGAAGACGCTGGCAAAGTTTGCGCGGTGGAGGCGACTAGAGAGGATGGGGTCACGGGTGGTGGTGTCGTAGTAGGTCACCCCGAGGACTCGGAGGGGTTTGACCTGAACTTTCCTCAGCCCGCACCCAAGAGGAGTCTGAGTCAGACCAGCAGTGCCGTCACCATCTCCTCGGCGGAAGGGGGCGGCAACCACAACAAGAAGCGGATGCGTCCGTCGTCGGAGAGGAAGGAGGAGAGCGGGAAGACGGGCTGGCGCTGCAGTGTGTTCTACTCCACGCAGGAGGGCAGGAACAAGGCCAGAAAGGAGTTGGCGGCGGACGAGAAGTTGCCCCCGCCGTCCTCCGATCCGGTGGAGATCGAGGCGGCCATCTCCAAGCACATCATGGAGCGACATTACAAGGAGGTCAAGAAGATGGAGCATGCTGACGTGACATTCCACGTGAGTACCCACACTCGTCTCTCTTTATCATCATTATCATCATCATCATCATCACCTCGTTTCTACTTTAGCATATGTAGACAGCATTTTTACCATTTTTCTCTTTCTCTCTGGTTAGGTTTCCTTCAGAAGGATCCATTGTGAGGACGGCAAGCGGGTTCTGGAGGTGACCTTGACCGAGTTGGATGGCCGTCGCGACACCAGGAGGTTCTTCGGCCGCCTGGCCGCCTATCTTTCGGGTTTCGTCGCCAGGTGCGTCCACGGCGTACTCGGAGGCTCAAAGAGGAGCGGCACTCCCTTATAGACTGTGATAATTTTTGCCGAGTCCGCGGTACAGTACTACGAATGTACTGAATATTTGAGAACTGTGTTTGTAGTACAGCTACTACCCTAGAAAGTATTTCTTTGGAAGCCACGTTTTCCTTAATAAAGCTGTTGGAAAGAGCCTTGTCTTAGCTCTCTCTATGTACCCAACCCGGAGGAAAAGGTATTTTTCTTCTTCTTCGCTGTTGACTTGATTCAGAGCCGATTGAACAAACAGAATGTGCAGTCAACAGTGTGGAAATTTTTGTCATGTGAGAATTTCTTTCTTTCTTTTTTTTTTTTTTTTTTGCTACGGGCCAGCCTAGGCTCCGCGTCGAGGAGAGAAACAGAGGGAAAGAATGATGTGAGATGGGGCTATCGAGGCACAGAGAGAGAGTCGAAGAAAAGAAGGGGGGGGGGCATAGTGACGAGAGAAATTTGCCCTCCTCTTGCAGAGAGGACTTTTAAAGCCCCGGAATCCGTCGGAAGAGTGGCTGCCGGCCGGCTAATGCCCGTTAAGTCTCTGCATTTACTACTAGCATAGCTCTAAATTACTGTTTCGATAAGGCTTCCTTTTTCCAAGTCTTTCTGGACGGCAGCATAAAGCGGCGTAATTCCTGGATTGAGTCACACACACACACACGCGGCAATATTACTATACCTACGTACCTACGGCACACACATGTGTAACTGAGAGGGAATTGCGAAACGGTGCCCGCGTCTCATCTCTTGCCTCCCCCTTCTCCCTCCTCTTTCCATTTCACCTGAGTAGCATGATGTCATCGACGTGAATACCGCCTCCCTCCCTCCTCCTCTTCCTCCCCCTCCAACTAAATCTCCTGCTGCTGCTGCATCGGTCCGTCGGTGCGCGCAAAGCACATAGCAGCCTCTTCTTCCCACACATGCAGTTCTTGCTGCCACTGGAGAACAGCCAATGAAGGAAAGAACGACTACTTTCTATACACAAGCGCCATCTGATGGTACTAAACGTGGTATAGATGTTTATGCCTTCTTCAAGTTGCAATAGCATGAAAAAGTTAAGCAAGTCTTGTGTCAGAGACGCAAAATTGGCAAAAAAAAATCTCTTCGCTTTGCATTCCAACGATTCTCTATCTGTTGCAAAGCAACAATGACTCGATCCAAATTATATTATCGACCGTACAGCATGTCCTCGACAAAACTAAGTGCCTCATTCTACTTACTTACCTCCTCTCACCATAATAAAGCATAAAGATAATCCCAATGTGTTTTTCGTCAGTACTGCAAATTAAAGGCTATTTCGCAACGTATTTTGCGCTTCAGAAAGTCCATTGTTTTCCCATAGTAAGCGCCGGGGAAATAAAATGAGGCATTCAGGGTTTTTTTAACGGGCATGCTGTAACAACAACAGATGGCGCCCTGCTTCACCAGAGGTTCTTGCTCAAGAGGATGTTGGTTTTTTTTTTCATTAACCGCCCGGACTGCCCAGCTTTCCTCTACGAATGCCGGGACCGGGAGGGGAAGGAGTGTGAGTGATCGAACGAACGACCCCCCCCTTTCCTTTCCACTCCTCCCAAGTCCTCCAGCTGCTGCTGCCGGCACTCCGTCCGTCGTTCGTCTGTTGCGTTGCGTCCTATGTTGTAGTACGTAGTCTCACCATAGTAGGTACTAGTAAAAGAGACTTCAGGAGGAGGGAAGGAGAGAGAGGGGGGGCGAGGAGGGGGTGCTAATTTTGCCTTCGTGACGTCCGTCTGTTCGTTTCATCGGTCGCTCGGTCGGCGTCCGAGATTCTCACTCGGCCCACGCATCTTCAAAATCTCATCCTGATTACCTGAGGAGGGAGGAGGAGGAGGAGGAGCGCGGGGGAAAGAGGTGACAGCGTGGCTGGCTGGCCCAGTGGAGTGAATGGATGGGTGTGCACCCTCCCTCCCTTCCTCCGTCCCGGGGGGTGGCACTTGTGTGCTAAGAAGAGAGTGTGGACACAAGGGCTCCCTTGGTGAGTGGCGGCGGCATGCATGCATCCACGCGAGCGTGGGACGATGAGGATGATGACGCCATCGGAGGTAGGAAGGCTGCCTGACCACCAGCCACGACCACATTCGTTCCACCTCGGCAGGAGCGACCAAAGTCGGTGACGCCTGCTTGGCCACCACTACCATGTCCAACGGCAGCTACGGCGACACCACACGCGGCCTCCGACGCGCCTGGACGCGTCGGCTGGGTCCGGTGGAGGACCGAGCCAACTGGGACGAGCTGCAGGCGCTCTTCCACGAGGTGGGCCTCTTCCCGTCCAAGGCCCAGGTCTTCGAGATGGTGCAGTGCGCGAGGGAGTGCGGCAGCAGGAGGAGAAAGAAGTGCTACCGGCTCTCCTCCAACTCGTCCGCCTCCGGGGTGACGTCGGCCGAAAACGACGGCTGCAACAGGAGCAGCAGCAGCAGCAATCACAGCGACGGGCGGAGGGCGGCGCCAGCCGTGGACGACGAGGCGGAGAACAACCTCACCTTCGGAGAGTTCGCCTTCTTCGCTGCTGAGCTCATCAAGTATTACGGGCAGCATCAGGTCCGCGACAAGGGCTGGCGGCAGCAGCACCAGCAGCAACAGCAGCAACAGCAACATCAGACGGACTCTGTGTTTGTGGCCGCAGGGGACCCCGTCCAGCCTGCCCCGGCGCCGTCGTCTTCATCTCAGTTGAGGACGCAGAAGTCCAGCACCTCCGCTTACGATGTCTTCCTTGGCGGCTCCTGCGGCCCGACGACGTGGCGTGCCGATGCTGCCATCCCCTTCCTGAAGAGCCAGGGCATCACATACTACAATCCGCAGCAGTCCAACTGGGTCCCGGAAATGATAGAGTTGGAGCACCAGGCGAAGCAGACCTCCCAGGTTCTGTTCTTTGTGCTGGACGAGAAAACCCGCAACGTGGTGTCCATGGTGGAGGTGTCTTACCTATCCGGCGCCGGACGGAGGCTCATTGTCGTTCTCTCCTCCTACCCCACGAGTGCCCCCCACTCGATCTGCGGTGAGGAGATCTCGGTCACCGAGTGCACCGACCTGAACGGCGCCATGACCACTGTCCACGACTTGGTGGAGCGAGGAGGGACGCCTGTCTTTGCCTCGATGACCACGGCGCTGGGTTGCACGAGGAAGGTGCTGAGGGAGGGAGTGGCGGTGGAGGAACTATCGCTGGAGGACGGGGCGGTGCCCATTAGGTTGGCCCACGTCCAGTTGGGGGACAAGCTCGTGAGGGCCAGGGAGGCGTTCGACACCCTGGACACCGCCAGGGCGGGCAAGATCACTCTGGGGGACATCAGGATGGCCTTCAGGATCCACGCCAACGGGGCCCTCAGTCCGGGCGACCTGAGAGAAATCCTGTCCGCGCACGACGTCGACGTCGCCGCCGCTGTTGCGACGGACAAAGGAAGAAGCAGTGGCAGTATTAACGGCCTTCCCCTTGACCGTGTCCTCATCGACTTTGACCATTTCTGTTGCATCCTTGCGGAGTTCAAGAATAGGACCAAGTCAGTGAGCGGAAGAGGAGCAAGCGGAGGAAGCAGCGAAAGGACAGCCACCAGGTATTGATTATTTTCTCCTTATCACTGTTGACACAATCATTAGTTAAGATCCACCTGCAGTACTTACGTACTGTATGCTAAGGTATGGAATGAGTATAGTAATTTGCTTCTTCTCGTGACCAACAGAAGAGGAAAGGCTGCCAGCGCCCTCCGTCGCAAGGTCCTGGCACCGTTCACCCGCCTCTCCCGCTGGGTATCTTCCGGCGGTGCCGACGGGGTCCAGCTGCGACAGAGGAGCTCCCGACCGGGTCAGGGGGCGTCGGCAGCCTCCTGCGCGACGCCGCAGCCGCCGCCGCCGCCGTCGGTGCTCCTGAGTCGGCGCGGCAGCCAGGTGCGGGACGTGTACCTAGGAGGGACGTCGCGCGGCTGCGATCGCTGGAGGGACCAGGTGGCCATCCCGGCCCTGAAGAAGCACGGCCTCACCTACCACGACTCCCGGGTGGCCCGGGTGTCGCGCTCCGGGCGCCTCATTCCCCTGGAGGCGGCGGCCATGGACAACTCCCGCTGCCTGCTCTTCGTCATCCAGGGCGAGTCTCGCTCCGTGTCGGCCATGTGCGAGGCGGCCTACCATGTGGGGCGCAGAGGGAGGGAGGCCTCACAGACGGTGGTGCTGTGCGTGCAGAAGGTGCCCGAAGACGCGGGGCTGGACGGGCCCGGGCAGAAGCTGTCCAAGATGGCTTGGAAGGACTACAACCGCGGCAGGACGTACCTCTCGGACATAGCCAACCGGGAGGGGGTGCCCGTGTTCGAGGAGGTGTCCGAAGCCATCGATTGCATTTTGCAGCGATGCAAGAGTGTCAAGAGTCTCAACAAGTGACCAACGTACCAATCATCAATTCCTTACTACAAGTCTGAGTTGTACGTAAAGCGACGGAGGAGGAGAAGAAAAATAATAATTCTATCAGAAAAAAGATTATGAATAAGCTAAAGGATAATCAGAAATAAAGAAGCAAGGATATGCAATTTTATCAATGTCGAAAAATTATATTCATTCAACAAAAGCGTAATACGTTTCACGCAAGAAAAAAAACACGATTAATCATCTATGTCCTACGTAACATGGAACGCACGTGGTTGTTAATTAACCGCAGGAGTCCTGTATATGCGCTTTGTCACTCACGTACTATGTACTAGTATGTAGCAGACAGAAATTCCGGCATGAAAGATAAATTTTTGGAATGACGTGAAACCAGAAAGCTTTGTACATCGCCATGCCTCGTACTACGTATCATTTTGCATACATTATCTCTTCCTTCACCGCCCCTTCAGTAGAGCATGTCTCCGGGCGCCCTGTCAGCGCTGACGGAGTACACCTCGGAGCTCCTCTCGAACTCTGGGCTCAGCAGCGCCGTCGCCGTCCCCGTCACCTTCCTCCCCCCTGCCCTCTCTCGCGTCCTCCACTTGCGCAGTTGGCGTGCGATGACGCTGACGATGCAGGAGAAGAGCGCGGATACCAGGCAGATGGCGATCTGACGAAGAAAGAAGAAGAAGAAAAGAGAGATGTATCGGTGGCGACTTTCCCAATAGGCGGACGCAGGATGTCTTCTCACCGGATGTGGGAAAGCAACTTGTTCTGCACGAGCAATTCTTGGAAGAAATGTTTTGAATGAATGCGGGGGAGGGGGGGGGACAGGGGA
>JAAUYM010036645.1_pt1 | contig 16280 bp, 20 predicted proteins | sample 7278001 | NCBI WGS metagenome assembly JAAUYM01 (sample SAMN14350224, study PRJNA611818) | marine sediment metagenome | isolation source: surface marine sediment (1.8m) | place: French Polynesia: Moorea | collected 2018-08
AGAATATTTTAATACAATGTTCACATTGATACAGGCCCTAGGTGTGGAATAAACGATACTACCAGTTATCCACCAGCAATATTATAAGTTATTAGTGGGGGCCACAAAATGATCAATCATGCCACTACCTCTATAGGGGATGTGGAGGTAGGATAAGGCTGGCGTGTTTTTTCCCCAAAAAAGTTCCGTCGGGCTGCACTGAAGATTCGCATTTCTGCCATAACATCGTCCAGATATAACTAGGGTATTTTTTCGTTCGTTTTGTCGTCTTCCCCCGTAGGATAAGTTGCCCCCGGGGTCCTTTCCACCCACTCACTTTCTTACTCAGTTGTGAAATATTATTGATTCGGATCATACCCCACGCGGAGATTTCTTTCATTGCCCAAGACCCCACATACACACAGACAGACATGTACGTTACTGCTGTAGAGTGATGAAGTACATACTTAGTGTACATACGTACAACACAACGGAGGTAGTGAAGCCAGCAAAGTGTGTGCGGATGACGACTGACGTACAGCAAGGCGAGCTCAGCTCCAACAGCTCTGCTAACATCTTCAGCTTCAAAACAACAGCTTCTGTTCCACGATCAAATACTGATCCGACGTTGCGGCGAAAGACCTTTTTTTACTGAGAACATAGCAGTTGAAAATTACTCTGAAAGAAAACTAGAAGTGACGGATCCCCCCCCCCAAGAGACCTGACAAGGTTTCTTTTAAAAATACAGTAGTTCCTACGTTAAAGTTAATCACCCACCTTGAGTACTTTAATTCTGTCTTATTTGTATAGTTTGTGTAAGTATTAAGTGTGAAGATGTTTTAACTGCAATGAGGTATTTCGAGGAGCTGCAACTGAGTTCCAAAGAAGCAATTTTTTTATGCTATGTATGTACGAGTAGTACCCGTATGGGAGGATTGCTGTTGGTTGGTTCGGCAGTTCGGCCAGCAAGAAGTTAATGACAATTTTACAACCTAAATTGAAGGCGAGGGAGGGTGACTGAGCTAAGAAAAAAAATGTATCGGTATGTGTTGATGATTGGAGCATCGTTGCATGAGAGAAAGTCTCTGAGGCAAACTGGCTCTGAACACCCAATAAAAATACTTGTTTCTCCTCCACCGTCCCCGTTAATGACCCTCGTCTGTCTGCCTTTCTCTTCCTCTTCCTTCTTCTCCTCCTTGCTTCGAATCGTGTGCACAGGAAGAGAGAGGGAGAGATGGAAAGCTCCTGATTAGCGACACTTTCCCTCCCACAAACAGGGAACAAAGGTGGCTTTCATCAGCTTTCAGGTGAAATACAAAGTTAGCAGAGGTAAGCAGGTGAGAGATTCGGAGAGAGCGAGAGCGAGAGAGAGAGAAAGAGAGAAAGAAAGAGAGAGCGAAAGAGCGACAGGCCTTAAGAAAGGAGGAGGAAAAGAGACACAGTCAGGCAGTCAGGCAGCCTGTCTGACACTGCATGATAATCGGGTGAAGAAGCTTCAGGGCAGTAGGGATTTCAAACGCGAGGCGGGTGACGTCAAATAAAAATTCACAAAGGATTAATTAGTGAGGCAAAATGTGTATGTATGTAGGTATACTGATACTAGTGAATGCAATCAGGTCTGGTAGCTATGTATTAATGCCATAAGCCAAGTCTTGTCCACGCACAATAGCACCATAGCAAACCCCTGTCAGTCGTTAGGCCTCCTTCCTTCTCCTCCTCCTTCTCTCCCAATCCGGATACTATGCACTCCTCTTCACTCTCCTCGGAGGGACGACCTCTAGGCAAAAAATGCGGCCCAACCCTGCTGCATGGAACACACAAAAAAGTCGTCTTCCTCCTCCTCCTCCTCCTCCTCCTCCTCTTCTCTCCTTTCTCCGACCGCCCAATTGTTGCCGCCTGACCTTGTCTTTTGTCGAAATAAGAGAGAGCGAGGCAGCATCACATCCCCATCGCTCTGTGCTTTCACTTTCTCTTCTCTTTCCGGGGGGGCGGGGGGAGGAGGGGGAGACAAGTTACTCACACACTTGCGAGTAGAAAAAAGGGGAAAAATCGGGGTTACCACCCGTCAGCAAAAGCATCCCACGCTAGCTGGAAGACTGCTTAAGAAGGAGGAGAAGACCGACAACTATATAACCTTCTTAGACGCCGATGCTCCGAAACAGCTTGTTGGGCGAGGGAGGGGACGTACGTACGTGTGGTGATGCGCACGAGTAGTGACAAGAGTGACGAGGGAGGAAAGAGAAAGGGAGAGGAGGGAAGGTTGGATTCCTTTCCTGGAGGGGAAAGTAAATTGTACCTTGCATTTCCAGTCGGATTCCGAGCGAGAGAGAAGGTCACAGGAAGAAGGTCGTCATTCCGTACTACAGCACCAAGATGCAGTCTGGCGCCGGCGGCAGCTCCGGCGGCAGCTCCGGGGGCAGCTCCGGGGGCAGCTCCGGCGGCGGCGCCGGAGAGTCCTTCCTGAGGCCTTCTCTGTTCGAGCGGGTGCCGCCCTTCATCAACTTCATCCCCGCCCTCACCCCGTGGTGGCCCACGGGGGATGGCGGGCCCATCGGCCCTGCCGGCTCCGTCGGCCCGGTGCCCTCCTGCCACGGCCCGTCCCGCGGCGCTCAGTACTGGGACCGTCCCAAGTGGGACCAGGACCACCTATGGCGTGCAGCGGTGGCCGCCGGCCGGTGGGTGGAGGCCTGGGCCAACGTGGAGGGAACGCTGCTCTTGTCGGCGCTGTCGGCCGGGAGAAGAGGCGGGGGTAACAGGAAGTCGTGGGCGGGGAACATGGACAAGTCGGTAGGGATGCTTCCTTCCTCTCTTTGTAACGACATGAACTTAGTACTACAGAGAGAGTCTCTGTTACTAGAGGTCCGGCGGTAATCGCAGATCGGCCGTGCTGAGCGCCTGTCTGACGGAGGAGGAGGACGAGGACCCCATGTCGGAGAGGCCCCAAGACGCCCTGGACTGGGCGGAGGCGCACCCAGGGGTCAGGACGGTCGCATTCCCGAGGCGAGGAGGAGGGACAGACCTCTGCTGTTGCTGCTGCCGTTGTCAACCTTTCTCCTCCTTTCCCAGACTACACCAAGTGGCCAGAAAGGACCAGCTGGCGGACAACATGGCAGAAATGCAGAAGAAGTTTCCGGGTTAGTTCGCGCTTTTTCCAAGTTTGTTAAATTAACAGACCTCGACTTGCATGCCAGCCTCCCTCCTCCTCAGGCGAGTTCGACTTTCACCCCGAGACGTTCGTCCTCCCGCGCGATCGCGCCGGCGCCGCCGCCGCCGTCTTGGCCGCCAACCCGAAAAAGGACCTCTTCATCGTCAAGCCGCCCAACAACAATAACGGGCATGGAGTCAGGGTCATCAAATGGTGAAAAAAAAATCGATCAGAGCAGATAGTCACTTTAAATTTCCTTTAGTCTGGGTTGCAAAAATTAAACGGAGTCATATACGTAAGGGCAAAATAGGTTAGAAACCCCATAAATGAAGTCTTCTCCTAACGTCCGCCTTCCCTGTTTTTCTGAACTCTCCTTTCTCTTGTGTTCTCCCGTCTGGACAGCGACATGAAGAGCATCCCGACTTCCGACAAGCCCTACTGCGTCCAGAGGTACATCCGCAGGCCACTACTCATAAGAGGATGCAAGGTTGTACTACAGCGTGTCCACCAAAAAAACTGAATACTGTCCTCTTTTATGAAACAAGAATTTATTTCAATTTTTTTTCTAAATGATTTTTCAAATTTTGCAAAAGCCAATTTGACTTATTTTGCACTTAAAGTCGACTACTTCATATTTAACATATCCTTAAATGCTTTGTTAAGCACATGCAAGCAAAATAAAGTACATATCCACTTTTTCATGGACATGTATTTCAGCGTCACTGCGTTTAAAACAGAACTCTAAGGGTGATACATTCTCCTCCCAGTTTGACATCCGCGTGTACGTGTTGCTGACCAGCCTGGAGCCGCTGACCGTCTATCTGTACGAGGACGGGCTGGTCAGGATCGCTACGGAGAAGTACACGGAGAACCCGCGCAGCGTGCGCGACAGCTGCGTGCACATCACCAACTTTGACGTCAACAGGAGGAACGCAGACAAGTTCGTCCACAGCAGCACCGTCAACGCATGCGACGGACACAAGGTTCATGTTGTTGGCACGACCTAACTGGTCCTATATACTGTCTAGTATACGTACGTACCGTATATGTATTAATACTTTTTGGTAACATTATTTTGCTCCCTCTCATGCCTTGTCTCCAGTGGCGCCTCCGCCGCCTATGGACCCACCTGCACGAGCTGGGCTTCCAGGAGCACGAGATGTCTATGGTCTGGTCGCAGGTAGAGGACGTGGTCATCAAGAGCATCCTGTGTGGCCACTCGTCTATGCTCAAGGACTTCCGTGCAAAGGCCGGGGCCAAGTCATCCTATAACGCTTACAAGCTGCTCGGATACGACCTCATGCTTGACAAGGACCTCAAGTATTGGGACACCCGACACCCGAAGCATCTTCATCTTCCATAGCATCTCTTCATCACTCATAAGCCTCCCCCTTGCTTCCCTTAGGGTACACCTGATTGAGATCAACGCCCGCCCCGCCCTCCTAGACGACGACCTGGACAAGGCCGTGAACAGGCCCATGGTCACAGAGATCTTCCACATTGTCGGCTATCACCTGCCCGTCACCTGCTGCCACCACCGAGATCTGCTGGACAGGCTCGTTTGGTGCGGACTGGCGGACAGCAACAACAACAGCGCCACCGCCGCGAAGAGGTCTTCCTCCTCCTTCTCCGGCCCCACCACCTTCCAGAGGCGTCTCTACTCGAGGACTCTAACCAAGCAGGAAGAGTACAAGCAGTCCAAGTTTAAGGACAGCGACAAGAACAGGAAGGACTATCTCAAGACCATCTTGGAAGGTAATTATGTCTTTATCCGTGCTTGTTCTAACAGTTTTGGTCAGCTAGCCTGATGTAGTATTCCCCATGTTCTGGTGACGTTACCGTGCCTTTCTTTACTCCAGACCTGCTCTCTAGTGATGTTCGCACTCTCATCAAACTGGAGGAGGAACAGTCCCAGCTCAAGCAGTTCAGCAGGATATTCCCGACCAGGGACACGCACAAGTACTTCAGGTACCGGAACGAAAGAAGAGAAAAACATATTTTGAACTACAGTCGCTTATGCACGGATGATCGAGAGCAAATTTTCTCACTCGTCTGGGAGTCCCACTTGTCCACACAAAAATAATACTATAGTACTGCAGTTTCTCCTCCAATGTTATACGTACAAAATGCTCCCACGTAAGCAGGTTCGTCTGTACCACTGCACAACGGCCTTGGCTTTTCCCCCAGGTACGTGGAGAATCTGACCTACTACGACAAGCTGGTGGACGCCTTCGAGACCGAGTACTCCGGAGAGAAGAGGAAGGAGGGCAGGAGGAGGATCAACAGGATGTGCAGGAAGAACCTCCACCTGTGAGCCGTGATGAAGGAAAGGATACAACAAAAATCCGAACTGCTGGAGGATTTCCTCCCCACCCCTATTAATTCGTACACCCACATTTTATGCTCTCCCATATATTTTGTTCGTACTGTCACAAGACAGGGCAGGATAAAGAGAAGAAGATAAATCGCGAAAAAAAAAAGATTTTTGCACAGAAGTGGAACGAACGTAATCGTCGCTGTTGTCAAGTACGACACGAAAAACTGGACTTGTTTTTCTTTCTGATGAGCAGAAGGAAAAAAAAATGCTTTTTAAAAACCTCTTGGAGTTCGTGACTGAAACACCATATGACGAGGCCAGCCACCACCCTCCCACGAGATCTGCAGAAGAAAAAAGGGAGAAAATTATTTGGGGGTCCAGTTTTTAAGATTTTTTGAAACCAGTTAAGAAAAAAGGAACGTGAAAAGAGGAATGAATCATATCTGCAGCTCCCTGCAGGGGGCAAAATAACATTCTCTCTCCAGATGTAGTACCCATGCCAACAGGGTTCACGATATACTGCTAACAACCACGCAGCGTACTACGTACTGTGCTGTACGAGTTCTACTTCGGCGCTGTCTAGCGGAATTGATCAAGCGGATGTGACAAAGACACCATCTCCACTGGATCCTGTCTGACTGGAAATTTGATTGCATTCACAGATCCGCCACAACAACAACAAAAAAAATAATCTGCGCACGTACTTGGGCCATAAAGAAATGTGGAAGTGGTCAACACGTGGCGAGTTTCGCCCAGCTTCTCCTAATTTTCTGTTTGTACCGTGTATATACGTAGTAGTACCGTGTATACGATATATACAATGTAGGTGTTTTACTTATACTACGTAATCCTGTAATATGCATTATTATTTCGCGAAATCTTACACAAATTATTTTTAAGAAATACGGATGTACGTATTATAAGTCCCAGTACTTACGAGAGATCGTAAAAACATCAGGAATTTTGGTCAAAACATTTCCGACGAGACGACGGCGGGGTTATCGTAGCCGCCGCCGCCGCCGCCGCCGCCGCCGCCGCCACTCTTTTCTTGATCCGCCAAGTTTGTCCTCTTCCTCTTCTTCTCCTCCCTCTCCTCCTCGCGCAACCGGTCGATCTTCTGGTCCTGCTCCCCCTGGTCGTACAGCTCCAGCTCGGAGGACAGGAGGAAGACGCCAAAGTCGCAGGCGGCCGCGGCCAGCATAAACGCCGCAGTGGTGAAGTTCAGCAGGTGTCGCAGCTGGTCCGTGTCGTAGACCAGGCAGTTTCGTGACTGGTCGACGCCGCCGGGGGCGGCGTCGCACCGCCGGGAGTCCCAGAGGACGCAGGAGCGGTCGATCAGCGCGCCGTACAGGAATGGCGCAGGGAGGAAGCCGAGCACGCTCAGGCACTGCATGGCGGATGGGGAAAGGAAAAAAATTGTGACGGCGGAAAAATCTCCCACACCACCAATCAAACCTGACCACTAGGATGAAGCTGACGCTGGCCGCTTTGTCCTTCGGATTGATGACCCTGATCATGATGAGCGTGTTGGGCGTCCTGGTGGTGGCGCCCAGGAATGCCGTGACAAAGAGAATTGCCAACATGGCCAGGAAGGTCCGCTCGCAGTCCACGGGGCAGAAGCCGTCCGAGGCGGAGCCGGGGACCGAACCGGGATCCGCCGCCAGCAGAGGCCTCCCGGCATTGCCGAGGTCTTTGTCCTCTGCCGCGCATGCGCAGTCCGTGAAGTTGACCCCGTCCCGCCCGGCGCACCCGGCCAGGCACGGGGAGAAGAAGTCCCTCCCGTCCGCCGAGCAGACCGGGTGGAACCCGGCGGACTCGCAGCGGCAGCCGGCGGAGCACCCGGGCGCCGCCAGGGTGCCCGACTCCGGGTCCACCCCGACGATGCTGAGGGACGGGCAGGACATGAAGGCGAAGGCGACGAAGGCGAGGGCGGTGGCCGCCCCTGAGAAGGAGCACCACAGCGCCAGCTTGCGGGCGTGGATCTTGAACCTGCTGATGACGTAGGACGACACGAGGCAGCCGAGCACCGCGGCGATGGTCTTGATGACGCCGCTGAGGACGCCCGTGCGGGACGCCCGCTGGCGGTAGTGGAACTCGAGGTATTTCGGAAGGAACTGCGAGAAGCCTGCAGAAAGAGAGAATCCTGTGGTGAAGCACTTTGACGCCTGAACTTTTGCCACGCACCGATTATTCCAAAGAATGCAAACACCAGTGATCCCATGTTGAGCATGTAGATGGGAAGGGTGACCAATCTCTTGTAGATCTTCAGCGTCTCCCTGACGAACTCCCTGGGCGACTTGATCTCGTCGTCCTCCGTCGCCGCCCCGAGGTCCAGGTCGGCCTCCGCCATCTTGGCCGCGTCCGTGTTCTCCGCCCGCAGCCGCCGCGGGAACAGCGTGAACCAGGGCGCGAAGAAGAGGAGGGTGAAGGCGATGACGGGGAACCCGAGCCACCAGGCGCCGATCCAGCGCGGGTCGGTCTCGTCGAAGTCCACCTCCCGCCCCGGGTCCACGTACAGGCTGAGGCAGGCGCCCCCGAGCAGGTACCCGATGGCCGGGCCAAGCAGCCGTGAGGCCCAGATGACGCCGAACTGCATGGGGCCGTCCCTCTTGGCCGAGTTGTCGTCGCCGTAGGGGAGGCCGAACACGTAGTAGAAGCAGCCGCCGATGCCGTAGACAAAGATGCCGGCGAACACGACCGTCAGGCTGGTCCAGTCCTTGTCCAGGTCGCCGTCTTCGTCTGAAGCTTCGCAAAAGCTGTCATTCGACCTGAATAAAGAGAAAAATATGCGTGTACCTTTAGAATCCGAATCTTTCACATAATTAGGCGACTTGCTGTCACCTCTGCGAGTCGCACAACTTCTGCTCTTTGGCGGTGTTCTTAAGCGCCCTGATCCTGGTCTTCTCCGCCGAGACGCTGGTGAAGTAAGGCAGGGCCATCAACAGCAGCCCGAACCCGGCCAGCACCAGAGCCAGGCCCATGAAGAGGGGGCGCCTTTTCACCCGACCCACCAGCGGGAGGAAGACCACGAAGAAGATCTGGCTGAACTCGTTGCCGGAGTAGATCCAAGCGGCTTCCTGCGGGTGCCAAAAAGCACAAACTATCGAACACTACGTTTTTGCTATACAGACTTTGACAGGGACCAACTTTGGACTGAATCCCGAACTGCTTCTCGACGGTGGAGAGTACGACGGTCACGTAGCTGTAGATGATGCCCATGACGACTCCGATGACGGAGTACAGCGTGAGGTAGAAGCGGTGGTTGGCGAAGCGCTGGAGCCAGTGGGGCCGCCACGAGAACAGGCCGCAGGTCGTGGCCTTGTCCTCCGACATGACTGACTCAATTTTCATAAATGGTGCTTTTTTTAAAACATCCACACCTACATGCTACAAACACAGCCTCAACACTCACTTCCTTCGCGTCAGCAGCAACAGCAGCACTCTTTGGTACAACACCATGTACGATCACATGTGGATTAATTCCAGGCTAGATCCACACACAACACGATCGATGCATAGGTATAGCGGGAGAACGCGCATGCTGACGCTATTGCTGCCGCACACATCTCTCTCTCTCTCTTCTTTCTGTGCTGCAGCGACAAGATGATACACAACTTTTTTTTTTCAGAGTGGAGGTAAGGCACTGAATAGGGACAAAGAGGCTTCAGATCTTTCCTCCGGTCCTCCTCCTTCCTTCCCAACACTGGTAGGCAGAAATAACAAAAACCTCCTGCTGCAGGCTGAAGCCAAGAGGGAGTGGGAGGGGGCTTACAGGTAAAGCTGCACGTCTGATGATATCGTGTGCCCACCGAAGTGCAAAATCGAATCGGGACGGGAGGCCTGGCTGGACTCACTCAAAGAATTTCCTCAAGTTTGCGAGATGAGCGTTGATACGTATTGATGAAAGAGATAATAAGAGATTCGCTTCTTTGGAGCGTACTGCGTACTAGATGGACGTGGAGGCCAGGTGAAGAAGCTACCATTCTCATTCCTGTACGTACTACGTAGTTCGTCTGTTGGTTACGTATTATGTACTGTAGTACTGTACTGGGTACTAGGTTGGAGGTGGCAGTTTTGACGTCTCCTGAAGAATGTGGAAGATGGTTGGGGGGCCAAAGCGGACGTCCATTGTCGGCGTGGGAGGCCGAAAATAATAATAACACCCTGTTCAAAAGAATTGTTTGCCTTTTCAAAGTGAGGCTTATTCCTGGAGATGCGAGAAGTGTGAAAAGGTCTGCCGCGATGGAAGCATGAAGCACAACAAGCACGTGAATGAAATATTGCGAAGGCACTCTTAGCCTCTTGCATGAGCAACTTAATTTTTAAAGAGTAAGAAATATACTTGTGTGTGGAACAATAAGAACAGTACATAGAACATTGTGGAGTTCCCTGTAACCGTTATGTCTAATTTTTTTATCATACTTTTTTTCCGCTGCTTGCCTGTGTGCTGCCAAGCAGCGTGAATAATTCCACTACTAAGTATTAGTACGAATACTAGACTACATGTAAGGCCAGTTTCATAAACGTTGTGCCAAGACGCAGAGGCGCTTGAACGGGACGAGGGAGGAAAAACTGCGTCGTTGCCGTTGCTGGAGAAGAAGAGAGGGGAAGCAAGGAAGGGGGTTGTTGAGGATCGACGTGTGATCGAGGCGTGGCCTCTGAGTGTGTATGTTGTATGTAGTACGTACATAGGTACGTTCTTCCCCAAACTACAGTTTGCGGGGAAAAGAATTATAATTTCAGTTTTTCAACTGGCTTCTAAACCTCAGTCACTAGAAAAAGCAGCTTTTTCCTTGTACATTGTACATACTGCATACACCCTTTGAATATCATTAGCAAATTATAATTAGCGTGGACAAACAAGCTTTTTAAGCTTGGTTCTCAATTCTGCTGGTATGAGCTTAGAACTAAACAAGAACAAGAAATGTGAAATAAATGGAGCATACCCCAGAAAACCCAGGCCTCTTGTTAAGGCTGCCTACGAACCAGCAGACTTGGGTCATTTAGGGGTTACACACGAAAGCTCTATTTCTTAAAAAAATACTTGAAAAAAATGTGCCCATTTGAATAGATACACAAACAAACTTAAATAAGCTATTAACCATACTTTTCCTGAACTCTGTACTTATATTCCCAAGCAGGATTTATGCTATACTGTGCGATAAAGATCCAAGCAGAGTTTACATTAATTTTTTCTATTTCTCTCTTACTTAAGCTAGAGTTGAGATGTTGGTAAAGGACACCAGAAGTGTCCCTAAAATGAGCACATATAAAGGAGGAACCTTGACAAAGTTCCTCCTTTATATGTGCTCATTTTAGTGAATCTTTCCCCCATACATTGTATACTTCAATTCTGCGCTCGTGTGGGCAACGTACTGTACTCTCCGCCAAAGAGGGGATGCGGAAAAAACAAGTTGCAAAAAAGAAATTTGCTCGTCTCTTTACGAGTGCTGGGCTTCCCAACAACATTGATTGTATGACTTGACAATCTACCCAACCCATGATGGACGCTTAAAAAATCCAATTAAGTTCCGAAAGTCTTTCTCCAGGTTTTAAAAAACAAAATTTAGGACTTATTAACGAAATGCAAGGGAGAATGAGTGTCGGGAAGAAATGAAGTGCCAATTGAGATCGATTTTCGCCAAAAGCAGTTTCTCCCTTTATATGTACCATAGTACCGTATACTACCGTAGTAGGCCCGCCCCGGCCGTTTCACAGGGCCATGGGGCTCCCTCTTTCCAAATATATCCGTATAACAAAGACTGTTAGGTCAAATAGATTAAAATTGTAATTAATGTTATAAATTTATGAAGAATACGTATGTATGTATGGGCTTAGGGGTCTAGAACCAACTGTCTGGGTGCCAAGCCGGAACAGACAGACAGACAAACAAACAGACAGACGCAACGTATTTATAAATGTAGAGATATCCTATGTTGTCCATTAAGTTTCACAGTAGTACTACCTATATATACTATGTATTGTTTCTTACCCACACCTTAACGCACAGCACTCACTTTTTTCTTACAACTAATTATTCTTATACCTAGTTTCTGTGCTAGTTTCTGTACCCCCATGGCAGAAGTTGGATACCCATGATTCCGATCAAAATTGCTCATAAATATGGGAGGGTTTCTGGTTGTGTTGTTGTGTAAAAAAAAACTCGGACGGCACAGTCCCCTAGCAAGTCCTTGTAAGAAACCCCATTTCTCATCCAGAGAGGGGTCTTTGTTCAGTTTCTTCTAGGCTTTCACAAGGGAAAGACGTTGTTGGTTGGACCGACTTTGCCAACCGCGTTCGCTTCTCCACATCCATTAGGTACAAAAACTGCCTGGACAACTCACGTCAATTTTTTGAAATTCTTTTTTTCTTGTCATTTTTCTGTGGTGCAGTAGTCAGAGGGAAGGAAGAGAGAAAAATGAAGCTGACGTCCGAGATCAGCGGGTGCGGGCGCAAGGTTGGCAAGACGCCCCTGGTCGTCACCCTGGCGGGATGCCACCAAGTAAATATCGCTTAGAGTAATACCCGGTTTAGAGTAAGTCCCATGCCGTTGCGTTGAGATGGTGAGCAAGTGCCGGGTTCGCTCCAGGGCCAGAAGAAGTCCGGCGTGGAGCACTCCTGGATGGCGCTGCTGTCCGGGTCGGACCTGGTCCAGTCCGCTACCTTCGTCGACTTCAGAGACTCCAACAGATTCAACGACCTGCTTGGAGGCTGCGTCAGGCTCTCCAGGGAGCTGGCCATGTCGATGGAAGTAAGGGACATCAACAGCGAGCTACTACCTACCTACTGTAGTAATGAAGCTAATGGAACCTGTGTCTGTTCCTGTTCCTGCTCTTCAGCTTGCCTCCAAGCGACACGGGCGACAGGTTCCCTCGCTGGCCTTTGGCGGAGACCACACCATCTCCATCGGCACCTTCCTGGCCGCCCGCGCGCGCGACCCGACCACCAGGCTCGTCTGGATCGACGCCCACCCGGACATCAACACGCCGGACAGCAGCACCACAGGTGCAGTTATTGTTGTTACTGTAGGTATATTTTTATCAAGAAAAGGTCAGTTAATCCGCTTTCCTCACAGGAAACTGCCACGGGATGCCAGTTGCTTACCTGATGAGCCTGGTGGAGTGGTTCAGGATGCCCGAGCCCAGGCTGAAGCCGCACGAAATCGCGTACATCGGACTGAGGTAGGAGCTGAGAGAATCACAGTAGGCTACACAGTTGAACCATGGGTGGAGGAGGCAACCTGAGATGACATTGGTTGGTCATATTGCAATTACCAGATCCATCGACCCGGCCGAGGTGGAGAGGCTGGACTACTTGTCCGATCGCGGGGGACTCATCTACAAGGCAGAAGAGGTCCGCAGTCGGGGGATCGAACCCATCCTGGCCGACATCGCGGCCAAGTGGGGCGGAGGAAGTGGAGGTCTGTGTGTCAGCAACTGGTTTCTTTTCTGCCTGATGGCGAGCAAGCCTGTTTGCTCTGTGTACGTGTCTCTCCAGTCGGCGCCCACAGTGGATCTGGGGAGGTGAGCGCTTCCTTCCCGTTTCCTGTGCACATCAGCCTGGACATCGACAGCATCGACCCCGAGTGGGCGCCGGCCACCGGGACTCCCGTACCGAACGGGATGACGCCCTCGCAGGTCTGCAGGACGCTCACCTTCTTCAACAAGGCCGCCGCTGAAGGTTAGTAGTGCGGCAAAACGCCATTAGTAAGCACTTAGCATTTGCACTATACATAGGTGTTTGCCACCTGGACGTGGTGGAGCTGAACCCGTACTTGTCCACCGTGGAGGAGGCCGCAGTCACCGTCTGTACATCGCAGCAGGTGAAGGGGAGGGGGGGACGCAAGTCGACGAGGCAGTGACTTTCGAATGGCAGTCTGACTGACGTTTCCACCCCGTCCAGGTGCTGACGACCTGGCTGCGCTCGCAGCAGGTGCTGATCTGGGGCGCGTCCGGCGTCCACGGCCCGAGCCGCCGGGTGCACCGCATGCTGAAGAGGACGGCCACCGCCTTCCAGCTAGTGGCGCCGGCGCTCAAGGAGGAGAAGTCCACGCACAGCGACGAGGAGGACGAGCACGTGCGCGAGGCGGGGACGGAGAAAACCGCAGACGTCTTCGCCAGGAAGACCTCGGAGCAGGTGAGGCGCTTTCTGTTTGGCGACCTGCAACATGACAAGGACCACTGTGTAACTTTCCATGATGTAACACTACAGTACATACCGTATTTATTGTACCTGCCTACCTACAACGTACTAGGTGTTCTCCGCTTGGCTGCGGTCTCAGCAGGAGGTGTTGACCGCCAAGCGTCGGCTGTCCGCCCCTCCAAGCTCCTCCGCACTGCAGGTGCGTCAGTCTACATCTACCACGCACACATAGTAGCAATTACAAACTGCTTTCACAAATAACAAAATTCTGCAAATCCTTTCTTTCAGGCCATGCTTGCTCGCAATGGACTTTTCTAATATATGGGAAAAGAAGGCAAGAGAGGGGAGACCAAGATTAGGCTGAAAGATGTTACATACCTATACAGTACCCTGCTATACATGTACTATGCTGCAAACCTCAAGATTATTTTCGGTTCCTAATGACCGCCGAGCGCGTTCAAAACAAAGCTGCTCCCTACAAGCAGCCAACTGTTTACTGTTATGTACATACATACGAGGTATTATAACTGCATCATATTGTTGCAAACCCTGCCCAAACGATGACAACAAGAACCCACTCCGTCCGAATGTAGTGTGATAGAACAGGATTCTCATGCTAATTTCGCTGATGTCTCATATAATAAAGTACCTACGTATTACAACGTGTTGACTTGAGCGCGGATGATTTTTTTGTTGGATGTACTACTAGATACAGTAGTAACTCTATTAACAGTCAAATTCGCCAACAAAATGTTGTTCTGTGATTTGCTATGACATAGAATTCTGTGCAAAAAAAACATATCTCAAAGTCATTCTTTTCCATTAAATCAATTCCAACTTGATTTGAAGTGGGTCATTTTACGAAGTTGATGCAGACTACAGTTTAAGAAGACTGCACCCGAGACAAGAATGAAGGGCTAACATGAGTCAAAGGACTAGAGCATAAAGGAAGAGGAATCATCTGGAATATGAATGCATGACTACCTACTTTTTTTTTCTTCATCCGTCCCGCGAGCTCCCTACGATAAGGGATCCATAAAAAGTTTCTGCGCTTCCTACTTTCTCTCCCTCTCTCCCCTTCCTGTGTGGCAAGTGCCAGGCCTACTAGTAAGCTGTACTCCTGTGTGAGCACGCTGCCCCCCCCCCCCAATTGTTTGCAGTTTCCAGCCCGTTGTTTGTACACTTTATGCGCTGTAAAAAGATAAGTCTAGTCTGGGTGACATCATGCACGCTACAGAGAATGGAGATGCCTCAGCAACCGTTACTGTACCTATGTATTACGTACGTACACTACAACTGGAGTTAGGTATACCTAATACCATATACGGCAGGATCCCCTAAAAAGACACCTGTTTGGAGTTGCATACAAGGGGAAATCACGACATGTCAAATGTGTAGGCACCATTAACATGACCTGCTACGCATTTAGAGGGGAAAGGGGGGGAGACGAAGAAGATGAGGGTGATATTTGCAAGGCAATTTTACACAACTAACGAGCCACACCTGATCGTCATAGTTATACCGGTTTGGGCTGCCAACGACACGGTGTTTAATTCTAACAGAGATCTCTGAACATCGTACCTTACCAGGTAAGTCACCTGTTTGTTAAGAGAATTAGAGAGAGGGGGAGAGAAACTCCCTTATCTCGTCCTCGACGTTGAACTTGTTATCTGCCTTTCCCTCCCACCTGCCCTCCCCCCCCCCCCCTGTGCTTTTTGTCCTCTCATATACGCGCATTCGGAGGAGAAGTGTCGAAGAACTATGAAGTAGTGCTGAAGGATCGGTGGCAGCCATCAGCCCCAAAAAAGAGCTATACCAAAAAATACAATAATTCATACTTCTGACAACATCAACAGAGAAGCCTTTATCAGTATTTGGTGCGCCAGACTGACTCACGGCCTTGACCGCGCCGCCACCATGTTCGAGAACAGCTTCCGCCGCTTCTTCATCCTCCAATGGAAGAACCTGCTGCTGAAGAAGCGCCACTGGCTGCTGACGCTGTGCGAGATCGTAATCCCCACCCTCCTCTTCGTCAGCATCGTGGCCATCAGGAACACCGGCGGGGATGACGTAAGTTTCTCAGAATTGATGATACGTACTATTTACATACGCCCACAATCCACACATAAAGAAAGAAACAAAAAAAAAACACTTCACAAGCAAATTACGCATCTCAGACATGTGTAGCATCATCTCTTTCTCCCTCCCTCTACTCTCCTCTACTTCAGATGCTCGGTGACGCCATCCCGTACAGACCTAAGTAGCTCGAAACATATCAAATTAATTCGAAAAGAAGATTGATTCCTGGAGATGTGTATTGTGTGTGCTGTACATACTTAATGGCAACAAGGAGATTACATTAATTCGCACTGCTTCAGCAAAAAAAATACCCCCTTTGCACCCAAGAATTGAATGGTGTGTTTTGACATTATTTTCTGACAGCTAAAAAAACTAGTATGGGTATAATGTACGTAAACTTAAATAAAGAGCTTTTAATTTCTTGATAGTACAGTAGTCCCTCGCTAATTTGACCCTCGATATCTCGACAACCCTCGCTAATTCGACATTTTGGCCGGCAACCAATTTTTTACTACAGTGAAAGCTACCAAAATGATCAAGTCCCTCGCTAATTCGACAGTTTTTTCCTCTTACTCCTCCTTCTCCTTCTCCTCCTCCTCCTCCTCCTCCTCCTCCTCC
>JAAUYM010058627.1_pt1 | contig 16253 bp, 20 predicted proteins | sample 7278001 | NCBI WGS metagenome assembly JAAUYM01 (sample SAMN14350224, study PRJNA611818) | marine sediment metagenome | isolation source: surface marine sediment (1.8m) | place: French Polynesia: Moorea | collected 2018-08
AATGTAATTTTATTATGTTTCAGTGTATCTTTTAGTTTTTCTTATTGTTCATATGTTTAATCTTTCTCATCCTCCTGGTATTCATTTTCATCTTCCTGCTGCTACTCATCTTCCTCCTCATCGTCCTCCTCCTCCTCCTCCTCCTCCTCCTCCTCCTCCTCCTCCTCCTCCTCCTCCTCCGTTGGCGGCTCGCCCTAGTACTGTACGCGCGCCCCCCCTCTCCTCATCCCCCATTTCCCGGAGTATAAATTAGTTCGCTCCCGGGGGTCGAAACGCGGTCAAGCGCGTCTCGGGCGGGGAGACGAACACACCTAATAAACAGAGGGGGCCAGAGATGAAGGTAACGTGCTTGTGTGCCGAATTTCCAAAGACAGGAAGACTCCGCTCATGAGAACACCCTTGGAGACCAGACCAAACGGTCCTTATAAGCGGGGTCCTCTTTTATCCGCTGTTGTACTTCCAATCCTTCTTCCGCGTCCCCATTTTCTCACAAAACAACATCTTGCATCCACTGAAGATACCCTTTCCTTTCCCTCCCTCCTCTAATGCACCCCTTTCCAGTTCGCCACCCTCCTCCTCCTGGCGGGAGTGGCCGGCGTGGCGATCGCGGAGGCGGACGCCAACGCCAAGCCCAAGGCAGAGGCCAAGGCAGAGGCCGACCACCCTCCTCCTCCTCGGCCCGCCGCTCCCGCCTACCCTCCCAAGCAGCCAGAGTATCCCAGGCCCTACTACCCTCCCCAGAGGTCATACTCGCCCTCGCCTCCGTCCTACCCCGTCGTCTATCCCCCTCCGCACTCTCCGTACCCGTCGTATCCATCCTACCCTCCTCCACCATCTTACCCCCATTACCCTCAGCACCCGTCCTACCCCCCTCCTCCTCCCTCCCCATACTACGAGGAGAAGTGCACCACAAAGGAGTGGAGCTCCGAGACTGAGCTGTGCCTGCCCAACGTGGTGCAGAGCTGCGAAAACCTGGACGTGAGGGTGAAGAAGGTGCGCGACCCGAAGACCATGTGCCGGCCCGCCATGATCCCCAAGTGCAAGGTTGACAACACGGTGAAGGAGGTGCGCATCTGCAACACCCGCGTCATCAACAGGAGGGCCACCCTGTACGCCACCCTCTACGAGCAGGAGATGGTGGTCCGCTGCAACACCCACTACGAGACCAAGTGCCAGAAGACGTACGGATACCGACCGAGGTGCTACAGCGTGCCCATCAAGGTGAGAAACGACGCAGAGATCAGGTCTTGGGTCTCCAAACGTGCTGACTGACGACTTCAATTACTTTAGCGAAGTCTCGATAGTTTTGTGACTTTTCTGACGTCTCGTGCAATTGCACTTTCACTCCCTTTCAGAACTGCTATGACCTGCCGCACCTGACCAAGGTGAACATGCCTATCCGGGTGAGCGTGGCCGAGACGAAGGAGGACTGCCTGTCGCAGCGCATCCCCACCCCGCGCACCGTCTGCTGGGAGGAGGAGGTCATGCTGTGTCCGTCCGTCCCACAGCTGGTGGAGAAGGAGCAGGTGCTGCTCAAGTGCGGGCAGGTGCTGACCAACAACGACTGCAAGAAGGTCAAGCTGACCATCCCCAAGGAGGTCTGCTACCCGGAGGAGAAGTACTACCCGTACCACCACCCGAGGCCGAGGCCGGCTTACCCTCCTCCATACCCTGCCAAGAAGTTGTAGTAGTGGTGGTAGACACGGGAGAAAGAAGCGAGTCGCCACCCACTTTAGTAGACTAGGATGTTTAAGTGATTTCATTTTTTTTTCTTCATTTGGAGAAAAAGGAGCAATATTTGTCGCGTGAAGCAAACACCCCTACACACTGATTGTCAAGTCAAACGGAAACGGTGCTGTGATACTACTACTGTACGGTATCTATAAGGTTATAGTTAAGGATCAGCATATTTTTAAGTTCTATTCGTGTCGGCCGCCTAGTTTTGGAGCAATAAAATTTATATGTCTGCGTAATCGTGCATTTATTATTCCGGAATGAGTTCAAAGCCTCACATGTTTTCCCCTCCGATAATTTAACACGAATATTAGAATTATTTTTGTTAATATATTAGCAATAAAAGTTTGAAACAGCCAAATATCATACCGTACATGTTTGAAATTCACTTTGCAGACCTGACGACCCTGCTATGGGTGAACAACTAAAAAAAGTGTCGGATTAGTTATCTCCCGCCATAATTGTCATCGGAAATTTTGACTTCTTTCCATTTCCAATTTTCCCAGTGACGCCCTGGACGCTCTTGGCATGAAGCGCTACTGCTGCCGCCGGATGCTCCTCGGACACGTCGACCTCATCGAGAAGCTGCTCAACTACGCGCCGCTCGACAACAAGTAGTCGGAGCCCTTTGACGACAGGCGATTTCGAATAAAAAGCATGTGAGAATAAAATTCGTGGGGGGGTGGGGCCTATATACGAGGAGCAGAGAGGGGGCAGAGGCCGTCAAGAGGCACATGAACCGATTCAAGGGCGACAAGACTAAAAAAAATTGACGTTTTGGTTTTTTTTTGCATTAAAAAAAACAGCATGAAGCTACTACTATATTCAAACGCACTCAAGGAAAAATACTGCTTATGTATAGGACACTTTTATTGAAAAGATTGGTGATACTACGCGTAATTTGGTTTGGACAATTCTCAGAAATAGATTCAACTGTATTTGCATGTTGTTAATTTACTATTTGAGTCTGCACTTCTTTCGAGAAATACTATATGGGGAAGTCAAAACTTTGAAAAACCACCACCAGAGACTTATTCCTGCTCCCACGAACTGCCACATGGCACAGGAGGCATGAGTGGTGGTGCTGTTGGGTGGGGAGCGGAGTGCAGCAACAGCCACAGAGAGGAGGGCGGGGAGAGAAAAAGGCCAGGGGATGACCTGACCGGACCCAAGTTGTGTCCAGTAGGCTTGAGTGTAAGTGCCTCCCTTCGCAAGAAGACAACCAGCTTTGTCACGCAACCTCTACCAATTTTGAATAGGCGCGGCTTTTTTCCTCGCCACAACTGAACTTGTGGCCAATTGCTGCCAGAATTCTGCTCATCAGACCTTTTTTTGTTGGTACCCAAGGAAAAAAGGACTAAAATGCATCTTTTTAGAAGGTAGGATGTCTAATATTCTGTTCTAATTTGACAACATAGAGAGAGACTTTGTAATTTTTTTGCATGCTCTGTACGTTTATGCACTGTGGCTGATTTCTTGGGATTTTTTAAGGTAGGTTTGGGACGATCTGAAATTGCATTTATTTTGTTTCTGCGCTCAGACAGATACACAGAAATGTAAATGCAATCATTTACTATAGGAGTTAGGGTACACTGACTTGTGACCTCAGGACAGGGAGAAGTCAGGCTGCACCACGGGGTCGTCGAAAGTGGTCGGGGAGGAGGTGATATGAAGAGCTGAGGAGGGGGCAAAATCAACACAACGATGGAGATGGAGGACGTGACGGAGCTGAGGGAGAGGTTGGAGAAGGCGGAGAGGGCCCTCAGGACGGAGAGGAGGGACAGGTTGCACGAGGAGAAGGTAAGGGGGCGTCGTCCGCACTGACAAGCTTGCCCTGAGGGAGATCCTCCGGCTTGACTTTGCAGAGGTCCCTCGAGCTGCTGGACGAGGTGAAGAAGAAGTGGGAGGCGAAGGAGGAGGAGCGGATCAAGCAGAAGGACGAGGAGGCGAGCGAGCACAGAGATCAGATCTTTTCCTCTGACACCCATTCTGATCGTTTCCTCTTTTTTTTTTCCTCCACACACAGCTGGACTCCGTCCGCTCCGAGTTGACGCAGACGCTGGAGGTGAAGAAGGGGCTGAAGGCCAAGCTGCGGGAGTGCAGGGAGAGGCTGGACGAGGCCATACACAAGTACGAGGAAGAGAGGAGGAAGAACGCCGGCAGACACGGGCAGGCGGTCCTGGGGGAAGGGGCGGAGAACAAGCCTCCCGGGACGCCCGCCGGCAGCCCGGAGAAGGAGCACAAGCCCTCCTCCTCCTCCTCCTCCTCTTCCGACTGCGTCGCCTGCGAGGACCTGAGGGCCGAGATGAAGCTGCAGCGGGTGGAGATCAGGCTGTCCGAGCGGAAGGCCAGGGAGGCCGAGTCCAGGCTCAAGTTCGTGCGGGAGGTCATGCTCAGGGAGGAGAAGGAGGCGAGGGAGAAGGCGGAGGCCAAGCTGAAGGAGACGGAGGAGGCCGCGGGGACGGCGAGGGAGGCCGCCAGAAAGGAGGTGAGGGGGAAAAATGTAGGTACGAGCGAGGGGGAGGAGACTGGTTGAGCTTTTCATCACGATCTGTTTTGCGTCATGTCACGGGCAGGCCGAGGAAGAGCGATCGAAGCTGGTGACGAGGATGAGCGAGCTGGAGAAGGAGGCCGCGAAGGTGTCGCCGCTGGAGAAGGAGTCCCGCGACAGGGCGGCGGAGGCGGCCGAGCTGAGGGAGAGGCTGGCCAAGGTGGAGGAAGGAGAGCTGAGGGACCTCCGCGAGAGGGAGGCCGCGCACCAGACGCTCAAGGTCACCTGTCTGGAGCTGCAGGATCAGCTGGCGGAGTACGAAAAGGTGAGGATGAGTATAGGTAGGATGTGGATGTAAAAAAAAATTCTATTCGGAGGAAAAAAGGGTGCATCTTAATAGCCACTCGCCTTCCTACCTCCTCTGAAGGTATCCGCCAAGCTGGAGACGCAGCTGGAGGAGGCGAGGATGTCGGAGGAGAAGTCGAACAGGGAGAGGGGGGCGGCGAGGGCGGAGGCGGCCGAACTCGGGGCGGAGGCGGAGCGGGCGAGGAAGGAGGCGGAGGCGCTGCGCTCCCTCTTCCAGGAGATGAGGGAGGCGGCGGAGGCGGCGGCGGCGGAGAAGGGCAGGTCGGAGGAGGAGTGGGCCGGCAGAATGGGCAAGATGGACAGGATCAACGCGGAGCAGGCGGCCGCCTTCGCCGCTCTCAAGGAGGAGTTTGACCGCGCTGTCAGGTGTGTGTAGCAAAAGCTTGTCCTGTCCAATGAGGCAAGTCGGACGGTCCCTAAGCTTCTTTCTATAACTACGCGTCCCTGTCGCTTGCGAACAGACAATCGGACAACCTGGAAAGGGACCTTGACGCGACCAAGGACCAGAACATGCAGCTGAAGGAGAGCGTGGCGGAGTACCACACCAAGTGAGAGCGCCTTGAAATTGGTTGGAACAGGGCCACTGCAATCTGGTTTCTCTCTCTCTCTCTCTCTCTTTCTTTCTCTGAAGGTCGGTCGAGCTGGAAGGCGCCAACGCGAAGCTGCACTCGGTGATGGAGGAGATGCTGCAAAAGGTGGCAGCCAGAAACGAGGAGATCAAGGAGAAAAAGGTAAGTGGACTCGGAATAAGAAAAAAAAATCTGAAAAAGTGTGGATGTGTGAATTCTGTTCCCTTTTTGCTTATTAATCGAGTCCCGATTAACATAGTTGAGTTACTGTCATCTGCAGGAGAAGCTGCACGGCGCCAATGAAGAGCTGGAGAGGAAGACCGTCCAGATAAACCAGCTGAAGAAGCTGGTGGACCACCTGAGGAGCGGCGGGAAGGAGGGCACGGACAGGACTGGGTCGTCGTCGTCGTCATCGGGGGACTCCAAGAGGAAGCCGCCGCTGGAGTGGGCCATGTCCTACGAGGAGGTGCAGGAGGAGCTGGACCGGGAGAGGGGAAGGAGCAGGCAGCTGGCGGAGGAGCTCAAGCAGGCCAGGACTCGCGCCATGTCCGAGGCGGCGTCGGCGCCGCTGGAGGAGTCGGCGGTGCGCGAGCTGGCGCTGCGCCGGCCGGTGGCGCAGACGGCACACGCCATTCCGCACCACTTCCACAAGGTGACGCACATGAAGGCCGGGCAGAAGTGCCCGGTGTGCACCGGGTCGCTGCCGCTCTGCAGGGCCGTCAGCCAGTGCAAGTTCTGCCACCGGGTGGTCCACGTCGGGTGCGAGGACGGAGCCGGCGCCGACTGCGGCCTGTCCAGCGACCTCGCCCTCGTGCTCAAGAGCAACGCCGGCAACAGCGAGGGCGTCTTGCAGAAGGGATATCTCAAGGTGGACTAATAGTTACAATACCGTTGTTTGGATATTCCATTTTGTGATGTTTTCGTTTTCATCAGGTTCCCGAGGGCTCTCCGAGCAAGGCCGGCCGCTCTTGGCGCTCGGTGCCCGTGCAAATTGTGAAGGAGCACCTGATCGTGGACAACGGGAAGGCCGACATCCACCTGTGCCCGGAGAAGGGCTTCGTCTTCATCCAGGGCACCGTGGCCTACTCCGAGCTGTCCCACACGCCCGCGTTCGATCAGCCGCACGTCTTCAAGGTCGGATACTCGCACGGCTCCAAGATCAGGGAGACGCGATACTTCATGGCAAAGACTTTCCAGGCAAGGGATTGATGCTGGTCGCGATCAGTAGCTGGAAGTCGTCGATTTTACGGGATTTTAAAAACTTATTTTTTTTTAGGAGAAGGCTGCATGGATTGACGCGTTGGAGAAGGTGACCCTGACTGGAGAGAGCCACCAGAACGACCTCCACAGGGACAAGAGGAAGGAAGAGAAGGATGATGGTGGCCAGGTCTTCCCGCCGTCTCCGTCGAAGAAGGAGGCAAACGGGGACCACCTGGTCGACTTCGACGTGCTGGCCGCCTTCGCCGCCGACTCCACCGTCGTCTTCTGCGCCCTCCCCATCGTGGAAGACGAGGGCGGGCGCGTACTGTTCGGGACATCGCAGGTCAGTGGGGGGGGGGCCGGGGATGTTGTATATTTTTATATCCGACCTGGAAAAAAATGGAAACTTCGGATATTGGAGTTAAATGTTAGAGATAGTAAATGAATATAACTCTTCGTGCAAGCAGGGTCTCCTCATGGGCTCAGCTAAGCACTCCCCTGGCGTCCGCCCGGTGTTCGCCCACGGGGTCTGCCCGGAGGGAGTCTTCCAGCTAGCCAGACTGGACAGTCGCCGGGAGCTGCTGATGGTGGTCGGGCCCGAGCGGAGGCTGGTGGTGGCCAAGGAGGAGGACGTTCTCCCGGGGGAGGGGGAGCAGACGAGGGAACGATTCAGGTGAACAGGAAAAGAACTCTATGTACATACGTACAGTTATACAGTATATCTATCTCTCTGTCTATATACGATTAATGCATGCAAATTTAACTTCAACTTTAACAGAAAGTATTGCAAGAAGAAGAAAATTATAGATGTCGTGCACGTACCTACTTTCGTCATTAGGTACCGCAACATCGAGATCGTGAGCAGCTGCCACCGCTTCGTGGCCCGCGAGTTCGAGGCCGAGGAGGGCGGCCGTCGTGCGGCCTGCGCCTACGTGTGCGCCGTGGACGACCGGAGGGTCTCCATCCTGGCCAGGACGGACGGCACCGGGGAGTACCAGAGGAGGTACGGCTTCTCCACGGACCTGCCCACGTCGTGCCTGTCCTTCTCCTGCGCCGCTGGCGCCGCCCGCCGCACGGTGCTCGTGGCCACCGACAAGGTGTACGCCATCGGGCTGGAGGACTTCGAGGTGCGCGAGCTGGTGGATCCCGCGCTCGCCCCCTCCGTGTTCGCCGAGAATCGACTCATCGACGTCTTTGCCCTCGGTGGCGGTGGTGGGAACGGCGAAGAGGAGTACTTGCTCTGCTTCCAGGTCTGGACGAGCACCAGACGGTTCTAAAGACGTTTTAATCTCAAGTCCTCCCCCTCCCCTCCCCCCCTCCCTTCCTTTCCAACAGGACTACGGGCTCTTTGTGGACGGCAGCGGCCGCCGCAGCCGCGGGGACGTCCGCTGGAGCGGCATAGCGGGCCAGTTCCACCTGACCCGCGGCGACGGCGGCGAGGGGGCCACGACCGCCTCCTCCTCCCCGAGGAAGAACCGGAGGTGTCCGGACGGCAGGACGCTGTGGATCGCCAAGCACGACGGACTGGAAGCCGTCGGCGTCGACGACGCTGCTTCCGGCGTCGACGCCTCCGGCTTCCTCCGCCTGCGGTGCCGCAACCCTCACCTCCTCTCCACCTCGTCCGCCGAGGGCGGGATCGTCTTCTCGGAGAAGAAGGCCGACTCGGTCATCGTCAGGATGATGAACAGGAAGTAGTAGATGCTTCTCAATTTTTGCAAAGAAAATCTCCCCACAAAAAAAACGTCATTTTTTGCACACAACTTGCCAAATGCATTTTGGGTAGTCCTGCAGATGTACAAATTTTGTAGCTGCTGCCAATGAGCAGTCTACATATTGTAACGAGGTATTTCTTAGGTAATAAGGTAGGGCATTCTCTATCTTATTACCTAAAATCTGACTCAATCAAATAAAACACAAAAACAGCAGTGAAGAACATCAGTTGCCGTTCTTAATTGGACTTACGAGAGACTTTTTTTTAAATATTTTTAGGTAGTACTGTACATGGCATTTCTTAGCATATATTAAGTAGACATCATATTAATTACTTTTTATATATCTTAACGTAAATTAACTCAAAACAAGATTTGCTGCAAGGCTTCTTTCTTTGTACAGTATACCATTTTTTCTGTCTTTCCTTCAGGTGCAAAAGTTTGTAAAAATTTGACTTGGTTTCAACTCTGGAACAGGTCACATAAAGCTGTCCATGAAAAAATCATTTGTCCAGTCAACCCCAGCTTGTCTGAGCGACAGCTCCTTCGTCTTGCTTATACCCAACCAATATCGCTAGCGTGAATTTAGTGATGGGTTGCTCTATCGCCAGGGCAGATGTTAGAATAGTGGAATAAAAGACCCTTAGAGCAACCTAATTTCGACCCCTGCGCTAACTACCACTATTGTCGCCACCGATACCGTGCACCTAACGATACCAATATTGGTAGGGTAGGCATGGCAAAAGCTAACTTTACTGGTAACTGGAGTCTCTTGAACTCATTTCGGAGCATCCGTTTAACAGCAATTCTAGGTTCATTTAGTTTTTTCTTTTTCAAACAGCGCAAGTGATACTCATCATCGTCTTTCTTCGCTGCAAAATGTTTCTTTGCTTTGTCGTCCGTTTTTCTAAAGATCCTATTCTTGTTTCCTGTTGCTGCTACACTGCAGGTGATGCTGCATTATTCCGATATCCTTTCCCCTCCCTGCTCACATAAACCTCTCTCTCTTGCTCCCTGATCCTGGATCCTTTTCTGATGAGGTGGCCGCGGGAGAAAAAGGTTGCCACTTCTGGACCTCTCGGACGGACAGACCTTCCAAACTGGGGGGAGACAAAGCCTTTCTCTTTTTCTCCCGAGAAAGATTGAAGAGAATCTTTTTGCGACTTTGATGCCGCTGCCGCTTAAACAAGGCTGATAAACCAGAGTGGCACACCATCAAAGTGCGAGAGCTGCAATGTGGCAGCCAGCAGGCAGAGCAGACGTCAAAAAAAAAAACCTCCCCCTCCCCCCTTCTTCTTCCTCCTTTCCTCCCACCTCCTCTCTTCTGCTGCTGTTGGGGGGCTGGGGCAGCTGGGGAAAGAGAAGTTGTCTGGGGGACTGTCCGACTGTCCCCTCCGTGGAAGTGAGAAAGATTCATACCGATGGCGGTGTCTACTAGGTGTTGTTGTGGCTGGAAGTAGCACATTGACGATCCAGGGCAGCCAAAAAAAATTGCTGAGAAGGACCATTGTCCATAGAGGTAAAGAATAAAGAAAGAGAACTGTCGGCATGTCTTCCCGACCAATAATCCTAGGCCAAAGTGAGGCCAATCTATCGTGCAAGTGCTAGGGCGGGGCTATTTTGCGTGAAAAGTTATCAGGGAAGAAGACTGAGCATAAATGGAGCTTAAAAATATTTTTTGGTCTTTTAGCATGCGATCGGAACCCTTACCCAGCATAGCCTGAGCAAGGCCATTATTGGTAGGGTTAGCATGGCATGTGTACTATACTACACTACTACTGTACAGTACACAACACACAGAGCAGCAGCTCCTTTTTGCCTCGTGACCATTTTCATCATTATTTCAACGAGGCTTCTTTCATCACTAGGTACAGCTACTTTGTGGCATGAGCATTTAAAAGGAAACCTTTTCAAACATACTACTATAGTATATGTACGGTATGCTGTAAGATAAAGAAAGCCCTCTCGATTTCTATCGATTGCCGCCTTTCTCTTTTTGCCGATCATCTCCATGACATTGACAATAAATTCGGGAAAACGCGCTTGTTAAAAAAAACCCCAGAGGCTGGCTTTTCTAAAACTTTTGTCCTTTGTGGTACATACGTACTATAAGCCATGACATTTATCTTCTTTTTTTTTCTCCTTTGAAGGCAGATCTCCTCCGCCTTGACCTGCCGACCAGGAGAGAGATGTTTTGACCTCCTCCCCCAGCCTCATCGCCCCTCTCCCATTTCTCCCCTCCCCCCCCTCCCAACCCCCTCCAAGGCCAGAGCCATGGACCAGTACTCTCCGGCCACCGGGTTTATCTACGTCTTCAACCTGATTGTGGGCACCGGCGCGCTCACGCTGCCGGCCGCCTTCCATGACGCAGGGTCAGTCTGGGACAGACATTGTAGATTTCCCCCCCACTCATCTCACTCACGTCCTCCCTTAATGCTATTGCAGATGGATCCTGAGCACTGCTGTCATTATCATGCTGGCCTTCATGTCCTACCTGACAGCCACCTTCATGATTGAGTCCATGGCCGCGGCAAACGCGATGGTGCACTGGAAGAGGTAAGGTTGGATTTTTTTTAATGTATTTTATTATTTGTTACTGTACTAGTACAGCAAATAAAAAAAAGTCTTTTCTCCTGCAGGCTGCAGAGGCTGAAGCGATCCGGCGGCACCGTCGCCAGCGATTACCTGATCGAGAGAACGCTTCAGATTCAGCAGCAGCGCGAGGGCGCATCTTCCTCTGGCGGCGGCGGCGGTGGTGGTGGCGGTGGAGCAGGAGGAGGACAGCAAGACCATTCAAGGACCTCCAGCCCAGCAATCAGTAGAAGCTCCACCAGGTACGATAGATTTTTTTTTCCTTTACAGGCTTCTTTTGTGGCTTGCAGATTGAGCTTGCGATTAAAAAAAAAGGCGATCAGAGTACAAACGATACAGGACAGTACTTGTAGTTGTTTTCAGTGAATCACTATATTGATTGGTGTAAGATTTATTGATGTAAATGACTTTTTTTTTAGGCTGTTCGTGTCAAGGTAAGGAGGAGAGAGAGAGGTGGTGGTGTTTTCTTTCGTGTGCCATGACTTGAGAGGGGGGGGGGTGTTTTCAAAGCGGGCAAGGATAAAGGGTGTGTTTGGTGGTGTCCGTAAATTGCTCTTTCTCCTTGCAGTGCTGAGGAGATTTTAATTCCAGGTAAAAATCAAATGGCGCACGTAGAGAGAAGTCACAGCAGTCTGCAGAGAGAGAGAGAGGGCGGGGGAGGGGAATTTGCACAAGTTCCATCCGTGTGTGGTAGTACGTACACCTCTCCTCTGCTAAAAACTCACATTTTACGTACCTGTACACTATTGTACCTAGCGCACTGTAAACGAGTGTGAACCAAGACGATACCAGTATAAAGAGAGGGAGAGAGAGGGCTGGGCACGCTCCCTGTCAAGTTCCAATTGTCACATTCATGCAAATCCAGACGCCCTGAGGCAGTTGGTGTGGTGGATGCTACTACGGTGCTTGCTTCTGCACTTTGGAACTTTCCTTCAGCGTTCCTCCTTTTTTTTGTCCTTGCAGCACCCCGACCCGCTCAAACGTGGCGGCCGGGAACTCCCCGGTCCGCCAGCCGAACTACAACAGCAACAGCAACAACGTGTTGGTGGCGGGCGGCGGAAGCAGCAGCGACGACGACGACGACGGCGACGGCGGCGGCGACGGCGGCGGTGGCGGCGGCGGCGGAGAAAACGAACCGCTCATCTCGTACGCGCAAATCAGTCCAGAGGAGGTCAGGAAATCGTGAATTTATTCACCTACTTGCCCACACTGTTTTCGACATACTACCTTTTTTTCCTCCCCATGGCCCAGGTTGCTGAACGTGTCCCTCGCAGCGTGAGCGCTTACTACAGCATCACGGAGGTCATCGAGATGGGAAAGATGGCATCTATGTTCTTCAACAGGACAGGTAAAAAAAAAAAAAAAAAAAGAGACCGCCCTCTCCCCCCTCCCCGATTGTTCGATCTCCAATTGTGGCTCCACTTCAGGTCGCACCTTGTTCTACCTGTGTATCACCGTCTACCTGTACGGGGACCTGGCCATCTACGGCGCCGCGGTCGCCAAGAGCCTCAGGGACGTGGCTTGCACATACAGGTCGGCCAGTACCCACCGCAGATGGGGAAGTAACGCACACAGTGGTTTCAGACGTCTCCTCTCTTGTCCCCCTAGATACAACGACACCACTCCCATGAACATGTCGAACTCGGATCCCTGCTGGAAGGGAGAGGAGCTGACGAGGATGGACGCCTACAGGATCGCCCTGGCCGTGTTCGTGTGCGGCGTCGGCCCCTTCGCCTTCTGCGACGTCCAGAAGACCAAGTACCTGCAGATCCTCACCAGCCTCATGCGGTGGCTCGCGTTCGGGTTCATGGTCACCTTGGCCTCCATCCGACTGACCAAGGGTCTGATCGTTCACCCGCCGGCGCTGAACCTGGTGGGACTGCCCAACCTCTTCGGCGTCTGCGTCTACTCGTTCATGTGCCATCACAGTCTTCCAAGTCTAGGTGAGAGGGTGGGGTGGAATAATTTTTTTTTCCGGCTTCACCAGGATGCCAAGACATTTTGTCACACTTTTCTCTGTCCAGTCACACCCGTTTCCCAGAAGCGCCGCCTCTCCCTACTCCTGCTGAGTGACTACTTCGTCATCTTGGCCTTCTACTTTCTCCTGGCCTTCACCGGGATCTTCACCTTCTCCGAGATCAACGATCTCTACACCCTCAACTTCCAACCAAAGCCAGGTAGGCCGACTGCACCGCGCCGGGCCAGAAAAATTCTGAATGCATCGAGATTTCCTTTTATTTCTCGACTTCGAAGGCGAGGAGTGGTACCTGGCCGCCATCCACTACTTCCTCAGCCTCTTTCCCGTCTTCACCCTGTCGACCAACTTTCCCATCATCGCCATCACCCTCCGGAACAACCTGCGATCTCTCTTCCTGACCGAGGGTCGCATGTACTCCTGGTGCACCCGCCGCTGCATCTTCCCCCTCCTGGCGCTGGTGCCCCCCGTGGCGGTGGCGCTGGCCACCGACAGCCTGGAGCTGCTGGTCGGGGTCACCGGGTCCTACGCCGGCGCAGGGATACAGTACGTCTTCCCGGCCTTCCTGGTCCACTGCGGCCGCCGGGTCACCCGGAGGGCCATCGGGGTGGGCGTCAGCAACCAGCACAGCTCCTATTTCCGCTCCACCTTCTGGGTGGTCTTCGTCAACATCTGGGCCTTCTGCTCCGTCGGCCTGGTCACCTGGAACCACATCAAGAACAAGGCGTGACTATGGGGATGTGGCTCTCCCCACCATTATCTCACAAACATAAAAAAATAATGATCATACCTTTCTCTCAGTGGCTGTGGTGAAGTCTGCTACTATATAGCAAAAAGGGTGTTCCCTCCCTCCTGCATATTTTCTATGGGGAAAGTTTGTTGTTCTTACCATTGTGATTTCGGGTAACATTCATTCAGTTTCTTCTCCATTTATGTCCTCTGATTTTTTTAATGGACATGTTATCGAAAGTGAACAACTTTTTGGTTGTGCAACACTTAAACAACACTATCAATTTATGCGGAGCTAAGCAAGGGGTGATTCGTACTATCAAGCCGTTCATTATTGGGAAGAATATTTTAAAACAAGTTTTATGCAAAATAATAATGTGATATCGCCGATTGTGAGCATATATTTCCCATTGTTTTCCAAATGCATTTTAAATTCTTTGCGGAATCATTTTCGAGATGTTTGGTAGGGAAGGAGGCAAGGCCACCAGGGGACATTGCACCCCTTTATGGCACCTCTTGAGAGCGTGTTTCTACCCGGCCAAAATAGGGGAGGGAAACGAAAGACGAGAGGTAGTAGGTGGTAGGCAGGAGGGGTAAAGTGCCGCGCTTAAGAAGGTGGAAGAAGGGGGGGACTCTTCAAGGATGATGATGGAGGAGGAGGGGGGGGGGAGGGAGGCAGATGTGTTTACATTTCCTGGTCCAGGCAGACAGGCGGAAAGACGGGTGGCGACAGTGCAACAGTGCCATCTTTTTCCCAATCTAGTACTACCATGTACGTTGTACTAGGTACCTCGTGGCAACAAGACGCACTCGCGCCTTGAAAAGGGACAGGGATTCAAAGTCCTTTTTTCCCTCCGTCTCTCTTTCTCTCTGAGTGACTCACGATTGTCATGTCGGTCCATTGGATTATGCATGGAAGCCTCAGCCGCTGAGAATTTCATTGATTGGATTATGTAACCGGGGTATTTCTTGGAACAGGAGGTTTCCCAAAAATAAAATTTTAAGGAAAAAAAAAACTACGTCCATATTTTTTGCGACTTTCAGGTTTGCGACGGTGCATGACTCCTTGACCTTTCAAAACGTGAATTCTTGGATCGGTGAGAGAGAGAGGGGGGAGAGCCGGAAAAACTAGGCTGTCTGAGAATGGCTGCTTATAGTGTAGCCTGTTGCCAGGGGAAACCATGCCACCTGACGCATGCTGTATGTAACGTACACCACATAGTTTTAACATGGAAAAAATTACCCAAATTTAAAAAGTCTATATACTTATAGATTTTTTAATGTTGTTATGGCATCGACAAATAATAAAAAAAATAGCTGCGTTCATGTTGTGGTACCATGCGTATTCGAAGCTGTATCAATCAAGCCTCCTTGTGCTCCATCCTTCTAAAAAAAAAAAGAGAGAGAAGTCCATGGACCTCTCTTCTTTCTTTTTCTTCTTGTTTGTCTTTTTCGCCCTCCCCCGCCCCTCCCCCCCTCTCGAAGTAATAAAAGGGTGGTTTTGGGTCCGCGCGGAGACGCATTCGTGGAAAGAGAAGAGCGGGAGTAGGATCAGGAACGACATGGCGAAGGTAGGGAGCGAGAGAGAGAGAGAGGGGGGGGAGAACACTGTGTGTTGGAAAAAGAGAGAGGTCTTGTTCAATAATTCTGAAATCTCTGACTTTCAGCTCTGTCTGGCAGTGGGCCTCCCCCTCCTCTTGGCGGGCGTCTGCCTAGGCCAGCAGCAGAGGGCCACCTACTTCGAGGCCCCCCCTGGAGTGTCGACGGCGGAGGAGTGCAAGGCCTACTGGCAGACCAATCCGGAGGTCGCCTCCACCTCCTCCGCGCTCTTCACCAGGCCCGCAGCCACGCAGGTAAGCCTCAGGGAGACGGGGGAGGGGGAGAGGGAGAGGGACGCGAAAGATTTGACTACCGGTTCTGTTGTACTACTTCTTCAGACCGTGGATCTCTGCGTGCACTTTCTGAGTCGCAACATCTGGCGCCATGACCCAGGACTGCAGGTGGGCGAACAGGGAAGGGGGGGGAGGGAGAGGGAGGGAGGGAGGGGTCCTCCGCGGACACTTTTTTGCTTTATTTTTTACTTTATATTTAATTTTGTAGGGCAACTGCCGCGGCGACTGCTGCGAGTGGATCTGGTTCGACTCGCGCAAGGGCCTCCCGAAGGCGCCGCCCAAGCCCTGGCTCGAGTGGTTCTTCGATCTCGACGGCAGCTGCTCGAACACCCAAGACGCAGAAGCCACTCCGTGGATCTTTTTCAACGCGGTGAAAATAATAATTGTTATTATTACATATTGCAAAATATCATAAGCCAAGGATTTTTTTGGGTTTTTTTAGACGCACTTCAATTTCCCACTTTTTTTTCCCGTCCTCATCCTTTTTTTTATCATTGTGCGTGCGCAGCCGTCCAACCAGTACACGGTGTGCATGCGTCCGGTGGACCCGAACGCCGTGGAGACCGGCGACTACGCCTGGAAGCCCGTCCCGGTGAACGTGGACTCCCGCAACTGCGGCGGCCCCGGGGGCAAGTGCTGCCCGTTCAACATCGCGTCCGCCGCGGACTTCCCGTTTAAGCCGAGGGCGCCGCCGCCGCAGTAGAAGAAGAAGGAGGAGGAGGAGGAAGAGTGGGCGACGTCGTGAGGCCGGGCAGGGGTGCGGACGTTGATGTCTTTGCAGCAAGCGAAATAAAGATTCGAACTTGGGTCGTGACGGGTTTCAATGGTGATGGTGTCGGAACTACATACTCGATCGTACATCTAAGTTCGCCCTAAGTTCGACATCTTAGGGCGTCGACATCGGATACAGCCTTATTCGATAATCTAAACAATTTATTTAAAACTATATAAGGGAACACCAATGTCGCATTGGCATCGCAGGGCGCTGCCAGGTGT
>JAAUYM010057520.1_pt1 | contig 16237 bp, 24 predicted proteins | sample 7278001 | NCBI WGS metagenome assembly JAAUYM01 (sample SAMN14350224, study PRJNA611818) | marine sediment metagenome | isolation source: surface marine sediment (1.8m) | place: French Polynesia: Moorea | collected 2018-08
CCCCCTCCTCCACCCACTTTTTTAAGGAGGCCCCCACTCTTTTCGCCACGATCATCATCAGCATCACCACCATCATCATCGAAGGCAGTGGCGGTGAGAGCTGGAGATAATCTCATCTCTATGCCCCCTCTGTGTGAGAGAGGAGGAGAGAGACCTAACTGTCATCTATTCATCCCCTCCCTCTCCTCCTCCCCCAACCATTCCCGCAGCCTCCTTCATGCGGTATCAGTTGTTCTTCATCTCTCTCTCCTCTCCTTCGCACAAGAGTGTCACGACTGTGTACACCACTTGCTAGTAGGGAGAGAGGCCCGGGGCGAAGGCGGAGAAGGATTTTTACGTAGAAACTCCACCGCCCACCATCGTTCTCCTCCTTACTTCTTAACAACATAATTTGTTGCCTCCACCATCAAAAATCCCGACCAGAAGGAGGAGAAGGAAGAAGAGGGAGGAGGAGGAGGAGGAGGAGGAGGAGGAGGAGGAGGAGGAAGAGGAGGAGGAGGAGGAGCTGGCAAAACATCAGTTGCTCACCGGTCACGACTTCCCCATACCTCTTGCATTGCGAGAGAGAGAGACTCCTGGGCAGTGTGGAACCGCCATCCAGTCCCACTCCTACCCCACTCCTACCCTCCCTCCTATTATTCGGTAGGCAAGACAATGTCAGGGAGGCAGTTAAGCGACGGCAGACGGCACAAAAATTTGTCCTGGACTACCAGGACACGTGGAACAAAATGTGCGCGCAGAAACACACAAAACCAACCGCAAACCGCGCCCATAGCCGTCTTCCAAACGGCTTTGCCAGTACGGCAAGACATCGATATGTACGTACACACAATCTCATTATAACTATTAATCTCAGAATAATCATGTTTTCGTACTTGCCTTACTACTACGGCACAATGCGTTACAGTAGCATCTAGATACTCGCATTAGCGATAGTTTCCTGCTGAAAAAAAAAATCGAGATTCCGCTGTTCTACCTATGTAGTGCATACAACCCCCCGCTTGGCGACCCCGCCCTTCCTCCCTCGAATGATTCCTAATGAACCCTCCTCTCCTCCTCCTCTGTAGTCTCTTCTTCACTGCCAGCTGCCTTCAATCCTCTGTGTCAGAGAGAGACCTCCTTTTTTTCCTCCTTCCGATTGTCGTTCGTCCTTTTGCCGCGCCCTGTAATTGCTCCCTAATGGCTTGATGACCCCGCACCCCTCTCGCCGAAAGCTGGTTGGGGAGAGGGAGAGAGGAAGAGAACATCGGGAAGGGAACGGTTTTTGATATCAGAGTGGAGACACAACCAAAGGGACAAAGAGCTGCCACCACCTCACTCGGAATTGACTACAATTCTACTACTACTACTTGACATCTTCTGCTCCCCCCGGCTCCCGAAAGAGTCATGCCGATCCCTTCAACGGAAAAAAGTTTTTTAAGTTCCACGATGAGTCGGTCGTCGTCGGGAAATTGGTCGGCGACACGAAATTAACCGCGTCTTGCATGCCACGAATGTGGCCCCCGGTGTTGTGAGGAGAAGAAAAAAAAGAAGAAGGAGGAAGGTTCAAGAGGTGAGAGAGTCACGCGCCCGTTGAAGTCACCAAGAATCAATGCCAGACTTGACATGAATCTTCCTTCCCTCCTACTACAACCTAACCCTTCATCTCTATGAGACTATAGGAAACTAATAATCCCGCCTTAAGAGGGGGGAAGCAGAGGTGGCTTGTTATCCCGTGTCTGCTTATTATGCTGTGCGTGAAGACGCTTAAAAAATCATGCTCTCACAAAAATATGATTTTTTTTCAGCTTGTGCTCTGTTCAGGAGGATGGAAATGCTTTTTTGAACACAGAGCCTTTTTGAGGGGCGCCAAAGTAGCACAGAAGCTAAGAAAGGCATCTTGCTCCCCCAAGCACATTTTTTGCTTCCCCTCCCTCTTTTCGGCAAAGGGGGAAAACCACCACCATCTCTCTTTGCTCATCTTCCGCCTGCCACCGGCACCGCCACCCACCATCTCTGTCGTCGTCGGCGCCCTTGGATGAGAGGGGAAAGGAGGAGGAGGAGGAGGAAGCATCAAGGTGGGCAAACTCGACGTCATGCATCATGCTCAACGTCAACACGGGGAGTGGACTCCAACTCTCGAGACTCGACTTACTCACTCTACGGAGGTGCAGTGCGATCAACGCGAGGAGGGGGAAGAGGTAACGTGAGGAGGAGGAGGCTGCATGATTATTATTCACTCAGGCGTGTGCATTAGTGGATGACCGGGCAAGAAGATATCGAACGAAGCCGCCAGAGGAGAGAGAGAGAGAGAGAGAGACCAAAATTGCTCCTGCCTCCCCTCCTTTCTTCACGCATCAGAAACCCTTTCTTGGCCCTTCCCCCTTTTCGTCCATGGAAAGAGTTTGGCCTGGTGGTCAGACAAAGGCATCGGGTAATGAGGATGAGATCCAATGCGGGGAGGGTGGATCGACAAATGAGAAAGAGAGAGAGAGAGAACCCCTCCTCCCCGCCCTCCATTGACGACAACAAAGCTGACCCCGTCACGCGTGAAGAAGGAGAGATTTCATCCTGGAGGAGAAGAGAGATAGGAGGGCTGCTGAAAAGATGCTGCTGCTGCTGTGCCTAATCGGACAAAATTCGTGTTTGGGTTAGTTGAGCGCCGGGAGAGAGTGAGAGAGCGAGGAATGAAATGGGTTGGAAGCTTCCGAAAAAGAAGACACTTTTACACAACCCAATTTCATCTTTCAGAGGGAGAAAGAAGAAGACTGGTGGCGTCCTTCTTCTCCTTCCTTTTTTTTCATCTCCCTCCTCACAAATGGGGTGTCAAATTTGAGGGTGGCGAGAGCGCCCGCTTCTCTCACCTCCTTCGCCTCCCCTACAACTCTCCTTTAACGGCACCAGTCATTCTCCCAAACTTTTTTTTCCACAATGAATCTCGTTCGACCATAGGTAGCGCGTGAGATTGTAGATAGGCCTGTTATAAATAGCCCAATACATCTTTCGAGGATTTAAAAAGCAATTGCGATAAGTACAGTTCTACTCATTTTTGGCAAATCCCTGTAGTAAAGACTCGGCTCCACCACCGCCCCAAAAGGGTTTTCTGGTCAACCTCCGTTCGACTGGGAAGACGCTTGCCTGCTGACGACCCACAGACCAAAAATCAAGTCATCAAATCTCTCTCCCTCTCCTCCTAACTGCTGTCCGCAGAGAGAGAATCTCCTTTAAGCAATCTTTCTCTCATCTCCCAAGGAGGAGATGGAAGTCAGTTCCATGTTTGCACGCGGCCTTCCACCTCTTCCTTCTCCTTCTTCCCTCCTTCGGGTGTAAAGAGCAGCCCCCCTTCCCCTTCCCCTTCTCCCCCCCCCACCAGATAAGATCGATGATGACTGTTCAACATTTTCAAGACTCGCTACCGCCGCACCGCACCGCGTGCCAAAAAGGTGTTTTGCTGCTCCTCTTCTAGTGCGTGTCGTACCGACTTTTCTTCCCCTCCTCCCATCCTGACCTCTCTTGGCTGCCATTGTCGGATCTCTTAATCAAGGAGCAAGCTCAGACGGAGGCGCAGTGCCAAGAAGCGCCAAAAGATGCGAATTGCAAAATGTTTCACCTGAAGGGAAGAGGGAGGTAGTCTATAAATAGTACGTACGTTAAGTGACCTCATGTGCCGTACATGTTTGTTGATTTTTTTAAAGTATCCTACAGTATTTGAGGAAATAGGTCCATACCATTGTCTGTATAGTAGTGAGGAGGGAATTTGCTTCCAGAGACAATCAAAGCGTCGGATCCGTTGTTTCCCACCGAAAAAACTGACGGAAAAGGAGGAGAGGAGAAGAAGAGAGGGGCAGGGACAAAGGTGATGACGGGTCTGATCACCAGCTTCCCATCCTGGAAAAGAGAGAGGGGGAGAGGAGGTGGAGGTGGATAGCTCCATCCATTTTTTTCGACCTAGCTGGTAGCGCAACTCTCCTCTACCTACACTCTTTCTCTCGTCCTCCTCCTCCTCCCCCCCCCCCTTTCCTCTCCCCCCTCTTGGTTTGTCGGAGGGATTGTTATGAAGCGTGTCGCTCTCTGTCTGAGCCATGAGAACCGCCGGGCAAAAAGTCACACAAGAACGTTTGGGGGAGGGGTGGTGGCGACGACGGTGGAAACGAGTAAGAGAGAGAGAGACCAAGTCTGCAACAGAGGCAGACGCCAGAACAAAGGAGGAGAAGGAGAAGCGGGGTCTGAATTTTGGAGTCGTTTAAGGCCACCGTCGCCTCCTCCTCTTCTTCCTCCAGATCTTCTCACGAAGGAGGGAGCAGAAAATGAATCGAAAATTAGACCCCGCTTCACTACTAGTACCACTTACGTGTGTGTAGGTACGTAGGTACGCGTATGAAGTCATTATCATCACACAGGGGGCGTGCGACTACTCTACAGGAGTACTTCTTGGCACTGTGTAAACAGCGGTGTTTTTTTTCTTCATGACAACAATTTCAAATGCTGGAGCGGAAGGATCCATGCGGGGGGGGGGGGACAAAAATTAGCCTCCCTCCTCCCTTCCTCCAGCTGAGTTGCTGGTGTAAATTCAACCGATTCGTTGCCTTCTTGCCCTCTGAGTCGTGGAAAGAAAGGGGGGAGAGAGAAAAGAATTTCATGGCTTGATTTAGGTTGGTTGATGAATTAATCTTTTTCATTCCCTCCTTCCGTTCCCTCCCACAGGAAAAGAGGGAAATGGTGAGAAAAGAAGAGAGGGGGAAAAAACTTTTTTTCCAGAATTGTTCCCCCTTCCTCTCACTTCCCCCTTGACTTTGATGACATTGCCGCTTTTTTTCCTCCTTGCATGCGGGCATCAGTGCAGAGGCAGCCATGACTGCGAAAAAAAAGAGTCGACGAGAAAAGATTAACTGACTGCAGCAGATGACCACAGACACCAAAGAGGGAGGAAGAAGGGCTCCTTGATGACAGATTTTTGTTATGGGGAAGAAATCTTCCCTTTCCTCGCAATGGGAGGAAGAGTTAATTGGCCTCCTAAGGCGGCCTGTTCACGTACACGTACAACTGCCAAGGTGCGTAGCATTAAGTCATGGATGAGCCAAAACGAATACATACATGGTTGAGGACCACGGACTACTAAACGAATGTGCGGAAGCAGGTAGCCTTAACTGATGTTAGTACTGAGTACCAATGTCGTACATACACATGAAAAAAAATCTGGACGACCTTTGCTTGACTAGTCTTTTTTGTCTTTGACTTAATTGATTTTCTGAGAAGACAGAAACTATACCTACTACTTGGCGGTGTCACGGTTGCATCCCCGCGGCGCCTTTCAAAACACCACTCTTTTTGAGTTTAAAAAAAACATCTGTCATTCCAAAAAAAAAAGCAACTCCTAAAAATGTCTTTAGGAAAAAACTGACACACAAGAGGTGTCCTTGCTTGTGTCTTTGTCAAGAGAGAGGTAGGAAGGAAGGAGGCAGGAAGGACGGTAGGAAGCACAAGAAGCCTTCATCATCCAATGCAGAAAATGCAGTTAACCCCTTCCCCTCTCTGCCCCCTCCCCTTTGGGCACTTGTTTTTTCCTCCCGAAAAAGAAGGTCCTGTTGTTGGCCATGCCAAGGTGCATTTAATAACCTCTTCCCCTCCACCACACCCCCGGCAGCAAAAGGAGGAGGAGGAAAAGGAAGAGAAGGAAGGTACACCTGTATTTGTTCCTCTCTCTCTACTGATCGGCGCGTCCTTAAATTTTTGGTGAGTAAAAATGCTCCTTTCCGCGTGACTTTCAGACTTGGCCAAAAGGGCAACTCCTCCTCCTAATCCTCCTCCTATGTGTGTGTGTTTTTACTACGATAACAGTTTCAAAATGCAGTCAGCCAACAAAAAGAACCCTTTGTGCGGCCTTGCACACTTCCTTGTACTACCTACGTAGTAATCCTGCGTCAAAAAAGTACTGAGCTCTCTCTTAACAAACACAAAAGTTTCATGGATCATTGTGGCTTTACGGACTGTTCTGTTCGTCTCCCCAAAAAAAAAATCTACGGTACCGAACTCGTGTGCCAAGCAATTAGCAACACACTGATGTATTTACCGTAATGCAGCACACATACGTACTACATACATGCTGACTCGTATCTCACAAGAAGCGTCGAGAGACAACAGTGGCAGCATTGCCACCGCCACCTCTACCACACACGTTACGCATCGGACCATGGAGAGCCAAGGGGAGGAAGGAGGAGGAAAAGGAGGAGGAAGAGGCGTCAACGGCGGCCGCCAAACTGACCTTGGATGATCTACTTAAGAGGATTTTTTTTTCGGACAGTCGCTTCCAACAACCACCAGTTCCCCCCTCTGACGTCCGAAGCCAATCCACCTTGTGGGGGGAGAGGTTCGTCATCCACGTCCATCGCGTGGTGGAGAATGACAACTAACAAATGTCTCTCTTCCCTCCCCCCCCCCTGACACTTTTTTTTCCCGAAATGGTACCAAAAACAGAGGTGCATTCATCAGGAAATATGGCAGGGAGGGAGAGGAGGGGGAGGAACAGGGGGCAGCAGCGCTTTGTGGTCAGGTGGCAGGCCGAAACGGCAAAAGCGCTGCCTTTGTCTAACTCTTCACTTTAAACGCTTGGTGGCACTGGCACTTAAGATTAAGTCAGGAAGAAGAGGGTGGCCCTTAAAGGGAAAAATTTTCTTTCTTACTTACTAGGTATTTCAGCGTACGTAGCACAAATAAAAGCTGATAGGCGGTCAATTAGTGAGGGAGTGGAGCGGTGTGACGAAACGGGCGAAACCAACAAGAGATTGTTCTTCGGACTTTCGCTCGGAGAAGACAAAAAACACACTCAATTTTCCGGGAGAAAAAAAAGTTTCTTATTTGTTATTTGCGTTGGCCTGAAGGAGGAGGGCAAAAATTGAAATACAAACCATGGACCAAGTAAATCCCTGAGCATTTTTTTTTTGCATGGGAAATTAGGTCGATGGGAAACAAAAACCGTCTTTGCGGTGGACGTCAAGAAAATTTGTGAAAGGAGAAGGAGGAGACGCAAGGACAAAGCAATCGGATGCTGCCATACTTCACCTTTAATAACTGTGGGATTTCCTTTTGCCTTGCTGCAATGTTGTGGAAGAGAGGAAAAGAGGAAGAGGAGGAAGAGAAAAAGGGCAACTTCGCCGAAAAATAATATACTTTTTTGTTGCTATTTCCTATGTAGTGATGCTGCATCCAGGAAGGAGGATGTTAGTAGCGTTGCCTCTGTTAAGTGCAATCGACTAAAGAATTGCAAAGTTTGCCAAAATTAAGCGAGCGCATAATCAAACGTTCATCACAGCTTCAAAACTAACATTCTATGTACGTATACATACAATGAATTATAGCCACCACAACTATGTACCTAGGACTGCCACATCTTGTTTCCCACCCTCTTTTCTCAACTAAGCGACGGCGCGAGTTTTACCACCTCCTCCTCCCCCTTCTTCTCCTCCTCCTTCTCCTCCTCCTCCTCCTCCTCCTCCTCCTCCTCCTCCTCCTTCTGCGGTATCTCATCTGCACTGAAGGTCTCTCTGATTCCATTCCATTCCATCCGATCCCATCCCGCACACGACTGGCAAAAAGGCGGGGCTGTTTCCGCCATATTTCCCGCCAGCTCTGGTTATGCACGAGGGCCCCCGCCCCCCAACTCATCCTCATCTTCCATGTGGGTGACAGACAGCAGCGGGCGCGGAGATTTCAGGACAGGTAGATTTGAACGGCGGTCAGTTAAAGTGTCTCCGCGGCACATCATAGCGAGGGTTGGGGAATAGTAGGGGCTCCACTTGAACGTACGAGGAAGAGGAGGAATTTTTAGTCCATCCGAAGTGCAATTGTCCGCCCGCCCGCTCCGGTGGCTCCGTTGGCTTGATCGCTCAGTAGGTGTCAACGGCTTCCTGGATTATTTTTTTTTTTCGTTGCTTCTGCTACCACCGATGACACCTATCCTAAAACACTCCTTTTTTTTCGGTATCCTCGCTTGGCTGGATCTCTCCTTTTTGTCTCACTTGGCCGGGCGCGGGTTGATTATGTTTCCGCATTCGAGAGCGTGTATGTGTGCGCACGCATCATGCAGATGGATGCGCGATCGTTGGCGCTTGGCGACCATCCCCCCCCCTTCCAATCTCTTCCTCTTCTTTCCGGAGGGGGGAGGGGGGAGACAGAATGGAATGAAAGGTCACCAAGAGGGAGAAACTGAAGGACGAGTTGCATTTTTAATGGAATGCTGCCGGAGAAAGAGTCTCCTAATTAGTTTACCCGCCAACGGCGGCTGCGGCTGCTGCGGCTCCTGCGGCGGCGGCCGTGGCGGCGGGGGAGGCCTGGCTGTACAAACATTTTGTGGCGCGGCTTTTGCACTGGGATCAGGAAGACGAGGGAGAAGAATTCCACTGACCTTTTTGCACCCTTTGCGTTCATGACAAAAAGACACTGGACGAAAACACCCGGAAGGGGAGGGGAGGGGGGGGGAGGGGAGGAAGGACTTAAATGCCTGGCAAAGCTGAAATTTCTAATGTACAGTGGCACTCCGCTGGAGTAGCAGCAGCAACCTGGAAATTAATTGAAGGGGGGGAGGGAGAGGAAGGGAGGGGCGAGACTAAATGGATCTTTGTCCAGGTCTTTCTCCTTCGGGGGGCCCCTCCCCATTTTTTTTCCTGTAATTCCGAATCGATTCCAGGCATCAGTCGTCACCAATCGATCAGCCAGGGCCCTCCCCATTTCATCCCCCCAACCCAACCCTACGGTGGGGGACTAGTAGTGGAAAACACGCCTACCACTCTAAAGAGATTTATGTTGTACCGTAGGTGCTGCAGTAGAGAAGAATAGAGAATGTCGAGAAATATGGTCGTACTTTTCTCAAGACACCAAAATTGGAAAGGCTCTGTAGTACTGTATGGCACTGCCGTACATTTTTCTCTCAGCCTTGCAAATTTGCAAATTCCATCCCGTTATCTATGGCAACACAAGAGAGAGTTTCAGAGAAAGAAGAAAGGTGGGCGGTGGCCACGACGCTCGCATCGGGTGAGAAAATCTCTAATATCAATTACAGATAGTGCTCTATGACATCTGAAAAAGAAGGAGGGAGGAGAATAGCAGGAGGAGGGGTAAGAGGGGGGAGGGAGGAGGCGCCGCCTTTTGTCATCTCCTCCTCTTCTTCATTCGCCAACGAAAAACCACTTAGAAGGAGAGAAAAGCCTGATCGTGGAAAAAACCCGGGCAAAGTGGTTGTCGTCGTCGTCTTCTTCTGGCCGGACTGAGATGACATCTCAGTCCTTCCATCCCAACCCACCCTGAGGCCGAAAGAGGGCAGCGTGGTGGGGGGGGGGGGAGGGGGAGGGGGAGGTGGAATACACCGTGTGAAGCATGAAGAACGACTAACCAGCCGCGCAAAAGGATTTCTCCTCCGCTTTCTGGCCATCCCTGCCTTTGTGGCACGCAGTGCTAGCTCGCGGAGGGAGAAGGAATTCTTCAGAAGTCAGGCGGCAATTAGGGCCTGTGAGAAAAGAGCCTTGTTTGTCACCTTTTCTTCTCTCCCACTTTTTCCACCACCCATCAGCTCTCAAAGTGTGAGAAATGGAACGAGGAGAATAGGAAGGAGATGGTGGCCGGCTCTGTCTTCAAAATTTTTTTGAGTCTTCTACGTAGAACGTACATGGGTATGAGAGAGGAAGGTTTGTCTGGTGGAGGAGGAAAAAAAGCTTTTTGCACCATGATCCTTGTGTGCCCATGTGTGGCACAGTCTCCAAGACGGTGTGGGCCAGATATCGGTCCCGATAACGATTCCCCTTCTCTCCTCTCATCCTCCTCCTCCTCCTCTCTCTACCCTGAAGAGCGGCTTAAGAGATTACGGCGTAATTTTGGCCGGTAGCAAACGAACAAACCCACCACCTACTGACAGAAGAAAGAAAAGAAAGAGGGAGGTTTCTTTTCTTTTCCTTTCAACGTGTTTTCCCGTAAAAAGAGTAGAAAAAAAAAGTTTTTTATGCGACGGGTCAATTTTCACTAACGACATAATTAAATCTACAGACGATATACTATACTTGTATTCCAAGAAATGATGGGAGAAGCAGTTAGGTGAGAAGACAACAACGTCGAAAAGAAGAAATCTGGTGCACCACAACAGAGTGCGTGAATGGAATCATTTGCCTTGTCAACACCAGATGCTGTCAGCCTTTCTCCTAAAGTTGACCGCGGGGGAAAAGGAAGAAGAAAAAGGAAAGGGTTGTTGGACGCGCTGATACGAAGAAAAGGAAGGAAGAGATGTGCGTGTGTGTGTGTGTGTGTTTTTGCATCATCAGAGGTAACGGGACAGCTTCATTAGGGAGTTCACTCTCTCTTTCGCAAATTCTGTAGCTGCAAAAAGCTTTTTTTTCTCATTTGAGAAGAATATTCGCAGCACTTGGAAGCCATGTACGTACGTGCCAGAATGACACCGGATTTCTTCGTCTTCTTCCCTCTCTCCTTTTGAGATGTCATGATGGGCTTGAGAGCAATAGTTTTTTTCTCTGTGTGTGTGCTGTACTATACATACTCCTCCGCCTCTCGCACCCAAAGTGCCACCCAAGAGACAAGCAGCGAGCATTGTAGGCAGCAACGTGCCACTTAGCAATTTAACGGCATCAAGGGGTGCAGTGGGTGGAAGTGGTGGTGAAAGGCTTCCTCTATGGCGGAGGAGGGGGGGGAGAGCAAGAATGTTATTTAGCCACGTTTGCTTCCTTTCTCTCTCTTCATCTCTCCAACCTAATGATTTAAGCGGCGGCATTTTCCCCGTCAGCAATTAAGCGAGAGACTTTTGAGAACACCAGCGTCGTCGTCGGTGGCTCCTGCTAGGTGAGGCTAATTGAATCAAGAGGGAGAAGAAAGAGAAGAATTATGGCTTCTCCTTCCAGAGGGAGAGTAAGGAGAAATTCTATATAAGATTAACTGTTTCTCCTTCCAACTTCTTAGGTGGTAGAGCTGGTTGGTGGAGGGCGATCAATTCCTTACGCTCCCTTACCTCGAAAGGCTTTCTTTCATCTCTGCAGCACGACTGAAATTGTTTGGTTATGGGAGGGGGAGGAGAGGAGGAGGAAGAGGAGGAGGAGGCCTCTCCTCTCCCCTCACAAACGCAACAACAGGTGGCTGATGACACGCCGCTCGACCGTCGGTGAACACCCCCCCCCTTCTCCCCCTTTTCCTTTTTTGACAGGAAAGAGAGAGGGAGGAGGGAGAGGCAGGAATGAATGGGGATGGAGGCTCTGCTGGTATCGACGTGGTGGGTACAACCGGTGCGGTCGTGAGGGAGGAGAGAAGAGAGAGTGGGAACATGACACGGCTGGATGGTCACTTTCGATATGTATGTACAGTATTTTTTTTTCCTTTCCCATAACATAGGTACATGTACAATTACTTATGATTAAGTTCTTATCAGTTGTGCGTAGTTACCCAACTTTTTGCAACGATCGGTGTTAAGCTGCATGCAACGTGCACCAAGTAGCCAGGAAGTCAGTTTAAACAAGGCTACGAAGGAGAAATAAGAGAAAAAAATAAAGCTGCATGCAGTAAAGTCCGTCCTGACATCGCAACAAGACAAACACCGGAGAAAAAAAATGGAAGGTGTGTTTCTTCAGCAGCTTCCACAAATTTTGAAGCGTGGCTTTGTGTTCAAAAGGAAGAAAGAGAGGAGGAGGAGGACGAGGTGGAAACGGGATGAAAGAAAAGGACCCAAGCTGTTTGCTTGGAATCAAAACATTTCCTTTTCGTCTGTCTTCTCTCTTCCTTCCTTCCTTCTTTCCTTTCTTCCCAAACTAACCAAAGCCAAACGCCACCAAACTGAACAGCAAACTCACCCATTGACAGCGACGACGGCGACGACGGGGACGACGACGATGCCTCGAAGGCCCTGAGGAGAGTCGTCCTGGCGTCCACGACCGGCAAGTGAAGCGGGAAGGCTGGGTCCTCCCCTCCTCCTCCTCCTCTTCTTCCCAGGACGATGGGAGGAGACTCAGAGATGATAGACTGGCTGCCTCCTCCGCTTCCACCACCACTTCTCCTCGAATTCCTCCTGGCTGTGGACGTCATGGTGCCTGATTGGAGTCTGTGAAGCCGGATCACCCAAGAGGGTCGTTAAAGGTTTCCTAAAAGGAGAAAGAGAAAAAAGAACAGATTTGAGGTTTTTGAGTCTTTAGAGCCAAGAAGCAAAAATCTCACGCCTGTTTTTCTCTTTATGGTTAAAAGAGCGATGACAAAAAAAATCTCAGTCACCTTTGCTAGAGAGGAAGAAGAGAAAATTGGTGAAAATGTGGCGAGGGGGGGGGGGCGTGTCCGTCGTCCACTTCGGTGGTGACGTGGGACAAATCGAAAAATCTTCCTCCTTCGAGAGGCGACAGGGACGGAGTGAGGAAAGAACAGATTCTTCAGAAGGCGAGCTGGCAGTTTGCGGTATTTTGGGGGCAGAGTCAGAGAGAGAGGAGGATGGGGAGGGAAAGGGGGGCGTGTGCCTCCAAGCCTCTCGCATGAAGAGAAGCTTCTATCGGGCCACCTTAAAGGTGAAAACCCATAGGCACATTCGTCACAGCTCGCTGTACAAAGCCAGATAGTTTGCTGTCTGTCACTCTACTACGACAACTTTCCTGAGAAGCATTATTCCAGTGCTACTACGTGCCGAAAAAAAATATATATTTCCCACGATTGCAACGTCTATGGGTTCTAACCTGACCCCGTCCTCTGCTGCCCTCACTTCTTCCAAAAAAGCTCGGAAAGTTTGGAGCAGAAGAAGAAGAAGAGCGGAGAGGACGACTGAGTCGCCCCAAGGGAGGAGGAGAGAGAGAGCGGGAGGAGGGGAAGGGGGGAATCGTAACAGCCAAAGTCGGCCGCTAAAACGGAAGGAGGGAGGAGGGAGACGCAAATGTCAGGGGTCGCTGATCTACTAGAAGAAGAACGGAATTGAGTCATCCTCATCGATCAAGTGACGAAGAAGATTAAAAAGCTCTTCTATTTTACTATTTCTGACCTACTATTACTGCATGTAGTACATCAGATGAATGCTACTGGACAGAGACCACGATTGCTCGCAATTTTTTTTATTCCAACCCCTCAAGAAGCAATTAACGTTAAAACATCTTCCCTTTCATGTGAGCACTCCACTTGGGGTCCCCATCCCGTCACTTGACACGCCTGCTTTCTTCACCTTCCTCCTCTCCTCTTCTCTCCGAGCGCCGCCTGTGCTTTTGCCTGTTCTGTTCCCCCATCCCATTCCCGAGAAGTCACGTCCGTCGCAGGTCACAGCGCCACAGCTACTGCCAGGAAAGGAGGAGAAGGGGAAAGGAAAGGAAAGGAGGTGGAGCAGCTCTTATGGGGGCAATCTGTTTGGATAAACAATCTTTCTTCCTCTCCTCCCGTTCTCTCTCCTCCCTGGCGGGTGTTGGAACTTTTCGTCCTCCTTTTTCTCGTTTCCTCCTTCTCCTCCTCCTCTTCCTCTTGCCCATGTCGGTCGCCGCTCGGTCGGGGGGGTCGGTGGGGAGATGGAGAAGAGAGGAGAAGGGCGAATATGTAGCACTACGACTACACACACATGCTTGATGTAGAAAGCAGTGCAGAGAGAGAGACTGTTGGACTTTAAAGGTCAACTCCTCCCTCTCTCCCTCCAAGAAGTCTCTTCGCCTTGCAGGTCGTCAGAGGGGAGAGAAAAAGTCAACAGGGAGACGAGAGGGCGATGGAGCAGCAAGATGGGTGGAGAGGGAAGATGAAGGGGGGGAGGGCAAACCCGAATCGACCCACTCTCATTTGGCACCAACAGATTACTGTATTCTGCCAGCCCATTTGACGGGTAAGCGCAGAACTTCCTTACGGAATCAAGTTACGACCGGTCAAGTGGCTCCGTCACTTGCCCAATTGGAAGAAAGAGACGTTTCTCTGTACAAAAATTTCCTTATCACCTCTTTCCTATCTTTCCAGGCATCCCTTCCACTCTCTCCCCCTTTCCCTTCATGCTAATTTGTCTATGTGCGGGGAGAGGAAGCGGAAAAGTGTTGACATTTTCGAGCAGGGGAGGAGGAGAGCTTCTAAGGGCGAAAGGAGAGGATGGAGACATGAGGCGGCGGCGGCGCCCAAACGCGCATTCTTCTCGTCCTCAAAATATGGGCTATGGACCACCACCCCACCCCACCCCACCCCACCCCGGAGGTCTTGGGATGCTGAGGCGAGGCAAGGAGAAGATGCTCCTAAAGGTCAGGCATCATCCTCTCTTCTCGCTTCTTCGCATTGCAGGGGGAATCCGAAACTAACTGTTCCTCCGGCAGAATCACCAGGATCTTTTTTGCCCCGGTCAAAGAAAGAGAGAAAGAGAGAAAGAGAGAAAGAGAGAGAAAACACTTGGAGAAAAGGTCACTCATGACACGGCACGTTGCCTCTCCCGGCATTTTCTTCAAGAAAGACAAAGACTGCTGCTTTGTTTTGTGGCGAACTACCGTATCACGCACCAAAAAAATATTGGCTGCGGTGGCTCCTTTTGTCCATGTCAAAAAAAATCCTTAATCCGATCCCTCCCTCCTTGGCGACCATCGATCAATCATGCTTTGGGGGGTTTCTGCTCTCCTCCTCTCATTCTCTTTCTCTCTCGCCCTCCCGATCACCTCTTTGGAAGCAAGCAACAACGCCCAGTGTGGATAAGCGCTCTCCTTCCCCTCCATCCTTGAGTTTAGTGCTGTTCAGGCCCTAGTTTGTACTCAAGCACTTGGTAGTTTAAAACTTGAGGGAAGAAGGAGACATTTGACATGGGCAAATAAAAACTAAGCTAAGTTGCTGATGTTGTTAATTGGGCAAATGTTCTCTAAAATAAGCAAATGTACATGGGGTTAGATTTCCCCTCTTGAAGTGATAAAAGCAGGTTGCCATATCAATTGGTTTTCTGCTGGTCAATCCAATTAAGGATGAGAAGGGAGATTAAGCTCTTTGAGTGAATAGAGCGAAGGCACAAGGGTCCTTCGCGGGCCAGCCGTGGATGGGTGTGACCAATGTCACTCCCCAATAACAACAAAATAATAGTACTCGTATGTACTCTTCAAAAACCGATTTTTCATGTGGGAAAAACGGAGGAAGAAGAAAATTCAGTAATTGACCGTGCAATTCGTTCCCATTTCGACGTCGCACTAGCACTTTCCAGCTGGAGAAGAAAAAAAACATTCCCTGTTTAGTCCAAAGATGGATATCTCATCTCAGCTCGCATACCTGCATGCACGTTTGCACCAACGCAAACTACTTAACTGACTGAGACGAGATAAAGACGGGGGAGAAGGGATTCCGGTAACTTCATCTTGGCTGATACCAGCAGCAGCAGCAGCATCTCAATCTCGGTGGTGATGGTGGTAGCATAATTTGGTAAATTGACCATTCCTTCCTCCTCCTCTCTCTCCTTCCCCAGACCGTATCTCGAGATGCCATCTGCTTGTCGAAAAAAAGAGGGGGGGGGGGAGAGAGGCAAAACAAGACCAGAATATGCATCGGATATGAGGGTTTCTTGTCTCTCTTTTTTTTACCCCGGACAAACTGGAGAGAAAAAATGCAAAAATGTGGGAACCTCCATACTTTTTTCCAGCAAGACAATTTTCTTCCCCTGCTGAAAACAAAAAGAGTTAGTTCCTTCGAAAAGAGAAGAGAGGAGACCTTGGGATGCAAGTCATTTCTCCTTGATGACCCCGCAGAAGAAGGAAGGGAAGGAAAGAAAACCAAACAAAAAAAATCTACTGAACTGGGCGTGGGGTTGCCTGCATCAACGAAAAGCGAAAACTGGTGCATTTATTTCCACCCCTCCTCCCTTCAAAACCCGACCCGGTTTTTGAAGAAAAAGAAAAAAAGAGAAGTGGATTGACCTCGATGACAGGAAGCTATCCTCCTCCTCCTCTCCTCTTTAAAGGCCGTAATTTGCACACAGCACGACGGAGGAAGAAAAGGAACATCGTTGCCAGAACTTGCGCATTTGCGCAAAATGATGCGCTTTTTTTTAGAAGCTCATACGACATGAGCAAGTCTACTGCCGCATTTTGACCACACAGCACTATATACTAGTATACAAACTTAAATATTTTTCATGATTCACAACCCAGGTCTGAAACGTGCAAAATGCCATAAAATGAAGAGTTGCCCAGGTTTTTGCGCATTTTCATCGAAATTTTTGCGCTTATTGAAGGTCTGGTCACGCCAGAAAGGAAGGAAGCAAAAAACACCAGAACGAAGTGTGCTGGCCAGAAAACGAGTTTCTGAGAGGGAATAAAAC
>JAAUYM010044669.1_pt1 | contig 16230 bp, 19 predicted proteins | sample 7278001 | NCBI WGS metagenome assembly JAAUYM01 (sample SAMN14350224, study PRJNA611818) | marine sediment metagenome | isolation source: surface marine sediment (1.8m) | place: French Polynesia: Moorea | collected 2018-08
AGGCCGTACAAGTCAAAGTACAGTGACAATAAACACTAAATGGACGGACGAAAAAATGTACGTGCTTCTGATAAAGGAAATGGAAAAAACTACTACATACATCGGATAGCGATGAACTCTCAAGATGTGATTAATACAGTATATGGTATGTGTAAGACTCTTCTTTCTTTTTCCTCTTCAGATCGAATGGCGCTTCTTAGCCTCGGCGGTGAGCAGCAAATGCTGTGCACAACAACAGTAACAACTGCCTGAAAGTGGAGAAGCTTACCACCACCATCCGCTACGCCAGGCCAAACTTGAACGGGGAGGTCTAAGGCGGGGCGGGCGTCAACTTTGGGAGGACTCGAACACGACCAAGTCAACCGGAGGAAAGGAACATCTGGGCAAGGACGAAAAGTCACGGCACGAAGAAGAAATGACGACGGATGACAATGCCATAACCTATCAAAAAGATTAGTGTTAGCACTTAGCAGTGACCAAAATTTTAACGTTTTTTTAAGGGGGTTGCGTGACATCTTGTAAAGACTCCGTCCGTGTTCCCGGCAGCTGTCTTCATGTTGCTGCTTGCTGATAATAAAAAGAAGGAAGGAAGAAAACGTGAGGGAGAGGAGAGGAGAGGAGCTCTCAGGTCTCAGCTCTGCCGTCTGTTGCGCGCGAAACGGAGAGGACACAGATCGTTTCCCACTCCTCGTCCACCATGACCAACTCCTGCGAGACTCCCGGCTGCGACAAGGAGGCCCGCCTGCAGTGCCCGACTTGCATCAAGCTGGACATCAAGGTAGGGGAAGGGGCAGCTGCAGACCACATGGTCAGGTTGAGAGTGCCGGCCGGGACGGATCTTAATCGCCTCTGTTGGTTTTTTTTCTTGTTAGGGCTCCTTCTTCTGCTCCCAGGACTGCTTCAAGGGCTCCTGGGATCTGCACAAGGCTCTCCACAAGTTGGCCAAGGGCGCCGGCGCATCGCAGAACAGCAAGCGCGCCTCCACCGCAGCCAACTACAACCCATGGCCCGGATATCTCTTCACCGGAAGGTAAACCCCTCTTTCTAACTATGTCGTACTGGGTGGGCAACTTTTGAACTTGACCGGGTCTTTAACCTAAGTTAGCAGGAAAATGATTACAAGGTTTCCAGATAAACTAGAAATTTTTAATCTCCTATTTTTCCTTCCTCCTCTTACTATTCCTTTCAGACTTCGCCCCGCGGAGCAGAGTCCTCGTCGTCCGGTGCCCGACCACATTCCCCGTCCGGACTACGCCGATCACCCGGAGGGATTCCCGCTGTCGGAGCAGAAGCTCAAGGGAAACACCTACGTCAGGCAGCTGGACGACGAAGAGGTGCCGCGACAACATGTCTCAGAGACGACATTGTTGCGTAAACGTGCTCATTTCGTTTCAGGTTGAGGGCCTCCGGGTGTCGTGTCGCCTCGGCCGAGAGGTGCTGGACGAGGCCGCCGCTGCCGTCGGCGTCGGGGTCACCACGGAGGAGATCGACAGGATCGTGCACGAGGCGTCGGTGGACAGGGAGTGCTACCCGTCTCCGCTCAACTACTACGAAGTACGTGGCGAAGAAGGTCGACCTGTCGAAACGGGTGCTCTCTATGATGCTATTGTGCTCGTGTATCGCCCTGCCTTCCTCCCCTAGTTTCCCAAGAGTTGCTGCACCTCCGTGAACGAGGTGATCTGTCACGGCATCCCCGACATGAGGCCGCTGCAGGACGGGGACATCGTCAACATCGACGTAACCGTCTACCACAGGGAATACCACGGGGACCTCAACGAGACGCTCTTCGTTGGCACCCCAAGCGAGAGGGCCAGGAAGCTGGTGACCAACACCTGGGAGTGCCTCCAGAAGGCCATCGAGACGGTCAAGCCGGGCGTCAAGTACAGGGACGTGGGGAACGTCATCCAGAAGCACGCGCAGTCCGGTGGCTTTTCGGTGGTCAGGAGCTACTGTGGACACGGTCCGACTACTGGGATTTTTTTAAAAATCTTCCTCCCATTAAGAACCCGTTGATTTTATTCGTCTTTGTGCAGGAATTCACAAACTGTTCCACTGCGCCCCAAACGTGCCCCACTACGCCAAAAACAAGGCAGTCGGCGTCATGAAGCCCGGACAAGCTTTTACCATTGAGCCTATGATTAACGAAGGTCAGGAATTGCTCACACACCAAGCACATATTTGGCACAGGTGTTTAACGCGTTTTTTTTTCTTCTTTTAGGTGTGTGGCAAGATCAGACCTGGCCGGACAATTGGACCTCGGTGACGACGGACGGAAAGCTGTCGGCGCAGTTCGAGCAGACCATGGTGGTCACCGACAAGGGGGTCGAGGTGCTCACTGAGAGGAAGAACAAGCAGCCGTACTTCATGGATGAGAAATAGTACCACATGCATACATACGTAGACTTGGACGGAAAGGAAGAATGGAGAGAATTATTGACCGTCTTTGTATGTGGAAAATGTGATGGGAAAAAAGTCGCCGCTCCGAGTGCTGATTTTTTTCCCCCTCCCCCCAAAGTGAAGCTTTCGCCAACTGAAGCTGAATGAGAGAAAGAAAGGAAGAAAGAAAGACTAATGCTTTTCCAACGCATCTCTTGAGAGCGAGACTACATCGGCATGTCCACGTGAAATACATTCTTCGCTCCGTGATTGGTTATTTCTATCGAATCCCTCCTCTTTCTCTCTCTCTCTCTCTCTTTTTCAGAGCATGGGGAAAGCAGTTTTATCCTGCGGCACCGAGTGCAAATTTTGAGGTGCAATGTTCCGTAAGCAAGCGCCAAGCCACCGCAAGAGCCACCACGGTCGGTCCAGAGATTTCTCGTCCAACGATGAGAGTTACCTTGGGAGGCGTCATCAGGTCGTCGCCAAACTGGAAGAATTGGAAGATGGACCCAAGGAAGCATCACCGCGCGTCTGCAAGGAGTGCTCCGTCCTAGTCCGCAGGCTCAAGGAGGAGGATCTCTGCAAGCCCTGTAGTGTCCTGGTGGAGAAGTTGGATAGCTCACCTCGTAGTAGTTCATGGAAAGAGGGCTCAAAAGCACTAACCCGTGATCCACTCGCGTGCGGTGTCGCCACGTCGGACCAAGACGTCGTCAAAGAGGAGACGGATGCTGACTCCACCCAGATGGAAAGCAGAGAACATCACCGCTCGGCGATGATCACCAGTTTCTACGAGTATCCCCCTCTGATGGGCAGCAGCGACGGCAGCCAGCCTGACTCGACGCTAGGAGAAGGCGGAGGGAAGGCAGAAGGCGAGACGGAAAAGACAACTTTGGTCAAGTCCAAAAGGGCGCCAAGCAGGAGGGAGATCTGCCAGAGCAGTGACCAGTTTGCCATCCCTCACGCGAGATACGACGGTGCCTTCTGTAGCAACGCCAACGATGTCCCCACCAAAGGTACTCGTGGCGGGGGGGGGGAGGGGGGAGGACGGATTGCTTACCTATGATTGTAAATAACTAGCCTAAAGCTACCCCCTTCCCCGAGTGAGATTTGGCAATGGCAGAATATTAAATTATGCCTCGCCACACTGGGAGGCCTTCGGCTTTTAGTCCGAGGCCTCTCAGTGCGGCTTGTCCGAACTGAAATCTGGAACAAACAGATGTTGAGAGAGGACATTTGCCTAATATAATGTACGCAGATCATCAAACCAGTTATTGTGTGCAGGCATCGAGCTAGGGCTTGAGAAGTTGAAACTGCCGTGGGAGAGGGACCTGCCCGACTTCGGCACGACGCTCCCAGGAATCGTCACCCTGGAGGACCTCAGACGGGAGAACTCTCTCCTGGCGAACTTCGGCACCGCCGGGCGGGCCGTTGCCCCGGAGGCGGGCCTGACCTCCGACCGGCAGAGGGTCACCTTGGAGAGCGTGCGGAGGGCTCCAACCAAGGGGGACGTCTGCAGGTGGCTGCGGGAGAGAAAAGGTCAGTGCTGTGGGCCAGGTAATTAAAGGCAACCTCTTGCTTTATTCTCCCATCTTTTTTCTCGTTTTTTCGTGAGCAAATCCATTCTTTCCGAGTGAAACGCGTTACAGAGACCACTACTACTGCCTTTAAGCATTTGCCATATGCCGAGGGACGCTTTGTCCATCTCCGCTCTGGATGATTTGGACCTCAACATTTTCTGTAGTGTCTTGTAGTTGGCCTCTCGGGGAACATCTGGACAGGTATTCGGAATACTTATTGAAGGCAAGCCACCCACCAACGAGACCTCCCACAAGACCGGCTGTTGACACTATTAAGCCTTGGTGGGTCCACAGAAAATTTCCCAGCATCACTAACAATTTCATGGGGCATCAATATTAAAGTCCAATTTTTTTTCCTGATGCGATTTCGCAGAAAAAAAAATCCTTTATTAAAGGGTGTACAATGCACTTATTGCTTCGAGCTTCATCTTTGTGAGTAGGTATGGGTGGGTTGAGCCTACTAGAATTCCATAGGTTCTACAGGCTAATTCCCGGCTGAGTACCGAGCCCGGCAAAGACAGGGTTGAGGCTTCTTTATTTCCAGAAATGTCACGCTCTGTTCCATACCTGACATATGAAAAACACTTTTTCTTCTAGATCAAGGGAAAAAGGACATTCAGGAAATCGCATTAGTGAGAGAAGATTCTGATGGCCAAGGAGCGACTGCAGACAAAACGATATTAAGAGTAAGGAAGGATTCCGACGATTCCGTGGGAAGCGAGTTGTCCTGTTCTCCTCCCTCTTCAGACGACGGCGACAGCGGCGCCCCGCACGCTAGGTGGGAAATAGACCCAAGAATTTATAACTGTAGTGGCACTTGTTTTGAACTCTTTTTTTTTTTTTCCTCAGTACTTGCTCAAACGTGCTGACTGAAATTAAGGATCGCCCTCAGTCTCCGCTGGTCTCCTTTGCCACTCCGACCTCAGCGTCGGCGCCTCCCACGTCCTGCTTGAGGGAGAAGAGGAGTTGGTCGCCGTCCGCCGCCTCCGGGACTGCTTTGACGACCTCATCACTTCCCGCAGCACTCAAGAGGCGCAGGGTCTCGTGGCAGGACCAGCAGGGCGAAGCTGAGGAAGTGGGAAGTGAGGACAGGCACGACGCCAGTCAGGTAGCAAGACGTGACGTGGCGTACGCCTGCCACTGGAGGTTCAGGAATACCGGGAAAAAATTTGGTGTCATCCTGCTTATACAAATATAGTTGGGAGCAACCCCGACCGAACCCACTGCGGGTTCTCGCAGTCGGCCGGCTGCGGCGACTCCCCAGCAGAGCCTCCGCTCCAGGCTAAGCGCCAAGTTGCTCCGCGGCCACCGCGCCTCTCCCGTCTCACCCATCCAGGGCGCCACCCCGGACAGCTCCGGGGCCGCCTTCAAGATGTCCCTGGAGGACCTGAGGGAGGCCCGCGCGGTGGCCATGCACCAGCGCCTCTCCGTCATGTCGATGGAGCTCCACGCGCGCACGAGGCAGCGGCTGAGGCCGGACCCGGAGTTCGACCCGGTGGAGGCCGTGTTTGTCGTCGTCTCCAACGATGTCCCGGGCGACTGCGACGTCCCTCAGAGAATAGAAAGTAATTATTACGTTATCTACGGATACACATGCTTATCTACGAAATATTGAACAAAATATATTTGTTCAATTTTTTCCCTTCAGAAATGTTCATGGTGGAGAGACCTCCTCAAAGACGCGGGGATCAAGCTGACATGCAAAGAAGTCGCTCTTCACTGGAAGCAGGTGGAATTTCGACTGCGGACGGGGAAGTCATCTTTTGCCAGGCAGAGGTGGACCTCATCAAGGCCTTTATTGACTTTGTTCAGGTAGGTCAGAAAGTGCTAGTGATGCGTTCGGGCTGGGCCCGAGGCCCGAGGCCCATTTTTTGTACCTGGCCTTAAAAGCCCATAATTTCGATCCGGAGTTTTGACCCTTATTTTCTGCATGGTGTTGGCCTGAAAACTGGAGCTCAAAAAAAGCCCGACTCGAGAAATTCCCAACCCGAGCCATCAGTACGTAGAAAGTACCTACTAAACGTACCGTATAAAAGGAGTTATACGGTACATCAACTTTTAATTCGTCGCAGAAAACCGATCCTGACATTCTGGTCGGCTACGAAGTGCGGATGGGCTCTTGGGGTTACCTGGTCGAGAGGGGCGGCCACCTCGACGTCAACGTAGCGGCTTCCATATCCAGGATGCCGTCGTGTGAGGGAGACAGTGGAATGGAGGGCGAAGGACACCGGTGACTGATTAAAAAAAAATAAGTTTGATGCAAAAGTTTGCACTTTTGGACTTACAGTTGTTGTAGTGTATTAGCACCTACAACTGCAGTAAAAAAAAATTCTTTCTGTGCTAGATTTGGCGCAGGGTCAGAGTTGCGAGTAGCCGGTCGAGTGGTGCTCAACGTCTGGCGCCTGCTCCGCTCGGAGGTGGCCCTCTACTCCTACACCTTCGAGAACACCATGTTCCACGTCCTCCACAGGAGAGTCCCTCGTTTCCGTCCTGCCGCCCTCACCGAGTGGTGGAGCCACCCTTCATGCCTCTTCAGGTCAGACCTAAAAAGATTGTAGTAGCTACGTAGTACGTACCCTGGAGAAGATTATTCTTGATGTGGTTGTTAAGAATCAGGCTGAAGTTGGGCACGGGGATTACGTATTTGACAGCTTAATATTGAAATTGTGTCTTTCTCAGCTTCATAGGTTAAATTTGATTAAGTTGTAACAGTTAATCTGGATCAAGATCCATATACAATGTATATAATCTCTAATTGCTGACAGTACTAGATGTGATGAAAGACTTGGAGATTTTCCTCCCTATAATAGGTGGAGAGTGATCGAATTCTACAAGACTCGCGTTGGAGGCAGCCTGGCCCTCCTGGAGCAGTTGGACTTGATCGGACGCACCTCCGAGCTGGCCAGGCTGTTCGGGACGCTGTTCTATGAGGTACTCTCCAGAGGCTCTCAGTTTCGGGTGGAGTCAATCATGCTCAGGCTGGCGAAGAGGAAGAACTTCGTGCCAGTTTCGCCCAGCATCCAAGTGAGTTTGGCTGTTTAGTATGTATGTGGGTCAGCAATTTCGGTCCTCTCACTCCGATGGCTCCTTCCCTCAGCAACGCGCCAAGATGAAGGCCCCGGAGTACATACCCCTGGTGATGGAGCCGGAATCCCGCTTCTACGTCGACCCCGTGGTCGTCCTGGACTTCCAGAGCCTCTATCCCTCCATCATCATGGCGTACAACTATTGCTACTCGACCTGTCTGGGCAGGACCCAGAACCTTTTCAAGTCCAAAGAACCTTATGAATTTGGGTGCACACATCTGAAGGTGGGTGCGCATTGTAGTCGGCTTTCTCTTGCCCTTTCCGCGTGCTTATATTTTTATTCATTTTTTTTGTCACCAGGTGTCACCTCGGCGTCTATCAAGAATTGTTGATCACATTACTTTCTCCCCCGGTGGAATAGCCTTTCTCAAGTCGAGCATCCGAAAGGGCATTTTACCTCAAATGCTGGAAGAGATTCTAAACACGAGGTGGGGGCGAAGCTTCTTCCATCCTTTACGTACAAAATTTACTAGGTTTTTTTTTCCAGGTTCATGGTAAAGCGATCCATGAAACTGCACGGCGACGAGGACGCCAGACTGAAGCGCGTCCTCCACTCGAGGCAGCTTGGGCTCAAGCTCATCGCCAACGTCACCTACGGGTACACCTCGGCCAACTTCTCCGGGAGGATGCCCTGCATTGAGGTGGGCGACAGCGTGGTCAGCAAGGGACGGGAGACGCTGGAGAGGGCCATCCGGACCATCGAGGGCACCTCGCGGTGGGGGGCGAGGGTCGTGTACGGCGACACCGACTCGGTCTTCGTGCTGCTCAAGGGCAGAACCAAGGAGGAGGCCTTCGAGATCGGCCAGGACATGGCGGCTGTCATCACGGATGAAAATCCAAAGCCAGTCAAGCTTAAATTCGAAAAGGTACGAGAGGAGAAAAAGATCACAAGGCCTATATGACCTCGTGGTACAAAAGTAATTGGTATTGCGGAAACTTCTCAGGTGTATCTGCCCTGTATACTTCAAACGAAGAAGCGCTACGTGGGCTACATGTTCGAGTCCAAGGGGCAAAAGGAGCCCAAGTACGACGCCAAGGGGATCGAGACGGTCAGGAGGGACGGCTGCCCGGCCGTGGCCAAGGTCTTGGAGAAGTCGCTGCGGGTGCTCTTCGAGACGAAGGACGTCTCGCGGGTGAAGCTCTTCGTCAAGAGGCAGTTCCAGAAGGTGATGCGGGAGCGCGCCTCCCTGCAGGACCTCACCTTCGCCAGGGAGTTCAGGGGATTTGAAGGCTACAAGGCCGGGGCCGTGGTCCCGGCTCTGGAGCTGGCCAAGAGCTGCCTCCGCCTGGACCGTCGCTCCGTGCCCCTGTCCGGCGAGCGCGTCCCCTACGTGATCGTCCACGGGGAGCCCGGCAGGCCCCTCATCCAGTCGGTCCGGACCCCGGCGGAGGTCTCCGCCAGGTGGCCCGAACTCAGGCCCAACGCGCAGTACTACATCGTCAAGGTGATTGCTCCGCCGCTCAACAGGTGCCTCTCGCTCCTCGGTGCTGATGTACTCACATGGTAAGGTGGAGAGTGGAAATTGTTGTTTTTTTAAACCGGCATTTTGCACATACATGTACTACAAATTGATCTCCTTCAGGTACGCAGAGCTCCCCAAGTTCCATCGTCCTCGTCTGATGAACTCGCCCGCGTCCGAGACCTCGTCCTCCGACGACCCGAGGCCGCGGCACCGGGCCCAGGGCGCCATCCTGCGCTACTTCGCCTCCCGCCACTGCGCCGCCTGCCTCAGGGTGCTGGAGTCGAAGGGGCCCGTCGACGGCAGTGCCGGTCTCTGCCCGGAGTGCCTCTCCGACCCTCGCGGGACCGTGCTGGGCCTGTCCGCCAGGGTCAGGCGGTGGGACGCCTCCAGGAGGAACCTCCGCCGCATCTGCGGCCTGTGCGCTGGCTTCGGCGAACACGAGCCCAGCGCCCACTGCGTCAGCCTTGACTGCCCGGTGTTCTACAGGTCGGCCGAGGCCCACAAGGAGGCCTCCCAGATCGATCATGTTCAAGGCATACTTGACAAATTAAGTTTTTAAATTATATACGTTGTTACTAGGCACACAGGTATACGTTTTTATACAAAGATATACACTAATTTTGTTCAGGAATTTATACATCATACTTCTTTCAGTGTCATTTCTATTCTTCTGTTCAACTTATGTAAATGTGCACCAAGGGCGAAACGGGCACTGCAAATAGTACCCAACAACGTTTTCAAAATGTAAACAATGTTACTCTAATTGTGAGAAACACTACTAGCTTTGATGATGGATGATAAACAGACTCATACTACTGTACTTGCACACATTAACAATTCTTTGTGCCAAAATATCGGGGTAAACGTCACGTTGCAATTTTATAAAAGTTTTTATTTCGCAACGAAAATTTCTTCAAGAAAGCAGTAAGACAGGGACATTCTGGACTTGTGCTCCCAAATGTCCCTAGCCCAAATTATAAATACTGTACAAGTTATCTAAACAATACATCCTAACATTTCCTACATATGTTCTACATCCCGCCCTAAAACGTCATAGCTACGCCACCAGATTTTCCGCTGCCTTCTTCTGCTCTGCCTCGAACTGCTTGAAGGACATTCCGTGCGCCTTCTTCTCGTGCCCGGACCGGTCCGAGGGGTCCTTGTAGCCGGACCCGCACCCGAAGCGACAGACGTAGGGACGGTCTGTCTGGTGCGCCCGCTTCTTGTGGGTCCACAGGCGGGCATGGGAGGGAAACCTGAGGGAGGAACATGATAACAAATAGATATTTTAAAACTAAAAAACATGAAGATGATTGACAAAGTGAAATCTCGCGAATCACAATACAAGTCCCAGTCAAAAGGAGTGGTGTGCCTTCTCAACAAAATGTTACTACTCCACTAAGTACCCTACCGATAAATCTATTGTAGAATATGACAAAGCTCACTTTACCTTCTATCACACTTATCACACGGATGGGGCCTCTCCTCAGCCGGGGTGTGCACGGCCAAGACGTGGATCTGGAGGTGCTTGGCGTCCCTCAGGGTCTTGCCACACTGCTCGCACTGCTTGGGCAGGTCCTTTTCCGCAGGGTGCCACTTGCGCAAGTGGAGTTTGATGGACGCCTCCCCCTTCCCGGTGAAGTCGCAGTGGGGACACTTCCTCTCCAGGTGGATCCCGCGAAAGTGACTGTACAGCTGGATGGGCTTCTCAAACGTCTTCCCACAGACGGTGCAGGGCGGCGGCATGGTCTTGCAGTGGCTCGTCAGGGCGAAGGGACTCTTTGTCTTCTGGTTCTTCTTCTTGGCCACCCTCTTCAAGTCGCCTGCTGCCAGTTCGGTGTGGGAGATCTTCATGTGGACTCTGAGGTTTGTCTCCCCCCAGATCTCCTCGCCGCAGTACTCGCAGGTGAAGGGGGAATGCTCCGTCTGCTCGTGTCTCTCCACCGTCTTCCTCTTGGCCACAAAGTCGCACTCCTTGCACTTCACGTACCCATCCGATTCCTTGTGCACCAGCAGCACGTGGGCCCTTTTCTCCGCCGCCGTCTTCCAGGTCACCTCGCAGCTGCACTCAAACTTCTCGAAGAAGTGGCTCCTCCGGTGGGAGTTGAAGGCGTACGTGTCGTTCAGCGTAGTCATTTGGAATACCCTCCCGCAGTCCTCGCACTGCCTCTCCCGCTCCAGCCCGGAAAGGTTCTTCCGCTTCGTCCCATCCTTGTCTTTCAGGAACTCGGTCACCACCTGGTAGGTGGCCGCCGGCAAGTTGAGGTTCCTGTACTCCTCCAGGATCGTCTCGCAGGCGGGCACCACTGGGTACCTGGTGCTCGTGTCCCTGGCCTGCCTGCCCAGGCACAGGACGTCGAAGAATGCGCGGATGCACTGCTGGACGTCTGCCGCTCGGGCGGTGTCCTCACTGCCAACACTGAGGAAGTGGGCCGGCGCGCTGCCGGACTGCTCAAACGAGACCAGGACGATGTCGTCCACGTCAGCGGGGACAAGATCCGAAGTCAGGTCCAGGTCCAGGACCCTCTCTCCCCCGGGGCTGAGCAGCACCCCGGCGAGGCCGGACTTCGCCGTACCCGTCTCGTGCACGGCCGTTACTTCCTCCGTCAGCAGCGACCGCAGCTGGTCGTCCGTGTAACACACGTACTTCCTCTTCAGGTTGTAGTACATCCTGCTGGCGTTCGGGTTGTGCGCCACCCCCATCCGGGCGAACACCTGTGACTGGTGGTGGGTCTCCATGTGGGAGAGGCCGAACACAGAGCGAAGCGCCGAGCAGAAGGCGGCGTGCTGTGAGGATATCCCGGCCGGAGTCAGCTCCTCTGCCGCCGAGGGGCTCCATCCCAGTGGAACTGCCCTCGTGGCCGTGGCGGCGGCCCCGTCCTTTTTCAGCCCCAAGATGCACATAAACATGCTCCTCTCCCTCTTGGCGGAATGCGTGTGGCGGGAAGGGTTCAGGGGTTCCTCCATCAGCTCCACCCTGATGCTGCCGCTGCCCTGCGTGACGTTTGCTCGCACCTGCTCGACGTTGCTCTCCACCTCCTCCGCCTCCCACAGCCTCAGGGGTAACGTCGACTCCTCGCTCTTCACACTCTTCGGCGGCCTCCCTCTCTTCCTCTTCCTCCTCTTCTTCGAAGGAACTCCTTCAAAATCGTCGTTCAAGAGTGCGTGGCCCTCCTCATCCACAAAATAGTCACACTCAACTTCCATCTTGTCTACTTTGAGCTTGTCCTCCGATTCTTCCCCCTGCCTAGCAGTAGTAGTAGGACGGTTGAGGTCGATCCCAAGTGTGTCCAGCACTTCTCTCACTTCTTTGTCCCCCGCGATCTCCTCGGCGCGTGCCTCCTCGGCGGCGCACGCGTACAGGGCGTCGACACACCTCCTGACGGCGCCCGCCCTGCAGTCCGGCAGGAGCACCTGGAAGGACTCCTTCGCGGAATCGGAGTAATGGCTCGTCAGCAGGGCCTCCTTGACCAGAGGCGAGAGGGCGGCCAGGAAAAGACCGTGGCACGATATCCGGTCGCCCTCCTCCCAGCCGCCGCCACCCCCGTCGCCGCAGACGATCTCCACGTCGTAGAAGGCGCCGCCCTGGTAGAAGTCCCTAACCTCCCTCCCGATGCTGGCGTCGGGCGCCCTCAGGATCCTGATGAGTGACGATGAGGCCCCCTCAGCCTCCTCCGCTTTTACCTCCACCTTCCTGGAGAGGCTGTCCCAGGAGGCGTTGAACGACTCTCCCTCCACCTCCTCCTCGTCCTCCAGGACTCCCTTGAGCCGGCCGAAGTGTCTTGAGCACAGACGGGCCAGAGACGGGGGCTGCCAGTCGTAAGGATGGTGGCCGCACAACTTGGCCCACCGCCTGACCGAGGCGGGGGAAGAAGATGGGATCCTGGACAGAAGAGGGGACGGGATAAGGTAGCTTAACTGAAGTAAATAAGTAACTACCGAGGTAAATAAATAAAATAAGTAGTTTGATGGAGCTAAATAAGTAAAATAAGTAGCTTGATTGAGGTAAATAATAATAATAACACTACGTGATCTGAAAAAAAAATTATTATGTATTGTTAGTACTCACGAAAAGAATGCGACCCCCCTTCTGAGGTCACAGACATCGTTGTCGCACCCGGAGACGAGACAGTGGGGCAAACTGGAAGGAGAAGGAGGAAGAGGAGGAGGAGGCTCTTCCGCCTCCCTCTTGACCCTCTTGCTCCTCGTTGGAGTTATTTCTCTCAACCTGGTCTCCCACTCGCCCCTGGCCCACATGACTGAGGGTACCGCCCCCCTGCGCAGCCACTTTCTCTTGTTCGTCCCTTTCCCCTTCCGCTGCTTGGACCTCCTCCTCCACAGGTTGGAGTCGTTGCTCTCCACGAAGTCTTCCTCGGTGAAGTGGAGCGAACAGACGGCAGAGTGCGGGGTGACCCTCATGGCCCTCCTGCCGATGGCCTCCAGCCACTGACTCCTGACCTCCTCGTCCCTGGGGAAGGAGTAGAAGGTCACCCTGCCCCTCCAGAGGTCGGCGTCGGAGCCGTCGATGCCTGAGCGGCACAGCGGGACGCTGCAGGAGCGGACCATCTTGCCAAAGTAGTAACAGGACTGAAGAAAGATGTTTTGAGTTCGACTTCCACGTTCCACCCTGCGTAGCAAATTCTCTGTTTTATTGTCGCTGTTTCCTGTTTTTTTCTTTTTGTTTTGCTAACCTTGTGTACCAAGAAATTTTTTGTTTGGAAATTTTTGCGAGTTCACTCTCCCAACCTCCTTTACGTCTGTATTGCCAAATGGTTTCCAAAAATGACCAAACGCAACATTGAGAAATTTTTTTTACCGCTTATGTACTTTCTGAGAAAAGTTGGCCTCTTTTTGCATAGTACATAAAAATATCTTTTCAAAATATCTTTGATATCATACACTTTAAAGCAATAAGTTGTAAATAACTTTTGTTACAAATTTATTGATCAGTGATCACCATTTATTATTTAATAACTTTTCTTGTTGAATGGACTCTTTAAGCTACACAAAGTTCATACAAAAAAAGGGGAAAGAACAGTTTCCATTCCAGACCGAGACTTCCGTGTCTAAGCTAAACGTTCCAGGAACGAAGCCGAGATGATGAGACAGGACAAGTGTAGACAGGATATCTCGCAACCCTGAGACGAAGCATAAACAAAGACTGAGGGAAAACTGGAAAACACACGATGTAAAGAGAGGGAGGGGAGGAAGCACTGGAATGGATAGAAAGACAACACTTTCTGGCACGTGGGTTAATCAGGAGACACCTGTAGGACTTACCAAAGTTGTGTAATCATTACTACTACTACCGCTACTGTCAAGGAGCGTCACCGTGTGAGATGTCATCAGGAGACGGCGGCGGGCAGGGCTTCGCCGTCGTCACCGTGGACGACGACGTCGGGCGGGGCCTCTTCGCCACCCGCACCTTCTCCAGTGGCGAGACCATCCTGACGGAGACCCCGGTCGTCTCCTGCCAGCACGCCTGGAACGCCTCCTACGGCTACTCCGCCTGCCACCTGTGCCTGGCGCCCCTGGAGACGGCGGAGCAGAACGCCAGGAGGCTGTCGGACAACCCCGGGATCCTCCTGCCCAACTCGGAGTGCTGCCAGACCAGGCCCAACTTCCACGTGGAGTGCGAGTCCTGCCCGGTCAAGTACTGCTCGGACCAGTGCAGGAGGGAGGCCTGGGACAGGTTTCACAAGACCCTCTGCTACGGTGGGTGCGTCGCGTCAAGGTCCAAGCGTTTTTAACTCCTGTACCATAGTTGTATTGCTGTCCTCTGTACAGGTTCCAAGAGGGTTGATCCCCACCACCCACTGCTGAGACTGATGCAGGTTTGGAAGACTCTCCACTACCCTCCGGAGACGACCTCCGTGGAGATGGTGCTTCGGATCTTGGCCTCCATCGTGCAGGCCCAAGATCCGGACGAGCAGACGGCAAAGTGAGACCACCAAATTATCATTCGTTTTTTTTCTGTTTTGACCTTTTTACTATACTACCCTCAGGTATATGAGCTTCATACATGACACGAAGCACCTGAGCAGCAAGGGCAGCCTGTACACGCACAAGTTGCTGGGTGACACCTTTGCCGCGCAGTTGGAGCAGCTTCGTGTCGGCACCGCAGAGGCAAGAGTAATGGATGGATGTCATGTGGTGGAATTTTCTCTGTCTGTGCTGATGGAGCAACTTTTTCTCTCTTTCCTGCAGGTGTTTTCCGCCCACCCTGTCGTCCAGCACCTGCTCCTCCCCGACGCCTTCAGCTCCCTGTTCGCCCTCTTGGGCCGCAACGCCCAGGGCCTGGCCACTTCCCCGTTCAGCGTGTGGGTGCGGGGCGTGGAGCGGCTCAGGCCGGGGCACAAGGAGAAGGCCACCGTGGACAAGCTCATCGACGAGCTGTACGCCGCCTTCGACAATCACGTTGGCACCTTCCTGGACAACGAGGGGTCCGGACTCTACGAACTGCAGGTCGGAAAGAGTTTTCTTCTTCTCCCCTGAGATAATCTTTGCAAACCCTACCTAATTTTCTATTCTACGTCCTGACGTCCAGTCCTCCATCAACCATTCCTGCTCTCCCAATGCGGAGGTGGCGTACCCGTTCAACAGCCACCGGTGCGTCGTCAACGCGCTCAGGCGAATCGACCCGGGCGAGCAGATCTTTATCAGCTACCTGGACCCACCGGACGTGGAGCGGTCCAGGCACTCCAGGAGGAAGATGCTCAGGGAGAACTACCTCTTCGACTGCGGGTGAGCGGGAGGAAAGGAAGGGACGACGATTCTCGCTCTCATATCTGTGCGTTGGAACAATCTCTTCTTTATGTTCAGGTGTCCTCGATGCGAGGCTCAAGTTGGAGATCCTGATGAGACCAGCGAGGAAGAAATGGAGGAAGACGACGAGGAGGAGGAGGAGGCGAAGGCGGAGGCAGAGGCAGAGACGGAGGGACAGGAGGAAGTGGAAGAAGAAAGTGACAAATGAGAAGACAAGAGCTTGTGATAACAAGCACATTTATGCTTTGAAAATTGAGTTTCTGTCAGAAGTTAAAACTTGCATCTACCGGTAGTAAGAGATATCTCCGTATAAAGAAAGAGTGACGAGGAAGTGCTAATCAATAATACTGCTAGCTTCTTAGTACAACGGGTTCTTGAGGAGTCTTCTCATGCGCGTATACGGTAAAGGGGGATAAAGCATCATCAGCGGCGGTGACGACCCCGACCAGACTCGTACATAAGGTACATATCCTGACATAATTTAAACGTAAGAACTTGTTTAATACTTTGTAATAATAACTGCATCTTTTTTTTCCTCTCGCATAGGCTTACAAGCTTAGGTTATAGGAGCTTAACAAGGTCAAAACGGTGACGGAGTTTTCCGTGACTGCTGTCTGGTCGGGGCTGCCGCCGTGACTGACATGATGTGCTGCAGCACGAACGACACTCATTCGCTTCTCCCCCCCCCTTCTCTCTTTCTTCTCCTGCTCCCTCCCAACGGAGTCTGTTGTTGATGCTCCATCTCCCTCTTCTCTCCTCCCTTCGTTTCCCTCCCCCTTCTTTTCATCCATCCTTCCTTGCCTCCCTCCCTCCTTGCCTCCTCTTCTCCAACTCCTTCTCTTCCCACAAAGTTCTCCACAGCCGGGGTTCAAGTTACTCCCAAACGAACGAAAGAGCAGAAGAGACACCCGTTTTGTTCGTCGGAAACCGGACTGGCCGATCGCCTCAGCTCGGCAGTGC
>JAAUYM010098792.1_pt1 | contig 16229 bp, 15 predicted proteins | sample 7278001 | NCBI WGS metagenome assembly JAAUYM01 (sample SAMN14350224, study PRJNA611818) | marine sediment metagenome | isolation source: surface marine sediment (1.8m) | place: French Polynesia: Moorea | collected 2018-08
CTTAATGCTGTAATAAAAAAACACTAAATTTGAAAAAAAAAATCCTCACTTAAACGACGATCCGTTTTCCTTGACTGTGACGAGGTAGTCCTCATCTCCCGCCAGGAGCTCCATGGTAAAATTTCGGTATGTGTTGTCGATGGTGGCAGTCTTGTTGACAACCGTCCGGCAGTTCTTGCTGAGCAGGAGGATCTGTCCGATGGCCCGCTTCTGCGCCAACTGGTTGTCCCGCAGATTCACGTGGATGACGTGCCCCACGATGGCGTAAGAGCTCAGGCTGCCCACGCCTTTGTCCTTGTCCTCAAGAATCGCCTCCAAAAGCTCGTTTGGCCTCCAGTTCTAAAAAAAAATTTAAAAAACAACCTCCCTCTCAAACATTAGCGTAATATTGTAGGCCATAAAAAAACCATGAGTCCTCACCTCAAAGGTCAGCTTCAGCGGTTCAAAGCTGATGACTTCTGTCAGGCTGGAGGCACTCGCCAGACGCGCGAGTATTTCCGCGTCCTTCTCCGTGATGTCCTGCCAGCCCTGCACCACGTCCGGATCCATGAGCACCTTCCTCTTGCACTCGTCGGAGGCGGAGGGTTGCACCGGCTGCAAGTTGGCCATCTTGAGGAGGTACCGCCCTAGCAGCTTCCTGGCCGCTCCGGTGTTCTCCTTGGGCACCTCCACGACTGGCACCGAGATGGTCTTGTCGAACCTGGCAGGGTCGAAGTCCGTCATCCCGCGGACGGACTCCGGAGGACTCTTCACGCTACTCGCCATTACTGACCGTGTCCTTTTCAAGTACGCTCCCGAGAGACCAACAAAATTTTGACGGAGGATGAGCCGGACAGGGACCATGACAGCGCGTCCTCCCAGGAGGATTGGGGCATCCTAGTAGGTAGAACAAGGTGTCTGATTTCAGCATTGGCATAAATTCAACAAAGTTTAATTAATTTAAGCCTTTTTTACTTTGCGCCAGATCATCACATGATTCCTTCAACATTTTCCCATCAATCACTACTTTCTTTTAGAAAACTTTCTCTTCTTTCCGAAGCGTCTCTTTCTTTCGACGTTGGTCTGTTTCGCACTGAAGGAGAGTCTCTGCTTCTTGGCCCTGCTGCGGATCTTCTTCTTGATGATGGCCGCAAGCACCGGTCGCTCCTCCTTCTCGTAGCGCTCCCTGATTTCGTCCAGGCTCTCCTTCCTGGCCATGAACTCCTCGATCTCACGGAAGCGGACGTCGTCGGCCGCGAAGAAGAACCCCTCCCTGGTGGGCGCACCAGAAGGCGCGGCTGCGGCAGACTTGGCCGCAAGCCTCCTGCCAAAGTCCAGCTCCTTCGCTGCGGCGGCAAAGCCTTCTCCACCTTTATGTACACACCCTTCTTCTTCTTCTTCGTCACTGGATGACGAGTCGTACTTAAACGGGTTCTTATCCAGAAATCCCAAGACTTTCTTGCTTCTGGTATCCCTTTTCTCACCTAGAGCTCCACCACCACCACCTTCACTTCCTCCTCCTCCTCTCTTAGTCTCTGCCGACGATCCGAAGCCAAAGGCAAACTTTTCCCCGGCAGATGCCGATTTAGAGAAGGCCTCCCTCTTCAGGAAGAAGGAACGCCCTTCTTCCTCGATTACAGGTGCCACGTCATCCTTTGAGGAAGCCTCCTTCTGCGTGACCCTAGTCTCAGGGCTGGTGGCGTCAGATTCTTGTTTCTTGCCCCTTTTCCTCTTGTCGGTGTGTTGGTCTGCTCTCTCCGGATCGTACCTCTTCTTGGAGATGTCCGTGAAGTAGACGCTCTTGCTCCCTCCTTTGCTCTTTCCGACGACGCTCTCAAGTATGGCCAGATTTCTCCGTCTCTCCTCATCAACGGTCAGAGAAGAAGCACCTTTGTCTCCTTTCTCTTCGTCCCTGGCAAAACTTTCTTCCCCTTCATCACCGCTCTCCTCGAAACGAGAGTCGATCTTGAAGCGGTCGTCGCTGGCAAACCTGGCCTGGAGGGCAAGGAGCCTCTCTCCTTTCTTGCCTTGATACTGGGGTCTGACGCGAAAGTGGTCCCCTTCCGCGTCGTCGGAGTCGTCCTCAAACAGGACAGATTTAGACATCTTGAGCTAAACATCCAATTAAATTTCGCCTTTATTTCGGTTATCTCATTTGTGGTTCACGTGGTGATCAAGGAAGTCACCTTGTTGAACCGATCAGAACGGGGGGAGACCGGCGTAACTACGTTCCTCACTCTCTTCTTCGCCTCCGTTGTTCCTCAGGTTGTCGAGGTCGGCGCTGTGAAGTGTGCCAAACAACACCTCCACGCACGCCTCTTTGTTTTTTTCTTGTGTTGTGTGTGTCGGCTGCGCACGCGCAGTAGAATCAGCTGACAATGTTTGAATGTTTTGCCGCCACCGCCAACGCCACCGCCCACCGCCAGTGCCACACTGACACCGCCCACAGCACACTCCACCCAACAGGTGGACGACGGGCAAATATTCTCGGTAACTTCTAGAACAGGACCTTCCTTACCTATGCCGTGATGTCTTCGCTCTCCACTACCCCCAAATCCATGGTTGTGGGAGAGAAGTCCTTGATGCCTCCGCCGCCCACAGCGTCGTCATGCAGAACCCCTCAGGAAAGAAGAAAAGCCACCAGGTGAAGAAATATGGGTAAACTTTATTGCGAAAGTTTGCGATTGATAATTAAATGGAACCCTGCTTTTTTTTCTAAAGCTGCGTTCTATCCCATCACCTGAGTCTCTCCGTGAGGTCTTTCTCTCCCTCCTGCGCCGATGCCTCCTTCGATGGCAACCAGAGCTTTCCCCGGGCCAAGAAGATTCGCCGAGACCGCCTGGACAGAGCCATGGACAGGATGGACGTGAAGCAGCTGTGCTCGATGGCCAGCGGAGTGAGGGGGATCAGCTTCAGCGACTCCCGCTGCCTGCGCCACTCCAACGTCGGAGAGGGCAGGGAGGAGAGGCAGATCAGTTTTAACGTCCTCGGGGATGAGATCCCTCGTCCTGACCTTGGAGCCAACCCGAACAGAGCTTTCGTCGTCGTCGACAGTGCCACTGACGAGGTTTGTACAGATACCCGTAAGCAATCAATTGCACAATACGGTAATTGTTGTTAATTTTTTTTGCCTTGCATGCATCCAGATTCTCATGGCCAATAGGTTGGCGTGTGCGCTGTTGGAGCGAACGGGCAAGGAACTGGCTGGACAGCCGCTCCACAACTTTGTCCAGGAGGTGGAGTCTCCAGAGGTTGGCTTGGTTGCTGACGAGGAAGAGAAGGAGGACGGGGAGGAGAAGTTTACTAGGATTGTAAGTACTGTAGTGTACAGCACCTCTGTACAGTACTTACGGTATGGGAAGTCTTGGCATCAGGGGTAAGATTCCGAACGTCTCATTAACCTGACTTCTCTTCAGGTTAGTCTCATTTCTGCCGAATCTGAGAGGCCAGGGGCATCCCTGTGCATGACACACAAGCAGTTTTCGGAAGGACGAAGAATAGTTATGTTGGAAGAGGCCAGGCAGCTCTGCGGAAAAGTAAGGTGGTCCTTGTCACACGGGCAAGCTCAGTAATTCATTGTTCTTTTTGTTCTTCTTTCAAGATTCGCGTCACTCCTGGTGGGGACATCGTTTCCTTGGACGCTGGGGCAGAGCGGGTATTTCAGTGCCGAAGCGAAGAAATGGAGGGACAGGGTATAAACCAACTCCTGCCTCAGTTCAAAACCTCAGCAAGGCAGAAAGTAATTGATGGCAAAGGACAAATAATAGAAAAGTTTTTTTTTTATTTTTACTAATAAAAAAAAATATTGTTCTGTAATTCCAGGCGTTCCCAACCACAGGCAAGTCTCCGGACGGACAAATCTTTCCCACTTCAATCCGCATTGGTGCAAGCAGCAAGAGTGACGGCACCTACACGATCACCGTCACGGTGAGGAGGAGATAAAAAAGTGGACTGTGATGCGAGAAGGAGCCTTAAATCCACCACTTTGCTAGGTTTACTGTAGCCTCAGCGGCCTCCTGGTGCTGACCTCGGACGGGCTCATCAAGTCGTGCAACCCTGCCTTCTGCAGCCTCATGTTTGGCCTCCGTCATGTCGATCTGATCGGAAAGATCCGTTCAACGACCATTTCGAACTGTTCGTTCTGCTAAGGACTGTTCCGATCTTTCTCTCTTTCCCCAGCCTTTGTCTGCCCTGATCTCCAACCTCTTCAGCGACATCGTCAGCCAGAGCAGTCTTGACTTGAGCGACGTGAAGGCGGCAGAGAGGGAGGACGAGGACGAGGAAGAGGAAGACCTCGGCTGTAGGGCCATCTCGCCCGTAGGGAACGTCTCCGAGGACAAGGAGAATTTCTTCCCTGATGGGCGGCATGTCCGCACTCCAGTCGGAGCTGCCTCCTCGTCTCCCGGAGGGCCGAGCGTCCTGCGCTCCGTCTGCGTGCAGGATTCCCCCGCGCCCAAGATGTCGTCCTCCCTGGTCTCCTCGACCCCCTTTGGCAAGGGGACCACGACTAGGGACGACAGGCCCGAAGAAGGAACGGTTCTTCCGGAGGGAAGATTCTTTGGCCTTGCCAAGCACAAGAGCGGAGAGGAATGCAGTAAGCGAGTAAAACTACTCACATATAATTAATTAAAAGTTAATTAATTCATTTGCCCACCCCGCGTGAGAAAACTTGTGTTCATTTGTTTCAGAGGTTTTCTTCGAGATAAGGCACTTCGGGAGAGACGATGAGACCGGCCTCCCGATCGGACACACGGTCTGGATTTGGAGAGACCACTCGGACACGCTGAAGTGCGACGCCACCACCGTCAGCGAGATCTCTGCGTGCTCCGAACGCACCTTCGACAAATCATTGGGAGTGGTGTGTCATGTAGTTTGCCCTCTATGTAGTACGTAGTAAACTACATACTGTGAAAGAAACATTTACTGGTTTTTTTCTCTCAGGCCATCAAGGCCACCGCCACCACCGAGAATGTCCAGCCGCACCTGCATCACGTGGCTCCGGACGAGAGGAACGACCACCTCCAGGGCCCGTTCTTCGACAACTACGGCATCCTCCGCGAGATCGGCAAGGGCTCCTATGGCAGCGTCTACCTCAGCTTCAGGAAGAGCGACGGCAAGATGGCCGTCACCAAGTTTATCATGAAGCGAAAGGTCCACAGCTGGCAGGAGCTGGCCGGCGGCCTCGACCGCATCCCGAGGGAGATCTACCTTCTCAGCGTCCTGGACCATCCGAACATCATCGCCATGCTCGACTACTCGGAGGGTCCCGCCTGCTATGCTCTCGTGATGGAGAAGCACGGCGCCGGAATGGACCTCTTTGAGTTCGTGGACCGCGAGCCCAAATTGGACGAGCCCCTGACCAGCTACATTTACAGACAGGTATAGTATAATAACTATAATGGCGCAAAAAAAAACCACCACAATTTGTTTCGCTACCAGAGCATAGAAGTGACTCCTACTCGCCGACCTTTCAGATCGTGGGGGCGGTGTGCTACCTCCACGAGATGGACCTGTTGCACAGGGACGTGAAGGACGAGAACGTGGTGATCGACAACCTCTTCCGGGCCAAGCTGATCGACTTTGGCTCCGCCGCCTCTCTCCCTCCTCCGTCCGACGAGGAAGGGGCGGCGGGGTACTTCAGAACTTTCTTCGGCACCGTGGAGTACTGCAGTCCGGAGGTCCTGGAAGGGAGGGCTTACCGCGGTCCGGAGCTGGAGGCGTGGTCACTCGGCGTCTTGCTCTACACGCTTCTCTACGCGGAAAACCCGTTTCCCAGCATCGAGGACACCATTGCGTGCAGGTATACCCAACCTCCAACAGGTGTATGCAAATTGGAACCATAGTTGGAATATAGTAACATATACACATTACCTACACGTTTTTGCATGTTTGGCGCCGATTTGTGTGCTCAGTCGGTGCTTATTAACAATATGTATTTCTGCATCAGAGATCAGTTTATCAAGAGTGCGTTGTTGGTTGGGAAGGCAGATTTCACACGTTTTTATCTCTGTGTGATTTGTGCCATATAGTACCATTTTTAGGTTTCTGTTTGCAGGTATGAGATGTAAACTTATACAGTACCTTGCATCATAAATGTTAAAAATATCATTTTTCTTTCTCCCCAGACTAAGGCCTCCACCTCATCTTCTGACTGGAACCTTGTTGAGCTGGAGGGCAGATGCGCTCCTCAAGGGTGCCTTGACGAAGGACCCTATGAAGCGACTGACTCCCCTGGAGATTGCCTCACACCCTTGGACAAAGCAGGACGTCGATCCATCCCTATATAGCTTCGCTGACGTGGTTACATGCAGTAAGTCAATTGTTATCTGAGCCACACGATGTCAATGACGATTAGACAATTTTCTTTTTTCAGCCCCGGAGGAAGCTAATCCGAAGAAGTTTTGGTCAAGTCACTGCCACTCTGAAATCACATCTTAGGTTGTTTGTATTTGACAGAACAATACGAAGGGCATGGGGTGAGCAGAACTGTTTGTGTAGAGACAAATTACGCAACAAATATAGTAGACTATTTTTTAAGTGAGGGTTTTAAAACCTGCCCCCCCCCAAACAGTTTGAGGTTAATGTGGCTTCAGCCTTTGGTTTCCGTCGAATCGTTCGCTTCTGTTTCCTCGACTTTGTACTTTGTTCGCGGCTGCAGTATTGCTTGGCTGCCGTGAAACTTGCGCATGTGCTTGGTGAGGGCGTCCCTGGTCTTGAAGCTGGTCTCGCAGGCAGCGCACCGGAAGCTCTTCGCGTCGCTGTGGACCTTCATGTGGTACTTCAGCTTGTAGCGGTTGCTGAGAGTTTTGCCGCACACCTGCGAAGTTAAGACGGGATGGTGGTGCGTACCAGGTACACGTTTCCCCCTTGCAGTACGTACTACTTACGTCGCACTTATAGACCTCCTGCCCGTGCGTGTGCTTCTGGTGGAAGGCCAGCGCCTTGGCGGAGCTGTAGGAGCGCTGGCACCGCTGGCAGGCGTGGGTCCTCTCCCCCGTGTGGGTGTTCTCGTGCTCGCGGCGATCGCTGTCGTACAGAAAGGTCCTGTGGCAGAAGCTGCAGGGGTGCCGGCGGTGGTGGTCTCCTCGCACTTCTCCCCTGCCGTCGCCGCCGCCGTCATCGTCCCGATCGACGGTGTCCTTGGGTTCCTCGTGGAAACGGCGCATGTGGGTGGAGAGGTTCTTTCTCAGGAGGAATTTCTGCGGCATAAGAAGCAAGTTTTTTTTATGCATCTTCTACGCGACGCTACATCTTTGAAGTAATTTAAACATCTGTTGAAACCATAGAGATCATATGGTTGAATCCAATATCTTTTGCAATGTCAGGAAGAGGAGTTTGATATCAATATGCAGGTCTACTTCAATGATGCTTGCGTAACGTGTACTGTAGTACTTTCCCACGGTTCGGAAAGGGAAGAGAGAGGAGAGGAAGAATTGCCTTGGACGATAAGAAAGCAAGGCGAGAGAGAGGCAGGGAAAGTTCGAACGCTGCCAAAAAAGTAGACTTTTCTTTCCCAAATGTTTCACGTTGGCCAGCGGCATTCATTATGCAATTATGTAGGAAGAATAGCAGAAAACTACTCCCAACATCTTCCATCTTACGTCCTAAAAACTACGACAACAAGAAGTGGTACTACGAGTAATTACGTACTAGGTTTTGGTGACTAGGTTTTGGAGATGCAATGAACAACAAAAAAACACTAGTAGAAAATTGGAAGTAATTTTCAGAAGTGTCTTAACCAGTACTGCTTGATACTGTACTAATGAAACTTATCGTATTGCTTCTAAGAAATAATGCGTTCAAAGAGACGTTCTCTTTGGTAGGTTGCTAGTAGCATAAAGGAAAGAGAAAAAGCGAGAGGAAGAAGGGGAAAGACTCTAGTAGTAGTACTGTAGTACGGCTAATATAGACTTTGCCTGTAGACAAGAACATCTATCGAAAACCCAGAATGCATCAACGGCAGCGCGATCGCCTCCAGGTGATCAAGTCCTCCTTCGCCAAGGCCTACTTCGGCCACTTGCCGGTGGAGATGGCGGCCTGGACGGAACTGGAGACGTTCGTGGACGGCTACATAGGCGCAATGCGCTGCAGCCGGTCGAGGAAGCCAAGAGGGGAACAGGAGGAGGAAGAAGAAGAAAAAGAGATCGCGCTGCTGCAGGAGACGTTTTCCGACGTGATGCGCAACCACCGTCTGGCACGAAGCTACCCGGTGTCGCCGGCCCAGGCTGCCGGGGCCTTCCGGTGGCTCCGGCACGTCTTTGAAAGGAACGGGGTGCCGACGGGAGAAGGCCTACTCGCCTTTACTGAAGAAGAAGCTCGCGTCTCGACGGCATCCCGGCAGCAGGAGCCGGAGTTCATCTTCAAGTCCTTCGACAGGTCGGCCGGGGCGGGGACGACGGCCGGGACGACCTTCGTCACCCTGCTGGAGGAGAACAGGCACCTGCTCGGGAGGGGCACCACGGGGCTCACCTCGTGGCAGGGGGCGCTCTTCCTGTCCGACTGGGCCCAGAATCAGGGGCGCCGCTTCCTGGAGGGCAAGCGCGTAGTCGAGCTCGGCTGCGGGACCGGCCTGGTGGGCATCTCCATACTGAAGACCACCGACGTAAAGTCCTACACCTTCACAGACTGCCACTTCCGGGTGATCAACGCGGTGATCAACAACCTACAGATCAATTTCCCTCCCGCGAAAGAGGACGAGCCCAGCGAGAAGCTGTTCGAGGCCAGGCTCCGGCAGCTGCAGAGTGGACCGGAGCAAAAGATTTCCCACGAGAAGATGTCGTGCACGTCCTACCACCACCGGCTCTCCAGAGAAGGCGGCACCGACCCCGAGGTGGTGGTCCGCCATCTGGACTGGACCAGCTTTGAGGAGGGCGACCACGAGGGAGCGGACGTGATCCTCGGCGCCGACATCGTCTACGAGCGCGGCCTCCTCCCGCCGCTCTGCTCAGTCCTCCGAAGCCTCCTCCGCCGGCGCCTCCACCGTGACGATCAGGCCGCCACCACCACCACCGCCGCCGCCGCCTTCGTTGCCTGCACAGAGCGCAGCCACACAACGCTGGCAGTATTTGAGGACTGCCTGAGAGAGGCCCGCCTGGCCTTCGAGATCGGCTGCAAGGGGTGCTACAGCCCCGCCGAGAGCGTGCTCAACTCGGACGTGCAGCACCAGCCAACCAGAATCTACAAGATCGTGCTGGGCCAGGTGGAGGACGCAGCCGCAGAAGGGACAGAGAGAGGGCTGTTGTGATTTTACCCTCCTCCCCCGTTCCTTCTCACCTTGTGGCACACAGGGCAGCTCTTCTGCAGTAGCGCGATGGCGCCTCCCTTGTCGTCGATGCCGCCGTCGCCGCCGTCGCCGCCGTCGCCGCCGCCGTCGCCGCCGCCGTCGCCGCCGCCGCCGCCGTCGCCGCAGCCGCCGCCGCTGCTGCTGTCCCGATGGGCGTGTCGCAGGTGCTCCTCCAGCTCTGACTGGTGGACGAAGACGGCCGGAGGGCTGTGGAGGTGGCAGACGAAGCGAGAGCCCTCGCTCTCCACTCGGGCGCACAGGTGATCCTCGCGATGACGAGGGTGACTGAAGATCTCCAGGCAGAGCTGTTGCACAAAAATAAAGATGCTGAATATAGGTTTGCTGTCAATAACGCATTCCAGTAAATTCTCTTATCAACTTTGCTTTTGAAGGTACGAGTAGATTCCTGTAAATAAGAACGGGAGAATATCAACAATACCAACTAAAACTTGGTTAACAGCAACAGCAGCAACGACACTACAGTATAGAAAAAAAAAATCATTATCTTGTCAGAGCAAAGAGAAATCTTTGTCTCCCCTCAAGCAGAGCATACTTCCGTTATACCAAGCCCAACTGCAACTGAATATTAACCAGAGTAAGTTTTCAGATTTACCTCAATAACTGTAGCAAATTTTAATTAATGCACTGTAATTTTGATACTATTCATTTGATTTCATGCTCTTTAATATATGCTGCCGAAGTGCATTATATAGAAGAATTTATACTTCTACTGTCAAAAGTTGCGAACATGCCCAAGTTTTAACTAAATGACCTCTTCTTTAAAAAAAAAGTTTCCTATCCAGGTCTTCCAGGTCATGAGACTTCCGTGGTTTTGCCGACTCGTCACTAAGGTTGCGTGAAAAAAAAACAACGTTTGCGGCGCAAAGAGCAGCGGGGAAAAAAAAATAAACAAGTGGAAGTCATCCAGCAGAGAGACGCTCGCTTCGCACCCACGCGTGGCGTGACGCACGTTTCCAATTCTCTGCTCCATCCACCACGTGCAAAACCGACAAGTTGTGGATTGCGCCCGTCTCAGTCAACCAGGTCAGATGAAGACGACTCCGAAGGCGCCCGCGATGCCGGCGGAGGCCTTTCTCGACGCCATGGTGGTCAGCTACCTCAACGACAAGGGGGAGAAGGCGGCGGTGAGGGCCTTGACCAAGAAGAGGAGGTCCTCGATCGAGCTGCTGCCCAAGGGGACGCCCGGCCTCCTGGACGTCCTGGCCCACTTCAACAGCACCGTCGCCCCGAAGAGGAGGCTGAACGTCGCCCTCGGTGGCAACAAGGTCAAGAACGGAGGGAAGGGGGGCGGCAAGGCGCACGCGGTGTCGTCCTCCGACGAGTCCGACTCCAGCTCAGAAGAGAAACAGGAGGGAAAGAAAGTCTCCACGCCGGCTCAGAAGAAGGTCATTGCCAAGAAGGAGGAGGACAGCTCGGAGGACTCCGACGACGAGAGTTCCGACGCAGAAGAAGAAAAGAAGAAGGCCCCGCCAGCACCGGCACCGCTACCGTCCAAAGTGCAGAAGAAAGAGTCTTCATCTTCCGAGGAGAGTTCCTCCGAAGAAGACAAACCACCACCACCTCCTCCTCCTCGTGCCAAAGCTGCAGCTGCGGCTTTGAAGAGGAAGGCCGAGGCGGAGAAGGCGAAACAGGTCGCAGCGAAGGTCACCAAGAAGGAATCATCCAGTGAGGAGTCTTCCTCATCTGAGGAGGAGGAAGAAAAGGGCCAGAAGGCAAAGACAGCTACAGTGTCCAGAGTTCCGCCGGCAAAGAAAAAAGATGAGTCTTCCTCCTCTGACAGCAGCACCGACGAGGAGCCAACTAAGCCGCCCGCCAAAGCGCAGACCACTCCCGCGGCGACAGCGAGGGAATCTTCCTCCGACGATTCCACTTCTTCTGATGAGGACACAACCGCTTCCAAGCAGACGATCCCTGCCAAGGGTCACGAGAAGAAACCAGTCGTCGCCAAGCCGAAAGATAGCAGCAGCAGCGAGTCGGATGACAGCTCTGAGGAGGAGCAGCTGAGGAAGAAAGGCCCGGCCAAAGGCGCCCCCAAGCCCGTGGACAAGAAGAAGAAGTCCAGTTCTGAGGAAGAGAGTAGCAGTTCTGAAGAAGACGAGAAGGTTTCTGGAAAGGTAACGAGAAAGGATGGAAGCAGCAAGGCCAAGCAGGTGGCGGCAGCGAAGAAGGCCAAGGACTCGTCCTCCTCCGAGGATTCATCTTCTTCTGAAGAGGAAGAATTGGAGAAGAAGCCGCCACCTCCCCCTTCCAAGGCTCTGAGAAGAGAAAGTTCGTCCGATAGTTCTTCCTCAGACGCGGAGCCTGCCAAGCCGACCGACAAGACCAGAACTGCGGCAAGGCCAGCTCCGAAAGAATCAAGTTCGGACTCTAGCAGCTCGGAAGAAGAGGAGGCCACCACCAAGAAGCCCGGCATCCCGACCAAAGCAGCGGCGGCAGCAGTGACGAAGAAGGCCGAGGCTTCGTCCTCCTCATCCGAAGAATCCAGCAGTTCCGACGAGGAAGAGGTGGCCAAGGGGAAGAAAATTGGACAGGGCGTTGCTGCCAAAGCCAAACAGGCCAAGAAGGAGAGCTCATCGTCGTCCGAGTCGTCGTCCTCCGAGGAAGAGGTGCCACCGCCCGCCGCCACCGCCACCGGCACCGCCACTGGCACCGCCACTGGCACCGCCAAGAGCAAGGTGGTGGTACAAAAGAAGGAATCATCCGAGTCGGACAGTTCAGAGGACTCGAGCGAGGACGACAAGGCAGCCGCGGCCAAAAAGTCTCCACCGAAGAAAGCTCAGGTTGCTGCAGGTCAGAAGCGTCCGAGGGAGGAGAGCTCCAGTTCGGACAGTTCGGAGGAAGAGAAGCCGACGGCCAAGAAACTGAAAACCAGTTCCTCGCCGAGGAAGAAGGCTCCTCCTCCTGCCTCTTCCAAGAAGACGCCCTTGAACAAGAGGAAGCTCGCCGCGAAGAACCTTTCGTTCAGCACGCCGCCAGCCGCCGCGGAGGCAAAAGACTCCACGGATGAAGGGTTCAACGAGCTTGCCAGCAGCCAGTCCAACGGCAGTGGCAGCGGCGGGAGGAAGGCCAACACCCCGTTCCGCAGGGTGGACGCGGACAAGGTCAAGATCGAGAAGGAGGCGCTCAAGGACAACTCGTACAAGAAGTTCGACTCGTGGGGAGAGAAGGCCAACAGAGACTTGATCGTCACCAAGGGGAAGAGCTTCCGCCACGAGAAGACCAAGAAGAAGAGGGGCAGCTACACGGGCGGCCAGATCAACACCGGGGTTAACAGCATTAAGTTCGACGATTGATTTGTGTTAAGGTTTCTTGCTGTTCTTAAGATCGTGAAATATAGTATAACTTTTGAAATGGACTCACTTTGCACCAAGTGGGAGGCTGCTTGGCGTGCTTGGACCTCTGGTGGTTGATGTAGGACTTGCGCTGAAGGAAAGTCAGAGGACAAAACTTGCAGCGGTGCCTCTTCTCCTTCTGGTGGTACAGCTGAAGGTGGGCCAAGAGGTTCCTCCTCCACCTGAACTCCTTCCCGCACTCGTCGCAGTTCACCGGCTGGTCGCGCCCGTGACTGATGGCTCGGTGCTGCTCCAGCTGCCAGCGGCGGAGGAAGACCTTCCCGCACTCTGCGCAGGCCACGTTGGCCGTCACGTGGAAGGCCAGGTGCTTGTCCAAGAGGGCCTTGCTCGGGTACACCTTCGAGCAATGGGTGCAGCGAAACTTGGACTTGGCGACTGCCCTCGTGGCAACCTTTCTGTGGCGGCGGTTCCTGGAAGGTCTCCTCCCTTTAGCGGCCGACCCCGATGCCTCCTCCCCCTCGCCCCTGCTTCCTTCTCCGTCTTGCTCACGGAGACCGTCCACTTCCTCCGTTGTCGAGCTCGTCACCTCGTCTCTTTCCGCCGTTGGCGTCGTCACCTCCGACTCCCTTCCCGACTTCTTGACGGAGTTTCGCATCTCCAGCAACGCGTCGGCGGAGAAGTTCAGGGAGACGTACTTGGAGCTCCCCGGAATCGCGAACTTAAAGCTCTTCCCTTCCTTCACGGTCTCCAGGTTCACGCTAATCTCCGTGCCTTCCGACTTGACGCGCCTCTTACTGGTGGCGCCGCCAAAGCCGCTGCCTTCGCCACCGGGATCGCCGTGAGCTTCTTCGGCGGACATGTTGGCCTCGTCGATGACCAGGCTCTCGTTGTACTCCCTCTCCGACTCGCAGCAATCCTCGCCAAAGCTCTCGTCCGCATTCTCCTCTTCTTCCGCCGCGCCGCTCTCCCTTCCTGCTGGCCGCGCTCCCGGAGTTCCCGGTTCCGCGTCGGGCTCGACGCGAGGTCCGCTCGGAGTCAGCCTCACGGGAGTTGCGCTGAAGTCCTGGTTTCCCGCTGGCAACAGCTGACTGAAGGTCTTGACCGCCGTCTCGGCGAAAGGAAGCCGCTGTGCGGCGGCCTTGGCGCACCTGGCGATATCCTCGGCGCTGGCCAGGCGGACTCCGGAGCCCCTGTCAGCATTTTGCTTACTGTCGGTCCCGCGCTGCTCCTCCAGAGGTTCCGGTCCTGGTCGGACGGAACTGCTCTGGCAGTGGGAACTGGCCTCAGCTTCCTCAGCCACTCTCCTCCGAGTCTCCTTTTTGCTTCCGTAACCTCCGCCAGGATCTTCTTCACTCTCTTGGGGGACGTCATTGCCGTTTTCAGCAGGTTTGTCGGCACCGCCGTTGCTTCTCTCGTCTCCCTCTGCCCTGGAGGCGGACGACGATCCCAGGTTAGCCTGGGTTTGCTGCGACGACGATTCCTCTTGGTTCAGGTGGGGCAGGAGAGCGTTCTCGAGGTCATCGATCTGATTGGCCGGCAGGCTGTTCAGGAAGCTCGGGTCGAAGCTCTCGAGGACGCTGCTGACGACTCGGCTGGGATGAGGCGGGGACTTGTCGGCGGACTCCCCTCTGGGCAGCGGGCTGGGCAGCTGCTGGAGGGAGAAGCTGCCGATGGAGGCGAGGGTGTTACGGGAGTGGGAGCGACTCGGGGGAGACTGCGGTGGAGGGGAGCGCCGGTCGAAGGACTGCCTGAAGGAGGCGCCCGGCCTCGGGGCGGCAGGGCGAGAGATCTCCGGGCTGACGGACTGCGAATGGAGCTCTTGCTTCTCCGCCACGGCAGATCGTCCTGCTCCACCTGCTCCTCCCACGACCACCAGTCCCTGTCCTCCCGCCTGGCCATGCTGGAAGATCCCCGAGACCCCTGCCACAGGCTGAGTCGGAAAGACGTATCCTCCTCCCAGCACCTTGTCCCTCGGCCTGGCAAAGGCGTCCGTGTGAATTCCGCTGAACGGAGCGGCCGCGGAAGGAAACGACGACGACGCTGCTGCCGCCGCCCCCGCGGCTGCCGCCGCCGCCGCTGGCGTTGCAGGGAAGATTCCTCCCCCTGCACCGACACCGGCAGTCAGGGAGGAGTCGATCTTCTTGAGGAATCGCGTGAGCGTGGGGATTCCCAGCACCTGCGAGGCCACCAGCAGGGACTTGATCCTGGGCGGGGAGATGTCCACTGTCCCCACGCAGTAGAGGATGCCGATGATGAGCTGGACGTCGTCGTAGGTGAGGACGAGGTCATTCTGGGCAAGCTCCTTGTCCAGATCCACCTCTTGCAAATCTGCAAAAATAGGACAGGTTTGTGGGGGAACAATTATTAACGGTGACTGAACATTCGTCCTTCTCCTCCTCACTGTGATCTTGTCTGAAGAGATCCCTGAAGAACTTTGAGGACGACGCCAGGACGACCCTGTGCGCCCACAGCCTCCTCTCCGCGGCCGGACCCGCGCTTGAGCCGCACACCAGGGCGACGTCGGCGAAGAGGGAGAGCTGCAGGTAGTCCGACAGCGCAGTGAAGACCACGCTCTTCTGCTCGTCCTCGAACCCGTTGATCAGGTCCTGCGCCGTCTGAGGGACGGACATGGCCCACACGGCGGACAAGAACTGATCACAAGACAATGATCGACGCAGTTGAAAAATTGAGGTCCGGCACTTCGATGCAGATGCACAACAACAAACACAATGTACACTTTCAGTCAAAATGCAGCACGTAGAAAACGCTGAGATGAGAAAGCCGCCTTCTTTCCCTTCCTCTCCCTCCCTCCTCCTCTTGCTTTCATGCGCTGCTTGCCGTCCGTTGCCTAACTAACTGTTGGCGGCAGCTGCGCGCAGAAAGCAGGAAAACTGCGCAGAGAACTGCGCAGAGAGAAGAGATATAGAGAGGTTCCGTGTAGGGCAATCGGTTGTTCCCCCAAGTGAGATTGACCTGCCATCTGACGTCGAAGGAGTTAAACTAACAGCATTATGTACTGTAGACTATAAGCAAGAGCAGTTTTTTCTCATTTTTACAAAGATAGGACCATTGTCAAGGATTTTAATTCATTGTGACACACCTGCATTATGTCCTTCCTTGTTCCTTACAAACATCATAGGGAATTACATTCTACGTACAAAAAACTGGAGGAAAAAGTGACTGATTGCACCACCTTGACTACCCCACCAGACACATTGCTCTCGTTGCCACAAACCAAACATTTTTCAGGCATGACTTTTTCTACTTGCACAAACTGGACATTTTCTGGGCACGTGTAAAAAATATGTTAAAAAAAAGAATTTGTGTGTGTGCAAGTGAAAAAAAATAAAAAAGTGGATCTAAAAGAAATGTAGGGCGATGATTTATGATATAAAAGTGTACAGTTTATGCACCCAAACTAGCCATTTTTCCCGCATGATCTTCGCACATTTTGGGCATTTTTTAGAAATGGGTGTCTGGTCGGGTAAGCCAAACCATTACATACGGTACAGTGCAGCACAGTACGTACATCACAGAGGTAATTATGGTAGGGTAGTGCCTCCCGGTAAAAAAAAACTTGCAACCAGTATGTAACTTAAAAAACTTATCTTTTTATACGGTAAGCAGTACTGTACATTAAAATGACCAAATAC
>JAAUYM010102234.1_pt1 | contig 16227 bp, 20 predicted proteins | sample 7278001 | NCBI WGS metagenome assembly JAAUYM01 (sample SAMN14350224, study PRJNA611818) | marine sediment metagenome | isolation source: surface marine sediment (1.8m) | place: French Polynesia: Moorea | collected 2018-08
AGGAACAAGATTTTCTTGCTCTTATAACCGTCATAATTTTACTTCATAAAGGCTCCATTTTGGTTTTGGTTCAGCACTTCTGCTCTTATAAGCGTTTTGCTCTTATATCCATTGCTCTTATATCCGTGGTTCACTGTATTTGCATAGGTAAATGGCGCAATCTTTGGCCGCCACTCTAGCAGGGTTTGCGAAACTCGCTGCCGACGTACTGAGCCTTGTCGCCCAGCTCCTCCTCGATCCTCAGCATTTGGTTGTACTTGGCCAGCCTCTCGGAGCGGCAGGGTGCGCCAGTCTTGATCTGGCCGGCACAAAGCCCGACAACAAGGTCAGCAATGAAGCAGTCCTCTGTCTCGCCGGAGCGATGACTGACCATGGTCCCCCACCCATTGGCCTTGGCCAGTAGGTGGGCAATGATGGACTCGGTGACCGTGCCAATCTGGTTGACCTTCAGGAGGAGGCAGTTGCACGCCTTCTTGTCCACTGCCATCTGGATGCGCTTGGGGTTCGTGACAGTCAGGTCATCACCTACTATCTGTATGTCCGTCTCTTTGGTCAGCTGCGTCCAGCCATCCCAGTCATCCTGACATGTCGACAACGGGCTTAGCGGTGCGGCGGTACCTGTCACATGTCAGAGATTACCTGGTCGAAGGGATCCTCGATGGAGATGACAGGCGTGCTCTTGACGAACCCGAGGTACATCTCCTTGAGCTTGTCCGAGGGTACCCAGTCCTCCTTCTTGGTCTTGGAGTTCTTAAAGTCCAGGTCGTAGAGCTTCTCCTTGTGGAACTCAGAGGCCGCCACATCCATGCCGATCTTGATCTTTCCCGAGTGTCCGGCCTTGTCAATGGCTGCCACCAACAGGTTGATGGCCTCCTGGCTGCTCTGGAAGTTGGGGGCAAAGCCGCCCTCGTCGCCGACGGCAGCGGCTCCCAACCCGTACTTGGCCACGATGAGTGCCCTGAGGTGGTGGTAGACCTCGGTGCCCATGCGCATGGCCTCAGAGAAGGTGGCGGCACCTGTGGGCAGGATCATGAACTCTTGCATGGCCAACCTGTTGCCGGCGTGGGAGCCGCCGTTGATGACGTTGAACGCTGGCACCGGCATCTTCACGTTCTGACAAAAGAAAGGACTACCATCGTATTGTAGTACTGTAGGGGTATCTACAAACAATCTCTCTCTTCCTCTCTCCTATCTGACATGATTGACCTTGACCTCGGCGAGGTCGGCGATGTGTCGGTAGAGTGGCACCCCTTTGTGCGCGGCGCCGGCCTTGCAGACGGCCATGGACACCCCAAGGATGGCGTTGGCGCCCAGTCTCTTCTTGTTCTCCGTCCCGTCGGTGGCGAGCAGCAGCTGGTCGACCTCCGTCTGGGCGGCCGGGTCCGGCCCGGCCCGGACGACCGCCGGGCCGAGCACCTTGTTAACGCTGTCGACGGCCTTCTGGACGCCCCTGCCGTGGTGGAGACCGACGTCCTCGTCGCGGAGCTCCACGGCCTCATACAGGCCTGGAAGACGTAGGAGACCACATTCCGGGTTGGTTCCGCCGGCGGGCCCCACCCCGACTCACCGGTGGAGGCCCCCGAGGGCACGGCCGCCCTGAAGATGCCCCTGTCGGTGGTGACGTCCACCTCCACCGTGGGGTTGCCCCTCGAGTCGTAGATCTGGCGAGCGTGAATCTTCTTTATGGACATGGTGAAGTCGGGACTCGGACTCGGCGGGTTGTGTGGTTGCAACTTGGAGATGGATTTCGGTCAACCCCGTCTCAAGGGGGACAGTGCTACCACCCAGGATTCCCATGGAATTTCGCAAACGCAGCTTTTGCTTTCGAAAAAGTCGCGAAAGCAAAAACAAGATATTCGTAAAAATATATGTCGTCATTCTGCGAAAATGTCGGGAAGTTTGGTAACGCTGTGGTAGAGTGAAAATTTAGAACGAAACTTTCGAGCCCCACCAGACAGCCATCATGCTGTCATTCAATACTAATACAGCCTAAGCTCATATGTCTATTTTGACTGCCATTTGTGTCTGCCATTGATTTTTCTCACAACGTGAATGGCAGGTGCATATTTAATTAATGTCTCATGTGTGAGAAAAAAGTGTAAAGTTATTATGAAATATTTAACAAGTTCTGCTTGATATATGTCAGATGCATACCGACGAGACAATGTGTACAATTTTGTCTGGTCGGGTAGGACTCTAATATTGACAGAGGGTTGCAGGTTTGGACCAAGCGATTTATGGAGTTATTGTGTCAATGAGCACTACTGTATGTAGTACTAAGAGAGTGCGTACCATTAAATTTTTTTTTTACTTAGTTCAGAGAGTGCCCTCAATGAAGCTGGTGAACATCTCGTAGGCATATTTAGGCTGGCTCCGGGGCACCATGTGGCCAGCGTTGCGCATGATGTACATGCGCAGGTTTCCCACGGACTTGAGGTAGCCAGCCACGTCACCACCATCACCAGGCACCACTGTCCTGTCCGTGGCGTAGTACTCGTCTATGTCGCTCCAGGTCTCCATCTTCTCGAACATCTTCAGGATCCCCGGGTGGTTACAGATTATGTCAAAGTTGCCATCATAGATGAGGACAGGGATGCGGTCAAGCAGGAATTCGACCGCCTCCTGCGCGGACTTCATGAAGTCCGCTGTCATGGCCGAGAAGACGAGGCCGGACTCGGTGCCGAAGCTGGTATCGCCGACATGGATGGCGAGGCGGGTCTCTGGGCGCTGGACGTACTCCTCGTAGTTGTCCTCCTCGTCATCATAGTTGCACTGGGTGGCCTCATACACATAGTCGCAGCCCATGTAGTCCAGGTAGAGGTTCTGCTCTCGGCCCCAACCCTACAAGTGACATTTATTTTTCTTTTCAGACCCAGTTTCATCGCTTGTGAATAGCATTTTATAGGTAGTGTTTGTTTGTTTGTTTGTTTGTTCTCACGTCTGTGGCTTCCACCCACTCATCGTTGGCAGCGTGCTTCTTTATCTGGTCCTCGATCTCCTTCAAGGCCTCCCGCTGCTTCTCATCCACCAGGGCCAGCTAAATTGCAATTGAAGAAGAGAATTCCATCTTGGAGAGAGGTTTTTTTTCCCTCTCGCCACTTTCCATCCTCACCTCATACAGGAAGTCTGCGTGTATGGCGGTGTCCACCGGGCTCATGAAGCCGTCCCCGATGCCGACTCCCGTCAGGTTGAGCACCACGTCGGGACTGCCGGACTCGTTCTCCTCGTAGATCTTCTTCCCGATCTCGGGGATGAACTTTCCTGCGTGTCTCTCTCTTTTTTTATGCTTGAAACAATATCGACATGCCTCACTCACCAGCGTAGGACTCCCCAAAGATGAAGAAGTCGTTGTGCTGGTAGTCCTCAAAGATGGCGAAGAACTGCTGCAGGAACTCGTAAAGGTCGTCCGTGGACTCGGCGATGTTGGTCCTCAGCGCCTTGACGTTGACGTGGCTGTAGCCTATATGGTGGGGAAACACGTCGTTGGTCAGCTTTTCTTTCCCCTTCCCCGCGAGACCCACCTGTTCCGAGTGGCTGGTCGATATAAAGCATGTTTGCCCTCCTGGTCCACGAGTACTCCCTGTCCTCCCCCACCACATTGTTGTTGTCGTCGTACACCACCGAGATGGGCCCGTGGATCTCGAAGAGGCCAAACAGGGACGAGCTTCCTGGGCCGCCCTGCAGCCAGACCACCACGGGGGCCTCGCTGGGGTCGATCTCCTGAGGAGCAAGAATGGAGCAGAGCAATATTACTGTAGTAAGTAGTGAACTAGGTACTGTAGTATGTACTGACTTTGGAAGCTTGATTGAGGGAGTGTCTTTAAAGCCTTGGGGAGGAGAGTAAATACGAGTACATACAAGGGAAAAAAGTTTTACAAAATTTGTCTCTTTCGACACCTTCCTTTTAAAAGATAATCCTTAGGCTACTTGCACTAAAAAGTTTTATTTTTTAAGTGTCAAAAAATGTTCATCGTCACTGTGATTTCATACGCAAATTTTCACGGAATGGTCCCCATATCGCCATATGTCATGTTTTGTAAGAAGAGACCTTGACAGCGGGGAAAGCTAATTTTCTGCTCCTGCCACTACCTCACTACCATGTACTGTACTAGTATGTACAAATGCAATGCACTAACGGTGGCCGGAAAGAACCAGAAGAAGATGTGCCCGTCGTTGGGCGCGTCCACAGTGATGTAGCCGGCGTAGCTGTCCACCACGCCCACGTCCGGCAGCGGGTCCGTCACCCGCGCGGCCTTCACGGCGCCCGTGAGGTCACCGGACTCCAGGTGCGGCGTCAGGTACACGGGTTTGCCAACATCCCTATGTGTGTGGGTAGGTGAAAAAGAACACTTTTGTACTACCTTGTGGTAATAGTCATGTAACCAAGTTTAATTTGATCCTGTTTGGCTTGGCAGCGCACAGCTTGGTTTGGAAGCAGCTAATAGAGCTTGACTAGTACTTGACCAGGCTGTAGCGGAAGATACTGGCGATGAGGAGGACCAGGGTCACCAGGAAGGCGACCACCATCTGTCACAGGTTCCTCAGCTGAGGTCATCGAGATCTCAGCTGTATTGTGCGCGCACCATTAAAAAACGGGTCAACTCCACCTTGAAACTACCATGAGCATTATTGTCATTGTAATCTGTCTTTTTTAAGGGAATTTTTTTAATAGACGACTGACTGTGTTTGTCGCCTGAATCTCTGAGCAGTCTTGCGACTTGGTCTACTAAATCCACAAAAGTGACGTCTCATATGTGTGGTCAGGGGAGAAAATTCAAGTGGGTGGAAGAGGAAATTTCAATTGAAAAAGTGACTATTTGCCCTCCGTTTCCCTACCCCCCTCCTCCTCTTCCAGCGGAAACTTATTGCGTCTGTTCCGTACAAACGGACAGACTTTTAGCAAATCTGCCGTGGAGTAACTCTTACTACGTACCCTAGGTTGCTGCTAGTATAAGAATCCTGACATTGTCACTTGTTACCCTGAGTCTTCCATGCAGCTCATTGGAATTACCGGTACGTACCTCTCTCTGGGCAGGGGAAACTGCCTCGGCACGTCAGGACATAGCGGCTTGAAGGAAGAAGCCATGGAGATCGCCAAGCAGAAGAAGAAGCAGAGGCTCCAGAGCCAGTCCGCCCGCTTGTAGGAGGAGTAGGAGGCATGCTGCTGCATCTTCTTTCCTGGGTTCACACCACATAGGTGGCCGGCGCTTCCCACCGCCAGCAACCAAAAGAAAAAGAAGAATAATCGTCTTGCCTTATTTTTTTTTCCTCTCTGTGGTTGTACAGTACAGAGTACGTAATCTGCCTGTCTGGTCTAAGTGAACACCCGCAGAGTCGTCTTCGTCGTCAGTCGTCACTCTCCTATGGCGTAGGGAGAGAAGACAAGGGACAAGCGTGCGATGTGATACTACTGCTTCCAAAGTGTTGGAAGAGAAAGAAAGAAAGAGGGAGAAAGAAGACGGGTGTGGAGGAGAAGAGAGCTGGGAGAGAAAGAGGGAGGAGAAGACGGAATCCAATCACGCTGATTTCTAATCCTTTTTTTCACTCCGCGATATGCAGGAAATGACACGTGCGAAACACTTGGAGAAAAATTGTAGCCGGAAAAAGGATGCGGGCAAAAAAAAAAAAAATTCGGGAAAAAAATCATATAAGATCTGCCAGGAGTCAGATCTTATGAGATTTTCTACTTTTTTTTAGAACAGAATTTACATGTACGACCATGACCGATAGCTCATCGAAGGAAGGGACGTCGGCCCCCGCAGCCGGCAGCTCCAGCAACGCTTTAGTCGGCGTCCTCGTCACCATAGAAAACTGGAGCAAGTTGGGAGGGGGGGGGGGCACTTCTTACCTGTTTCTGTCCGTGCGTTCTCTCACGGCCCCTGGTGGACCCCGGAACACCTCCAGGTCAGGTTCAGCGTGCCCTACTACAACCTCAGCACCTACAGACAGTACAATTCCTATTTCGCTGTCGGCCTCTTGGACATCTGCACGAACACCACACTCCTCCCACGACGCACTGTCACCAACGTTCAACGACCGACACTTGACTTTTCAATTTAATATAATTCTTCGACGTAACGAGTCTGTGGTGCTTTTCACTGTGTCCTGATCCTCAGTCCGGGGTGAGCGAGGGCTCCCAGAAGGACCGCCGTGGCGGGGAATCGAAGGGCAGCATCATGTCTCGCCAAGACGCCTGGAAACAGAGGGCAGGATGGAGTAGGATTGAGAAGATGCAGGAGGGACTTCCTTGCACTTCCGACTCACCTCGTACAGTCCCCAGAACTTGAAGAGAATCCCCTTGTCGCCCGCGTCCTTGTTGTAGCCGTACATGTACTTGTGGTGGGGCAACTGTGTGAGAGAGCAAGGCCAAAATCGTGTAATGACACAGGTGCGCATCGTGCACTGTAGTACCTTGCGGGGGGGGGAGGGTACGGGAACTAAACTTACATATTTCAAGACGTCCTTCATGCTCAGTATCTCTTCCGCGGTGTAGTACATCTGCTCTGCGTCATAGTTGGACGAGGGGTTCATCATATTCCCCATCATTATCCTGAACTCTTTCAGGCGGCTGAACTTGATCCTATGGCTGGAAGTTGAGGAGAAGAAAGACGGGATAAAGTCCCACTGCACCTACCTATAGTGGGTAATAACTTCTACCTACTACGGTGAAAAATTTGTGCGTATTCGACTGTAACTACTAGTTACGCGTCCTCACAACGTGGTGTACTCCTCGTTGTACAGCCGCCAGTCCTTCTGCGGCTCCTCGAACTGGCCGTAGTAGTCGAAGTTGAGCTTCTCGATGTCCTCCACCACAATCTCGGTGTCGCCCGGTTCCGACCAGTCATACACAAGCACGTGCGAGTGAGGCCTAGAGAAAAAAACAACTTGGTTTGGCTAGGCTCGTTCTTTTAGAAGAAAAATCTGAGCGACATTACTGGGCCTGCTTAAGGTAGTCCTTCTTCATCAGGTTGTAGAGGTCGTTGAGGTACTCCGTGTTGGTCCACACCGGAGAGTCCTTGTCCCACTCGTTCCCGCGCGCCGCTATCTTCTTTTGCACCTATTACCCACGGCGAGGACAGAGAAAATGGGCGCTTAACTTTTTTTCTTTATTTTCTTAAGCTACCTAGGTAGAACAGAAAAACTCACGACGTCAACGGGGGCATCAAGGTAGATGATGAGGTTTGGTCTGAGCGTGTACTGCAAGGTGGCCTTGTAGCCGTCCTGGATCCACCTCTTGGCTGCAACGAAAAGGGGAACCTCGTGCTACTGCGGCAGTTCACCGGGAAACAACAAATACTTTGGGATAGTCAAAAATTTCTGCTCGCTTTGCTCTCCAATTTTTATCCAGCATTTTTTTTTCACACTATTTAGAGCTAAGAAAAAGTCCTACCTTGTTAAAGTAGCTTTAAAAATACTCTTGGACTTGATGCTATCTGACAAACCTTCAGTTTTATCTCACAACTCCCAAAGTACATCGATTAGTGCCCAAAAGAGTTTTGCTTCCTCACATTCTCTGTCCACCCATCCCGCGTTGTAGGCGGCCTCCAGGTTGCAGTAGTCGCTGTAGCAGCTCCTCTCCAGCACCACGCCCTGGCCTGCAAGTCGGAAGAATTCGGACTTCACTCATCTCTTTCCAGTGGTGACAGTAATGGCGGGACCAACCAGTGTTGAAGAGGTGCCTGAGCCCCAGGAGGTACTGCTTAAACTTGATGGCGTAGAGCTGCCAGATGAAGCGGTCCGTGCAGCCCGGGACCGATGTCGGGTCGCGGGAGAAGTCCTTCTCGTCATACGGGCGGATCCGGGGAAGCAAGTACTGCTTGTAGTCCCTATTGGGGGGAAAGGGCAACAAATTCTTGGTCAGGTACTACAGGTAGACGGTGCCAAGTTGATGACCGACCTGATGTCGACCTTCCCGTACGGGGACTTGAAGAACATGTCCATGTTGGGCGCCGGGTGGTACTTCATGCCCAGCTCCTCCGCCAGCTCCTTGGCGAACTTGGTCTTTCCGACGGCGTGCGCGCCCTCCACCACCACCACCTTTGTGTTCTCGTCGAACCTCAGCGTGGTCCGGTCCCCGAGCAGGTGCTGGAGCAGCCCGAACTGCCTCTTCTCGTAGGGGAAGGGCTTCGGCTTCTTCACCTCTTCTCTCATGGCCTTCCCGGCGATCCCGCGGCGGTGGTGCGAGTGCCACAGGGGCACCTGCAGGCAGGCCAGGAAGCCCCCCTGGCCCCTGGCCCCCGCCAGGCAGGCCGCCCCCCTCGCTCCCATCCATAGCCCCGAGGCCGCCATGCTGGCTGAGGTCACAGATAAAGCTGCTCTTGTAAATTACTGTTGTTAACAATAGTGTCCTTCACTTGTTTTAACGAGACACTTGGCTGCTGGCCTCCATTTTCCTTCTCCCAGCCAGCTTCCTGACAGCTGTTATCTGGCGGAGGCGCTTTGGATTGGCGGTGGGCTTGGGCAGAGCAGAGGAGCAAAGATGAGCGGAGTTGAGCTGAGCAAGAGCGAGGTTTCGTGGAAGTGCTACTTGCTCTGCTTCCATCTACCTTGACCGACCCGACATGACATTGGACGAAACGATTACAGTATTTCCGTCATCAACAACATCAGCAGCGGCAGCAACGACAGTCGTCATTTATTATTATTGTTGTTTTACTTAAAAGGCCTGATGATCCCTGAGGGCGGTGAAAGAGTGCGGTCAGATTATACACATTCCCAATCTTCATCTCACTCATTTTCATTCACAGCCAACGCGACTTTGCACACAGCCCCCTTTAACTTTGCTTCCTCCTCCTCTCCAGCACCATGAGTGCAGGCCTTGCCCGAAATTTGACAGGCGGAAAGCTAGTCCAGTCCAGGAGAACCCCTGACGTCTGGGTGACAGTTGCCACCACCTCGAAGTCCTGCAGGAGCTCTGCCACATCCGATGTGCTATCGCCACCTTCCGACGGAGGCTCAGTGATGATGTGGGTGTAGCTCGGGTCGCTCAGGCGGGCATGCAGGGAGAGCCCTTCCGTCTTGTCGTAGGTCCAGCCATCCACCAGCTGGGTGAACCTAGAGGCACCCGTCTGGCAAGCGAGGTTGTCCAGATGGACCACGACCGGACCGTGGTGAGCCTGAAGTAGATGTATGGAGAGGTATGGAGAATTGTACTACAATTGTAGTTGTTGTATTTAAATCAAGACTACCTCGACAGACTCGTGCAGAACCATCATGGCCACTCCCCCGGGGTAGTTCTGAGCTGACAGAGCCAAGGCAGCGCAGGAGTAGAGGAGGTTTCCAATCAGGTGCGCCGCAGCTCCAAGGGCGAACAGACCGTGCCAGGAGGACTTGCGCCGTTCACGCCAGAGTTGATCGCACGCTGCTGCGGCAGCCACGTTCAGCATGGGAAAGGCGTAGATGATGAAGCGGGTCTCCTTGTGGGGCAGGAAGGAATAGAGGAACACAAAAACCAGGGCTGGGAAGACCACCCTCAGGGCCCTGCGCTCCAGGTAAAGGCCAACGGGCACCAGGAACAGGGAGAGGAAAAGTGCCCTGGGGAGGCAGTTGGTGAAGTACCATGGCCAAGGTTCTGTGCCCCACGCGGAGCTCTTGTTCAGGATCACGTTGTAATACAGAACCTAGTCAACAGAAGTGTGCTGTGTTCCCCTTTCTTTTTCATGGATTTGCCGGTGCCACAAACATACCTTCCCTTCCGGCCACAGAAAGCCCTCGGTGCGCCAAAAGTAGGTGTCCACAAGGACGGTCAAAGGCAGGCAGATTGCCAAAGTCAGCAAGCCGTGCAGGATTACCTAGGAATTTTGGTAACGTTACTAACACAACTTTGTCCTTGATATTGAACAGTACTACCACTCACTTTGACCAGGCTTTTTCTTCCAAGGCACAACTCGGTGAGGACAATGGTTCCGAAGAGCAGTGCCAACTCTCCACGAAAGATAACGACAGCTGCCCCAGCCACCAGGGTGAAGGCAAACTCCTTACGCTGCAGCCAGAAGCCCAGGGCGTGCAGAGTCAGGCACAGGGCGAAGACATTGGGCAAGGGCCTGGTGAGGTAGAAGGGGATGTGGAACTGTGATGCTATCACCAGGGCGTGCCATAGGGAATGAGTGCGTCCGAAGAGAGGTTTGAGTGCAGAGTTGAAGTGACTCACACCAGAGATCACGAGAAGTCCCAGCACAAATCTCACTAGAAAAAACAAGGATTAAAGAACCACTCTGGATGCACATTTCCCTATCCTCGCACGTACAGTACATACGGTATACTATGTATTACTCCAGGGACATCTCCAGAGTAACTCACCAGTAAGTAAAGAAGTAAATTTCGAGGATCCCAGAAGGTGAAATAGTTTTACTGGGACGAGTGAAAATCCTGACACAGTCAGTGGTCCAAGGAAAGTGCGTGGAACAACCTGCAGGATGGGACGTGGCGGTGAGAAAGCATAATGTTGCCAAGGCCAGATAAAACATACTTCTCTTACCCCCGGAAAAATTATATGGTCATAGGAAGAGATGTTGGTGACACCATGGTACAGGATGTCGTGAGAGGCCTGCACGTTAAAGCTCTCCTCCACCTTTGTATGCGGGCACACAAGAAGGTGCAGTGTGGACACCGTCAGGACCAGCATCCAAGGGCGGAACCAGCCGAGATGCCCAAACACGAAGACTGGCTCCTGAGACTCCGCCATGGTGGTTGTTCTAAGGAGGGGAAAATGTGTATGCCAAGATGTGAAATCTGATCAGCACGGTATCCACAGTAGAGACGTGGGCCGTATATATTCTGGAACCACAAGAATGAATGGCACGGCACAAGTGGATTAACTGATTGATCGCTGTCCACGTCACACTTTCATCCTCTGTCTCTCATCTGGATTTGTCTCCATCTCGTACTCCACTTCCACCCTGGCTCTCTTCCTCCTCCCCTTCCTTTGTGGCCCCTTCTTCAGCTGCACCGAAGTCCCTGGTTCGTCCTCCTCCTCTTCGGAACTGGTGTCTCCTCCCTCTCCCAGACGATCCCTCCCTAGGTCCTCGATGTCCTCGTCCTCCTCGCTCTCCTCGATCTCGTCCGCCGCCACAAACTCCCTCTCCAACTCGTCCTCCATCTCCATCTCTTCCTCCTTCTCTTCTTCCACCTCCTCCTCAGCTTCTGACTCCTCTTCCTCCACCTCCTCTGCGTCCAGTGCCTTGTCGAAGGCCCTCTGTGAGAAGTTGTAGATGTCCCCATACGTGCCTCGCTGCAGCCTCTCCAGCAGCTCCTTCTCGATCTGGTTGTCGATCCTGGCCGCCACCAGCGCCTTCTCCTCCCTCCGCCTCTCCCGTCTCTCAACTTTCCTCTGGAGCGGCACCAGTTTCTTTTGCCGCTTCAACCTCAGCTTCCGCATCCTCGTCAGGTACTGGGTAATCTTCAAGAGCCTCTGCTTGCACTTCTGCTTGACAAATCCCGGCCAAAAAACCAGGTTCTCCTCCAGCTGCGCCATGGCCTTCTCCAGGTTCCTGGAGAGCTTGACCTTCTCCCAGAGCCTGTCCGGGAAAGCCGCCCTCTCCACCGTCTTCATGTAGAGGAAGCAGACGCCCTTGTCCTCCCTGACGGTGGCATACTGCGAGTTTGCCAACGGGCAGGAGGACCGGTTGCACAGCCCGGTCAGGTTGTACTCATTCCGGCAGAACTTCTGAGTCTTGGTCTGGCTCTTGTACTGACAGAAGCTCTTGTTGATGATGGACCAGATGACGTCGTCGTGCTGCATCTTGGACGATAGATGACCCTTTCTTGCTCTGACGGCGCTTGTGTTTGCACGTGGTTTGTTTATTATTTTTCTTTCCACTCTCCGACAGCTGTTTTCTGGCTGGAGCGCTTTGGGAGAGGTTGCAAAATTGACAGAAGTTAGGTTGCGCTATACTGAAAAAACCTGTTGTGTTTGTGAAGTCGTGTAACGTGTTCGACCGGAGTGTACCACGTTGCGAGTACTGTGCGTTTTTTTTTATCACAGTCCAGAGAAGAACTGGAGTTCTTATGCCGACAAGTGCCACCCACAGTGTAGTAATTAATCCGCGATATTTATACACAAAGTGCCACCAGCAAGAATGGCGCTTGATCCCCCAACGTGCTGGTCTCATCCGAGAGAGTTCGTCAGGGTCGCTGAAGATTTCCTGAGCGGAACCAGATCCGGATGGAAAAGGTGCCTGGACACGCTTAAGCTTTGGAAACACAGGGTGCATAGGATGCCTCTGGGTAAGTGTTATTGTTGTCTGCGAACATGATTAGTTTGTGTTTGAAAGACAGCTTGAAAGAATAAGAAGTAATATGGTTTTTTTTAGATCAGTAACTAGACAAATAGTGATGATGTGTAATTTGTTTTTTTTTTCAGGTGCCGAAGTCACCCTGTACCTGGTCCAGTCTCGTCTTGATGCCGACTTCAGCACCACCTCCTCCGACCTTGGCGTCAACCTCTCCAGCGCCTGCGCTCTCCTCCGCTTCCTCAACCTGGTCTCCCAACTGTGCGAGAGAATGTTGGGCCTGACCCGCTTCTCGGACGCCGCCGGCGCCGCCGGCGTCCCCGGGTGGATGGTGCGCGCGCGGCACGACATTGCCCACGGCTCCATGCCCGACGGGAACGCACTGACGGACGGGGTACAGTTCGCGCTCAGATGGCTGGCTCTCAACTACTGGCAGACGGAGGCGAAGGCGTTGGAATGGACCGTGCAAGGTGCGGGAGTGGTTTTTTTTTGTTTTTTTTTTAGATCCATGGACTTGCCATCGAGCTGGAAATTTCTCCTTTCTAGCCTCTCCCGTCGACATCCTGAGAAAGGATCCCGACTATGGGAAGCTGAGGTCCCTTCTGGAGTGCTACGGCTACCTTAAGGTCTACTCGATCTGGGGCACCCACTCTCTGAAGGAGCTGAGGGAGAGGCAGCCCGAGGTGTTCGAGCACGTCTCCGCACTGTGGACCGACGTGCAGGAGCGAGGCTCCAACAGGAGGAGATTGCCCAGCGCGGACGGCCTCAAAGTGAGGGAGGGGCTCAGGACCATAGTAGAACAGCTGGAGACGCTGCTCTTCTTACTGGACAGGGAAGATGATGGAGGCAACGGCGGCAGTCGCGTCAGGATGATCATCTGCCAGGTCCTGCTGACGGAGGAACTGTTGCTTCCCAAAAAGGACTTTTTTGACTCTCTGGTGGAGGAGGATGACAAGCCTTTGGACGAAGCCTTACCCCTGAACTTGTTGGAGATGTGGAGGGAGGTGATTGTGTTGGTTGCATTGAGAACTAAAGTGTTCCCGGATCTCCTGTCCGGGCTGTTTGATGCCGCTGAGGGTGCGGAGACCAACCTGGAGAGGTCGCTGGCCACTGGTTGGTTGGAAGCCATTGTCAGTCCAACTTGTCCAAAGAGGGAAAGCTCAACGCCGAAGCTCAAGGTTGGAAAGAAAAGGAGGAAAGAAGATCCGCCCGATCCTCCCCGACTCTTCGTGGTAGACGATGTCTCTCTGAAGGCCAACCCTAGGTACAACAGCTTTGTGAACCACTGCCTGGACAAGCCGTCTCCTCTCCTCCTGCGGTTGCTTCCCCACCTGTCCCAACTCCACACGCCACCTTTATCGGAAAGGAAGCAGCAAGCACTCTCCTCTCTCGTCAGCGTCTATCTTGGGCGTGAAAGTCCCTTTGACAAAGATTTTCCCGCTGACACTTATGGTCATAAAACTGTTCAAGATCTCGAAGTAGCATCTGCTTCCAAGACCGATAACCTGTGGACCTTGGCTGATGGTTCAGGCCTGCCCACCGCGGACATGAGTGATGGAGACGAGCTGACAGTAGGTGATGCAGATGCCAACGAGGTCTTGTTGAACTTTGACAGTGACCCCGAGTGGTTTGTCGTTCCTCGGGTTCAGTGGGAGAAGTTTCACCTCACTTCCTTGAGCGATTTCTACAGTTCCAAAGACAGTGAAACGTCGGCTGCACCGACTGTGCCTGCCTTCTATAGGAATTCTTCCAAGTTGGAGCTTGGACACCAGGACGAACGTGCGGCTGGAAGTAATGGCAACAGTTGCAACGGCGTGAATTTGGAAAGAAGGAACGCGGGAAAAAGGAGAAAGCGGAAGAAGTGAATCTCTTTGCTGTGAACGCATATGCCTGTCGTGCAAGAACAATCACGTGGTGCTGCTGTTCAGACTCCGTAAAATACCAAGCTTGGTATTAAATTGACTGCTCTTTTAAACGAAATAAACATTGATCATGGTGTTTAACCAATCAAGACACTGTAACAGCAGTGTCTTGAGAGATACACTGAGATTGAAAAGACTTACATTTATTTGTATGGCACTGTCGGTCCATCTTTCTCATTTATCACAGAAATGTTTGCTTCTTTTAATGTTAAAGACATGACACCGGGAGGGGACATCGCCTTTCAGATTGGGTACAATCGCGGCAAAGGGTGTTTCAGCGGATGCCTCTGGAAATGAGAAAGGGTCCCAGGCCTGTGGTGGTGGACACAAAACGAGCAAGAGATGTTTGTCATCAATCATTCATTGATTCATTACGTAGTAGTACAGTACAGTAGTAGAACTCCGGCATAGCAAACTCTGCTATAGCAGTAAAAGTTGCTTTGATTTCTTAACTTGAACGTGCTTTCTAATCCGATCTCTCATACAGTAAAAAAAGTCCTTTGCTATGTACAGTAGGTATAGTAAACTTTTTTGTTGCTGACCACCGACTTTACTGTATCGGAGTTTCACTGTACTAAATACCTGTTCACTCACCCTCTGTATTCAGGAAAGTGGTACGGCACGACGGCGGCTCCCCCGGCCAGGAATCCACCCCAGAAGGAAAAGGTCCCGTAGGACAGGATGGTGTGGTTGCACAGGGACAGCAGGGCCAGGTCGTGCCCGACGCTGTCCGCGTCGTCCGGGACGCCGTCGCCGGCGAAGTGCAGGTCGCCCTGCTTCACCCTCGGGGCCAGGTTTCTCCGGCCCCAGTCCGGGTCGTCACTCACGAAGGCGAAGACGACGGCGTCCCGGCCGAATTGCTCCCTGAACAGGTCCATGGCCTCCAGAAAGTAGCTGGGCCTCAGTGGCCGCATCCCCTTCTCCCTCTCCAGGTGGTCGTGGTCGGTGCGGCGGCAGTGGATGCCCACGAAGACGAGCTCCCCGCCGTCGGACTTGGCCTTACCCTTCTTCCTCTTCTTCTTCTTCTTTCGCACTCTGTCCCGGTGCGAAGCGGCGATGTCGGTCAAGGTTCTGGCGGCCGCCTCCAGGTAGACCCGGTGGAAGCGGAACGCGGACTCCAGCTTCGGAATGAGACCGGGGCCTAAAATAGATAGAAATAGAAATAACCTTTAACATCTATAATTTTAAATTTTAATCAATAACTTTTTTTCTCCCCGTACTGTCGTAGAAGTATTCTGTCTCGTTGAGGAGCGGCGCGTATCCGTCCGGGTAGAGTATGAGCGCGCGCCCTCTCCGGTACTCCTCCTCCCGCAGCCCGGAGACGCTCCTCCCGTTGGAGTAGACCTCCCAGGGGAAGTGCGGCGGCGACGGACCGGGCGGCGCGGGGACGGACAGGGCGCCCAGGTCGTTGAACTCGCGGGAGTGGACAATCCTGAAAAAGTTGTTGTACACAGTACGTACCACATCCGCACGAGCCTGAGACTTTGAAGTGCAAAATAAATTTTAAAATGCCTATGGAAGTACAAAGCATCTCCTTTCAAATTGACAAAAGACCCAAATAGTTTCACGTTTGTTATATGGAGCGGGGAAGAGTTAAAAAAAATCAGACATGGTTACGTACTGCTGTACTGGCAGCCCCGTCTGTCGGATGAGCTCCGCGGGGATGCTCCACCGGCCGCGCTCGTCCCTCTCCAGGTGTGGGCGGTACCCGAGCTTCGACTCGATCATTTCCAGGATGCGATCCATCTGGCGCTCACGCAGGTCGACGCTGCGGTAACGAAAAAAAATGGGAAAAGGCATGTCTTTTTTTTAATTTTCATAACTGGTCTACTATGGCTTACACCTCAGACTTTTCCATTTATACAGCATAGTAACGCAAGTTCAACTGCTATAGCTCCATTTACTTGAACTTTTGTATCGTCTCCACGAATCCGCAGAGCTTGTCCTCTGCGGCCGGAATCTCCAGGCCGCCGAAGTACTCCGAGAGACCCGAGTGCAGCTTGCGGGAGAGGTACGGTCGGAAGCCGAACCTGCCACGAAGAGGAGGAGGAGGAGGAGGAGGAGGAGGAGGAGGA
>JAAUYM010058839.1_pt1 | contig 16208 bp, 20 predicted proteins | sample 7278001 | NCBI WGS metagenome assembly JAAUYM01 (sample SAMN14350224, study PRJNA611818) | marine sediment metagenome | isolation source: surface marine sediment (1.8m) | place: French Polynesia: Moorea | collected 2018-08
CTGTCGCGTTCCTGTGTTCCTGTATTCCGAAAGTCGACGTATGGAGGAATATCATTTATAGAGAGGACGTGTATATTTATCTGTAGAAAGAATATTTCTTATACTTTCAAGAAGTGGCGAGAGACAAACTGCACAAGAGGAACACTTGTTTGATTTGCCCTTTTCAGCGTCATCCCATCCCATCCCCTTGGGCAAACATCAACTACTTCATACTTCTACTACTACTAGCTCAGGGGGGGGGGGCGGCGGCCGCGGCAAAAGAAAGTTGTGACACATGATCAAGGGGAAGTTGGTGCATCATCATTCATCAATAATCAGCGGAACTTTTCTTGTGATCTCACCTCCTGGAAGGTTCACTGACTTGTTCGTATGCGCAATGACCGCCGTGGGGCGCTTCTTGTCGCTCTTCTGGTGGGCGACTTGCATCGTCGCGACCACCCTCGCCGCCGAGGAGGTCAGCCGACCGAACATCGTCCTCATCGTAGCTGATGACCTTGGTGAGGGGGGGGGGAAAGTATTTAAAGCACATTTTGACATTTATTATTTTTTTTTGTCAAACTGCAGGTTACAACGACGTCTCCTGGCACAACTCCGACATCGTCTCCCCGAACCTGGCCTCCCTGGCCCGCGACGGCATCACCCTGGAGAACTCCTACGTGCAGCCCATCTGCACTCCGACCAGGGCCGCACTGCTCACGGGATACTATCCCATACACACCGGGAGACAAGTTGGAAAATACTAATATACGTATTCTTGGATAATTTTTTTCCTGTCTGTTTATCCACTCTGCCTACGTTGTCATTGTTGTTCAGGTATACGTCCTGTTGCCACAAGAGCCTAAGGGCCTGTACTCGAACTTCACCCTCCTGCCAGAACATCTCAACAGGCTTGGCTACTCCTCCCACATCGTCGGCAAGTGAGTTATTTACTCACTTGCCCCGCTATCAGGTCTGATCGCAAAAATGTCGACCTTTACCGAGTGGCAGGTGGCACCTAGGCTACTGCAACGAGGAGTACCTCCCGACGAGGCGCGGCTTTGGCAGCTTCTCCGGGTTTTACCTCGGGTGTGGCGACCACTACGCGCACACCCGGGTGCCGGAGGTGGGCAGCAAGAGCCCCGGATACGACTTCAGGAAGGGCGACGAGGTGGACGAGGAGGCAAAGGGGATCTATTCCACGGTTATACTACGTGTAGTAGTACTTTGGAGAAAGAAAAAGTGAGGCACAACGTCAATTTCCAAAATAATCGTTCATTTATTCCGTACCTACAGTTTCTGTTCACGACCAAAGCTCAGCGGATCATTGAGGAGCACGCGAAGGGAGCTCCTTCTAAGCCGCTCTTCCTCTACCTGCCCTACCAGAACGTCCACGCGCCCCTCCAGGTCCCCAGCCAGTACAGCGACCTCTACCCGGACGAACGCAACCAGGACAGAAAGATTTTTTCCGGTGCAGTCAAGTTCCCGCAAGTGACTAATGTTTGATAGAACAGGCTAGATTTTCTTCTTTTAAATTTTGCTAAGGGATGGTTTCTGCTCTGGACGAGGCGGTCGGAAACGTCACTAGGACCCTGAAGGAGACGGGCCTGTATAACAACACTATCATATTCTTCACGGCAGACGTACTACATGACATTGGGCTACACACTAAAGTGCAATTTATAGTCAGTTTCTAAAATTTTATAAACTGCCTATAGAACGGCGGCCAGACCTTCTCCGGCGGCAACAACTGGCCCCTGAGGGGGAACAAGGGCACCCTCTGGGAGGGAGGGACAAGGGCGGCCGCCTTCATCCACGCGCCGATGCTGGCCGCGCAAAGGGGGACTACTCACAGGGGGTAACCGTTCAGCAGTCTATGCAGGCGTGCTTCATGACCGTCACTTCCCTGCACAGGCTGATCCACGTGACGGACTGGCTGCCGACGCTGTACTCTGCGGCCGGCGGGGACGCGGCCGACCTGGGCCCGGACCTGGACGGTCTGGACCAGTGGCAGTCGCTGTCCGCCGGCCTCCCATCCCCGAGGGAGGAGCTCCTGTACAACATCCGCCCGGCGCACTGGGAGGACGCCCATAGGTACGGCGCCGCCCTCAGGGTCGGCGACCTTAAGCTGATCCGCGGCTACGCGGGCAGGCCCGACGGATGGATCCCGCCCAAGAACGTCCTCGGGCTGGACGTGGAGCAGGCCGACAAGGCCCAGGAGATCATCGACGTCAAGGAGGAGAATGAGCTAGATTGCCAGGGGAGGTTGCAGTTGCGCCTGTTCGACCTGTCCTCGGACCCGACTGAGCGGGTGGACCTGGCGGCGGAGAGGCCGGAGGACGTGGCAAGGCTGCTGACGAGGCTGTCGGAGCTGGAGGGGACGATGGTGGAGGCCGACGTGGCGCACCAGGAGGAGCGGTTCAACCCGGAGTATTCGGGCGGCGTGTACCGGACCGGCTGGTGCCGGGCGGAGCCTAAGGAGGAGGAGGAGGACCTGGCTGAGCTGGTTGAGGTGGACGTGGTGTGATATTGTTTTTACTAGTCACCATACAGTACATACAGGTACGCAAAACGCCTCTCAACCTTGCCTTTTTCTGCAAGGCCAAGCTCCCTGAATTTCTTTGTCTTTTTTCCTCGTCTTACGTCATAGCAGTGAGCTGGATGGAGGAGGAGGAGGAGAAGGAAGATGGGCCACACTTTGTTCAAAAGTCTACAACGTTTCCAACCATTGCAACCATCCTAGATAACCCTACCGACACATTATTTCACATCTGCATAGAACATTTTATAGATTAAACGAAACAGAAATACTTTCATCTTTTTTATGCGGTGTTTCACCGCAATGCCACGTTTGATTCTGCATCTCCCATCGTGAGCTTCATGCTTGAGTCTCTGCTGAGATGCAAAAAACGTGTGGGCAAGTAGTAAATGGGCGGGGAAGAATCTTCCTATCCTGCCCTTCACCATAAAAAAGAAGGTAGCGAGATTTTTTTTTAAAGAAAGGAAAGGATAAAATAATATTATATCATCATTCTCGCAGCACTATGAGTTTTACGCGTAAAACGCTAACTTGGATTTTAACTGTATTTCTTATACTCGATTTGACTCTCTGAAGCTGACTTGTATACTTGATTTGGTAGTCTAGGTCCACAAGGCAAGCTCCTCCTTACCTGTACCTGTACGTATACAGCATAGGTAAGTTGTCAGCGCTTCTTCGGCGACACGCCAGCCACAGAGAAAAGAGAGAAGAAAGGAATTTTCAGAAGATCGAGGCGGCGGTACGGAGTGGAGCAAAAAATAATCCGGGCACCTTGGTTTCGCGTGTTCAACGATCGCGCAAAAGAGGAAAAAAAAAGGATGTGAGCAATTGGTGGTTTGCATACGCGCGCCTTGTTTGTCTTGTGCGGAAGGATAGGTGTGAGGAGGCCTACCCTAAATTTGACGCCGAAAACAAACGACATTCTGGCTCATAAATGTGGGAAAAAGAACATTTTCTTTGTCTGCCGCAATGTACGTAGTAGGGTGATTCAGCGCGTGTCGTGTCTGCGCGGGAATCTGGGATTGTCACCACTAACACAGGTTGACACCTCCTTAAAAAACCTCATCATGGTGCTGCCCATCTTCCTCTCCCGCGCGCTGAGGAGCGCCGTCGCGGAGCTCCTCCTCCGGGTCGTTTTCGCCGGAATCGGACTCTACCTGCTCGACATACTCACCGACGCAATCACTGCTTACAGAGTAGGTCGACACGGAAGTTCTCGGGTTCCGAGACTTCCGTGGTACATTTCTTAATTTTTTTAAGGACTCGCACTGACTTTCGCATATTTTTATTGTTTGCTATATCTTTGTTTGTTTGCGCGCAGTACTTCACGTACCACGGCGACGGTTGCGAGGGCGGCCACCCGATCTTCGGCAGCATCGTGCTGACCCTGATGTTCGTTCCCGGCTTCCTGGTGGCCACCAGGTCGGTGTTGGAGGGCACGATGAGTATGATGGGACCGGAGTTGTCGGAGGGCCCGGACATACAACAACAGCAGCAGCAGCAGCAGCAGGAAGAGGGGAAAACCCAGCAGCAAGTTCTGCCACGGTTGCATCATCATCATCGACATGGACAAGCCTCAAGGCTGCAACTTGAGCATCAAGTACCTTCGAGGCATCAACGCCAGCCGGCCCAAAGGTTGAAACACCAGCAGACGTCGAGGCTGCATCAGATCTGTGTCCAGCAAGAGGCCAAGAGGCTCCACCAAGAAAATCAGAGACTGCGAGAGATAAGACTCATCTATGGAGAGTGGGAATGGGAACGCATGGAGCCCTACTACCTGCAGCATGCGGTCCCTCCCGTCCAGAGTGAAGGCGGGAACGAGAAGAAGAAGAAGAAGTGGTGGAACCTGGTGCTGCTGGCGCCAATGTACTACCTCATCATGCTGGTCTGGTGGCCCTTCGTGCCGGTGATAAGGTGAGGCGAAGCGAGACAAGCTTCAATAGTTGCCAAATTGACATTGCAAGCATGTTTTTTCCCTTTCTCTGCCTCATGTGTACTAGTTACTTCTACTACGGTCGCCACCTGATCCGCGAGTCGCGCGGGCTGGCGGCCTACGACGACTCGTACCGCCGCCGCGCCGTCCAAGCCCGCGAGCTGGAGGGTCTGGGCGAGGCCGGGCCGCAGTTTGCCTTCCAGATCGTCCTCCTCTGGCAGAGGGTCGGCGGCGCCCGCGGGCTGGAGCCCTTTTTTCCCCAGGTCCTCGGGCCCACGGCCTACCTGCTGTACCTCCAGCTGGCGTCCTCGCTGATCTCCTTCGTGCGGGTTCTGACCGAGTCCCAGACCGCGCAGGTGCGCAGGATCGGCAGGATCAGGGAGGCCCCCACCTCGTACTACGTCTACTACTTCGCCTGGAGCCTCTGGTCCGTCTTCTCCAAGGTGTTCGTCGCCGCCTACAGCTTCGCCTTTACCACCGAGAGTGAGCGGTGGGGAACGCTCATACTCACTCTGCAGGTAACAGATTTTTTTGATCTCTTGATTTTCGATCTCCTACTTTTCTTTTCTTATAAATTTTTCTAAACTGCAGGTGGTGCTCCTGTCCAGCCTCGTTCCGCTGAACATTTGGTGCCACTGGCGCGCCTTTGGTCGCCACCCCACCACCATCTTGGACGGGATCCTCTCCACGCTGGCCCCGGTCAACTTCGTGCACGCGAGGCGGGGCCGCACCATCCGGTTCCTGGCCAACTACAGCATCTGCCAGCACGGCGTCTTCATGGCCGTCACTTACCTCGTCTACGGCGTCCTGGCCAACCAGGTGCACCGGTTCGTACTGCTGGTGCTCAGCTACCACGGGCTGTTCAGCGTCTCCCTCATCCTGCTGGTGGTCTACTGCCAGTACGGACTGGACACCCTCTATTCCACGTCAGTTATTATACTATTATCTTTTTTTGATGCATTGTTGTTTTTTCTTCCCATCCTAAAAGAAGTTACTTTGTTTTGTTTCTACCCACACAGCGAGCATCTCTGCTATCCTCACATGCGTGACTTCTTCTCCCGGCGCTCCGCCTTCCCGGCCGACGTGGACATGTTTAACTCGGTCTGCCAGCGCGAGGACGTGGAAGGCGGGAGCGTCGCCAACGTCGACGTCGACGCCCCTGCCACCTTCGACGACCTGTCTCTCAGGGGCCACTTCTACAGCGACCGCCGAGGCCGACGCCTGGTCACCACTTGCTACGCCTGCGGGAGGGTCAGGAGGGCGGAAGGAGGAAGAGGGGAGGCGAACTTCCACGAGGACGGCTGCCCCGTCGTCGGGAAGGAAGTCGAGGAGAGGGCGGGGTCGGAGGTCTCGACGGCGGACGGCAGCTCGGCCGGATCAAAGAACTACTCCTACCTGGTCGGGGGGCTGTACGAGAGGTGGCTGGGGATTCGACCCTGAGCTCACTTAAACGAGTAATTATACATGTTAAGTGCAATCTTGTTACTGTACGTACGTACATATATAAAGCGTACATCCCATTTTTACACCTAGTATGCACACAGGTACCATGTGATAATGAGAAATACAAGATATCGTACTGGTCATTTCTGGAGCTTTTTCGCCAACATATAAATGAAGATGCTTTCATAAAGGCATACGTGTGGCACCTTGGCTGGCAGAGCAATAGCTTCGATTTTAAGACGATTTTTTTTTTGTTCAGATCTCGTAGTGCAGCGCCTTGGGATTAGTGCAGTCTGAAAAAGAAGCCATTTTACGAGTCAGCATTTGGACTCGAGGCCTGCAAACGCTATCACAGTAGTGCAGAGCAGTCTGACGTTTGTGAAGGAGAAATAATAAAATTTTGGATTTAAATTTTTTTTAGCGATGTGACTAATACCTCAAAATTATACCTCAGCACGAAAATTAAAGATGTTTGGCGTTTCTGAACCGCTAATTTAAAAATGATCATATTTGAATCACATTTGTGCTTGGTGAGCTAGATCTCGCGAGAGAATTAAGAGAGTGTCTGTCACATTCACTCTCGCAAGTCCGGTCTGCAAACGCCATGGAGGAGGAAAAGTCCACGACCGGCGGGAGCGACGACTGGACGACTGGACCCGGCGTGGGCGACCTGTGGACCGAGGTGAACCACGTGGCCATTGTGGTGACGGACGTCGGACGTAGCCTGCACTTCTACACTGACGTGGTGGGCATGAAGCAGGTCATGCGTCCGGACTTTGACAGGTGAGCATGTCAGAGAGAAGCCGACAGCACCGCATAAAATAATAGAAAATTTTCCAGCAATAGAAACTATGTACAAAAAAAAATGGAAAACGTGGATGATTGAGAATCATCTTCTAACCTGTCCCAGCTATACCCGAATTTTATTGTTTCCCCGTTTCCAAGACATGGAGCCTGGCTGTTGATGGGAAACTTGTCCTTGCACCTGATTAAGGGCGTTCCCGCCGTCCATCCGGACAGCAACCTAATAGTGGGCCACATCGCCCTGGTCGTGGCGGACATGGCAGCTCTCAGGTCTCGCCTCACCTCCCTGGGCGTGGAGACCAGGAAGAACATCAGCGTCCCGAACCCGTCAAAGGACGGCAAGTCACCTGTGGATCAGGTGAACGAACATCCTCATGAGCACTGTCAGGAGAGCTGCAAGTCTGGATCGTCTTCTCCCCCCCCCTTCCTCTCTTTCTCTCTTAAAGGCCTTTCTGCGAGATCCCGATGGGTACTACATCGAGTTCTGCGCCTGCCACGACATGGAGGAGAGCCTGATCGAGCTCATGTCGACCAGCGAGCACCAGCGACTGAGCCTTGCCCAGGCCAACAAACTGGTGGGCTTCAGCAAGCTGCTGAGGAAGAAGGCGGAGGACCCAGAGCCGCGCTCGTCTCCCAGGTCTCCACCAAGTGGAGTCTCAGTGAGGACAGCGACGGTCCCGTGGTGAGGAGACAGGTTCTGATTATTCTGCCTCAGTTAAAACTCCTTGACTGCTTCCAATATAAACGTGCTAGGATGAGGAAGATATGAAAGTGGACGAAGAGAAGCTGGGAAACTTGATGAAGCGTCGCGCGGTAAGAGAAAGATTCCTACAAAGAAACCATTGGCGTAGCCTATACTTCTTAGCTCCCTATTTCTTGTCATAGATTTATGGAGACATTATCCAGACGGCCACCGAGTCGGAGCTGAAGAGGCTTCTGCACAAGTACGACAACCAGGTTCCCCAGGTGATCAAGTACCTGGAGGACAGGTGTCGAAAGACTGGCTGGAAAAGGCAGGCGCATATATTGAAAAAAACTTGGTTAACTCCCTTTTTGCATGTCACTTTGTCTCTCTTTTAATTATTTTTTTTTCAGGGTGATTCCTCCTGCCTTCTACGACCGAGACGGGACCCTCTTCCAGCCGCCGCCCTTTGACATCGAGATCAATAAGCTGGAGGATGTGACAAAGGAACAGTGATGCCCACCCAGCACCCTGCCCCGACCCACCCCCCAAAAATCTTATATTGTACTGTAGGTGGATTACTTTGTATTTTCCGACGTCGCACAGATCATGAAAGCTTTGCAAACTAACTTTGTTTAATTTAAGTATTCTGTAGCGTGAGTTTTTTGCATGGTCATTATGCTTACTAAGTCTTCTTAGTGGGTCCAAATGGTTGATGGATGTCTTCGTTACTTCATCATCTCTAAAAGTTGAGGTCTTTCTTCCTCTTGTCATGCCTCCATGCGGTCAGGACCAGGTCCAGCAACAGCTCCAGCAGCTCTAAGACCATTATCAGGGCCATCCCAATGTAGAGGCTGAGCGCACCGCCCAGACTTGCAAGGAATCCTTCAGTCTAGTACAAAAAAAAAACCAGAGGCAACTTTAAAACGTGCATTCTATCACACCGCTTAAGTAAAAATAGGAAAAGTGGGAATTTCACTATAGTCTAAGCATTTTAGAAAAATAGTTAAAGCATGCGTTTCTACACACTTTTGTCCGGGTGTTAAAGTTATGTTGTGTGACTTAAGCAAAAACATGCTTAAGCATGAACAAACTTTCTCACCGTGTACTTTGCTGTCTGCGTGATGGTCTGTACGTTGAGGCTCTGGAAGTAGACCTCTAGCTTGACAAACTCCTCCTGCACCTTCTCCTTGATTTCGGTGGCCTTTGGACCTCTGGCCTCGATGTACTCCTGGTCGTAGCCGGCATCGATGGCGAGGTCGCTCTTTTTTTTTTTTTTTTTTTGAAATGTGGTGAAAAGGAGGGTTATTTGCAGAAGCAAACTAGTAGACCAGTGGTTCTCAACCTATGCTTGGCGATCCAAAATTGGGTTTAAAACTAGGTCGCGAAAGGGTCAGGGCAAAAGTGCCGTATTTTTTGTGGCAAAGTATAGAGTGGGTCACGTGATACTCTGGTGGTCATAAAGTGGGTCGCAGCCCGAAAAAGTTGAGAACCACTTGTCTGCCACTTGCCGTGTAATTGCGCAGGGCTCACCCAATATTGGTTCGAGGGCCACGTGGACACGGTGACGGCAGTGGTGTACTGAGTCTCCCTGCACGCCGCGTTGCAGGAGCAGTTCTTCTCCTGGCTGTCGTACAGTCTAATCACTTCTTGGAAACACACGTAGTTCTCATCTGGAAAATATAAGTGTTGTTTAAACTGGCATCAATTTTGTTCCAGGAATCGTCCTCTTAATTACTGGTGACGTTCGGTACGATGCTGCAGGGCTTCACTCCGAAGGTGGTGTTCATGTCGTTCTGGACCAGGGTCGGGTGGAAGCACTCGCACTCCTCCGAGATCGCTTGCTGAAGGCAGAACCGCTGGCAGCTCTGAATCAGATTTTAACCCGCTCTGTTTCAATTTCAAGGGACCTTTCGTACTATAAAGTACCTACGTGCTTATTAAACTATCTGTTTTTGTACTGTATACACGTGTAGCATGTACCTACGTAGCAAAAAGGCAACAGCAGAATTCATGGTCGAATGTGCCGCCCATTATGCGGCAAAAACTACTTCAGATAATTGGCAAAATCAAAGAAAAACAACCCTAAAGTAACAGCGCTTTCTGCGCTAGTAGGTAGTACCGTAGTAGTACACAATATAATGTATCGGCAATGGCAATTGCCACCTCACCTGTTTGCTAATGCTAAAATTCAGGCACTGTCGTACTAAGCCTCTCTTACCGCCAGAGAGTATGCCGCGTCGGTGTCCACCTTGTAGGGGGTCTGAGACCAGGAGCGGGTGCAGTTCGTGCGGAACGGGTACTCCAGGCGAGTGATGTCGTTCTTGCACGGGAGGAATGAGCAAAAGATGAGATTCATCAACCTCTTCAAATATATCCACCCTCTTTAAGACTCCTTCCAGAGCATCCTGCCACCCACTCTACTGTACCTACTTAGTGTACTATCTCAGAGGTTCTCAATCTATGGAACGCGACTTAGGTACTAGAGGATCACGAAGTTCTTTTGGCCGGGTGCGTCGCGGGAGGGCCATTTCATGGCAAAAAAAAATAAAGTAATACTTAGGTATCCAACAAGGCCTCTCCTCCAGCTTGTGAGCCTTAAAATGGGTCGCGCTCAAAAAAAAGGCTGAGGCAGTAAAATTTAGCCGCCCAACAAGTTTGGAGCCTCCTCACCTTCTGCACTGCTACGCCGGTTGCGGTGTTGGGCTGCAGGTTGATTCCGAACTCGTCCGGCAGCGGGATGGAGTATGGATCGTGCACCACCACGCGAGCCCCGGCGTTCTTGCTCAGCTTCTTCAGCATGTAGTTGTCCTGGTCGAGGAACATCTCTACGGTCAGGCCGTAGTTGACCCCGGTGAGAGAGGCCTGCCTGGGCGACTGGGTGTCGTTCGGGTTTCTCACCGAGTTGAAGGTGAAGCAGTTGCCGTAGTTGGTGCTGGAGTGCAGGATCCAGAACCTGCAATGGAAGTGGATGGAGAGACATTTGCTATTGGAGAACAACTTTTTGTTGAGGATCTCTTAAAGGCGCACCTCTCGTCAGAGCAATCTCCGCCGCGGTAGGAGCACGTGAAGATGAAGCCATTCCTCTCCCCAAAAAAGCGCACCTCTCTCTTGTTGAAGTGGTGGCCAATGGATTCCCTTGTCCTCTCACTCAGCTTCATGTAGTCGATCAGAAATTTGGCATTGTGGACGAAATCTTCGCTCACTTCTTCCGGTGGCTTCTCCTCAGTAGGGGGAGGAGGATAATTAGTTGGAGGTTTGCCTTGGCCTGAGCTTTGTCGCTTTCGGCGAACAGAACCACTACCACCTCCGTCCCCAGTTCCACCTTCTCCACCACCTCCCGATCCATCGCCAGATCCACCTCCACCACCACCTCCTCCGCCACCTCCTTCCCCACCGCCATTTCCTCCTCCACCATCACCTCCTGATCCATCGCCAGTTCCACCTCCTCCTCCATTGCCATTGCCTCCTCCACCACCACTTCCTCCTGATCCATTGCCAGTTTCATCTCCTGTGCCACCTCCTCCTTCATCGCCAGTTCCTCCTCCACCATCATCTCCTTCTGATCCGTCTCCAGTTCCACCTTCTCCACCTCCTCCTTCTGATCCATCACCAGTTCCGCCTCCTCCACCACCTCCTCCTCCATTGCCAGTTCCTCCTCCACCACCACCTCCTTCTGATCCCTCTCCAGTTCCACCTTCTGATCCACCACTAGTTCCGCCTTCTAATCCACCACTAGTTCCGCCTCCTCCACCACCTCCTCCTTCTCCATTGCCAGTTCCTCCTCCATCACCACCTCCTGCTGATCCGTCTCCAGTTCCACCTTCTCCACCTCCTCCTTCTGATCCATCACCAGTTCCGCCTCCTACACCACCTCCTCCTTCACCATTGCTAGTTCCTCCTTCACCACCACCTCCTGATCCATCGCCAGTTCCACCTCCACTACCAGCTCCTCCATTGCTACTTCCTCCTCCACCACCACCTCCTTCTGATCCATTGCCAGTTCCACCTCCTCCACCATCTCCGCCTCCATTTCCATTTTCTCCTCCACCACCACCTTCTTCTGAACCAGTTCCACCTCCTCCGCCACCTCCTTCTCCGCCATCGCCAATTCCTCCTCCACCAACTTCTGATTCATTGCCAGTTCCACCTTCTCCGCCACCTCCATCTCCAGTGCCTCCTCCTCCATCACTTCCTCCACCACCTCCTCCATCTCCAGTGCCACCTCCTCCGCCACCTCCTTCTCCTCCATTGCCAGTTTCACCTACACCACCACCTCCTTCTCCATCACCAGTTTCACCGCCGCTACCACCTCCTCCATTGCTAACTCCACCACTATCACCACCTCCTCCATTTCCAGTTTCACCTCCTTCTACTCCACCTCCAGTCCCAGAACTGTCATCTGAGCCACCTCCAGATGCGGATCCACTTCCTTCCCCTATTGTGCCTGAAGACCCTGAACCAGAAGTGCCACTAGTGCTGCCTTCAGTTCCTCCACTTGGCCCTCTCCCTCCAGGACCACCAGGGGGACCCTTTTTTGGGCATATTTCAGGATAAACTATTTCCTTCTCCAACTGTCGATCTTTAGGTTTGTGCTTGCATGCGTCAAGAGGCTGACATTTTGTCTCAACCAAGGCTTCTTCCACATCTTCCATTGCAATGTCGCCCAGGTCAGTGCCATGCGACAGATCCTGCTTCATCCACTCCAGATAAAAGCACACGATCTCTAGATTTCCTCCCTTGAAGTCACACCTAGTATATGTACCGTATTTATGCGTATTATTTAACACTGATGTCTGTTTTTTTCTTACGCTGTTGTACTGTAGTAGTACTATTGGTACAGTGCAACAGATGCTTTCAACCGAGCACGCACCTGATGTTTGCCATGTCGATGATCATCTGGTCGTCAGACGAAGTGTCGTTTCCGTTCCTCACTTCTGACACGGTCAGGAGCATCTGTCCAGTTTAGTATGCATGTACCGTACAATCTTACAAACTAGTAATTCCAATCGTCGTTTGCTCTGCTAAGACTCCCACCTGATCGCAGATCTGCTTCCTGCACCCAGAGACCTGGTACAGCTCTCCCAGCAGGAGCACCTCTTGCTCCGTGTTCCTCAGGTCCTCCTCACTCAGCAATCCTCCGTTCAGCAGGTCCTGCAAGTGAGTCTCCTCTTCGATCAGATTCATGCAACTGATCCTGCAAAGAGAAATGCACTTTTTTAACTAGCATAAGATGTCTTCGAAACTCTAGTCGGGTAAATACGTACCTGTTGTGGTTGCAGACTGTCACGGCAGGGAAGGTGACGAGTGGCTCAAAGGAAAGGTCGGTACTGGTGATGAACGGGTGCGAGTTGAAGTCGACCACCGTCTTCCAGATGCCGCGCACAGTCAGGAACATGAGCACTCCGAAGATGGAGAGCCACACGGCCGACCTGACGGCGCTCCTGGACTTGGCCGCCCTGTTCAGCCCGGCCACAGACGACTCGCTGCTTTTGGTGACGAGCGCAGTCCACAGCGCGCGGGAGAGGGACATCCTCGTCTCCTGCAGCGGGTGGGTCGAACCACCAACCAAGACTGCGACACTCGAAAGGGGGAGGGAAGGAAAGGGGGGGAGCAAAGTACTACGATGGTTGTTTGATTGTTGGGCAATTTCGATTCCCTCTTTTTTTTTCTCCTGTTACTACGTACAACAACACTTTCATGTCAGCGCAGGGAGGGGGGGGGATTAAATCGTAGTGGGAGACGTTATTAGAAAGGAGAAGGCGAGGGTCATACTGCGTACTACGTACAATTGGTTTTAAAGCTTTGCCTTCCTCGCATGGTCAACCACAATTTGGGCATTTGGGAAAAGTACTGGTTGCCCCCTCCCCCCACATTTGTCTAGCGAATGCAGCATGCAGACTCATCAATCTTTTGAAATTGACTTTTTCAGGCTTGATTGATTGCAAAAGCGATGGCAACGCAGGACGGGGGAAAAAACCAAGCTTTTTTTTAACCACTTACCCAATTTCGGCAAATTTTCCCCTAGTCACTACTACCACTTTTTGGGAGTGTGAAAGCGATCTCTCTAATTTCACTCGTGTTTTCCCCTTTTCCTTCTCCGCTCTGGGTAATTGGCCACGTACCTAGCTAGACCCATTGCCTATTATCGCATATGGCAGGCACAGCGGCGATAGCGGTCCAGGCTTTTTTTTTATTTGGTGGGTACGGTTCTGGTAATAATTGCCCTGCATTGATATCATTACCAGCAAATTGTGGGAGAGAGAGTGGAGGAGAAAAAGAAATAATCGCCCCACCTCCCCCAAGTCGAGTCGTTGTTGATTGCCCAACTTGGGTCACCAAAAGAACAGTTTGCGGCGTACCCATTGTGCCCTACCAGTATTTTGGGAGGCCAATGCATTGAGGTCATGCAAGTTACAATTAATCATAAGGCGATATGCAAGACTATATAAAACATATAATAATAACAGCGCCGCTGTACCCTACTCGAAAATATTGAAAAACTCCTCGATAGTTGTACACGGGAATATTTATCTGATCACGAAATATGCTTTTTTTAAGTATATAGTACTTCTGTTTTTGCTGCCAAGCACTGACCTTACTACTATATCGGAGTTCTACTGTACGTACTAGCAGAATAAACGAAGACACTCAAAGACTTTTTTTAATGGGTCCCTTTTGCAATTGATTGTCATCAACGTACTGATAAAATTACTTCCAACTTTCTTGCATAGTAGTACACTAGAATAGTAGTACGTTACAATGCCTATCGTTTTCCCATAGTACGGCATAGTCCTCAACTTTGACGCAACAGTTAAAATTGCTTGCACATGTCTCCGGACTCATCATGGTCATTCTGTCCTTCTGCTTCTCCTCCCCTTGCTGCTGCTCCCTGACCTTCCCGATAATGCTGTTGATTGCCTTCTGTGCCTCCTTCGACCAGACCTGGAAGCAGTAGAAATTTATACACAGATAATGCAGATAATCTGTACTAATCTTGCAGATAAATCTGTACTAATTTTGACTGTTCATTTCTCCCTTTTAATAAGTCAAATATGCTACACTAACAAATACATATTTGTCTCTCCTTGAAAGATATTTTGCAAGAAAAACAAAAACACTGTCACTAATTTAATGACAAAACAGACTCATAGGTGTACAGTTGTTGAATTCTACTGTGCAGATCACTTTCCCTCCACCATCAAGCATTTAAAATATCTAAAAACAACTGTCTATGATTGTCAGGAGGTTTGCAGAGAGGGGAGAGTCTGGGAAAAAGAAGCAAGACCCCAGGAGTGACAGGGTGAGGAATCCCACCTCCCTGGCTGGGCTAAAGAGGTCGAGTACGTACAAGTCTTACAAGCTGAGTATAAAGCACCTACTAACTCAGGTCCATAAGATTGCCAGGGTTAACAGGAGCAAGAGGCTTATCAGGAATGGCTCACCAGCAACTGGTGTACTTAAATAAAAATATTATATCTCTTTCTGCACAAAATTATGACAGTTCATTTTAGTATGGATTTATCTGCAAGACCCTGTAGTAACTACATACCGTACTATAGGTTTGCTGTCCTGCTACGTACAGTGTATATGCAAAAATAGCTTTCAGTATAATCTCAACTTTTTTTTTACGTCCGATGTTGTTGGTCAGCAATGAAAATGACATTAATTTGATATTTATCATACAAAAAGTGAGGTGCATTCTTCAGCAAACGGTGAACTGGTAAAGTAGACGCAGCAGCATTGCAAATGAAGCTGAGCTAAAGGGTGAAATGGAGCTTGTCAAAATTGAGATTCTACAGGTCCTGCAGTCCTCGTACCTTGACAAGAAGGTGTCCGAGCAGTATTGACATGCATAGGTGCGCCCTCTCCTGTGGAGTCAGGTCAAAGTTGCTGACTCGTACCCTTTGCTGACCAGAGGAGAGACCTCGCTGTTCTTCTTCCTGCTGGGTGCCCCTTCCACCTCAACGGTCGTCACCACTTTGCCCCCGGTGACTGCTGCTGCTTATGTGGCCTCTTCTTCAGGGCCTTGAAGGCGAAGTCTCGGGTGAAGATTACAGAAGGAAGATACCGCCTTTTCACCTGCACAAGCATGAGCAAAGCATGCTAAGTAGTTGTTGCCTATAAAGGTGTAATTGAGCTGTTTTCTGTACATGAAGTGCAACAGAGACCTTCCTAATTGGTGCCAAGTCAATTGGCATGAACTGCTTGGGCCTCCTGTCAAGAGCAAAGGCAAAGAAGTTGGCCACATCAGCGATGGAGATGTCGAAATCTGGGTCAGCCACGACGATGGGGGAAGCAGCATTGGCACTGCCACCTCTGCCGCAGGAACAAGTACTCTCGAGCAGGGTCTCACACAAGGTGGGTGAGATTGCTGCCAAAACCAAGGAGCTCATCCTGGCACGAGGAACAGTTATCAGCACAGAAGCATTATGGGTAGAGGGCAACATTATTGTCAAAATTAATAAAAGTGGTTAGCTTCAGTTGGTGATAATCGTATTCTCAAGAACTCACCTGAATGTTCTGTTGATGCACTTGATGGCAACATTGCTGGCATCCAGGTTTTCCTCAAGGAAGGCACGCACCTCCCCGAGCATGCTAAGGGTGTGGCCCACCTTGCACTGGCACTCACTACCCATCTATGGAACCGCCCATCTATGGTACTGTTGTATATGGAGAAGGATGTTGGTCAGACCGATAGACGTTGGCAGAATACTGAACAGGACTAGTAAAGAAGCAAGGGAGGATGGAGGGAGAAGAGGAGCAGCACCAAACTTCTCTTCTCCATTCTTGTGTCACCAATGGCCACTCCTGCTGACAAGGAGGATTCC
>JAAUYM010137846.1_pt1 | contig 16201 bp, 17 predicted proteins | sample 7278001 | NCBI WGS metagenome assembly JAAUYM01 (sample SAMN14350224, study PRJNA611818) | marine sediment metagenome | isolation source: surface marine sediment (1.8m) | place: French Polynesia: Moorea | collected 2018-08
AGGAGGAGGAAGAGGAGGAGGAGGAAGAGGAGGAGGAAAAGGAGGAAGAGGAGGAGGATAAAGGAGGAGAAGGAAGTGGTGATGGAAGATCGCGTGGATTCACGTTAGGAAACAAGATTCTTTCACAGTGTTGATGATGTCACAGGTACGCGTAGATAGGTATAAGGTGGACGGAACTTTGACGTTGCAACGACGTGAGATAAATTGTCCGTGCTCCGCAACCCCACTGAGAATAGTAGCTTGTGCTCATGCTGCCTAGTGCGCACAACTACGTCACTTCAGGCCTCCTCCTCGGATACACTTTCCATGCTCTTTGCATTGTGATGAGGGAGGGAATGGAAGATGGAGAGATGGAGGAGGGGGGGGGGGGGAGAAAGAGGAAGATCCATTACAGCAAGAGCCACACTGTTTGCTGCCTGGCAAAAAAAAGGCTTGATCGTATGTTGGCTGCCCCTCGTTCGAGGGCCTAACGAGGCGTCAGGAGGAGTCCTTCTTTGCGGCACGCACGGCATTCTCCTCTCTGCCGCCTTCATTAGATCTCCCTTCCCTTCCTTTCCCTCTGCCTCTCCACTCCATACTTCATTGGAAGCCATTATATCGCCCATGTAGTATACTAGTATGTGCGGTACTGGTACTGGTAGTCTACGATTCCACTATAAAAGGCTTCCCTTTCCCCGTTGGGAAATGGCGTTTCTCCTCCTCCTTCTCCTCCTCCTTTCTCTCCCCTTTCCCCCCCCTTTCCTCTTCCCACTTCCCATTAACATCCACCCCCTAATTTGTGTGCATAAATCACGCCACTCCGCTGCACAAAGGACTCGTGGCAACACAGGGTGTTTCGGATGGCAAGAAATAAGGCTCACGGACTCAAAAACCAACATTGACGTGCTTGAAATATCCTGTAAAAAACAAACAAACATGGGCCTATCTCTAACCCCTCCTCCACCTCTTCATGGTCTGTGTGCGGATCTTCCCAATAACTCGTTATTTCGTCGGTAATGAGGCCCTCTCTCCTCTTCTCGCAAGAGGAGAAGAAGGGGAGAAGATAATTGAGTGCGTCTTAAAAAAAAGTTCCAAATAGAGGGCTGCTGCTGCTGCTTGGGCCTCCTACTTCTTGCAATGCTCATCTTTTGGTATGAGTGTGCCTATGAGTAGGAGGGAGGGGGAGGAAGGGTAGGAAGAACCACCACTACAAGAACCCTTCTTCTTTTTTCTTCCCAGCTCTTCTGGCAAATATTTACTCCCTCCTCCTCCTCCTAGCTTACCTTACCTTTCCAGGAAAGTACGTTGAGACCCCCACCTCTTTTCTTTTTCTTTTTTTATTCTTCTGCTCTCGGTGAAAGAGAGACTGATGGAGACGGATGGAAGAAAAGGACTCTGTACCCCTCTTAGCCCACCCCACAACAGCGCGACATCTTTTTTTGCGCTTTGTTTTCTGGCAAAATCCCTCTTTCATCTACCTACGTAGTGGTACAAGGTGGAGGAAAGTTCGTTTGTCCTACTCCTCTGAAGATTCTCGGTGTTGCAGCTGACGCTTTATAAGAGGACCTTAGAAATGCTGGTGATGCTGCTGTTGCAGTGGATGGAGGATGTTGGTGAAGGGACCATATTTTGGGGGGTATAAAGACCATTTTCCTCCTGCTCTTTCAAGAAAAAAGAGAAAAAAGGGGTTGGAACGAGCACTTGATGTTTTTGCCTCACTTCCCTCTTGCAAAATTGGGGGGGGAAAAGAGAAGGAGAAGGGTGAAATGTGACAGAGGCCAAAGAGCTTTGGTAGTTGGTGAAAAGACTTTTTACGTGGTCCAAGTTTCCAATTTTGTATTACGGTATATATATTTTTTAACGTGTTCCGCTTTCGTTCCAACAGTTTCGTTGGAAGTGCATGGAGTCTTCTCTTAAAGAGACACCTCCAGACTTCACCATAATTATTGCTTCCTCTTGACGTCTACTCTATAACAAACATCACCCTACTATTTAGGCCGTCTGGTGAGCATCTGGTGACTGGCGATGACAAATTGTCGAGATGAGCAGAATTCGCTGGAGATGTTCACGGTCTGTCGATTCTTCCCTTTTTCTCCTCCTCTCTCCCCCTCGACAAAATCATTTGGATCATTTGTTTCAGAGCCCCCCCCCTTCAGCCGAAGAGAAGCAGAGGGTGGTGGCAAGAATCGTGGGACCAGAAGACAAGAAAACGAATGAGGAAAAGTATTTTGTACTTTTTACTGTTTCCCAAATTTTCTTGGACAAAATGTTTTTTCTCCTTTTAAAGGTGATCTCGCTTAAAACTCGTAAGATAATAGTGAATCATGACAATAAACAAAGAATGTTTGTTTTGCCATGACCAGGACGACTAAAAGAAAAAGTTGCTCTTTGAGAGAGGGGGAAAGAAAGGTAAAAAGATTCGTAAGGTCAAACTGCAACAAACGCAAAAAGATCTTCAAAAAAAAACTTTATCTCTTTGATCATTTCTTTCTTCGCTTTCTCCTCTCCATCTGCTTTTCTTTCTCTTTGATGCTTCCTCCTTTTTCCTCTCTCCTCCTCCCATTTCACTGGCATCGCGAACCAAATATGGGAAAAGAGCGGAGGAAGATGGACAAGGTGGAAGAGAGAGAGAGAGAGAGAGAGAAAGATGCTGCTGCTGCTTCCAATGCTGAATGTTGGGCCGGGGATCAAAAGGCCTGACTCTGTACAAAGCAAGAAGCCATCTCGGGAAAAAAACTTTGACAACATGTCTGTCCTTATCATGCAACCAACGTTATAACAAACTTCATTAGTACTTACGTACTTTATTATTACATTACATTGCTAGGTACTGCACCTGCATACACGGACAATAAGTGTGGTAGACACAAGCTAGATGGCATCTTCCTCCCCCTCCTGGTGAGCGTGCCCAAGTGACCATGAGAAGGAGGAGGAGGAGGAGTCTTGTTGGTGATGCTAACCATGTTATTCTTGCTCTCTCTTTCTCTCCGTCGCAGCATCTCTCCCCTCTCTCTCTCTCGTTTTGGTGTCAGTGCAGGACGCTAGACGGACAAAACAACCATTTATTCGGGCTTCTTTTTCCTTGACCGTGAGTCACGCTGCCACCATTTCTCTCTTTCTCTTTCTTTTCTGCCCCCTGTGACGTATTAAGCGGATAAAACGTAGTATAACTCTAGAGAGTAGTCGTACTACAAGAAAAGTCCTTCTTCAAAGAAAAAAGTACTTTTTCCAACGTCGTTGCTGCCGTCGAGAAAAGCCATTCTAATCACACAGTCATCATAAAGCAATTATTCGCTTCCCTCCCCCCCATTATCGATTTCTGAGCCCCCTCCTCCCCCATTCTTTCTCGTTCGCTCGTTCGCGACCCAATTGAGAAGTCGTTTGAGTCCCTCCCCAAACCGCCTTCCTTTATTACGTACCCAACCAATATTCCAGGCGTCTGTCCTTTTTCCTCCCATGGTAAGGTAAGACGCTGAAGTAGAGATCAGACACGATTGAGGCTAGACCGACAAAATACCTCAGAGGTGTAGCTGAGGTCTCCAATATTGGTCGGGTGGTCTTCACAGGAACAATTCTCATTCTTTCTTCCAGACAGGGGAAGGAAAGAGACGCTTCCTTCTGGCACAGCAGCCCTCCGAACCCCCCAAGGCAACCCAAGAACCGTTTCTCGCCTTTCTACGGGCTTTCGCAAAATCCCAAGTAATTATTTACGGGCATGAATATTATGTGCTCGTATACCGTACTACCTACTACATGCTACGTAGTAAACGCGGTGTCGGGGGGGGGGGAGGGTAAAGTTGGCCCACTTCGCGTTGCCCACAATAAAACATTTTAATGCACACTTTCTCCTCTCGCACAAAACACCGTTTACTTCCTAATCGTGCATGGTAGGACTGTGGAGTCTAGCCGCACACTTTCTTGTTGGTCCTCCTCTTCCTCCTCCTCCTTCTCCTCCTCCTCCTCCTGCTCCTCCTCCTCCTCTTCCTCCTCTTTCTCCTCCTCTCTTTAGGGGAGCAAACTGACTTTCATGCTAGCTTGCTTGCCTCCCCTCTGCCCTGTCCTTCTCCCCTTCCTTCCTTCCTTCCCCAATGTTGGTCGACCCATGTTTGTTCATCGCACCCGAATGGAGTCCTTGGAAAGTTCTTGGTGTGGGCGTTCCGATTTCCCATAATAATAATAACGCACTGTCGAGCTTTGTTTCACTTTTGCAGGAAACTCATACTTTTCATTCTCTCTCTCTCCAGATCTCCCCATGGTGCCTCCTACTTAGTCAGCAGATGGGTGGGCTTTCAGACAACTGTGCTGGGAGGAAAGAGGAGGAAGAAAAGGAGGAGTCAGAGTTGCCACGCAAGAGTTTCAATTGCTACGATATCGTAGTACAGTACTCACACGTGGGAAAGTTCTTGCTAACCGTGAAGCATCATGTAGCAGATCGTGGTGGCGACATCTGCCAACTGTGTCTTCAGAGTCGTAGTAGTACAGTACAACAGTAGGCCCCCCCTTCCTTTTTCTCTCTCTCCGGGCAACACCCGCCATGGATGAGGCTATGTGTGTGTGTGTGTGTGAGCCTCCACCAACAGCAAGAGACGTGAAGATGTAGAAAAGGAGGGAGGGAGGGAGAGAGGGAGAAAGAGGGGGAAGGGAGGGGACATAAAAACGAGAGTGAGGGAGAAGGAGCTGAAGCCGAAATGGCAGTCGCATCTGGATGATCCAGAGAGGGAGAGGAAAAGGAAGCGACAGCAGCCGACATCATCCAGACAGGCCTATTAGCTGTCTGAGTAGTAAAAATGACTGATCCCTGCAACAACCTGTCCGGATTAACATCCACGGCAGTTCCATTTCAATGTGTGGGAGGGTGCAAAGGAAGAAACACCATTTCAAAGAAAAAAAAGCCCTCTGGAGAGGGAAGGAATGGGGGGGGAGGGAAAACAGGAAATATTCATAGCCTGAAGCAGCAGTTATTTTTCTCCCTTCTCCTTCTCCTCTCTCCCCTGCGATGCATATTTGTCAAACGTGGTGGTGGTGGTGGTGACAAGGAGGGATATGTACAGTAGTTACACATCTTTAGCACAACTACGCACGTGCTAACAAGATGTTAGATCACGGTATGGAGTAGCGAACTTTTTTCACGGCGGCAAAAAAAAAACCTGACTTCTTTTCACCTGCGTCTCTCTCTCTCTCTCTCTCTCTCTCGTAAATGAGTCTCTTAGGGACAAAAGAGGAGAAGACGTAATTTCATTTGTCCTTCCTTCCTTCTCTGTCCTCACCTGAAAGGACCTTTCTCTCACGTAAAACACAGGGGGGGCGGGAGGACTCCTACCACTCACGCGAGAGTAGGTAGAAGAAGAAAAAAGAAGGAAAGTTGACTTCTCCTCTCATCCTCTCTCATCCGCGCGTTGGGGGGGGGGGGAGAAGGAGGAGCCAAGAATGTGTAATTGCTTTCAGGAGGTGAAACAAGGAGGTGCTTGGGAGGGTGCGAGGGCCCCCCTCCTCCCAAAGCCACGAATGCGAAAAAGAGGCCTGCTTAATGGGTCTTCGGGGGGGGGGGGGGAGAGGGGGGGAAGAAGGACTCTAAATTCCATAAAAATCGCCTTCCTTCCTTCCTTCCTTCCTTCCTTCTCCCCCCCCCCCGGTCTCTCTTTCCACTTGGCAAAAAATAAACTCGTGTGGGGTGTGGGAAAAGAGAGGCTTCCTTCCTTCCTTCTTTTGGCTTTCGCAGCCTGTTTCTTCTATATCTACGTCCATTTATCCTTTTTTGCCCTTCTCCTCCTGCTCCTCTTCCTCCTCCTCTTCTCTTCCCCGCTCCCTAATAACGCGTCCTATATTTCATGTGATGCGTCTCTCTCTCTCTCTCTTGTTTCTACCATCTCCCTTCCTCCAAGTCTTCTTCCTGTAGTCACCTCCTCCTCTTCCTCTTTTTGCCTCTTTCTCTGTGTTAGTTCTCGGCTTCCTTCCGTAGAGGGGGGGAATCCTGGGCTTCAAAAGCCTCCTCTTTTTCTACCTAACTGTTTTTTTGCGATCCACATAGCAAGAGGAGGCCTTGCAATAACGCTCTAATAACATACTTTTGAATGCAATCATTCCTGCGAGTCGCTAAGAACATGCTTATCTCATCTTGTTTTTCCTCTCCTTCCTCTCTCTCTTTCAGCACAGCCATCATAAACATGCGAGAGAAAGAGAGTGTGAGAGGAGGGAAAGCCTACGGAAGAGAGGAAAAAAAAATCATGAAAGCCCATCCATCTTTCACTTTTCTGCATGCTTTCGGCGATATGAACAGAGGAGAGAGGGGAGAAAGTCATCATCATCAAATCAGGAAAAAAGAGGGAGGAAAAACTGAAGAAAAAAAATGCAGAGGAGAAGAAGGACGCTAAAGGGAAAAAAATGGGGACAGTGTTATACTATTTCTTCACCTTCTCCCGGAGTTTTCTCCCCCTCCGCTTTAGCATCGTCTTTTCAGAGAGATTCTCAATAGGTTTGAGGGAAAATAGGGCATGTGCAAACCTTGTTTTTACATAAAACCGGTTCCGAATTAAATGTGCACGTTTCATTTACGTCTGGATGCAAAAGCGGAGAAGGGTTCCTTCTTAATCCGGAGCCAGATTCTTAGTCAAATTTTGATCCAAAAACCCGATCTAATCCGGAAGATCTAATTCCGTTTTGAAACCCGGAGGACATGCCCTAGTGGTAGAGGGAAGAAAGAAGAAATGATTCCAAGAGGATTCCTCTCCCCCCTCTTCCACTTCTTTTTTTGGCCAAAGCAACCCCACACAACAACAACGATGACAGGGTGGAAGCAAAAAAAAAAAGAGGAGGCTAGGGTCATCAAAGTGGAATCCTCATCTTTGAGACAGCGGATGAGACACCCAGTCGATTCGATCAAGGCTTCTTCTTCTTTCTTCTTCTGTCCATTCCAAATCCGCCTCCTTCTTCGTCTTCCTCCTCCTAATCCCCTCTTCCCATTTCAGCGCATGTCCAACCCAAACCGCCCTCCCACTCCTGAATACAACTAGCACAAATTTCGCAAATTTTTCCAACTCCAACTCCGTCTGCCTCCCCCCCCCCCTCCGCCTTCTTTTTTCTCCGAGTTGGGAGGCGGTGGCGGCGGCCCACCCAAGATTAAGGAAAATGGGGACGAGACCCCACCATACATTGCGCAGCAGCAGCTATAAGAAGAAGGAAGGCTCTCTCTCTTCTTTTGAAGCTGGCCTCTACTATTTCTGAGGCTTTTCTGGAAATTGCTCCAGAGAAGGAGGGAGAGCCAAGGCTCGAAAAGGAGGTAAATGTAGTTACGTAAAACAAACCAACTTTCAGCCTTTGGCACCCACATTACAGTTTGTTACGAGAAGTATGTACATAAACGTAGAGTTGGTAGTATATTGTGAAGGTGTCCAAATGCCAAAAAAAAACCGAGAAAATTCTCCTCTATTTGTGAGGCCTGGTTGTGCTACTACCAGTACGATCCAGCAAGGCCACCCCCAGGCAACAGGAAGGAGGGAAGAAGGAGGTAGCTTGAAAAATGGCTCCTTTTTCGCTCTCTGAAGCTGAAACTAATTCTCTGGAAAATCCTTCCAGAGAGAAGCTGAGAAAATCAAGGAGAAAGAGGAGAGTAGTACTCATCCATCTACGTAACGTACTAGTCTAGCTAAATTTGGAGGAGGAGGAGGAAGAACGCAAAGGAGGATGGAGAGATGGTCGAAAAATGGGGGTAATTAGACGGACAAAGGAGGAGGAGGAAGAGGAGGAGGAGGAGGAGGAGGAGGAGGAGGCGGAGAAGGAGGCGGAGGAGGAAGACGGAGATTGTCGAGATTCAAGGGGAGGGAAAGTTTTGCCAACCTTTGTAGAGGATAAACATTTTTGGGAGGGGAAGGGGAGGAGTAGAGGGTTTGTAGGTACAGTAGGTACGGCAAGATGGTACGTGTAGGTACACATACGGTTCTGTAGTAGAGGATCTTTAAAAATTCCATCCGAACATTCTTCTTCTACCTTACCACTGCACCATGCACTGGAAATGAGAACTTGTTCTGAAAAGAGTCATAAAAAACCTCTTTCTCGCTCTCTCTCTCCCGCTTCAAACCAGGAATGAGTTCCTTCTCACTTCAGAGGAGCAGGGGGGACGGGAGGTGGAAGAGGAACTTTCCTCCTCTTCCTCATCTGAGCACATACTACGGTACATGGCACCGTAGTAGGTACAGCAGGTACAGTAGGTACCACAGTAGGCATGCAGTTTTCTTACGATGCTCAGAGAGAGAGAAAGGGAGCACATCTTGTTTTATTTGTACTAGGTGTCTTTTTGACTTTTTTCTAAGCTGCCAAAACCGCCTCTCTTCCTCTCCCTCGTCATCGACAGAAGATTTTAGAGTTTCGACTCCTCCCTTTCCTTGTTCAGTGGCGGAAGCAGCAGCAGCAGCAGCACCATCAAGGAGGTCAAAAAATGTCTGGAGAAAACAGTTTTCCTCCTCCTCCTTCAAGTCAAAGTTTCTGATATTGCGTGCTCAAAACACGTCGTTTAGAAATGTTCATTTATTTTAGGTGTCAGCAGCTGTGCCTTTAGGTACTACTGCGTACGTACACCTTTCTCCTTTACAACCTTGCTTGCTTTAGACACCCACGGCCCCCCTCCCCTCTTGCAATGGATCCACTGACCTCTTCCCATTCACGGGAGGAAGAAGAGGAAGAGGGCAAAAGAAGGGCAAAAGACAGGGGTAGCAGAGATTTATGTTTCGCCCATATTTTACAGCGGGGCACCTGTCAGAACCCATGAGAAAAAATGACCCCCACCAACCTCCTCCTTTTTCCATACCCTTCTTTTCACCCTTCTTCCCCTGCGGCATCATAAAATGACAGTGATGATACAAAGAAGGGAGGAAAAACACCTTTCCTTTGCACTTTCCCGCCCCCCCTTCCCCTCTCTCTTTACAGTTCCTTTTGGGTGGGTGGGTGCAGAAAAAAAAATGCTTCCAGCGAATCTGAAAGAGGTAAATTGGTACGTACTATATGGTGCAGAAAGTACAGAGCTGCTGCTCCCGATGCTGATAACTGGTTGGAGAAACAAAGTGGCATCTTCAGATTTTTGCTTCTCTCTCTCTGAGAAGTAAGCAATGGGCTTTGGAAGGAAGGAGGAAGAATCTCAGCCTTTCTTTATCCCTTATCAGGGAACAACCGCGGGTTTGCGGCGGCGCCGGCGACTCTCTTCCTCCCCATCCACCCACAAAAGAAAAAGTTTTCAATCCTGGGATTTGCCGCCGCTGTTGTTGCAACTTGCGGGGTTGTGGTGGCGGCGGTGGAGAAGAAGAGGGAGAGAGAGAGAGAGACGAGATAATTTGATCTTGGGGGTGGCTCCAATGCCTCCTCTCCTCTTCCCCTCCCCCCTGCGGCCCTTGTCAGTGTTGCCAGGTGGGCTATTTCATGGCTAATTTGGCTGTAAATAGCTATGTCTGGATCTTGTGGCTCAATTTTAAAACTAAAGATGTATTGATAACCTTTTTAGTTACTACGAGTATATTTGGGCTTAGGTACGTACATTTGAACTCGGATTTATTTACTGCTGGGTTTGGATTGGGCTAGGGCTGTTTTAGTTTTCCGGGACCTGGAAATCCTGGCCCTTGCTGAGTGGATGCCAGTAGTAGAAGAGGAGGCCACTTGCATTCTTTGTTGGGACTGATTAACCTCCCCCATCCTTAGGAGACCCAAGAGAGAAAGCTGACGGTTTAAGTCTTCCTTTAAACGACCCCCCCCCCTTTTTGTACCTACTAGTAGGTAGTTGTGCGTACAAATGCGACAAAATGGCGTGACCCTCCGCGGCTGCATTCAGACAACAAGGAGAGAGAAAGATTTCTTTCTTCCAATGCAGTTCTCCTTCTTTTTCCTCTTACTTTCATGACTTTTTCCGACAGCAGCAATTGCACCAGAGAGTGGGTAGAAGAAGAAAGGAGAAGAGAAATCTTTTGATCCTATAACAAGGGAAAAAAGTTAGCCGATTCTCTTACTCCCCTTCCCCAGCATCCTTTCTCGAGAAGAAGATAGATAAAAAATGCACTTTTTTCGGCATCACGGAAAAAAAAACCTGACCATTTTCTTTGTCCACTCTAGCACAAAGGAATCAATTCTTCCTTATTCCACTTGTGTAATGAAGATGCATAGAAAGTCGCGGGGCCACAAGATTCCTGCTTTCTTGTTCTTGTTGTTCTCCTTGTAATTATTTTTTCTTAGCTTTCAAACTCGTCTCTCAAGTCCTAGCTAGTAGAACATCACCTGTTCTTGTTTCTCTTCTCCTTTTTTGCTGGAACTCTCCTTGGCTCTTTTTTTTCCTTTCCTGGGAAATGGACTTGCGGTTGCGGCTGGGCGGATGAAACAGGAGAACTGATGTACGTACTCTTATTGTCGGTCCTCCTTGTCTCCTGTGCGCTCCCAGGTAGGCACACAATCGAGCATACGCTTTCCCTAGTTGAGGGTGGTGGCTTCCTCTTCTTTCTATTGTTGCTCCCTCTAATAACCAGCAAAAAGGGAGAAGAGGGAGGAGGAGGAAGAGGAGGAAAGTTGTTCCTTGTAGTGTAGGTAGGCACACTGAGTTGGTTGGTGATAAGATGAGCAGGAACCCAAAAGCCCCCAAGAAAGTAGTAGGAAGGAAGCACTGAAAAGACAGCAATTAACTCGCAGAATGGAAGGAGGAAAGAGGGTAGGATTCTGATACGAGCAGCGAAGCTGCCATAGACGAGCTAGATAGTAGACATAAGAAAAGTAAGTCTCATACATACAACGTTATGTAAAAAAAAACAATGTCTGGCATGTGTCAAAGACTGTGCAGTGTGTGGTATTTGTACATGATGAGAAGAGGAGGGGAAGTTTCCTTCGTTGTCAATGTCGATTCGGCGTATCTGGCGCACATAACTCGAGTAAATGTGGATGGCGGAGGGAGTCTCTCTCTCTCTCTCTCTCTCTCTCTCTCCCCACTCTCTCTCTCTCTCTCTCCACTCTTTCTCTCTCTCTCTGCCCGTTTGTACTCCTCCTCCTCCTTCCGGGGAAATGAGATAGCGATCAATGTGGCAAAACACGCAACTTGGAAGAGGAAGAAGGACGAGAGGGAGAAAGCACCAAGAAGAAGGCCTCAAAAGTTTCTCCGAGTAGTAGAAGGCAAGAGCGAAAAAAAAACCCCGTGAATTTTTCTCGGAAGGTGGCCCAATCCGCCCACAACGTCGGACAAGAACAAGATTCTGTTTGAGCACGTCCCAAAACGACCCTGTTTAGAATGACATTACACAATGTTTAACAAGTAGGGTACGCACTACCGCTAGTAGTAAAAGAAGAACAACAATAACTCTTACCGTTCAATGACCTGGCGGCTTTGCCACAGCCAAAAACGGGAGCGGGAAAGTGCGCGTGAGAGTTAAAAAGTACCTAAGTTGCGTTGCTAAATGCAACAAGAAAAGCGGCCCTTTTTTTTGTCGCCGCCGCGCAGCCAAATATCTGAATCCTTTAATTGCTCGTCATGGGTGAGAGGTCTGAGTACGACTAAGGAAAGGACAGAGAGAGACACAGAGACAGAAAGGCTTTCTAAGAAGGACTTGGAGGGAGGGGGGCAAAGGAGGGAACAGGTCTTATAAAAAAGAAGCTTCCGAATTAGCATACGGTTTTCACAGTTTATTCGACTAAGAAGCAATACTAGATAGCAAATTTTTTGCACTTATTTAGTGGCAATTTTTGGGGGGAAGATGGGGAGGAGAGAGGAAAAACCGGATATCCAGTTCCGTTGAAAAAAAAAATAGAAAGTGAGTCCCTAGGTGAGTCCAATATATGTTCAGTAGTAGTAGCAGCAGCGGGCACCAAATTACAAGCAAATGACGTCTGCACTTTTTTCCTGGAGAATTTTCTTTCCCCCTCCCCCCTTTTCTCTCTTGGGGCTGTAGCAAAATTGCTTCAAGACGAGTTTGCTGCTGCTAAACCTGTGCAAGTAGGAAACCTGGTGGAGAAGGAGGAAGAGGATGGATGCCCATCATAATCATTTTGGCGCCACCCGCCGACAGTCGAGATCATACCCGACCAGACATACTACCCCTTGTCTCGTCAGTACACATCTGACATAGTCCAAGCATAACAATGTGCTTAATAGCCCTTTATATATTTTTTTCTCAAAAATCTTACACATGCGAAGCATTAATTAAACATACAATTGCCATTCATGCGAGGCAAAAAAAAAACCAAAGTTGACACATGTGGCAGTTAAAATAGACACATGGGCTTTGGTTATAACTAGGTGAAAACGGTAACAAATTTAGTGTAACGGCTGTCTGGTTGGGTGAGAATTTTGCGTGAAAAACACGATTTGAAAATTGTTTTTTTTTTCTAATATATTTTTTAACAGTTTCACACACAGTTCCTCCAAGAGTTTGTAGGATGGAAGAAAAGGATTGAAAGAGGGAGGTCGACCTAAATTCAGCAAGATCCCCTGTTCTCCTTCTACTATACCTCCCTCCAAACAAAAAGAGCCTTCTCTCTTTCTCCTCCGCCCTATTCCTCCAACCTCCAACTCAATTTGCGTCATCAATACTCGCTCACCCAAGAAGAAGGGAGGAGAAGAGAAGAAAAAGAAGGAGAAAACCCACAAAGTGACTCCACGAGAAAGGGAGGAGAAAGAGCTAGAGAGGAGAACAAAAGACTCCATTTGGAGGGGGAGGAGGCTGACCCCATTTGATTTCTCACTCCTAGGTAGACGAATCAATAAGTTTGAGTTTGAATCACTTTCTTTCTGTGGCATGGTGGGGTGGGGGGGAGGAGATGAAACAGCTTGGGGACAACTTTTTTTTGGCCCCTCGGGAGAGTCCACAAGCGTCGCCTCTTCCTCCTCCTCCGCCTTCGTTGTCTGAGTTGTCCATAACCTCTTTCTTCCTCCTCCTCCTCCTCCTCCTTTCGAGAGAGAGAGAGAGACGATTTTGCCATGTTTTTATGGGGGGAGGAAATGCGGAGGACAGAAAAAAAAACTTTTTTCTTCTCTCTCTCTCCGCTCCATCTCTTCCCTTTCCCCCCTCCACTGTCGCCTTTTCTCTGGCAGAAAATGGGGGAGAAGCGACATACGCGAAAGGAGGAGGAGAGAAAAAAAATAGAAACAATTGCCTTTTCACAGACGGAAAGAAAGAACATCTTGTTTGGAGGAGGAGGGGGCAGGAGGAAGAGACGCAATATTTATCCAAACCCTCCTTCTTCGCATCTAAATGACGTTGCTGCGAGAAGTCAGATGAGAGGAGCTGGGAGGAAGAAATGTGGCAGCTAAAGCCAGTCCAAGTTTGGCGCAGTTGCAGAGAAGAATTGCGGGAGGCGCGAAGGCAAGGGGGGGAATATCTTCTTTTTGCATGGAAATATTCTCCGAGAAACGCCGTTTCTTCCCCCTCCTCTCTCTCTCTCTCTCCCCCCCCTCTCTCTCTCTCTCTCTCTCTCCCCTTCATCAGTCTGGAAATTAGTGTTTACACAGTGGGGGAAATAAAGTTGGTCCCCGATTTACAAACACAACCAGAATGCAAAGAGGAAGGGGGGCGGGGAGAGGGACACCACAAGAGCAGGTTTGTTGCCCCCCCTTCGGTCTCTTGGTTGGTCGGTTTGGTGCCAACTCCAGAGAGTCTCTTGACGGGGAGGCATCATGCGATTTGGCCATTTTCAACGCTTGGACTTTCGGGGAAAAAAGGAACCTTTTTGGACTTGAAGAAGAAAGAAAAGTTTTACTTCAAAAACTTTCAAATTCGGTTTTCGCGAAAAACACCTATTACTTTTATTTTTTTTTCTCTCTCTCCCCTCCTTGAAGAGGTAAAAATGCACAAAAGCTGGGGGGGTTGGCTGGGGGGGAAGGACTCTGTAAGAAGCTAAGCTTTGTTTCGTACCCCCCCCTCCTTCCGCCTGTTCGCATGAAATCTATTTTTAAAAGTTTTCATCCTCACATGCAAACAGAAGAGGAAGAGGAGGGGTTCAATAAAGGATCCCTTTTTTCACCCTGAGGATAGAGGTTACAGAGTAAAAGGAGGAAGTTGTAGTAGGTAGTACAGTAGAAGTCGGATAGAGAGCTTAGAGTTAGATAGAGGGTTTAACAACCCTGTATCTTGGAAAATTTTCCCCATTAACCGAGTTCGACTGTGTCCTAGTAACAAGAAGGGAAGGGTTCTCTGCAAATTTGAATTTCGCCTTTGTTTGCCTTTTAGCCTGCAGCAGCAGGAGTTCTCTTCTCTTTCTCTTGGCCTTTGAAGGATCAGGATCTTTCTTGCACGATAGTAGAGAGCAAAATAAGTACATGTAAAATCCCGACCAATACTCCTGAGGTATCGACAAGGTAGCATCCAGGTATTTGTCCTTCCACCCATGGTAAGAGGCCACTCATGGTAAGAGGTCAGGGATCATAGTTGAGACTAGTGCAACAACATTTTAATGAAAATACCTCAGTGACGCCTCAGAGGTCGCCATTATTGGTCGGGATACTGTCTTTTCCGCAATGCAAAGATGTTCAAGTTTAAGTTAAGTTATAAAGTTTAAGATATAATTTCGCTGCGTATCTGCGCACCAGATCTGCCAAAATGTCACTGGACCTGCTGTAAATGCCAGTGCGATAAAATTTTATGGCACTTTCACATACATATAAAACTTTTTCTCGTAAGACTTACGGGAAAGTGCTTTGCGGACCAAAGAGTCCAACAACAAATGCGTCTGAGATGAAGCAGACAGACAGACGAAGAGAGATTCGGACAAATGTGCGAAAGTAAACTAACGTCTGCATTTCAATGCCTTTTCTTCCCCCCCACCCCCCGCCCCCAATTTTTCTATTTCAAGACTTGGCAGAGCAGCAGCAAAGAGGAAAAGGGGAAATTGGACTCTCGCTGCAGACAGAATACGTAATTCCAGAGACCTTCAACACAGAGAGCTGCTGGAGGGGAGAGACTGCGCAAAGAGAAAGAGAGAACTGACCATGGGATGGCAGCTTGGATCCTTTATCTTAGCGGAGGCCACTACTAGTACTAGGTACATGGGGAAGGGGGGAGTAAGAGGGGAGGATCTCAAGACTTTTTAAAAGATCAGAGGAAAAAAAGGACTTAAGGAGGAGGAGGAGAAGGAGAAAAAAGGCTGCAGGAAGGACACTTTAAACGTAAGGATAGACAGCTAAAATTTTATGCTGCTGCTTTCTTCCTGGTGAAAAGCCAAACTGGCACCATTAAAGATTTCGCTCTAATTTTTCTCCGGAGACTTGACACAAGAAGATTCCCAATTTTCTCACAGCTCAGCTTGGTTGTAGCTGCAGCAGCAGCAGCAAGTGGAAGCCTTTGGATCAAGCCAAGCCCCCCCCTTTTTCCCCCCTCTCTCCCTCCACCCTACAAAAAGTTTGCAAATCTCTGGAGTTGCCTTCTTCCCTGCTTCTAGTTCCCACGTGCAAGACCAGAACGAACCAAAGGGGTAGGGCGAAGCGGAGCGGAGCCAAACAAACTTGGAAGGAAGAGAAGCTTTTCTCCCGTCTTTTTCGGGAATTCGGGAATGCTCACGTCGGAAGGATGGGGGGTTCGTAGGTACTACTGTAGTTACAGTCGCCATTGCACCGATATTTTCGTACATCGCTGTACATCTCATCTTGAAAAATTACTTCAAGTGGCCTTTGATAGGTTTATGTAGTACTAGTACATGCGTTCAATAGCCACATAAATGGTAGCTTCACAATGTTACATACTTAAAAAGAGGCTAGGGATCAAACTTCTGCCCAGATAAGTGGGTGTTGTTTATTACCACCAACAGGTACGACTACATCCTGCCTTCTTTCAGGTAGACAGGCACGCCGGTAGGCGCAGTTTGTGGCGATCGTCAGTTGTGACAGGATGTCCCACACGTGAGGTTTAAGCGGATGAATACCGAATGTCGACTGTACGACACCCGAGAGGCATTTGTCTTAGCAGGACTTGAGGGTTTGAGTTGGACGTTATGAACATTCCTCCTCCTCCTCCTCCTCCTCCTCCTCCTCCTCCAGGAATGATGATGATGAACACATTCCACAAAAAAACCAGCAAAGCGAGTCACACCAAGAAGACAACCCCTCCTCCTTTTCTTTTCTTTCCTTCTTAACCCCCCTCCTCTCGTAACTTTTATTCCAGCCACAAAAGGCGCATTTCGTTTCCTGTTTTCTCCTCCTCATACCTTTTGTTCCTCCGCCGTTTTTTTTCTTGAGGGGGGGGGGGGGCAGAAGATAAGGAGGAGAGGGGGTCACTCG
>JAAUYM010062376.1_pt1 | contig 16196 bp, 15 predicted proteins | sample 7278001 | NCBI WGS metagenome assembly JAAUYM01 (sample SAMN14350224, study PRJNA611818) | marine sediment metagenome | isolation source: surface marine sediment (1.8m) | place: French Polynesia: Moorea | collected 2018-08
CTAGTGGCTACAACTTTTGGGTAAGTTTCATATGTACTGTACTAGTACATGTCCGGCGTTTCTCCTTTCAGACATCCATTAAAGCTCTCTTTTTACTTCTCCCCCTCCTCTGTCAGGATGGTGCTGTGCGACAATATTACCCTCCCCCCGTACAACGAGGACGAGTACAAGCGCAACTTTGACCACTTCTGGACCCGCGTCTGCGACCGCGCGGACGGGCGCGGCGTGGCGGCCGACTACAGGGGTCACCAGGGCGACCTGAACAACTCCGACCACTACGGCCCCCGCAACACCCGCTGCAACTACCCGGACAGGGCCGACGCCGCCTTCTTCCAGGCCAACACGGACGAGTACTACAGCTGGTCCAGCCTCTCCGAGCGCTTCCACGACCGCCAGTGCCGGCTGCTCTACCGCCCCGTCAGCCCCGAGAGGCCCCTCATGACCTTCAGGGCCATGCCCTACGGCAACGGCGACGAGGACCGCGTGCTGGTGCAGATGGGCGTGGCCGTCACGGACTTCACCCACATCAAGCACGACTACTCCTACGACGAGGAGGACCTGCCCGCCGAGGCCAGGGGGGACCCCAAGTACAGGAGGTTCCTGAAGGACTTCCTCTGGTGCGGGGGCTTCAACTGCTTCCTGCAGCGGCGCCACCGCAGCGAGTGGGACAGGGAGTACTACTGCCAGCTGGGGGAGGGCACCCCGTTCCTGTGCTGCTACGCCGACGGCAGGGGAGGATTCACCGACGGCGTCGGCGACGGTGACGGCGACGGCGACGGCGAGGCGGAGACCTGCAGGAAGGCCGGGACCGGCCCGGAGTCCAGGGACCTGACGTGCCTCAACGCCACGGGGCCAGACTCGGAGTCGGTCAAGGAGGGCTGCGTGGCCTACTGCCACTCCTCCCTCATCATGCAGGTGGAGCTCTACCCGAAGACGAACGTCGACACCAGGGTGAACATCACGGCCCTGGCCTTCCTGCAGCGCCTGGCGCAGCCGCCCAAGATGAACGTGGAAATGACGGACTTCTCAAAGTACAACAGCTTCGGTTTCAACTACGAGAAGGACATGCGGGCCAGGTACTACTCCAAGGAGATGCCCCTGGGCGAGGAAGAGAGCAGGTTGGAGGCAGGAGAAATGAGAGGATTCTGGATCAAGTGGATCGAGAGGGACCAGAGTTCGGGGAGCGGGCCCTTCATTCAGGTCGGCAACGAGGGTCAGGTGACTCCTTTCGTAAACTACGACGTTTCTCAAGGGTTGGGGGAGGACTCCGTCCTCTCTGGGTGGGTCAGAGGCTGGGAGGGAAACGAGGTGCTCCAGCCCAGGCTCCACAAGATCTTCCAGCCAAGGTACTACAGCGTCCAAGGCGTGAAGAACAACAGGCCGCTGAGGATCTGGCTCCCCTGCCAGGAGGACGAGTACCTGTGGTCGGAAAACTGCGTCCCGCAGGTCCTGTACGCCCCCCCTGGCGAGGGCGTCAAGCCGGAGGAGGTGACCCACGTCCTGCCCGTCCTCGTCGGGGTGGCGGGAGGTCTCGTCGGAGTGGCGCTCCTGGTCTGCTGCGTGGGGGCCGCCATCTACCGATTCGGGGGAGGTCGACGCAACGTCACCGTCAGGAGCGACACAATGACGAGAAAGCTGGCACAACTTAAAATAGATGACGTCTACTGATCAGGAAAAAAAGGCCATTTTTTTTTACATTGTCGAGCTAATAAATTATGTAAACAAGACAATAATAAAGATGAAGTAATAACCCTGGTGCTCTGTTCACGAGTCCAACATCAGAAATTAAAATTTGCAGTCTTGGAATAAAGGGAATGCACACACACACAAAAAAAAAAAAATAATCTGGGTGTGTGAAAATTTCTAAGGGCGTCAAGAAGTTTTTCCCCGTTATTTTTCAACAATACTGTACATTTCTAATGTACTAGTTATTTCAAGCTGTTAAACCCTCTGGAAGATCACTTCTCAACCTCGTTTGGTTGGAGCATAAAAGTCTCCGAGACTTCCGTGCAGGGATAAATTTGTTTTGAATTTGAGAGCGGGCGGGGCGATAGCTTCCAAAGCCACTGTGTTCTTTAACTTGCCGCACTATTTCCAAATATCTGTAATAGTAGTTGTTCTACGTGTACAATTAATTTCTCGTAGATAGAACCATTAAAGTACACCTCTCAAGTACATTTTAACAAGCATTATTTGTAATATAACGGTACCATTTAATAAAGTTTATCGTTTAAGCACTTTTTTTTAACGTAGGAAAACAGTATTTTAATTATTGCCATTGAAATACTGCTAATTTTACCTAGGACTGCCTCTTAACGGTTCTTAGTACTAACCATCATTCCAGATGCAGCACGCCTCTGAACGTCTCCTCTTCCTGCTCCTTCGTGGACGTGGCCTCCGCCGCGGCCGTCGCGGCCCTCGCGCGGTGCTCCGCCAGGCCGCCACCCACGGGATCACCTTCTCCGGCGCCAACCTCCTTCACCAGCTGACTGCCCGACGGCGGCGGCCGGCGGACCCCGTGGACTGGGAGGAGGCCGGGAGGTTCCTCTTGTACGGCGCCGTCTTCCACGGCCCCATGGTCACTGCGTGGAGTCGCCTCGTCCGGAGGGCCTTCCCGGGGAGGCTCCTGCTGGCGGTGATGAAGAAGGTCTGCCAGACGGTTGGGTTTTTTTTTTTTTTTCACTTTCTCCCGAAGTCGACAGCTGTCACTCCTTTGCAGGCTCTCTGTGGCCAAGTCCTGTTCGCTCCGGCGTCGCTGTCGGCCTTCTACCTCAGCATGCTCTGCATGGAGCGGAGGACCACGGGGGAAATTCGACGGGAGTGGAGGGGCAAGCTGCCCCACACCTGGATGGTACGGCTCTAAAGTCAGAAGTATACGTAGTTAGTTGCGTGGACCGGCCACACCGTGGTCTTTTTTCCTCTGCCCTCGTGCATGTCTCCGCCATGTTCTGGCCCACGCTCCACTTGTGCCGCCACCTGCTGGTCCCCGCCCGCCGCTCCGCGCTCTTCTTTGGGTGCGTAAACTTCTCCTGGGCCGCGGTGCTCTCCCACATGAAGGCGGCGCCGCCCCCGCACCCGTCCCGGTCGGCGACGACGACGTGGCTGACGTGGCGGTAGCGTAAGTGGAAGTGGCCGTCCTGTACCGGTCCATGGAAATCTCAGGCTGGAAAGGTAACTTTTTTTTATCCCTTCTCCCCGTTTTTGTATGACCTTTGTGCTGGCATCTTTTTCCAGACTCAGATCCGCCAAGGACGTGGACAGGCTCTTCCTAACTGTGCCCAACTCTCTGCCATCTTTGGCACTTTCTACTGGGCTCACATCTTGACATGGAGCTCGCAGCCTAGGTACTTTTGAGGCTACTTGGCTGCAAAAGAATATCTTAATTTCAATCTACAGTCGTATCAAATGATAATGTGCCACTATACAGTTACAAAGTAGTGCATACTTTGTCATATTGGGTTTCTGATTGTGAAGGCCACTTTGCAAAAGCCATTTCATTTTTTGGCCTTCTATATTTAGAATTCAATGACCCGTCATCCTCTTTATTGGACCATAAATGCCGTGCCAGGCTTTAAAAAAAGAAAACTGGGAGGAGACGTGGACGGGGGGTGAGAGGTGCAGGGCTACTACCCATATTGAGTTTGTCTTGTGACAAAAGCTGAAAAGTTTGAGTATAAAATACTACGTATATGTAGGGTATGCCTGTCACATGTTGAGAATAGAAACGAGACACACTAGCTTTCTAAGCTTTGTCAGTATAGACACACTTTAGGTTCTTCAAACTGCGACGGTAGTAGCATAGAAAAACGTATACCAAAACGACATGCGCAACCGCAAAATCTCATTATTTTTTAATTCTTCTCTCTCATCTCCCCCCTCGAAATAGAAGAGAAAGCGCGACTGGTTTTTCATGTTCTGCCTCCCCTGCCCCCCCCCCACCCCACCCCCAAGGACGAAGGACAAGCTCGATTTAATTACCTCTCTTTCTCTTTATTGGGAATGCCTAGCGCTTATAGCCATGCCTTCCCCCCACCAAAAAAATGTTGCAAAAAGTTGCTTCGTACACCTGAGGGTTTTGGAAACATCTTCATCAAGACATGATACTGGTATGAAAAGGTCCTTCATTTATAGATATTTCTCCTTCCCATCTTCGATGTTTTCTCAAGGCAGAGGGTGGCAAGTGCCAATCATAAAGAAGGTACTGTGCATAATAGTAAAGCAAACTTCTGGCTTGTAAAAGTGGTGGCTTTGTCTGTTATATAGGTATACCAATCAACCTGGTGGAACAAAGATAATCTAAACGTGCCTTAAACCTTCCTCTTCCTTCTTTTTTGTCCTGCCTGCCATAACCGCCGCTGCTGCATTGTCCGCGCACCCCATACAGGACAGCACTTCAGTTTCTTCCCTCGCTCCTCTTCATCCCATGAGGGTGAGGAACATTGTTGCCAGATTGTCAGAACAAAAAGAAAAAAGTGTTCAGGGGAGAAAGCAACATCAAAAAAAAAAATTACCACCGAAGAAACCAAATCATGTCATACAGGTACTCCACTTTCGCTAATGAAACCTTACCTGGCTTTAAGGCTCATAATATGCCAATAGTAAAAAAAAACCATCTGGCAGCACTGCCGTGAGTGTGGCCTCTTTACGGTGTCCCGTCCAACGACGGCGACGACGACATACCTACGTACCTCGCCTAGGGGGGGGGGAGGGGAGCACAAGAGAAAGAGAGCATAGTGCTACAGTACAACTCAGGTATGTAACCCGACGGGACTTTTGGTCACGAGACGAAAGTTTACAGGGCAGAGCTTCTCTTAGCTGCATTAACTTTGAAGGAAAGTTTTGTGTCGTAGTTCGAGTAGAATTTATTGTCTACTGCAGTAGAGGTCTAGTAGTAGGTACTGTGCTACTATACCTACTACAACGCACCTGCTCATTGCGCGCACGCCTTTCCTTCTCTGTCGGTGTCTGTCTTTCTCCTGAAAGAGAGAGAGAGGTGAAAAAGAGGCCCTCTACTAGGAGCCATGCAGAACTGAGGGTGCCTCCTTCCCTTGAGTGCAATATAATAGGTCTTGTGCTTTGGTTTGCTTTGCAACAACACACACACTCACGGTTTGAAAGCAGGAGGAGGAGGAAGAGGAGAACAGAGACGAGGAGAGAGAGGGAAAAAAGACACATTTGGGAAAGAATTGTTGTGTGCGTGTACGAGGAAGGGACGGTCATAGCGTCGTCAGATCACTTTCGGGGGAATTTTTTTTTTTTGGGTGTGGTGTGGCTTGCAGTAGTGTTGTGTGTGTGCTAGCTAGCTAGCCTCCATCCACACGCCACACATTCTTCCGCATTGTAACCGGAGAGGAGCCTCCTTGGCGGCCGGCTGGCGGGTCGGACTGCTGGAGTGTTTGCAGACCACCAAGCAGGAAGTGAGAGGGGCGACCTGCGCCCCGTCCAGACAAACAACAGGACTTACTCCTCCATCCTCCTATTATGCTTTTTGTTTTCCTCTCTCCTTAAGAGAGAGAGAGAGAGAGAAAGGAGGAAGAGGGAGGTTGGTTTCACCACACACGCACACACGTCGGTATATTCTGGTGAACGTATATTCCACCTTATCGGTGGAAGTCCCGCGCGCCATGCCCCTGCAGGGCTCCTCCGCGCTCAGCCTGCTGCTGAAGAAGGGCCACGACCGCCGGAGGGAGGACGAGCTGCTGAGGGCCTTCACGGAGGCGGACAAGAACGGGGACGGCTACCTCTCCGTCGAGGAGTACGTCAGCGTCTTCCGCGGCCACGGCATCTCCATCTCGCAGGAGGAGGTCATGCTCTTCTTCAACAGCAAGGACCGAGACCGCGACGGCAGGATCTCCTACGAGGAGTTCTGCGACCGGGAAACCGTCAACGAGAGGGCCTTCAAGGCCATGGACCTCAACAACGACGGGTACATCACCAAGTCGGAGATGCTCAAGGCGTCAAACAGGGGGTCCAGGAGGTCAGTATCCAATGCCAGTGGTAGGTAGCAATGCGCTACATGTCAATGGCATTGACTGCTTTGCGTACCTGGACAGCCTGAGGGTCTGTGTAGTAGAATCACCACCTGACACACACACCCTCTTCAAGCATGTACTACAGTACATGGTATACGTAGTATGAGAGTTGACATTCTTCAACATTCCAAATACAGTTTCCTTGATATGCACTTCCAACTTGCAACATGCTTCTCGACAGTACGTACTACATACCTCTTAAGATATTAAGAGGCAGTATTAAATATTCTCAATTTGATTTCGTCTTTTTACTTTAAAAAATCTTAAAATATGCTAAATAAGGCAACCTTGCTCTCTTCCAATCCTAACAAGGTAGTAGACAAATTCCAAGATGCATGACACTGAATGTACAGTATACTGCACTACTAGGTAGCACGCGCTACTGCCTTTGTTGCCTTATCAATTGATTGGTCCAGCAGCACTGGCACACCGAATTAGCGGTTGGCCAATGCGTCACCATTAAGTACTACTATAACTACAAGTGCCAAGGCAGACCCTTAGTATGAAGTACGTCTACACACAAAAAAAAAGTTCAGATAATGACGTTGGCTTGGGCACCGTTTCCAATACTGTGTCAGTGTACTAATATTGAGCAAGAATAACAACAGTTGGTGCTGGCTGTAATTGTCGCAACTTTAATGGACGTGAAACTGCTCCTAATTGTTCCGTTCAACGTGGGGGGGGGGAGGTAATGGTGGAGGAAGGTGGGCATTGTCAGCCATAATGGTTGAGACGTTATAAATTCTCTCACGTCACTCCTGTTCTACTTTAAAAAAAAAACAATTAAAACTGCTCCCAAGGCCATTTGGAAGATCGTTCAGGACTACATACTACATTTACCTCTTATTCAAGTGGGTAGTAGAATAATGGCCTGTCTTCTTCGTCATCTTCCTCATGTATTGTATGTACTAGTAGTTGGAAAGTGGCGGGTAAATAGCAGACCTGACATGTTGTATGTACTACAAGTAGTAGGAGATGGAAACGATTGTCAACAGTCACACTTGTGATTCAGAGCAAAAAGGCCAAACAGAAAAATATAAAAAAAAAACAAAAAGAGCATTTGTCTTCCCAACCAGTACTGTTTGTACCACCAGATACACACCAACGTCTAAGCCACTAGTCGTAATTAGTGATGGGATTTAAATTTGGGTTGCTTTACTAGTTGCCGCAAGGGTTCCCTTTTTTCACTATTCTAACCATGTCCTGGAGTCCCGTCACTACATGCACGCTAGCGATTTTGGTTGGGTTCGTGATTGTCAATGTGATTTTCCCCCCTCCCCCTCCCATTCCAGATTAAGCGCCGCCGACGTGGAGGCCTGCTTCCGCGAGTTCGACCGCGACGGCGACAAGAAGCTGAGCTACGACGAGTTCTGCCTCATGATGAACACCAGGCGGCACTCGCTGGAGCTCCTGCTGGAGCACCACCAGACCCCGGAGGGCGCCAAGAAGAAGTCGCCGTGCTCGTCCACCGCCTCCACGCTGACTTCGGCGGTGAGCGGCGACGCAGCCGGGGCCGCAGGTGGAGGAGGAGGAGGAGGAGGAGGAGGAGGAGGAGGAGGAGGAAGGGGAAGCAGGAGGGGATCCAACACACCCACGGAGACGACGGTGGAGTGAAGAACAGAGCGAGAGAGAGAGAGCGTTGCATTTCCCCCACATTTAGTTATATATTCGCACGTAGTACTTGGCAAATTGGGAGGGAGGAGAAAGGAGGGGAATCGATAAGAATCAGAGAAAGAAATCGAACTCCGACGGGAGGGAGGAGCAATTAGAGTCAATTTGCCCTCATTGGGGGGAGGAGGGGGAGGGGGGAAGGGAGGGCAGTGGCGCATATTTTGCTACTAATTCGCGCTCGAGGTCCTCATAGAAAAGACTATTTTCTAGCTCCCCTTTCTCTCCCGTTGACCTCTCGTGTCACACGCACATGCGTCGTGTCGGCACAAGTGTCGTCCCAAAAAACACGTAGTTCGTGCGTCATGTACAATACGTGGCAGGATGATGATGAACCTCCCTCCATCCCACCCCACCACCTGCATGAGGATTCCTTTCAAGGAACCTGAAAGTACTTTGGGCGTCAAGACTTTTTTTTACAACTCTTCTGACAGGCCCATTTTTCCCACATATTGAAAAACAGTTTAGTAGGCGGGAGTTGGTGGGCTCTAGGTAGTTCTACTGACCGTGCGATGACGAAATTATGTCGGGAGTCATATAGATACGATATTGCCCTCGCCCTCCCCTCATCCCTGAGCTGCCGTTACAGCGTGCCCCTTCCTCTTCCTTCCCCCTCCCCTAATGACACATTTTTGCCTTCTTCCCCTTTCGTGAGTCCCAGCTAAGCCCAAAAGTTTCGTGCACAAAGCCACACAGTGCTTTCTCTTATATGTCAGTAATTTTTCTCATAGCCATCGCAGCAAATAAGTCGCAATTGAGAATGAGGAGGGGTTCAGGAGACGAGAAAAAAATCCTTGAACTTTCCTTGCCTTTTCTCTTTCTCTCAATTTTTTTAAAAGAAAACCTCTCTGGATGTGCTGCATTTCATGCGATTTTAGGGGAGAAAAAACCCCAACTTTGAGCCATACAACAACGTGCAAGTTGTATTTCCCCACATAATTTCTTACATTCCTAACTAGTACAACGTGCCTTCTAGGCTTTCAGCCATCTTACCCTCCTACCCCTTTCCTACAGTTATTACAGGTGTGCATTATACGTGAAAGCAGATTTTTCTTTCCTCATCGTACGACTTTTTTTCCTTCCAATTTCTACCACTACGTACTACCTTTACCTCGAAGCTACTACCAACCACTGTGCCTATCATCATTATGATCATATCCGGTCCTGCATATAATAAACATGCATATTTTACCTTTTTGTAACCTTGTCTTTCGAGAAATAAATTGTGCTAGTACAGTTAACCAACTGTACCAAAAGGTGGATTTGCCATCCGTTCTGGTCCTCTGTGGTTTCAGGATCAGAAGTGGCAGAGTCAGTGCCGTGCTGGTTCTCAGTGGTTTCAGGGTCAAAGGTGCATCACGTCAGTACTGTGCTGGTCGTCAGTGGTCATAAGGTTGGTCCATTTGTGCTGTCCTGCTTCTCAGTGGTTGCAGGATCGGTAGTGGTTGGCCCGCCTGTGCTGTGAAGGTCCTGCAGGTGGTTGCAGGGTTAGTTGTGGTGGGAGTATCTGTGCTGTGCTGGCCCTCAGCGGTTGTTGTAGGATTAGCTGTGGTGGGACTGTTTAACCACAGAGATAAAACTAAGAAAATGAATGATTTTTTTCCCCAGAAAATTCTGCATTTTCTTATTAAATATGACGGTTAACAAAGTCAAAACAATCATTTGCCCCTGTGTCATCTCAAGGAGCAACGATGGCACATGGTCACAAATCTTTGCAACTAAAGCTGGCTTGACTATGAATGAAAGATCTGCACTGAGGAACACTTGCAACTCGATCATTCGACGACGACGAAGTTGTTTTCGTTCTCCTCCTCCTCTTCGAACTCCAGCGTGATGGATCCTGCCCAGTAGAGCGCGCCCACCACCGCCAGCACCCCCATGGTCAGGTACGCCTTGAACGACTCGAGGGCGTGGAGCAGCCCCTGCGCGAACCTCCCGCTCGGGCCGTTCAGCCAGGAAGAGTCATGCTCCGGAAGGGGCATCAAGAGCGGGAGGAGGAGCAGGGGGATGGTGCTTACCAGGCCCACGGTCACCAGGTCGAAGACCACGTGGAACCTGGTAAATAATGAAACATTGCTGGCAGTTCGACCTGACAACCAAATGTCGCCGCCTTACCTCGTGTTTCCAAGAAGGTTGTAGAACCGATCGAACGGGGACGGCGCACCGAGCAAGTAGTGGCCACGGTGGTGATTCAACTGGAAGGAAAATGACGCCGTTTCCCCCTATTTTTATACACAGACAAAAAAAGGCACTTTTTTTTTACCAGTAGGAAGTTCCCGAAGACGGCGACTAGCACTGAGACGAAGCAGAAGACGTAGTAGAGCGTGGCGTCCAAGACGGGGCCGGAATCTTCTGGGGGCACGCGAACGTAGTCGTCACCGTCGGGGAAGAAGCACCCGAACTTGGACGAGGAGGCGTTGGCGGGGCTAGTGGGATGGGCGTGGCAAGAGGACGAGGAGGAGGAGCAGCAGAGGGAGGAGATCAGGTCGAGGAAGAGCTGCCTCTCAGTCGGAGCCGCTGTGAAATTGACGACAGCCTCCTTCTCGGTGAGAGGCCGCTGCAGCGGCTGGGGAGGCGGGAGCGGCGGCGGGTGCGGCGGCGGCACCTGGTGAGATGTGTGCGGCGGCTGCGGCGGCGGGTTTCCCAGCACCAGCGTGCGCGCAAAGTCCGGGCTAGAGGGGACCTTGTGAGGGGAGGACGGGAGGGGACCCCGGCGAAGGAGGAGGGTGCGCAGGAAGAGGGGGACGATCTCAACGGCGCCAAGAAGGAATATCTGGGGACGGTGGTGGTGGTGGTGAGGGGGGGAGGGGCGGGGAAGGATCATGAGTTTGGATTCGGCACGTCTAGTAATTTAATTTATTTCTTACTAAGAGGAGCAAGTTGATCATGTTGGCGATGACGATGGGTGGCACGTAGTAAGGTACCTGCCGCAGGAATCGTCGGAAGACGGCGGAGGCGGTGTCGTCTGAGAATTTTTATTGTCCAGGCTATACGGTACGGCGATCTGAATCTCCGTACTCTCGTCCCCTTCCCTCCTCACCTGGAAACCTGTTCCCTCCCATGGGTCGCCCCGACAGCAGGTTCCTCCAGCCTGGCCTCCAGGGCAGGGGGAGGCGGTACACGTTGGTGCCGCGCTCGAACTTGGTGCGCCGCGCGTGCAGGACCGGATACTTCTCCAATAGCAGCGAAGACATAGCTAAAAAATATATATATATATGTTATACCGTAGCAGCCAACTTGAAAAAACTTACTACGACTATGTTGAATCAGCACCCTCTTTGTTGGGGAGACTCGCCTTTGTCTTTGTGGCAGAAGGAGATCCTGGCCCTGCACATGGGGCACAACGTGTTCATGGGGTTCTTGCTGGCTAGTCTGCGGAGACACGGCTCGCAGAAGACGTGTCCGCACGGCCTGGTGGCGTGGGGCTCGTGCAGCAGGTCCAGGCAGACCGCGCAGACGTGCTCCTCCTCCACCGAGTCCAACTCCGGCTCTCCGTACAGGACCTTCTCCAGCAACTCGCTCTGCCTCTCCAGTTGCCTCCTCCTCTCCCTCTCCTTCCTCGTCCTCTCCCTCCGCCTCCTGAGCAGCCTCAGCTTGTTATTCCTGCGCCTGGAGGGGAGTCCCTCTCCGGATCTGGGCGACGGGGTGTCGGCAGAGGCCGAGCCAGAGCCCGAGCCAGAGCCGGAGCCCGAGCCAGAGGCCGAGCCAGAGGCCGATCTTCCCGCATGCATGTCGACATCCAGCAGCCCATCCTCCTCGTCCTCCTCTACGGAAGACGCCTCCTTGGAGCTACAATAGTCACCATCATTAATTCGCTATCTAACCCCTCCATCCGGTCCTAATTATTGAGGCAATATCACCAAGAAACGACTTTTTTTAATGCTCCACGTTCCATTCCTACTCCCACGTACTGTACAGACAAACCCGCAAAGTGAATTAATTACAGTAAATGGGGTAGCAGACGGTCGTAGGAATTTATTGGGATAACTCATCAAGGACACAATGACGTGGTCGGTCGCCATCGCCTCCTCGTCTTCCTACCTGTTGGTCACCTCGCCGGAGGAGGCCGACAGGGAGGCCGAGGACGAGGGAGGCGGAGAAGAGGGAGGCACCGATGACGGGTTGCCACCAGACGGCGGGGACGGTTCCCGCTCCCCGCCGGACCTGGACTCCCCGACAAGTCTTTTCAGGTCGACCCTCCTGCTGACGTCGACCCTGGAGGCCACCAGGTATATCGGGCAGGGCGAGGAGGAGCCAACGAAGTCAAACCCGCCCACCCTGGCCCCGCACGCCGGACAGCACAGCTTCCCCTTGGTCCACCCGTGCTGGAAGGAGGAAACGCAATAGGACTTCGTGTCGTCGTCCCCCCCTTTTCCTCCCTCCCTCTCACCTCCTCAATCTTGTTCCTGACCCAGTCTGGCAGGTCCCCGCTGACCGGGTCCTCGGCGACGGGGAAGACCTCCCTGTCCTTGTCCTCCTCCGGCGCTCTTGCCCCGGGCAACTCCGACCTGCACCCGGCGCATAAGACCCGAGCTGGCGCAGGAGGGGCAGGAGGAGCAGGGAGAGGCGCAGATGCGGCCATCGTTGAGGCTGAGGGGAAAGGCCGCAAGAAGAGGACAACAACAACGGATTGCAGCACAACAGCCTCAACAATCTTGTCAAAATGGGGAGCAGAGCCCACAGGCACAAAAGCACAAAGAGCAAAGCTTCACAGCTGGCAAGGGTGACTGTGGCAGCAAGGGGGCAGCAGCAGCAGTCTGAGGCAACAACAGCAGCAGCAGCAGCAGCAGCAGCAGCAGACAGGCCATATCAGCTGAGTGCTTGGCAGAGATAAATCAGATCGTTCATAGAGCACATTTACAGACAGCAACAAAAAGACATTGCATCCATGGAAAAAAAAGTGTCCTGGCACTTCACACACTGTGATGCACAGCCCTTAAATATACTATGGTAGTGAAAAAATGGCATTTATTTTTCCAAGATAGCACTTATTTCTTTGTACTTCGGACAGGTGATTCTTTTCTCGTCTAATTCATTCCACTGTGAATAAAGAATACAGCATCTGGCAAGTGTAATCTATCGCCCCTTTAAGATGTTGGTGCGTGTGTATCTATGGAGTTGTGCATCTATGGAGCTGTGCAGCTTCCTTCCTTTCTTTCCTCCCTCCCTTCCTCCTTCCAGCGAGAGAATAAACTTAACAAAACAACAAAGTTGACCAGATTGATCTTCAAGTGCAACAAGTTGGAGCTGCGTAAACGCACTCCCTCCCTCCTCCACCCCAACAAAAAAAAATTACGCATCTCCTTTTTTTTGTTTGTTTGTGTAGAGATCGGAGAGCCTCCCCCTCTCCTCCTTCCTCGAGGTCAACATGGTTCCCGGCGGCCACGGGAACGAGAACCCCAACAGCAACTACATGAACGGGAGGGGATTTTGGCTCTTCTACGTCCTGGTGAGTTGAGGAGGAGGAGGAGGAGGAGAAGGAAAAAGGGGGAAAATATTTTTTTTTGCTAACGCCCGACAGGACTTATAAACTTACTAGCGTAACAAATTCAGCTCCAAACGTGTAATGGAATATGTCATTAGAGTACCACGTACTAATTTTTTTTCGTAAGTTTGTTACGCTTGTAAGTTTAAAAGTCCCGTCGGGCGTCCTTCTCGTTGCCCAGGTCCTCGGCGGCGTGCACGTCATACTTCTAAGCATCCCCATCAACTCGTTCACCGTCCCCTGGGTGTGGACGGTGACGGCGTGCGGACACAACGCCGTCTCATTCTGGTTTCTCCACTGGGTAAAAAAAAAAAGCTCGCGTCCCTCCTCCTCTCCCAACCAATATCGCTAGTGTGCATTTAGTGAAGGGTTGTCCTAACGTCAGGGCAGGTGTTAAAATAGTGAGAAAAAAAAGAAAGAAAGATCCCTTTGAGCAACCCAAATTTTGACCCCATCACTAATTACCACTAGCCGTTGGTGTGGCTCTAGTGGTACCAACATTGGTTGGGTTGTAACAAAAGTGTCTCCTGTGCCAGATGAAGTCCCACCCTTGGATCACCTTCGACCAGGGCTCGTCCAGGAGGCTCACGCACTGGGAGCAGCTCGATCACGGAGTACAGTACACTCCAACGAGGTTCCTGACCACTTTTGAGTTTAGAAAAATCCACCCACACACCTCTTTTTTTCTTTTTCTTTTTCTTTTTCTTGCAGGAAATTTCTGACCATCATTCCGATAATCCTGTTCTTCCTGGCCAGTTTCTACTCACACTACGACTCGCTTCACTTTGTCATCAATTGCGTCAGCCTCGTCACCGTCCTCCTCCCCAAGTTGCCCGCCTTCCACAAAGTCAGGCTTTTCGGGATCAACAAATACTGACGAAAAAAAAAAAAAAGAAAAGAAAGAAACCGGTGCAACCAACGTCGATATTGGATTTTGGAAAAAAAACCCTGACCCCCTCCCCATTCCCTCGGCTTGGACTGTCCGAGACTCCAATCCAAACCCTGGCTGGAAGGACTCGATTTTTTTTGATAGTAACTTATGCTACGGAGCTTACCAAACTAGCTGAAAAAAAAAAAGAAATCGTCATATCAATAATTCTTGAATGTGATTCTCTCTTTAAAATAAAGCAGACCGCGATCACCAAGAGTGTGCCTCCCTTTTTATGACGAACTGCTCTAGTTTTTTTTCCGGCTCTTCCTCCCTCAGGTCGAGTGATGTCCCTGTCGAGGGAGGAGGCGCTGGAGGAAGTGGCCAGGCTGAGGAAGAGACTGGAGAGGCGCGAGAGGAGGGCAAGGAAGAGGGAGGAGATGAGGGCCAAGATTGAGCGATCCAACAGGGAGTGGGAAGTGGTTGTCGCACAAGTGGAGGAGCAAGAGGAGGAGGAGGAGGGCGACTGCGGAGCCATGGGGGAAGGTGGCGGTGAAGCCACTAGTGCCGGTTTCGTCCTTGCTTCGCAGTTGCCGCAGTTGCAGGACCCTCCACGCCCCTCAAGGTACGACTGACATCCTTTCTGACGATGGAGGAGGGAACCCTTCTCATCTGCTATGTGGTGCTGGTGCCACGTGACTTTCTTTGTCTCAGTTCGTCAGGATCCGCTCCCAAACGCCTGCGAAGCACCCAGGGGCGACGCCGGAGAACGAGTCGCTTCCTTGGCCCCGCTGCTGGGGGGCTGCTGGACGGGTTGGAGGCCAGAGACGCCAACCGGCTGGTGTCGGACGACGGGTACGTCCACGGCTACACGTTCAGGATGCCCCAGCCGAACGCGGAGCGGATGCTGCGGACGGTGGACTTCTCCCTGCCCAGGGACTACACCAGGTGGTACACGTCACATTCTTTGCTTCGGTTCAGTCTCCTAACGACTCCCCTTACTAAGTTGTGCAGTCTGAAGCTGGAGATGAACCGGACGAGGGAGGTGCTGGCGGCCTCCTCCTCCCGGGCGGACGAGGAGCAGGACATGGGCCAGGAGGTGGCCTCGCAGAGCATCCTGGACACGAGCGGGGGCGCCAGGAAGAGGAAGCGGAGAGAGACCAGCGGGGAGGAAAACATCAAGGCGGGTGAGGCCTTGAGGAGGGAGCAGGACGCTCTGCAGGAAGACTTTGGCACCTTGGTCAGTTTGGGACATGCTAAACCGTCTTCCCCCCACCGTTTCTATCTTCTCCCTGTCCTGTATAATAACAGGACGTTGGAGACTGGAGCCAGTTTCCCAGCACCGCTCCCCAGGTAGACGATGATGAGCAGGAGGAAGGCGAGTTCCTCTACGCGCTTCTGGGCACTCCGCCGAGGGAGGGAGAAGGGTGGGAGAGGGCCAAACTGAAACAGCCTCTATTCAGGTGAAGGAGAGGGCCGGGGAGAAAGGGGAAAGCAGTTTCAGAAGTGGGCTAATTGGTTTTTTTTTTTTTGCCTCTGCAGATTTTCTCCGGTGAAATTGAGCTTCAGGCAAGAAACAGGATAAAAGAAAATTTGTCTAAAAAGGTCTTAAACTATGTACGTAGTAGTAGCAAAAAAAAAGTAAATTATTTTTGGTACATCTTTGGAAAAAAGCGAGTAATGAAGAAATGTAGGTGTTTATTCCTATAAACTACATGTTATTGCCATGAGACCTTGCTCACTTTTAGTTCTCTTGTTCTTTTCTCCTTTGTATAATTTAGCACATTTTTTGCAGCGTTTTTCTGGTCAGTCTGAGTCCAGTTTGTTGCCGATTGGTCTTTGCTGGTGCAATTGCAGCTTGCATTTGCACTTTTCCGCCTGCGGGGGCTCGGTCGGTGGTTACAGGATCACTAGGTACTTACTATACGTGTATACAGTGATAACATAAGTGCAACTGTCTATCTTTATGAGATCTTCATTCCCCTTAAATAGTGTCTTGGCAGATATTATGATATTATGAGTTTATTTGCAGCTATCTATATATATATAGGCGAATGTCTGTCTCTCTGTCTCTCTCTCTGTCTGTCTCTCTCTCTGTCTGTCTGTAACGGGGTTGCGGGCCAGACGGTTGGACCGATCCTCA
>JAAUYM010112707.1_pt1 | contig 16190 bp, 19 predicted proteins | sample 7278001 | NCBI WGS metagenome assembly JAAUYM01 (sample SAMN14350224, study PRJNA611818) | marine sediment metagenome | isolation source: surface marine sediment (1.8m) | place: French Polynesia: Moorea | collected 2018-08
CAGTCGAAACTCGATTTTACGGATCTCGATTTTACGTATAATCTCGATTTTACATATTTTTTCCTGCGAACCGATTTTACTAACTGTCTCCAATACTTGATTCAATTTTACGTACAACCCGATTTTACGTATTTTTCCCCGCTGACGAAAAAATTCGTAAAATCGAGTTTCGACTGTACGTACAGTACAACACATCTGTGCAATAATCTGCCAAATCTGTATGTGCATCAAATCGGTCGGCCACACCAGACAATAATTTTTTTCTTGCTGTTTGGAAGTGATTTTTTTTCTACATGTGCTTTTTCTCAAGCTTGAGAGTCCGTTTCCCCCATCACGGTATGAACCAGAGGAGCGAGTCCAGCAGTTCTGCAAAGAGTCACGAAAAGAACTTAAACACAAAAAGACCTTTGGCGTGAGTTTGGCAGTGGTTGGTATCTGTTAGTTAATTACGAAAAATATACGTTGGTCACACCTAGTCTCACTAATAACATCTGCTACTCAGGCAACATGGCATTGTATGTGTTGGATGCCATGAGGGATGTTTTAACAGGTTTTGGAATTTTTTTTAAATTAAAAAAATGTTTTAAGAAAAAGAAGAAAGACAGCAACGACAACATCAACAGCTCTGAGGTCCACTGCGTAAAATTCAGTTCTGAGCGTCATTTGAGCTCTTAAATACCTACCAGCCAGGGAGTCCATGTAGCTCTTGATGTCTCCGAAGAAGGTCCAGACTTCCTTTTCTCCGAAACACCACCCCTCCAGGCAGATGTGCTCTCCCTCGCAGTCATCGTCCGTGAAGCAGTGACCTAGATCATCAGCAGGAAATAATCATTAGCATGTAGTTCGATTAGGTATTATTACTATGTAGTATGTACGTATATTTGGTTGTGCTAACCTAAGTCAACGCATGTTGCATTGACACAGGCCTCGAAGAGTGCGCAGTCGTCATCGATGGAGCAGCCTGGAAGAAAAAAAATGTTTGATCAACTAATGTTTTGGCAACCTGTAAAAAGAGTTGTGCAATCACAACTAGTTTGGCATTTTGTGGCATGTTTAGTGTATTGAGTTGTGGTAACCTAAGTCAACGCATGTTGCATTGATACACCCCTCGCCAGGAGCACAGTCGTCATCGATGGAGCAGCCTGGAAGAAAAATTGTTTGATCAACTACTGTACCAACTGGGAAAAAAAGTTATGCAATCACAACAACTAGTTTGGCATTTTGTGGCATGTTGAATTGTGGTAACCTAAGTCAACGCATGTTGCATTGATACAAGCCTCGAAGAGTGCGCAGTCGTCATCGATGGAGCAGCCTGGAGTAAGAAAACATGTGATTCCACAGGTTAACCCTCCATATATCAGACTTCTGTACCACCTTCTGCAACATAGGAAGACACCACCAGAAGAACAAGGAAGACCTTCTGGAAGCAGCAGAGAAGAGAATGCATTTCTCTCTCTGAGAGATACTGAAAGATTCGAACAAGTAGTGTTTGCGGTTCCCTTTCCAAGATGAGAGTGTTCCAAAGTTGCAAATCCCCTCCTCCCTCTAATTTCGTAGAGGAATATCTGTATAGCACATATGTCCTGAAGTAGAGGGCTTTCTTCAAGCTATTAGTTTGTACTCAATAAGGTTTCGTGGGGTGGCGATGACGTCAAAGGCTTTTTTGATTGCTGCAGAGAAGGTAGCAGCCAGGCCGTCTTAAGTGCAGCATGTCTTTTCTTTTAAAGAACGTCGAATATGTAGCTAATTAGTAGCGAAACAGAGTATGTACCATGGCAAACAGAGTTCAAACTGTTAACTATGTACTCGTATGTTATCTACATGTCGTTCCTTCAAAAAAGTGTTGAATAAAAAATCTTTTGTTTGCTTGTACCGAAACAGATAATGAATCCGAGATTTGTACTCTGTTGGTGGTGATTGGACGGTCTGTTCTTTGTACCCTCGCGCGCCAATTACGAGTTGGTCTGTGTGTCTCGTGTACTGTACCTCAATCCAGCAATAGCAAAAAATCTTACGTAGCCAAGTCATGGCCCTTTACAATTTCTTTTTTTCCGATATCGTCCCAGAGGATAGGGACAAGTGTCCATGTCATACTCATGACCTTAATTTTATCCCCAAATCAAGTCGACATTTACTTGAACGTCCAGTCATGTCGTGTTTGAAATATAGGTAGACCAAAAGAAAACTGCGGACTACGGTTGCACTGTAATCCCTCCTGTGAATACACAAAAGTTGTACCATGGGGCATAATAACAGAACGTATGACTGTAGAAGGCCACAAGGGCACCAAATCATGTGGCCTTAACAGTGGAGACTATCTATAGCATGTATCAGAACTATAGGTACATAATGACATTTCTTGCCCCTTAATTACCTCCATCTGAAGCAAACCATTGTAATTGCTAATAAGAGAGACTAATTTATTGTTCATTTTTCTCGCAAAGTGGTTGGACGGACTTTACAGAATATGCCACAAAGGAATCTACAGTAAAAGGAAAAAAAACCATTCACTCCCCTCCATTCTCCTTCTTGCCAGCTCCGGATATCCGCGCCGCCCTCTCTTCCTTCAGCGCTGTCGCCAGCGCCGAGACTGTCGGCGTCTTGAACACCCCCTCGGTCGAGTTGAAGAACTCCTGGACGAAAACACCAAACGCATTAATTCCCACAACGTCTCGTCCACCCTCCTAGTACCACCACCTTCTCCGCACCTGCAAGAAGTCCTTCCTCTCCCGCGGCTCCTCCGCCTCGTACTCGTCCGCCTGCAGGATCATGTCGAACTTGTCCAGGTCCTTGGTAGCGGCAGCCGCAGCGTCCCCCTCTGCCTGCGACTCGTAGCGGTCGAAGGCGACAAAGATCTCCCTGGCCAGCGGCCCCGGCAGGTCCCGCACCATCGTCCGCACGGCCTCCGCCTCCCTGGCGTGCTTCTCCTCATCTGAAACCCCATCTGCCGGAGTGATGTCCCCGACCAGCGCCTCAGCCAGATCGTGCAGGATGGACAGCACCACCATGTCGTCCACATCGCCGGCGCCGCCCTAAAGAGAGGACGTGGTACAGTGGAAGCCTCTCATAAGGACGACCTGTTCTTACCGGCGTAGCATTTTGTTGCTTAAGAAGCTCTATTCAGTGCGGTAGGTAATGGCAGCACCTATCTTTTTGGTGATCCTTTAAATTCCAATTTTACAGAGAATTTCTAATTTTCTTTCCTGCTCATCTCACTAATATTATTTTCGGTGGGTGAATTTTCCAAGTTCAATTTCTGCACAATTCTGCAATATCCACTGTTCCCCTTATGGCATTTCTACCGCTAGGATTTCGGCCTAAGATTGAAAACTTAATACATGTTTGGTGATAAGGACGCAACTGCTCACACTCACTTCTAACAGTCCCTCCTCCTCGTCCTCCTGAATGACCATGGCCATGGTCCCCATTCTGAACATGTGGGAGGCCACCGTCTCTGGGTTGGGGACCTCTGAACGAACCCAGCCTGACGAGAAAAATAATATGTACGAGTATGTTTACGTAGTAGTAGCAGTACAAATGATGCTAAGTTAGCAACAAGTTAATACAATCTCTCATACGGACACTACCTAAGAAATAAGGCAATTCCTTATTTGGTTTTCCAATATCTCCAACTTAATTGCCTCCTAATTGAGCATCACTACAAAAGTGGCCAAATAATAGCCGCTTCATGTCCTCACATCGTACCGACCTGCAAGTTTTTCCAAAAGGGTATGACACAGCAAGTGGACAAAGAGACTCTAACGACACAATTGAAGCTTTAGGTAATCCAGGAACGTTCTTAAGAAAAACTCCAGAATGTCCCTGGGTAATTCTATTCCTCCTGCGTTCAATCCACTCTCTCTCCCTTTTCCAGCACGTTTAGTATACATGGGCAGACCCCATGGGCAGGCCCTCTGTGACTTTGTATAAAGATTCCTTTTCCCGCCATAAAAGAATTTGGCAACACCAAAATTTAAACAGTTTTTTTTTCTTAAAGGTGGGACACAAACACCAATAGTACGTGCAACCCTCTATACTACCGTAGTATGTGGAAGTGATCAAACAACAACAACCATAAAAAAATTAAACCTCAGTATCTATTGGAAAAAAGATATGTTCCCATTTAGGTACCTACATGAACCCACCCACCCCCAGGACGAAGGAAAGGACTGAATGTCAGCATCCGGACAAAAAGAAAAAAATCAAATTTAAAGGTTTATCGAACTTCACTTACACACGGATTTACGTGCTTTAAGGCCAATCAACTTGAGATCATGCAGGCATTTGGCCGCCGGACTCGGAAAGGTTAGGATGTTGATCTCTCATCCAATCCTCATCCTCTTATGGGTCATTGCCGCCGCTGCCAAGGAGGAGGGAGACTGCTCCCTGGTCCTCATGATCGCTGCTGAGCACATCCGCCAGAACCTTACTACCAACTCTAAGGTGACTGGCCTCACCAAACTTCCACATGGGGAATCACGACTTCGACACTGACTTTTCCAGGGTTAAACACAATTTACAATTTACAGGTTGGCTGGGCGGCAGCAAAGGTTTCGACGTGGGAAAGTGGCAGAGGCGGCGACCCGTTGGAGTTCGTTCAACACTTCCTGCCACCTGCCCAGTCCACCTCCTATGTCAGGAGCTGCATCTCCAAGTGCTCCACCATAGTGGAGCTGGAGACCAACTCCCAAGGACTGGTCGCCAAGATGGTGGACACCATCACCTCCAGCAGGTACTACAGCACATTTAAAAAAAGTGCCTACCCACTCATTTCATCTTTGCATGTACCGGTAAAATTGAGATATGTTGGTGGAAACTTGAACTTGATTACTAAACATTTTGGTAACAGGGTGAAGGCAAGCTTGTCCGTGACCACAAGTTCCAAGTCCGTCAAGAGGCTGATGGGCAAACTCGCGAGCGACAAGCCAACCTTTGACATCAACTTGATCTTCTACAGCAGACAAGGTATTTTGACTAACAACTAGTATACATGCTTTAGAATAGATTAAACTGTTAAAAAATCTAAATCAGGAATTCTGGAAGAGCGCCGCAGCTATGCTGCCACCGAGAGTTCATCTTGGAAGCAGCTCGAGGTTCTTTACTTGGTAATGCCCCCCTTTGTGGTCCCAACCCCAGCAGGCCTGGCTGGCGTCGACGGGGTCATCTGGGCCGAGATTATCCGCAGGATGGATCTGCAGGCATCCTTCCGGAAAGTCAAGAGCTACACCCAACTGACTGATGAGGTAGGTACTAGACAATTTTGAAGGCACTTTCCCTATTATCTGCCCACTCGCTAAAAGAACAAATGGCACTCACAGATCGTGAACAGGACAGCTGATGTTGGCATAGGCAGCATCTCCCACAATGTTGAGCGCTACAGCCGCGGGGTTGACCTGTCTAAACCCATATCACCCAACGCCATCTACTTTGCCTGCCACAAGCCAGGTGAGAGGAAACCGGAGGGTAAAAATGTATGGCAATTTTAACTGTTTCTTCTATGTCAGTTCCTGTGGACCAAATACTCTCGACCATAGCCCCCTTCTCAAGAAGCATGTGGTTCACCCTGTTAGCCTCAATGGTCTTGATGGGTCTCACCCTGCTACTGATTAACCAACTCACTTTCCGGTAATAAACACAGACATTGAAGCAATGGGTAAATTGTGATAGCCACTTAGTACGTACAACCATCTCCACCTTATAGGGGCGTCAAATTCCATCTTGTGTCGGTGACATGTGTAGCCCTTATCAATGAGTGCCTGCCAGACTTCTACCTGCGTATAAGAAAGACCACCCTGGCGGCCTTCATTGTCCTGTTCATCTGGATTACCATTGCATCATTCATCAGTCATGCTTACAGGTAATTTAGAGTGTTCCTTCTTAGGCCATCCAATTCATAGGTTCTGGTGAAATGATTCAGGTCCATCTTGCTGTCGCGCCTGGTGCTGGTAGAGCAGGAGGCACCGATCAACACCTTCCAGGACCTCCTGGACAACGATATAGTCCTGCCAATCTACAAGGGTTTGACCATAATTCTGCCAACAGACACCTTGGTCAGTAAAGTCACACCCCAAAAACCACTTTCCTCCCAACAGGCACCATCATCACTCCCCTCATGGAGAAGTCAACCAGCCCATCCATCAAGCAGGTGTTCAACCAGGCTGTGGAGACAGGAGCACTTTACTCGGGCAAGACGCCAGAGTGGATCACAGCCAGAGACCCGAAGACCGTGGCACAGTGAGAGACAAGTGTGAAGACACTAGCAGGGATATTACCACCTCAACCATTCCCTCTCCAGGTTCACCACGTCAGTCTTTATCGTGGGCAGGCGTCACCTACTCCGCACGGGAAAAGAGGGCCTCCCAACAGCATACACAGGACACTACTATGTCATGAAGCACCCAATGCAGGGGAGGTTTGACTCCATAATCGGCAGGATGCAGGACTCCGGGGTTGTCAAGGTGGGGGGCTGAGGTTACTCTAGGAATGGTAAACTTCCAGTTACAGCAACAGAAGTACAAAAGAATACTCATGTAAGTAAAGGTTTTTCTCTCCAATCAGAGCTCCAAGAGTAAAAAAAAAGTATCATGCCTTCTATTGCAAGAAAATGAGCAGGAAATGTTACAAAGAAAAAAGTTTAACCATCCTCCATTTTCTTTTGTCAATTGCAAAAAATTAAACTTACTGTACTCTCGATTGCCTTTAAACAAAGGTGACAGATATCCAGACCAACGTGCACTATATGAAACCCTAGTCCAACTGCCTCCATTTCAGGGCCTTCTGGACCGCTACCTGTGGCTCAAGGCCAAGGGGGAGAGGGACCATGCCCGGAACCACCCAGACTCTGGGACTCCAATGCCCCTAGGGATGAGGCATGCCCTGTCCATGATGCTGGCGCTGTGGGTCGGGCTTGGGGCGGGGCTGTTGGCCTTCATCTGCGAGCTGGCCTTCAGAGCCAGAGGCGGGGAGACGCGTATGCAGAACAGGCGAAGAAGCAACAGGAGAGTTCGCATGATACAACTCGTCATGTAGCAGCTATGTGACGAGTTCACGTACATGATAATGAAAGTACTACCGCGTCTCAACTATTGCTGGAATTGTAAACTGTACAATTGTGTAAATGTCCTGCACATAAGAAACACACAACCACGAGCACCGTGACAAAGCATCGGTGATTACAATGTCAGCATATAGTGACAGCGCAGTGTATCCTGATATGGTCAAATGGCGGTGCACACTTTACTGGACTGACCTGCCCTCTTGAGTCCCATGAGAACAGAAGCCTGCAGGATAAACTTGATCAGCGCCTCCAGCTCCCTCGTGTCGTCGAGGATGAGTGCCTTCTCGCACCCGGGGAAGCCCACCTCGCACATCTTCTTTACCAGTTGCTTCGTCGACGGGTCCTGGCCCTCCTTCTGCGTGAGGAAGAAGACAAGGCTTCAGAAAACAGAAATATCCACGGCAAGCTTCTTTGCAGCCTCCTGCCAACCTTCATCTCCTCCCAGAGCAGCAGCGTCTCCTCGAACTCGATCAGCTTCCGATATATCCTCCCCTCCCTCGATTCGAGCCTGAGTCCTCGCCGGGCGTCGGCATGCGACGAATAGTAGTCAAAGAGCGCGTGGGCGGCGCGCGCCGGCAGCAGGCGGCGCAGGTGGCGGCGCACCTCGGTCAGCTTCTGCTCCCACTCGGAGCAGTGGTCGGGACTGTGGCCCAGGCTATGTCGTAGACGAATATTGTTTGCCTTGACATACATTCCAACATGAGGATCGATTTGTCAGTACCATGTGAATGCCGAGGATAGCGCCTGCCTGATCAGCCTGCCCCTGTCGACCTCCCTGGGCAGACAGATCGCCATGAGGGCGACTCGCCAGGCGGACTCGCCGTAGGTGGTGGTCCAGTGCTCCCCGCATGGCTCGTGCTTGGCCCTTCCCAGGTCGCGGTAGAAGGAGAGGCGTCCCCGGAGTGAAGACGCGGCGTTGCCGCCGCCCTGACCAAAGTCGTAGCCCTCCTTCTTGTAGTGTGCGAAGAGGTTGTCGCTCTCCTTCACCGGGAAGGAGAGGGTGGCGCGCTCGTAGAAGTTGGGGTCCGAGCAGACGTTGCGGATCACCAAAGGCAGCAGGTGCGCCCCCTCTACGCTGCAGCCTTAAGTGGAAACTTAATTTTATCCTTATTTTAATTTCCCAACCAATATTAGTATCACTAGGGGCACACTATCGGTGGCGATAGTTTTTTTTTCACTCTTCTAACACCTGCCCTGCGTTCTAACGCTGTATAAGTGATATGAAAACCTTAGAGCAACCCATCACTAAAATTCACGCTAGCAATATTGGTTGGGTTGGTCAAGTTAAGAGTGCAACTTACCTGGAGCAGTGTAGGAGGCCAGTGTAAAGTGCACGTGCAGATGGTAATAGGACGGCTGATAGTGGAAGTACGCCCTGATTTGTGACTGGGGGATGCCGTACTTTTCTGCAAACCCAGCACAAAAGAAAATCAAAGGTGCATTGTTTCCAAGGCACTGTTAAACTGAAAGCACATTACTTGCTATGGCCTTGGTCCCGTTCTCCCACATGTTGTTGAGCAACGGGAGGTGGCAGGCCCGAAGCTCACGGATGGACTTGATGTCCCGCCGGTGAGTCAGCGCAACCAGGTACATGTCTTCAAGCTGCTTGCCGTTCCACTGCAATTTGCATGAGAAACGAGGGAGCTTTTCCAATATTACAACAGGCACTTTTCTGACCCTAATAATAAAACAAGAATTTTATTTAGTTTTTTTTTTTTCAAAACTTCGTGTCGTTCGAATTGAAAAGAGGAGAAAATATGGGCAAGTACGATTTCCTGCTCCCATGGGTAGGGGATTTCAAGTGCAACAAGTGTTGTCTAGGCGTCATACCAATCCACTTCTTCTGCCTGGTCATCCCCGTCCGGAGAAGCATGCACACTATTGTCCTGGCCAGCGTCCTGCTCTTCGGCTGGAACTTCCTCCTCTCCTGCGTCATGTTCGGGATCATCTCTGGGCTGAGAGCTGCCTACGAGCTGCCCACCTCGCAGATGCACACAGGCCTCTCCATCAACATCGTCTCAGACACCATCATGATCGCCGTGACCATGCTGTTCTTCTGGAGGGACACGCACCTCGTCTGGATGGCCTGGGGCTTCATCTGCTGGCTCCTTCAGACCGTGGCCTTCTTCGTCTGCGCCTGGGACGACATCTCCGAGATGGACAAGAACTACCTCGTCGTCTTCACATCTGGCCGCGTGCTCGCCTTCTTTGACCTGTACTTTATGACCGCCGCCTACTTCTTCACCTGGTTCTTTGGCTGGTACTTCTGGCTGTGCGTCTTCTCTAGCTACCAGATCTCCCGGCTGCCCAAGAACTACGACGACATCCTGGAGGAGGAGCTCAAGGACGAGTACGAGAAGAAGCGGGAGAGGGTTGCCAACGCAGTCTACCAGCAGATGGTGAACGAGAAATACCTCTCGGAGGTCCGCAAGATGAGGCTGGACACGGAAGAGTATGACCACAGGTCGCACCCAACAACGAAGAAAACATGACTGGCGGAGTATTATCGCTAACATCTTCAAGTGTGCCCAGCATGGGTTTCCAGAACAAAACTAGCACTGCTGTCCTAAAGCTAGGGCGTTTACGGAAAAAAAACCATGTTCATCATGTCAAACATGGTAGGAATCAGCACCTTGTAGTCTGGCAGTAAGATGAAGCCGTCGTCGCAGTCCGAATCCTCGTAGACGATGGTCTCTGCCTCCTTCTTATGGTTAAGCACATTGTAGATCCACTGGTGGTCGAAGCGCTCTCCCTCCAGATAGGGCAGGGTCAGCGCACGGTACAGCGAGGGAGTCTCGTATACCACGTGCTTGGGGGAAGACTCATACTTCCTAGGGGGACGGGAGAGGTCATAGAAGAAAGATACTCCTGAATTCAATTGCAGTGTCACCTGATGTGCTTGGCGGTGGCTGGGTGAATGACACTGGCCTTGACGATGTTGGACGACTCTGGGCGGACGAGACAGTCGTACTTCCCATATATGTCGTTGCGAAAGTACACGTTAAGCGCAGTCGCACCCGTCAAGATCTGTTGAGAGTGAAACATAGTTTTATGCGCTATAAGAATATCAAAAGGGAAAAAGGTCAAGTAAAAAGTTCTTAACCCAACCTTTCTGACGGTATCTTCTCCTCCGAATGGAGTCTTCTCCAAAATGACAATGGCCGGGTCTTCAGGGTGGCTTTGGGAATTAGGAAACTTTCCCAAGACAACAATCAGCCTCCTAAGCACGACACAAAGGTGAAATTTGTTAGTCGTCTCCGCTTAATAGAAACTTGCTTAGGACACAAATCATCTTGCCTCTCTGAATTTTCCTGCAGGACCCTCTCGAACTTGAAGGAACCAAAGTCCCTGAGCGTCTCTTCCTCCCCCTTGGCCACCTTGGCCGGAGTCGCCATCGCTTCCTGTTTAAAGTCGGGATAAGAACGCATTCAACCTTCGTCAATTTCTCACGGAGTTTCTGCATTAAAGCACTTTTTTATTCTAGTATAACACGCCCTTGCTGTATTCAAGACAGACACACTTTCTGTCCCCTGCATCACTTCCTCCTCTTGTTGGGGGTAATGCCCGGGGTGGACCTGGTAGGCCTCTTGCTGGCCTCGTCGCCCCTTCCCCCTCCTCCTGATCCTCCCGCACAGCCCTTGGCCGTCCTCGTATGCGGTGTCGGCACAGACTCCGGCTGCAGAATGTACTTGGGCAGCGCAAAGTCCGTGAACTCCTTGAGGTCCCCATTGCCGCCGTCCTCCTCCTCCTCCTCGTCCACTCCCTCCCCCGTGCTCCCCTCCGCGCTGTCCCCGCTGCTGCCGCCCTCCTCCTCCTCCTCCATCTCCTCCTTGTTCTTCTCCTTCTCCACCTCCTCTGAGTGCATCCGGTTGAGAGCCTCCATATCGAACATGCTGTCCAGGTACTGCCAGATCTTCTCCGGGGTGATGTCACGGAAGCCGGCTGGAAAAAAATGGAAAAGAAAGGAGAAAAAGCTACCAATTGCTTCTCTGACCTGTTATGGAACTTTGCTTGTTTTGAACTGACCCATCTGCAGCTTCTCGTAGACGATGGCCACCTGGAAGTGTCTGGCCGGGCCCACGGGCTTGTGGCCATAGGGGAAGGATAGGAAGGCGGTGCAGACGGCCACTTCAGCCTCCGCGGACAAGGGAGAAGAGGAAGCAGAGGTACTCTTGGACGGGTCCCCGGTGGCAGAAGGGCGGGAACCCACTGAGCCCCGCTTCACCGCCATGGTGCAGCAGCAGACGGCGGGTCAATCTTGTATGTTGAGCTTTTAGACAAACTTCTTGTAGTCGTGCAAGGACAGCACAAGCAAGATTTCGAACCTATGATATCTAAAACCGGTCGATGTCACAGTGATGGTAGACAACGCTTGAATGTGGAGAACCCGGAGGAGCCGGGGAGCGGGGACAAACAAGCTGACTTCCTTGATCTTTTCTTTCTGTCCGCTCTTTTTGCCTTCTTTGTTTTGTTTACGCTGTAAAAGAGCAAGAGAAGTTGCGTGAATTCAACTTAGGAGTCATGGAAGTCTCAGACCTGGAAACAAAAGCTCTTAAAAAGGGATCTTTTAAAATCAGTCATCTTGGAAACTTTTTACAGCACTATAAATTCTTCTGTGTAATGCACCTAGTTATATGTAACCATACATACAGAGGTCATACAAAAATAGATACATAGATAAATACAAGATATATAGAAAAAATACAAAAACTTTCTGTTTCCTTTCTAGGTTCGAGAGTTTCGTGTTTATCTTTGAAGGTTTCCCATTCGAAACAAACAAAACGTGACGGCTTGCACGTGCGATGCCCTCCGCTCTGTACGTATTCAAGTCCTGTCTCCGTCGCCCTACCACAGTCCTCACCTGATGTCCTGATCTCCTTTCGGACGCAAGACAGAAGCCAAGATGGACCTGTCAGGTGCCTCCGACCTCTTCTTGAACCGGACGGAAGACTTCTTGTCCTCTTCCGACGGTCTCAGGTGGCTGTTTGCCGTCCTCGCCTCACTCAACGAGAGGGGGAAGGACTCTGTGGACACCGAGAGGGCCATCTTGGCCGTGTCCAAGGCCGTCAGGGTCTCCCCGCACAGTTGGACGTTTGCAGCAGAATTCCTCTGCTCGTGCGTGGCCGCCCCTCCTTTTGGGCGGCTCGTCCGAGAGAAAGAAGAGGGGGAGGAAGAAGAGGTGCCCAAGAAGAGGAGGAGGAAGACGGTGGAGAAACGGGACGAGACCGAGCTGTTGGGCTCCTGTCTCACCCTTGTCAAGACCGACCCGTTCTTCCACGGACTCTGGAAATGGGGAGAATTGTTCAAGGTCAGCAGTAAGGATGGGGGGAGGGGGGGCAGAAAATGTGTAAAAAAATCAGAAAAGTCTTGATCTTCCTTTCCAGATCCTATCCGACAATTTGACCGACGATAGCCTCTTCCTGGCTGCCGAGGTCCTTGGCACCGTCTTCGGGCTCTCCGAGGAGCAGAGGATGGACTGCATCTCGGAGTTCATAACCGGAGAGAGATACCACGAGGCTGCATGCCGACATCTCAAGGCAGAACAGAACGTTTCCCTTCTCGGCGGCTACAGCATTTTCTCCTCCTCTTCTCCCTCCCCCATCGCTCCTCCTTCGCTCCCTTTGGTCTGCGAGGCTGGAGTCGTCCTCCCGAGAAAATTCTCGTCTACCTCTTCCTCTTCCTTCGTCCCAGTGTCTTCCCGCCTCCCCCACCTCCGCAGACTGGCCCTCTGCGCCGCATCCGGACACCCGGTCGTGCTTCTAGGCCCGTCCGGGTGCGGAAAGACGGCCCTGGTGCAGCACCTGAGGGACGCCACCGGGCGGACGGAATTCGACGACTTCCACCGGGTCCAGATCTGCGACGAGACCGACTCCAGAACCCTCCTTGGGGGATACACCTGCGCAGCGGAGCCGGGCACCTTCGTGTGGGCGGACGGCATGCTCACAAAGTGGGGAATTTAGGGGAAGGAGGGAAAAATCAGCTCAATTCACACGCAGTTTCTTTTCCCCTTTTTTCCCTTCTAGGGCCCTGAAGAACGGTCATTGGCTGCTGCTTGAGGATGCAGACAAGGCTTCCCCTGACCTCCTCTCACTGCTGACGAACTTTCTGAACACGCGAGCAGTGAAGGCAAGGAGCTCACTTTCACTACTACCCAGGCGTTCCTCCTGATCTCTTCTTTTCCCCCACTCAGGTTCCCGCGCTTGGCCGTGACAGCCTTCACCCCGCGCCCGGATTCCAGCTCTTTTTGACCGGAGACTCGTCCAATCAGTCCCGCACTTCCAGTCTGCCGTTCTCGGAGATCCATGTGTTGGAGATGGAGCCCTACTCGGAGCTGGATGTGGTGGACATTGCTATCAAACGATTTTCAAGGTAAAAGAAGTGAATTATTCTCATCATCTCGGTAGATGGACATTGCTATCAAACGATTTTCAAGGTAAAAGAAGTGAATTATTCTCATCATCTCGGTATATTCATGACTTCTCAAATAATTGAAGTCGCGCTTTTTTTTTTTTTAAGCATGAAGGACATTGTCGGGCGAATGTCACCTCTTCTGCGTGCCTTCAACAAGGCCGCAAAGAGCAAAGGCAGTCAGGCTCCTCTCGGACTTAACGACCTCATTCGATGGTGCCAACGGTGCCAACTGTTTCCGAAAAAATATGGCAAGTGACGCACTTTAGTCACCGGTAAGTGGTGAAATGTTGAATGTTTTTAACTTCTTTCCTGCCGCAGGTGATGAGAGACGCCTCTGTCTCTTTCGTGAGGCCGTGGCCGTCTTCTGCCTGCCGCTGTCCGATAGGTCGGAGCGAATCAGGAGGACGGAGGCGCTGGCGCAAGTCCTCCAGGTGGACGGGGAGACTGCACGTGAGATAATGGCTTTTTAAGGATTTGGTTTTGTAATGTGTGAAGAAATCTTTTTTCAGATTTTTACTTGAATGACCGACGCGCTCCTGTGTCGGTACGGGAAGACATGGTAGCAATTGGTGACCTGACATGGAGAGTGGCTTCTCAGGGGCCTGGGTTGGACGGCTTCAGCGACACTTACTGCCTGAATCGCCTCACATGCAATCTGCTGGAGTTCCTCGTGACCTCTGTGTCCGCCGACCAACCGGTGTTGCTCGTGGGAGAGACGGGGGTGGGGAAGACCGCCACCGTGCAATATCTGAGCAGGTTTCGTTTGGAAGAAATTCAAGTTTGTCAAGACAAACGGGATATGAACGGTTTAATCCTTTCAGGTTGGCTGGCAAGCGACTCCACGTGATCAACGTGAGTGACAGCAGTGAAAGCTCAGATCTCTTCGGTGCCTTCAGACCCGTTGATGTCTCAGTCCTCTGCAAGGTAATACGAACACGGACTTTTTAAAATTTTCAGCATCCTCAGATCAAAAAGTTGCATTAGAATAAAAGTTATTCAGCACCCCCAAAAATGGACAACTGCCTGAAGTCTTGCCTGAGGTCATTTGTGGTAATCCATGTTTTGGTGCTAAACAACAAACACTGTTAAGCACTTGCCACATTTTATGGTTGTTCTTGCTGACATCTCATGTCACAGCTTAAAAAAACATTTAGCACAAATAATGAAGGATAGCAGAGATCAAGCAAAGTAGGTTCAGACCAGACATGTTGAGCCACAATAGCTAGTAAAGCGAGTTCAGGCACGTTGAGCTATGGTAGTACATGTCCCGCTAATTCTTGCCTAGCACAGGGACGTTCTTAAGATATACTCCAGAATGTCCCTGCCTAGCATAAGCAGGCAGCGGGTTTTGCTAGTTCTTAAATAAAGTGTATTATTTATTAAAATTTTTATATGGGAAGTTTCATTCGATTAGATTGAATTACAGTGTTAGCACGTTTTTGCTTGTGTGAGGTCCCAGTTGCTGGCAATCACCATAATCATGGCAACTGATGTTGCAGAAAGCAAAAGTACAATTTCTTTTCCTACATATGACACCTTTCTGACATGCCTAAAATGGGACCTTGGGCCAATAGAAGGGTTAAACAGCACCACACTTAGGAAGACTTACGAAGTACCTCTGGGAGAACTGCCCATCAGCCTTGAGCTAAAGCTAGACATCAAACAAAACGGCCCTGTCAGCTTCCACATGAGAAATCTGAGCAAGACAGAACTCCACATGCAGTATGCCTTCACCCTGGTGACTGGGTTGGGCGAGAGGATCGTCCACAAGAACCCAGTTTGGGAAGTCTATGAAGCTGCTGGGTGCAAGAAGGACAGAAGGGGCCACCCAGAGCTGTGCCCATCTGCTATGCTGAAGGAACTGCCCAAGGGGTTGGAGGCATTTGTCTACTGTGACCTCAACATACTGAAGGAGAGGGGGGAAGGCTGTGCTGAACTTTCTCTCCCTCCCCAGGCAGTGGAGGACGACCTCAATGATGTTGCCAAGAGCCTGCTCTCACTGCTGGAGAACAGGAAGAATACTGACTTTAAGCTCGTGTGTGGGGAGCGGGAGTTCTGGTGCCACAAGCTCATCCTGGCCAGCTGCTCTCGCCAGCTGGAAAGTCTGCTGGACTCAGCTGAAGACAAGGAGAGCTTCAGGGTGACAAGCTACAGCCCCGACACTGTCGATGAGTTTCTCCACTATGTCTACACGAATCGTATCAGGCCAACCGCTGACTACAACTTAATCATGGGTCTCCTCAAGCTCTCAGTAGAGTACGACATACCAAGTCTGAAATTGCTGTGTGGCAACAAGCTCATCGATCTCCTCAGCGTCGAGAACTGCACGTACGTTGCCAAGAGCGCCTACCTGAATCAGCTGAACCGCCTGCGATACAGAGCCATTGAGTTCATTGTGGAGGCAGCAGATGAGATCTGCATGACTGAAGGATGGACGGAGCTCACCACTTCTTGCCCCGATGTCATGAGCCACATCATAGTGCTCTTGGTTGTGAGAGCGCAGGGTGGCTCTGAAAAAACGGTGAGGGCAAAAACACTCGATCAAGTACCTATCTTTCAGAATGGTCTTTCCTCAGCCCTGAAGCAAAAAGAGATGGGGACAGAACATATAGATAATAGAGAGGTTGAAGAAAAGGAGGAAAATACAGACACTTCAGATGAAAATGCTGAAGATCAAGATAATGAAGATGGAGGCGAAGATGAGGAGGAGGAGGAGGAAGAA
>JAAUYM010024998.1_pt1 | contig 16185 bp, 15 predicted proteins | sample 7278001 | NCBI WGS metagenome assembly JAAUYM01 (sample SAMN14350224, study PRJNA611818) | marine sediment metagenome | isolation source: surface marine sediment (1.8m) | place: French Polynesia: Moorea | collected 2018-08
GCCCAAGGAGATAGTAAGGAGAAAAGAGTATTAACAATGTTCAAGCACATCAAGCCTTTTTGCATTGTGCTCTTCTAATCAGCAAGAAGGAGGAGGCCAGGAACCCAGAGGAGACCGCTGCCGCCTCCGCCTCCGCCGCCTCCCGCGCGGGCCCCGATCCCTTCCAGAAGACAACCAGAGATCATCGTGGCTCAGACGCTGACAAGGCCTCCATCAAGGGCTCCAGATGAAAGGGGTGAGCAATTTCGGAATATTGGTAGCATGAGGCATGCTGTTGATCATTTTTTTTAAACGTAATTGCAGAGTGCATTTTTACCAAGACGAACTTTCTCGGAGGGGGCCTGCCGGTGGAGGAGGGCGGACAGGGAATCGAGACCAGAGACCAGCTGGCGTGCAGTGCGGAGTGCCTGGAGAGGCCAAAGTGCAACTATTGGACCTTCGTCGGAAAGTGGAAGGCCAACTGCTACCTCAAGTCCAGGTTGGGGGAGAAGTCCGACTTTGAGGATGGGGTATCGGGGACATACGGAGACAGATGTGGTGAGTGCGAGTGTCCAGTTTCATAAAGAAATTGGGACCACAGTCTACGGCTGCATCTTTTAGATAAACTTCGAGATTCTCCTCCTTCCCGGCTCCCTCTGTTGGATCCCGGCACTGCGGGTTCCTTCAGCTCCCTGACTCCTGGATCACCAGATGGTATGGACGTCATCACCAACTTTTGTAGTAGTCACCCATCCCTAGTAAAATTCAACGGATTTTTTTCCCCGTCAGAATGCCTATTTGACAACACTAACTTTTTGGGCGGTGGCCTGACTGCGGAGGAAGGGGGGCAGGGAATCGAGACCAAGGGCTACCAGGCATGCAGTTTGCAGTGCCAGAGGAGACCTAAGTGCAACTACTGGACCTTTGTGGAGAAGTGGAAGGTCAACTGCTACCTCAAGTCCAGGCTGGGGGAAAAGTCCGACTTCGAAGGGGGAGTCTCGGGGACGTATGGAGCTGCTTGCGGTATTCAACTCTGCAATTTACCGACGCTTACTAGTAGGTATAAAACTGCCTCTTTTCTTTTCTTTTCTTTTTATAGACGACTTGCAGCCGTCAAGGAGGAGACCGAGACCGGTCCCCTCGCCATTGACACGCCAAACTTCGACATCAGAGACGAAAGGCGATCGTGAGTTAGTAGTAGATGCAATTGTGTGTGTTTTATCATGATGTTCCCCTCCCCTCCGCTTTGCAGTGTGCGTGTACCAGAACACAAACTTCTTGGGTGGCGGCCTGCCGGAGGAGGAGGGCGGCCAGGGCATCCAAACCAAGGACTACCAGGGCTGCGACGAGGAGTGTCGCAAGCGCGGGCGGTGCCAGTTCTGGACGTTCGTGGAGAAGTGGCAGATCAACTGCTACCTGAAGTTCAAGCTGGGGGAGAAGACGGAGTTTGAAGGAGGCGTCTCGGGCACCTACGGGAGAAACTGCCGTGAGAAAGATCTACTATACATATGTATATTTAATCCACAGACTCCAATGAAATATGTCTGTACATGTAGTCATTTCGGGAGATTAAAAAATTATCATATTTCTATGGCAGATCACGACAGCTCTCCCAGTGTTTCACGGCAGTCTTCCTTGTCGTCCTCATCGACATCACTGTCGTCGTCTTCCTCCTTCCATCTGGGCACTCCGAAAGGGGGGAAGGTGGCAGACGGAGGAGGTAAGAGAGGAAGCAAAAAAAAACGCCACAGCACGTTCTACGTGCGGTTGGGTAGCAAATTACGGAATATAACATGAAGTCAATGCTTATCAAAAAAGGTTGTCGCTACCTGAACGTGAACCTGCAGGGCGGCGACCTCCCGAAAGACGAGGGGGGACATGGGGTCGAGACGAGAGATCCGGATCACTGCAGGAAAGGAGGAGAGAGGATGAATCACAAGGTTTTCGTTTCCCAAAATCTAAATTGAGTTTCTTTCCCGTAGGAATGAGTGCGCGGACAGAGGTGCGTGCCAGTTCTGGACGTTTGTCAAGGAGTGGCGGGTGAACTGCTACCTGAAGGACAAGAAGGGGGCGGAGAGGGAGATGGAGGGAGCCACGTCGGGCGCACTGCTGGTCGCCTGCGGTAAGTGGTGGCACTTGTACCGTGCGTACGTACAGTACTGTACGTACAGTACAAGTGGGAAAAGCTGCTTTATTGAATGGCATTCTGCCATCTGTGGCCCGCTTGTTCCAGATCAGGAGCTGCAGGATGAGCTGGGCGAGATCGGGGAGCCGAGAGACAACGAGCACGGTGAGGACAGGATTTAATTTTTTTTTAACTCTGCCATCTTCATTTTCCTAGTACATAGAAGCTGTTAAATGTCTCTCCCTCCCTCCTCCCCGCCACCAGAGTGCGCGTACGAGGGCCTGAACTTTAACGGGGCGGACCTGCCCTCCCGGGAGGGCGGCCTGGGCATCCCGACGCAGACAGCGGAGCGGTGCCGGGCGAGGTGCCTGGAGTCCCGCTATTGCAAGCACTGGGTGCACGTCGACGGGTGGAGGGTTAACTGCTACCTGAAGGGCGACCAGGTCACCCCGCAAGAGAAGGAAGGCCACGTCTCCGGGTCAGTCGGGGTCAGGTGCCTCAGCGGAGGTAAAGCTGAAAACAGCAGCAGCAACGACGGAGTAAAAGCAGAAAAGATTGTTAACATTTTTTCCCCTTCTTTCCTCCTGCAGCCACTTCCCTCCCTTCCTCCTCCTCCTCCTCCTCCTCCTCCTCCAATCCCGACGAATCCCCCCGCTCAGCCTCCATCAACTTCCGCCCAGCCATCCTAGTGAGACCTACCAACAACAGGAAGGATCACTGCAGGTACCCAGGTCTCAACTACCAGGGCGGAGACCTCCCAGACTCCCAGGTGTCGACTAGTACGTCTAGTATCGTCTTTGTTTGATATTTGAAGTCATATTTTATTCTGTTAGGGTGGAAACGGTTTGGAAGCTAAGACAGCGTCTAAGTGCGCCGCCGAATGCGAGAAGCGTCCTCACTGCCAGTTCTGGACCCACGTCGATGGATGGAAGGTTCAGAGCACAATTTTTAAAATGCACCCTCTGCTATTGCTGCTGCTGCTACTACTGCGGCCTTAATAACGATATTGTCCTTATTAACTTGAAAGGTGGGCTGCTACCTAAAGTCCTCCTTTGACGAGAGGAATCAAAAGGACGGAGCAACGTCTGGGTCGATAGGAGTGGCCTGCGACAAAGGCAAAGGAGACACCTCTGATTTTTCACACTTTTCGTGAGATTCACAGCGATGGCACATTTTTTTTTTTTTAATCCAGACTTCTCTGCTCCTGTGCCCGACAAGGCAGCGCAGGACATCCTTCCTCCACCCGCCCCTGCATCATCGCCGTCGCCGCCGTCGTCCCACCCGCCCAGCAACACGGTGCCCAAGAGGCCCACGTCGCAGCCGGACAACGTGTGCTTCTTCTCCAACGTCAACATATTGGGCGGAGACCTCTCGCAGGGGGAAGGAGGAGAAGGGGTGAGTAGTTAAGATTTCGCTCGCACGGGTGCCCTCCCCGCCAAAATATTACCGACTCGTTTTTCCCCCCTCCAGATCTTTGCTCCGGACGTGAACAACTGCGCCGTGGAGTGCTACGAGCTCGAGAAGTGCGTGTACTTCGTCTGGGTCCGCGACTGGGGCCGGAGGAACTGCTTTCTCAAGTCACACTTCACCGACGAGGAGTCCTTTCCCGGCGCGACCTCGGGCTCCATCGGCCTGGGATGCGGGGAACAGTAGTGAGCAGCAGTAATAGCAGACAGGGTGGACTGAGTTCTTCTCTCTGAGTAGTTGTGCAGATTAATAAAACATATTTTTAGTATTGGATCCCTGGTTTGGCTGCACCGAATGTTACTGTATATACAGTATATAGTATACGTCTCACGAAAAGTGTAAAAAATCAGTATACCGTCATGATGGATTATGGGATGATAAACCGCGAAAAAGCCGCATTTCTCTTTCAACGGTAAACGACCGAGCCGCCGCCTAAACGGGATTACAGACTTTTTTTTTCCTACCTACTACATGATTCTCCTGACCACAATCTGCATCATGCTACCTACTACGTGGACCACCATGCTACACAAGACGAGAATATTAAGAAGTTTTTTCCCACGATCGCCTGTGCTGTGCCCGTGTGTCGCCTTCGCCAGCTCTCAGCCACGACCACGACGACGACGACGACGACGAGGAGAAGGAGGAGGAGGAGGAGGAGGCAGTGTTCCCGTTAGCGGCGCTCCACTTGCTGCGTTCATTCGCCTAATGAGGTAGTGAGGAAGGGAAGAGGGAAAGAAGGAGGGAATGGCTTGGCATGGCATGGCATCCCTCCCGCGTAATAAAAGCGGGAGAATTGACGGTGTTTTCTTATCAATTCTTTCTCGCTCTCTTCTTTTCTCTTCTCTTCGACCCACCCCGCCGTCGACTCCCCCCCTTTTCCAACCCACAGCCACAGGCCACAGTCTAGAGCTCACACGCATCGCATTCGCACACACTGACACACGTACTGTTGACGGCAAACACCAGGGGGCAGAGGGAGGGCGGAGGGGGGAAGGAGGAGGGAGGAGGGAGGAGGAAGGAGGGAAGAAAGCGCTGTGACCAGTAAGGGCGCTGTTGTGTCGCCCCGACTATGTACTACAGTACGTGGGAAAAAAGTACGCAAAAAAATAATATTAGGTAAAGGACAAAGTTCAAATAAAGTGCATGGAATATGTCTAAAAACTGCTTGACACCATCAGACTTGTGCCAAGCTAACTTTTAACTCAATTTTAATGTTGTGCTTTTCTGTGCTTTTTCTTACATTTTTTGTTGGTTTCTTGGAGAAAAAAAGGAATATGAGCACAGCAGCACGGAGGAGAGGAGGGGCCGGTTTTGTTCACCACGAACGATCTTAAAGAAAGGGAGCTTGTTAGAAATAGGATAGGAGAAGGAGGAGGAGGAAGGAGGGGCAAGGAGGACTCTTCTTCGCTGCTCTTCCCAGCCGGTGGCAACCTTCTCTCCTTCCTTCCTTATCAGGAGTCCCGCATACGACGGCATCCCACCCGGTCCCAGCGGGACCGGCCTCCTCTCCTCCTCCGTCCCATCCAGGCATAAAGAGGGGACGGATTCTTCAGGAGCTCATCCTCTCCTCTCCTCTCCTCTCCCCTCCTCTTCCTCTCCCCTGGCCTTAAAGTAGACGCCCACAAATGTCCCTGGCCAAGGAGTGGTGACGACTGTATAGCCCTTGGGAAAAAAATGGTGTGGATCCCGGTTCGTCCTCCAGCGGGTTTGCCGGGTCCCGTCCGCGCCGTGGTCGTCTACCCGTTCGACCCCAACGAGGCCGGGTCGTCTCCGGTGGGAGACGAGGCCGGCGCGGGAGGCGGACAGTGGAGGCTGCAGCTGTCGGTCGGAGACGTCGTCGTCCTCAAGAAGGAGCAGGAGTCCAGCTCGGGATGGTACTTCGGCCACCTGCTGCACAACCCCGGGCTGTCCGGCGTCTTCCCCAAGTCCTACGTGGCCATCCTGCAGCCCAAGGACCGGACGCTGCCCATCGTGGAGGAGATCTCCTCCGCCCTCCGGGAGTGGAACAGCCACCTCAAGACGAAGTACGTGCAGGACGCGGTGGAGGAGCTGACGGTGGTGAAGGCCCTCATGCGGGAGGTGCTGTCTATGAGGACCAGTCTTCTGACGGGGAAGATGACGGTGGAGGAGACGCGGGAGATGCAGAGGAAGGCCACCACCAAGATGGACTTTCTCAACCGCTCCCTGGGCCTCGACCTGGTGGTCCGGGACGCCGGCGGCACCATCCTTAACCCGGAGAAGACGTCGGCGGTGGCTCTCTTCCGCGCGCACGTGGAGGGGTCGGAGAAGATCAAGAACATGATGCTGCCGCGGGCCAGGGGCAGCGCCGGGGAGACCTCCAATTTCTTCAAGATCATGATGACGGTGAAGAACTTTGTGTCGTCCAAGGTGCTGGAGGACGTGGACCTCATCGTGTCCATCTATGAGGTGGGCGAGGCTAACCGGGTGCCCAAGCCGCTGTGCGAGAACTACGTGGTGCGCGGCTGGCGGCGGAACCCCAACGACCCGGCCGACATCGAGAGGCGCAACAACCTCAAGGTCCTCTTCGCCGACATCAGCAAAAACGACATCACCAGCAAGCGCCTCTTCCTCATCTGCAACGTCGTGAGTGAGGGGAACTTCAGCAGCAAGTCACATCACCACCACCACCCTCACCTGCCTCACCACCTGGGTGGCGACGGCATGTCCAAGTCGTCTTCCAGGGGCGACCTCAGGGCGGCGGGAGGGGGCAACCGTGACGGCCTATTCCGGAAACCCGTGGGGGTCGCGGCGGTGGAGATCACCGACCTCTTCACCTTCAAACAGGGAAAGAGCTCTGAGCTGGGCAGGGAGAGCGAGGTGTCGGCGCCGTTTCTCGTTGGCGGCGACAACGAGCCCTTCGAGTCAGTCTTTCGCAAGCTAGTCTTTGAGCGCAAGACCACCGACTCTAAGAGCCTCTGGGTGACGCTGAATATCATGATGGGCGACCTCAACCTCGACCCCTCTGCCGGAGGTGCCATCCACCACCACTCGGCCCTGTCCGGGCCGATGCGGATCCCAGTGGCAAGAAAGATAGGGTTGCCCGAGGTCATCCTGCCCTCCGACTTCCGGAACGACTTGTACGTCACCCTGGTGAGCGGCGAATTCTCCCGCCTGGACAAGCGGTCCGACCGCAACGTGGAGGTGACTGTCGAGGTGTGCAACGAGAGGGGCGTCCCCATCTCGGACGCCATTTCCGCCGGAGAGGAGAGCGAAGGAGAGGCCGGTGGCGCGGTGGTCGGACCACTCTTCAGGTCGGTTGTCTTCTACCACGAGAGCAGGCCACGGTGGAACGAAGTCCTCAAGGTCACCATCCCGGTGGAATTGTTTTCTGGAAGTCACCTGAGATTTACTTTCAGGTAAGACCTACTGTTGTAGCAGATTAGATATGTACGGTACAGAACAATAGGGGTGCAGTTAAATTATGATGAAGCATATAGTTTGAAGGTTTAGAGTTACACATCTGGTGCATCTTCTATTTTTTTTTCAGGCATCGCTCAAGTAACGCCTCCAAGGAAAAGAGCCCCCCTTGGGCCATGGCCTTTCTGAAACTGGTGAACGAACACGACGAGACAGCTGTGAGGGACGGCGCGCACGACCTCCTCCTTTACAAGATCGAGTCCAAGAAAGGCTCGACGGCTGACGTGGGACAGATCCAGTACCTCGGCTTCCCCTTCCTGAAGTCAAACCAGTACCAGCACAAGCAGAAGGCGTCCTCCGTCCTCACCCTCCTGCCCAAGGACAGCTTCATCGTTCAGACAACCCTCTGTTCGACGAAATTGACACAGAACGAAGGTAGGCGAAAAATGAAACGAGGACATACCTACTTTTGCAGTGGATGAGGTTTACGAAAGTATCTGGTTTTTCTTTTATTAGGGCTGAGGAGTCTTCTGAAGTGGCGTGACGATCCGGCGAAACTAAACGAAAATCTTAACATATTCAACCAGAAAGTCAACGGCAAGGAATTTGTAAAATTTCTTCCAGACGTTCTTGACGCACTCTTTTCCATTCTGACCGAAAATTCGGACTCTGAACAGTACGATTACAAGGCAAGTTGAAAATTTTTCTCCTTTAACAAACAGTCAGCAGTTGTTGACAATTCTATGTGCATATACGGTACTGTAGTCGAGATACTACGTACATAAATTCTCTGTTATTCCGCTTTTAGGTTTTTAAGAGTCTAATCAACGTCATCCACCTGATAACGGAGGATGCTCGGTATCAGCAGTTTGTGCCAGTCCTAGACATGTACATCCTGGAAAACTTCAGTGCAACTCTGGCATACAACAAGCTCCTCATCGTCCTCAAGGAGTGTGTGCAGGATGCTGATCTTAGGCCCATGGACCTCATACAGGCGATGAAGTCGCTGAAGTACATTTTCAAGTAAGTTTCATCTACCAGAAGTATTTGTTACCAGCTCGAAAACTTTGCTCCTACGTGTACTGTACACACATGTAGGTTCGTGGTACGGTCTCGCTTTCTCTTTGCCAAACTGAACGGGGGAAGAGGTCGCGAACCCTTTCAGACCATGCTGGGCGAAGTGCTGGAGAGTCTGGTGCGCCTGATGCACTTCACCTCCCAGGATCTTTACACCGGCCAGGCCTTCTGCCTGAAGCACATCGTGACTTCAATACCGGATCTGGTCGAGGTTTACGACAGGCGGCAGCTGGCCGAGGTGATTGTGCTTATGGTTCGCGCCCTTCCGCGAGGCCAGCTCTCTGAGCAGAAGATCCACACGTTGAAGGAGCTGGCCCACTCTCAGCTCTTTAGCCACCCTGAGTGCCGGGCCGTTATCATGCCGGAGCTGTCCACGCGCATTCGAGACATCTTGGACTTCGAAGATTCGTCGGCCTCCGCCGACCTGGCCCCGGTGTGCACCGATACCCTCGGAGATCTTTTGGATTCGCTGCACCGCTTCGAGATGGAGAGGCCTGGCTCCACGCTGGAGGACGTGACCGCCGTGGTGAGGACGGCGCTCCGCACCGTCATCAAGGCCGTGGCGAACCGCAGGGACTGCTCCGGAGTCAGCGACAGTGACCGTACAGTCCAGGCTGTGGTGGCCAACATGATCGGACTCTTCCGCGCCATGACGCCCAGGCATTATGCTCAGTACATCGACTCCTTCCACGCAGACGATGGTGCGGCGGGAAGGTCAGACCTCGTCGATTTCGTCATGGAGGTCTTGGGAATGTTCAGGGACCTGGTGCAAAATAACGTCTTTCCCACGGACTGGGTTTCTATGATTCTACTACAGAATTCAGTGCTGCTTCAGGTAAAAAAAACCCTTGAATGTTCTATTTCCTTCATGGGAGGATGTAACTACATACATGTACTCTTACCACATGTAAAGTTTATCCTTATTCTTATTTTTTTGGTTCAGGCACTTCGTCATTTCGCGAACACCATTTGTGATTACCTGAAGGAACCCTTCGAGTACCAGGCGTGGAATAACTTCTTTCAGTGCGCAGTGACCTTCATGACACAACCTTCTCTTCAGTTGGAGTGCTTTTCAGAGAACAAGCGCGAGCGAATTCGATTTCTCTACAAAGACATGCGCAAAGAAATGGGTGTGTGCGTGAAATCCATGTGGTTCAACCTGGGCGGACAGAAAATCAAGTTTGTGCCCGAAATGGTTGGCCCGTTCTTGGAGATGACCCTCATCCCGGAGACCGAACTACGGAAGGACACCATTCCCATCTTCTTCGACATGATGCAGTGCGAGTACTACTCATCGAAGCACCGCACGGAGGATGGTGAGCTCTACGATACCAAAAGGGACGTCAACATGAGTAAAGGCAGTTTCAAGGTGAGTGTCTACGTACATACTACGTATTATAGAATTTGTGGCAGCCTATTTATTTGGAACATTGAACAACATAGAAACTACTCCGGTCCTTTACATTACTATCCCTAACTTCAATTACTAGTTCCAACAACCCTGGAGAAGACAGGTTGTCCATGGCATCATTAAGGTTTTCAGTATCGTCATATTGGAGAGGCAAATCGTCCGGTATCTTGTTAGTATTTTCAATCTGTTGGACTATTGCATTCCATTGTGGAGAGTGCAGCTCGTTATACTTTGGCACCACTCCGTGGTTATTTTCACGTGTAATAGTGTGAGTAGTGTATGTTGACATGCTTTGCTCATCTTTATGCTCCTCATGTTCATGAAAGGGTGTGGGATTAACCTTTTTCGCTTTGGCCGCGTCAATGGCATGCAGCCTCGCATTTAGCTCCTTTTCTTTTGATACACTGGTGTCTTTTTTTCTGACAGCCGTCAGATAATTGTTCTTTCTTTGCCAATGGCTTATTTTAAGTCTGTCTAGTGTTTGACTGTTACTGGGAGATTTGCTTATAATTCTTGAAACCGGCATCTGGTTATCAAAGGCTGAAATTACTTCACTCACACTTGGATAGAAGTCTTCCCGACTCTGGTTCAGCATGACACTAGTAGCTTTAGTCAGAGAATTTTTTGTTCTCTTGCTTGTCAGTTCAGACTTCAAGATGGGTTGCTGAGCACCTCCTTGATTGCAAGATCTATGCATCCGTCTTCTTCCTCGTTTCTTCTTCGAAGTAGTGGTTGCCAAACACATTGGCAGGTCACAGTCGATTATTTCCAGCGTCTCCCACTCGTCAGAGTCATCTTCCTCTGTACCACTTGCCACAGAGGAGACAGATTTCTGGACTTTGGGAGATAGCCTGGCAGCACGCACTTTTTCGTTCTCTGTCCACACTTGTTGGTGAGCCCGATCCTCTTTTGGCACCTCGTTCCAAAGGGCTAAACATCTTTTATTGAATCGAAAAAGTCTACAAGGTCGCTGTTCAGCTGCCGCTTGAGCAAAGGTGACAGGGGTGCAACAGTCTAGAACACTGTCGCTGGGAATCATGGCCACAGTCGCAAAGTCTGCTGGGCCTTGCTTGCTCTGCTTCCTCTTGAGCACATTGCCAAGCTTGTTCTTGAAGGTGTCGTCAAGTTTGGAAACGAGAGACTGCTTTGCACCTTCCTTGACGTGTGAAGTTGCTGGCTTCTGTTGGCGACTTCCAAAGTGTCGGTAGGTGTGGCGCAGGAAGGTTTCCTGGTTCTTGGGGCCTTCCTGGGCAGGTGCCACCTCTTCTTTTGCAGGGGCTGCTGCTGCTGAAGAGTCTAAGAGAGGATTAGCCGGGTTTACCTTCTGCACCTCGGGACACATGGTGCCTGTACTCAACTTCGTCAAAGTCTGGTTTGCTTCTGCTGCCCAGCAGCTACTCTTATTGCATTGATCTCTTGGAGAAGCACAGGCAGACTTGTTATGCCACAACGTCTCTCTGACAGAAAATTTATCTTGTCATTGCAAGCTCTCTCCTGAGTTGACTCGACATCCTTGACTCTTGTCACATCTTCGGATTGCTTGGGCATGCGATAGTGGCCAGATTGATATGCATCAATAAGTTGACGAGACCAGGAAGTACGAGCATGTCGCGTTGCCCGATCTAATCCTGCGGGAAGGTCTGCATCATCGTCACAAGATTTCATTATTGTTTGGATTTTTTCTATGATGTACAGGGTACATCAACTGATTTTGAAAAAAAAATGTTTGTTTGTGGCATCTCCAGCCATACTGACACCATAGTAAAACAATTATCTTGGAACAAGCAACTTAATATCCCAAGCAAGGTACACTATACCTACATATGTACGTTACCCAAACACGCCCAAAAGGCAACAACGCTTGTACAGTTCTGAGCAAGTAAAAAAAACTTAAATTGCGGACTGGACTTCAAATTTGGGAGGAGCAGCTGGTTTTTTGAACTTTTTCCCTCCTAAAGATATTTGTTAAGCAAACTTTTTGTAATTAACTAATTGATATTGCTAAGTTTGTACAAAACGTACTTTTTTTTTACAGGAATTTGAGCGAGAGATCATCGTAAAGCTGGACACGATGATTGAGTCCGGCAGTGGCGACGAACATTACAAGGTCCTCTTCAAGCAGATCATGCTTTCTCACTGCTCTAGTCATACCGCCCTGAACCGGAGTGGAGAGACACTGGTCGAACTCCTCACAAGGTAAAAAAAAAGTTTTTTGTTCTTTTTATTTAATCCAAAATGCCTACTATCTACCTACTACTAGGCTGATGGAGATACTGCTGGAATACCGAACCATCGCCAGTGAGGAAGGTGTGGAGAACCAGATGTCCTGCATCGTCAACCTTTTCGACTTCTACGCCGGCATTCGTCGGGAGGAGCTGTACCTGAAGTACCTGAAGAAGCTCTGCTGGCTCCACGAGGTCAGCGGCAACTGGTCCGAGGCCGCCTGCACACTGCTCCAATTCGCTGACCAGCTCACCTGGACGGACAGGCCGCTCAGGGGGGCGCTCTGGGACAGACACAGGATGTGCAAGACCCATAGGGCCCTAAAGGAGCACCTGTACCAGGACGCCGTCGCCAACTTCGAAAAGGGCAAGATGTGGGAGCGCGCGTTGAGACTGTGCAAGGAGCTGGCGTTGCAGTACGAGGAGGAGACGTACGAGTACGGCAAGTTAGAAGACCTGCACCGGCGCATGTCCACCTTCTACCGGGCAATTACCACCGAGATGCGCCCCGACCCGGAATACTTCAGGGTGGCCTTCTACGGTAGGGGTTTCCCGGCCTTCCTGCAGAACAAGATCTTTGTCTACCGCGGGAAGGGCTTCGAGCGGCTGCCCGAGTTCCAGGGTAGGATGCTGGACCAATTCCCGAATGCGGAGCTGATGAAGACCCTGAAACCGCCCTCCGAGGAAGACAAGGAGAGGCCAGTACAGCTTCTGCAGATCAACAAGGTTGACCCCATTATGGGCGAGACGAAAAGGTTCCGCGGGAAGTTTGTCCACCAGCAGATAGTCAGCTACTACAAGGTGAACGAGGTGAATCAGTTCATCTACTCCAGGCCCTTCACCAAGAGTAAGGACAGGGACGGAAATGAGTTCGCCTCGTTGTGGATCGAGAGGACTGCGCTCAAGATCAAGTACACCTTCCCCGGGGTCCTGCAGTGGTTTCCGCTCTGTCAGCCGGAAGAAACCTTCGAGCTGTGCCCACTAGAGAACGCCATCGAGTCCATGCAGCGGGTGAATGAAGAGCTGAGGTCACTGATCCTGGAGCACCAGGACGGGCAGAACCCGCCGCTCAACCCGCTCTCCATGAAACTGAATGGCATTATTGACGCTGCTGTCATGGGCGGCACAGCCAACTACGAGCGGGCCTTCTTCACGGAGGAGTACTCCTCCGACAACCCCGACCACGCTGACCTGGTCGGGCAGCTCAAGAACCTGATTGCCGAGCAGATCCCCCTGCTGGAGGCGGGCATCCGCATACACGACTTCAAGAAGACAGACGACCTCAAACAGCTCCATTTTAAGCTGGAGACGCAGTTCAAGCAGCAGAAAAGGGAGGTGGAGGAGAAGTACGGGAAGAGGCAGAGCGAGATCATTGTCAAGAGGGGCACCAATACGTCGGGTAGGAGGATGAACGCCAACAACGGGTCTATGGAGGTGAGGCGGGGCAACTTCATCTCTGAGAGCAGACTGTCCCTCGCCCCCTCTTCCTCCATGGTGGAGACAGGAGGGACTCGCACCTCCTTCGCCAGCCACTCCAGCGTGGACGCGACGCCGCGATCGCGCATGCTCAGCGCCATCGGTATCGGCATTACCAGGAAGAAATCGAGCGCATCCTCGCTCAACGCGGAGGGCAACCGCACTTCTCTCACCCGCTCGCAGCACTCCTCCTCTGCTATCCTAGAGAACGGGGGAGAGGGCAGCAATGGAAGCAGGAGCGGAAGTCTCTCCGGAGGTGATGGGAGCGGCGGCGACTTCGGCGGCGGTGGCGGTGGCGGTGGCGAACATGGTGCCGCGTCCATTGTGGTGACGCAAACGCCCACCAGCCGCCATCTGATGTCCTCCACATCGTCCTCCCTGCGACCGCAGAGTACCGGAGGGAGCCGCCCCGCCAGCGGACAATTCGTTCTCGGGGTCGCTGCCGGGGCCGCCACTTCGCCGAACCACTCTCGCTCCTCTTCGGTGACGAGCAACAGGGAGTCCACGGCCACTGGTGGCGTCGGGAGCAGTGTGGACGACGGCTTGGACCGCCACGCGCAGGCGTTCGCGGCGCATGCGCCTCCTCCGGTCCCGCCAAAGTCGGGAAACAGAATGAGCAGCGACGCGGAGAGCGCCTCCATCTCCAGCGTGGACGACGAGAAGCCGACCGAGAGGGAGGAGATGATTCCCACCAAGCACATCATCATCGCCGGAAAGAAGAAGGCGCCGCCGCCCCCTCCGCCGGTCGCTGCGGCTGGAGCGGCAACACCGCCCACCCCGCCTAAGAAGCCACCGTTCAAGCCACCAATTGATTAGGGAGAGAGAGAGAGATCCTCCCTCCACGAGGTTTACAACATTATCAGTACCAAAGATTTGGTTGCAATATGTCCTCTCCTCCACCTACCAAATGATGCCCTCTTCGGTAGGATTTGCAAAGCTTCCTAGTCATTACCTTGAAGGAAAAGAGGGGACATTGATACCATGTATGTTGTAATAGTGTGCAATAACCAAATGGGCAGAAGCATCCTCCATGAAGTCAGTTTAATGATTGCGTTTATACTTGTTCCTTAGCAAACTAGTGCCAATACTTTCTAAAGGGGTTTTATATGATTTTTTGCTAAAAAATCATAGCTTTCCTCCAAGGAAGTTTTTATAACCGTACAAATTAATTGCTGGTGATGACAACAATAAAAAATCAAGCTTCCCTTCTCCCTTGCACTAGCTGCTAGTAATCCCTCTCTTATTTCGCACAGTTTAACAGATATATGCCGTAAAGGATAACAGCGTAAAAAATAATGGCTCAAGACAGGTAGCAAGACGAATTGACAAGCTTTGTACAGTACACACTAGCTACGTAGTACTGCAGTAGAAAAAGGGAGCTAGAGTGGTACATAGGGTAGGTACAGGCATGACACAGCCTCATTTCTTGGAGGCGCCGCCCCGCCTGTTCGGGCTGCTAATATCAAACGGATCTTGGTACAGACTCTGTCCCTGACGGCCGTCGCAGCAGCAGCACCACCACCAGGAGGACTGTCCGCCAAGGTTATGTACGTAGGTAGTTGGCCGGATCTTTGAGCTTCTCCTTAAGCTAGTCAATAATTTCGTCGTAGGTCATCTTCGGCGGCCTCCCTATCCCGTCCGACGACAACTCTTTCTCCCTTTCCCGATCTGACGCTGTGGCACCCGAACTCTTCTTCTCGGCACCAGATGATGATGCCCTGTGCGACCTAGCAATAGAAGGACTGACTTTGAGTGTCGATGGCAGCGTAGGCCTCCGTGCTGCCGTTACCACTGTGGACTTCCACTGTCTTTTCCACATCCGACCTGGACATCTGGATGGAGCCGACCTCCTCTTCCCCCTCGCCCACGTGAGTGGGTTGAGTGCCATACGTATCCTTCACCTTCATCATCGAGTTTGCAAGAATTCCGGGATAACCACAACTTCAAGCAAGAAGTTTATTATAGCAAAAATCTCCTTAACCGAAGCCTTAATAATTAAATATTGGGTGCGAGAAAATTAGTTTGCTGCACTGGTTCTTTCACAACCTTTTTCATGAACGTTTTTTCCTTCTCAGCAATCGGCAAGTCACACCTTGATGGTGATCCTCTCTGGCACCGCGTGCCCCTTCAGCTCCATCTCCTTGATGATTCCGACGACCCTCTTAAGCGACTCCGGGTGGAAGGCCTTGGGGCCGCCCTCGCTCTCGGGCATGATCTTCCAACCTTGCTTGTTACCCAGGTGCTTGCGGATGGCGAAACTGACCTCGCACGACTGCGAACTGCCGGACTCGCTGCCGTCGGAGTCAAAGCGGCTCCTTGAGCAAGACCTGCAGGAGGTAAGGAGACGAAAAAAATTAGAAACATCTAGCCAGAACCCCGACCAAAAAAAAATTCCTGTGGAGGGCTCTTTCTACATGCAGTTGCTACGCTCGCAAGAGTAATACAGTATTATTGTGGCTCTTTGTATCTTTAAACATGATTATGGACAGCTTTTGAAAAACATAGGGAAACGTGTGTTTTCAAACAATTCTTGGTGGCCCCTCCGAGGTGCACCCTACTGGAACCCCAATATCTGCCCCAGTCCAAACAGGCTGATTTTTCAGTGTTTGGTTGCCATGCACCACCAATAAACTAAATTTATTTTTTTTTCTGAGCTTATATGGGACATTGCAAGCGTCTAGGACACTGCCGTGGCCTTAGAAGTGACTTTCAAATAATTTAAAATTTCTTGTCTTTAATTTTTCTATATACCGGTAATTTAATTTTTTTATGGAAAAACATGTGTTTCATGTATAAAGACTCATACAAATAAGTCTAGATCTCACCTGAGAGGTTCTACCAATTCACATTTTCGACTGGGCAGATTAAATATTTTTTTAAAGTTTTATTCCAAACCGTATGTTTTGCCCCTTTAAACATGGGTATCCCCTTGAGGCTGATGTATGATGAGGTAGGTTGTAAGAGATTTGTGCAGATTTTATTTTAGAGAGAGATAGAGAGATCTAATGCACACCACACTTCAATAGGAAAGGGAAGAAGAACAACAA
>JAAUYM010018925.1_pt1 | contig 16184 bp, 19 predicted proteins | sample 7278001 | NCBI WGS metagenome assembly JAAUYM01 (sample SAMN14350224, study PRJNA611818) | marine sediment metagenome | isolation source: surface marine sediment (1.8m) | place: French Polynesia: Moorea | collected 2018-08
CCACCCCGCGGGGGCCCACGGGCGGGTGGGGGGGTGCGGTTTTTTAAATAATACGACAACAAACACACAGCTGTTTTTAAACAACCCCCCCCCCCCCCCCCCCCCCCCCAAAAAAAAGCTTATCACTTTCCTCCTCATTCCCCCTCTCCCCTTTTCTTACTGCGGTCCCAGCGCGGCCAGGAAGTAGTACGCGTAGAGGAAGACGTGGACGGCCGTGTTCAGGAAGACCGGGATGATGTTGTTCCCTCCGGGTGCGAAGCGGAGGGACAGCCACATGTACACCGGCATCACCGAGTGGTGGTACACGTGCAGGAAGCTGATCTGCAACGGCAGCGACGACAGCAGTGGCAAGTGTGGCGGCAACAGCAACAGCAACAATAACAACAACAACAGCAACAGCAACAGCAACAACATGTAAAGCAACAGCAACAATAACAACAACGACAGCAACAGCAATAACATGTAAAGCTACAAGAATGTCAAGGAAAATGACAGAAACAGCAGCATTGACCATACGTGGTACATGCAACAACTTCAACGGTAGCAGCAGCAGCAACAACAACATCAACAACAGCAACAACCTAACTGTCACTCACCAGGTTGTTCTTCTTCCTCAGCACGAAGAAGGCCGTGTCTGCAAAGTCCAGGAACTTTGCCAACAGGTAGCAGTAGGCCAGCAGGATGAGGAAGTTGTGCCTCCTCCTGTCCTCGGGGGAGGAGAAGTCCACCGGCTGGCAGCAAAAGTCAAAGTCCACGTGGACGAAGGTGCCGAGGAACAGCGCCACCAGCGACAGGTTCAGCAGCACCTTGGTGTGGGAGAAAAATCGACCACATCTGGCAACGCTGTTCGCCCGGCTGGCTTGAGCATTGGAAACTTTTAACCTGCGCCGCGTTGTAGGCCAGGACGGCCCTCCTGAGGGAGAATGCCTCGACGCCGGCCATGGCCATGGGGCCGACGGAGACGGAGAGGAGCACGTAGGCGGCGGAGGCGGCCGACACCGCGGCCAGGCCGTCCCCGCCCATGCCCGGGTAGGGGTCCAGCCGCGGGTCCCTCAGGGCCCACACCTCCCTCAGGTAGGACCTCGTCAGGTTGCCGAAGCTCGTCTGCCAGGACATGACGCGCACAGCGCTGTACACACCACGATTTCCCAATCTCTCTCTCCTCATCCCTCCCTCAAGACAGGCTGAGCCGGACATCTGGTCAGAACACCTGTGCTGATGACAGCATGATTTTATTAGCTACCTTATTGTGTATGTATGTACATACACAATATTATATGTATATTACTTTCCCAGGAAAGTAAGTTAGGTCATAATAATCATATTGGCGCCAGCTATGTCACATAACCTTTATCATCATCTTTTTCACTGAAAAATTAAGCCCGACCGAATACATACGAGTACACATATACCTCCTCCTCCAAAAATATCTTAAAAACTGGTTTTTTTGCTGGTGTCAAATATGGACATGTCAACAACTCCTCCTCTCACATTCACGAGAGATAATAACTATTACGACGTATAGTTTTTTCATTTACTAAAAAAACTTACACTTTTTAATATAATTTTGCAAAAGATTGTGCAGACATATCTTAATGTAGTTTACGATTTAAAAAAAAAGAATTTAGAGAACAGGTAATTGCAAACGTTGTACCAAATAGGCAGTAGAGCATGGAGATTTAAGAAAAAAGTAAGGCATACACATAGTACCAGGCAATAGCACGACTTTGCATGTTTGCCATCCTCAACATCTTCCTTCTCCTCCTTTCCAGGAGGACTTGAGTCCCGCCCGTCCGGCCTTTCCCGAAGCTGACTTGATTTCCCACTTATCGCACCCACCCACTCATCCACAATGTTGCCAAGCCTCCGGAGCAGATGAACCAGTTCACTGACATTAACTTCGGCGAGATCATCGAGGCCACAGTGCACGAGGGGGACGGGATCAAGGTGGCAAGCGTGGCAAAAAAAAAAGTCGCAAATCAACCATTTTGAAAGAAAAAAAGTCTTGGCCTTAGAATTTCGTTAGTTTTCTCTCATTTTTTTTTACTAAGCTAAAAAACTCTGCAAATCCCAATAAAAAAAATCGCAAGTCGCAAAAAGTCGAATCCTGTTCTCAAAAGTCGCACGGTTTGTGACAAACTGCAAGGATCCAGGGAAGTTGGAAACCTACTAGAGACCTTAAGAGAATTCATTGACCAACTTGCACTTTTTTTTTTCATTCTGTGCCTCATTGGCAGAAGAAAAAAAGAAGTTCTTTCCCCCCCCTCCGTGATCCAAAGCTGGGCTCAATCCCGACTGGACAGGTACCGCGTGAGGAAGAATGCCCCGGCGAAGGAGCCCACGAGGAAGGCGTTGTTGCGTATGAACGCCTCCGCCTCCACCCGCGCCAGCTCCGCCCTGGTGGTGCCCCGAGCGGGCGGGGCGGACCGGCGGTGGCCGCCGTGGACCGGGACGGCCGGCATGTAGCGGTTCCAGGGGAGCGAGACCACGCCCTCGTGGTCGAGCACCTGGAGGGCGAGGAGGGCCCCGGCCAGGCCGATCCCGGACGGGCCCGGACGGGTGGCGTCCAGGTAGCCCCCCAGGGAGCCCAGCGCCAGCCCGCAGGCGACCTGGGCCGACATCGGGACGTGTCGGTTGATGGCGCCGGACACCGCCTCCGTCGCGCGCCTGGCTCCGCCAACGACCATCTCGATTTTGCTGTACTGTACTGTGCTACGCTGGGTTCGGGAAATCCCACGCGTACTGCTACGCTCTCGTGAACAGTGTTGCCACATGGTCGGCTTCAAATTGCGCAAAGGAGCTCTTTGAAGTCAACAAAGAACAATTTTAACAATTATTCAACAATTTACAAAATAAACAAATATTGACCTTTTATTTAGCAAATGTACGCTATGTTAAGAAAAAAAACCCGCAATTGTCAAATTGCGAATTGGAGCTAAAAAGTTACAAAAAATCTAAAGTCGCACAACTGCAAAACGTGACCGACCATAACGAAAATTAAATTTACACCAACCTTACCAAAGAGTAGGTGCAAAAAATTATCTAAAAAGCCTTTAATTTATAACTAAAATAAGACTATTTGAAGTCAGTGTTTTCGTGAAAACGTGAACAAAATTTTGCCTATACTGTTTTTGGATTTTATGAAGCAAAACGGCTTCGCTCGTCAAAGTGCCAGACTACCGTTTTAAAATTCGCTAAAACACTTCTAATCCCTCAAATTGTAAAAGTTTTGACAAGCGTGACGATACTTATTATGGTTTCCCGTAATTTTTAATGAAAGTACAGGGTTGCCCAATCAGTCAAGAAAAGAGAAAATACCAACTAGTTTCTCTCAAGGAAGGCTTGTCACATTAAGTGCCAAATAAACGGAATAAGAGACCCCGATTTGCAATAACTCGGATCGTTGTGTAGGACCCGCGTGCAACAAAAGTGCAAAAAAAGTCCGATTTTTTTGTTTTGTTTTATTGAGCCTTTAACCTGTCTTGGCCTTCTTGGAGTTTGGCATGAGACCACCCGAGCTGGGCGCCTCCCTCTTGATCCCAGACGAGGAAGAGGCAGGAGGCTGGACCGTCGGTTCCACCTTCACCTCCTTCTCCGCCTTGGCCGAGACGCCCTCGCCCTCCTTTCCGTCCCCCCTCGTGGCGGCGCCGGACGCGGCGGCGCCCGCCTCGAGGCCAGCTGGCACTTTGGGGGGAAACTTCCTGGTGAGCAGGTTGAGCAGAATGTCGACTCGCCGCCGCTGGAAGATGGAACTCGGCTCTTCCTGTGCCTTCCTCTTCTCTGCCACCTTCTTGCCCTTCCTCCTCCTCCTCCTCCTCCTGTCTTTTCGGCCCTCGAGGGCCCTCTCTTCCGCGGGGAAGGCGGCAGAGGACGGCTTCTTCTTGTTCTTGTCAAAGTCCCACCAGTACCCACGTGAGGGGTGGTATGCGGAGTATTGCCTATAATGTAAAAGAAGAGGAAAAAAAAACCAACACCGGTTACTCCAGGTACTCTGTATACCCAATTGCTTTCCATAGTACCTAGCTTCCTCAAAGGCCGCCTGAAGATGGTTGACCGTGGATATGAGCCTGGAGTTTAGCACCGATCCGAGATCTGGTGCCTGGTACACGGTTCCGGCGATGATGTAGTAGTCGGCGATGGGAGTCACCTGTGGGGGGGGGAGGGGGGGAAGCAAGATCATGTAAGTCATGCCCGCAGCGTGCAACATGCAGAGCGTGCAAAGCACCTGGGTGGGCGAGTGCCTGTGCTGCTTCCTGACGACGTAGAGGATGGGGTCCTGCACGTGCAGGAGGCAGAACTCGACCCCCTGCATGTTCTGCAGCTGCTCCGGAGAGGCCCGCTGCATCTTGAGGACCTCGTTGTTGCAGGTGCGGTCGTAGAACGGGTTGGAACGCTCGCTGAAGTAGTCCATGACGTTGTGAGGCGTCAGCACCGGGATCCAGTTGGAGTCGTGCCACGAGATGGCCAGAGGGTTCTCCGGCAGTTTCGGATCCGGGCCCATCATCGTGCAGGAAGCTGGCGGGGTGCCTTGGGAGGAGGGCCGGGACAGGGGCCACCTACCGTCAGTCCACGAGTCCAGAGACCACAGTGAGGTGACAACAGTTCTCCTTGTTTGTTTGCACCACAGAGATCAACTATGGTTTGCTTGGCCCGGCAGTCGGCAGCTGCCCCTTCCCCTCCTCTTTCTCTCTCTTTCTCTCAGGCGCGCCTGTGCTGTACTACAGCTGTAGGCGGTGTTCCTCGGGCCTGGAAAGGAAACTGTTTTTCCCCCTCTTTTTGTACCACCTTTGTAACTACAGTACATATAGCTTGCAAGAGGTAATAAGTAATAAGGTAATAAATTGAGAGCTATAGGGTTTGTAGCAAATGTTAGTTACAACTTTTAGCTTCGTGCTAAGACTTCAAAGATTGCTTTATTTGCAGTAACTAACTACTGGATGTATTAAAAAACACATAATACATTTTTGTTTGGCCTAGTATCCAAAACTTTCACCAAGTAGTAGTAAATTATTTTTTTAATTAATTTGGAAATTGCACTTTACGTCCTTGCGGACACTGCTTTTTTACACACCCTGTACTAGTTAGTTACTGCTGCTGTGCATCCGTCGCCAACGCAGGATTGGAGGACTAACATGAGGGAGACGTGGTGGAAGCACTGGCAGCAATCACAAACTGAAAAGATGACTTTTGGTACCAAATGTAAGTAATATACCTAGTGTGTTGAGAAAACCAGCAGGCCTTGTACATGTCTTTAATATTCAGCACAAGGGTGAAAAAAAATACTTTTCAATATCGTTGAAGTGAGTGGTGTACCTATACGTAATAGAACATCAATTCTCCCTGCCACCTCGAGCACTTGTGTTTGGCTGTTCACAACTCGTCCTTGTACACAATGGGTGGCGCCGGCTTGTAGCCCTCCCTGTTGGCATTCCAGTAGACCGGCATCTGCTGCCAAAAGCTCATCCTCTCGTGGTTCGGTAGGCCGGAGTCCATCTTCATCTCGTTGCCGATGTTGAGGTGGGTGGCGTTAGAGGCCAGGACGGGGTCCCACACGAACGGGTCCACGCCCTCGCCCATCTCGATCTTGGGCTTCCCATCCCTGGCGAAGCTGGCAAAGAGCTCGATCAGCCGCTGGGAGAAGATGAGGTCGTCGTGCGGCAGCGGCCGGAAGATGCCGCCCAGGATGGGGAAGAGGTAGATGAGGTCATCCCCGTTGCCGACGCCGTGCCCGACGTCCTTCGGCACCACCTCCGGGGGGTACTTGTTCACCCCGAGCTGCGTGAGGGAGTTCTGGCCGCGGTAGCCGAAGTGGTAGACAAAGACGGGGGCCTGCGACCGCATGGCGTGGATCTTGGCGGCCGTGTCCACTGGGTGGGAGTAGGCGGAGTCGGAGATGGCGTCGGAGAGGCGCTGTACCATCTCAGGATCCTTGTCCAGCTCCCTGTCCTTCCAGTAGTACTCACGGACCTGAATAGAATTTGGCCATAGTTTTTAGAAAATTAAAATTAAGGGGTCTATTTTCCCACATGTCTTTTACGCTACCCTCTGCGCGTTGATCTTGGGTGCCTCCGACTGTCCATCGTGCAGCCCAAACATGAGCGGTCCGTACTTCTCAAACTCCTCCTCAAACTCCCTCACGGCCTTCATGTCGGCAAAGAAGGTGGAGGCCCTGAAGGCGCCCTCGTCGTCCGTGATGCCAGTGATCCAGGGGACGTGCTGGAAGTTGCTGCTTGTCATGTAGTCAATCGGCTCGCCGGGCAGGAAAGGAATCCTTATAATGACAGAAAGATCTTAGGAAACTTCTCCTACATCTTCTGCTTATGATTCCCCCCCGTACTTTGCCTCTGGATCCACCCTTGGAGACCATGCCGTGACTGGCTCCTGGCACTGCTCCAGATGGCGCCACTCGTAAAAGTTGGGGTGGGTGTTCATCACCGTCTCCATGTCCTAGTCGAGAAATAACCGTGATAAAATACTGTATTCATATACTAGTTTCCTTGAAACCTCCTCCTCCTCCTCCTCCTCACCTTGGCCCTGAAACACTCGACCATCTCCTTGGTCTGTTCGTCCTTCCCCGGGCACTTGAGCAGCCTGGCCATCTTCCTGGCCTTCTCCAGCGGTCTCTTGATGCTTGCCCACCAGCAGAGCGCGGTGCCAGACAGCGAGATGGCCTGGTGAAAAAGTCCTCTGGAGAGGGGAGACAGCATGTGGTAGTGCACAGAGGCGCCGCCGGCTTGGTGCCCCATCAGGGTGATGCGGTTCGGGTCCCCGCTGAAGGAGTCGATGTTTTTCTTCACCCACTGGAGAGCGGCGACCTGAAAAACCAACAGAAACAAGTTAATTTCTTTCAAGAAACTTTTTTTTTCGTTGTGGTTACTGTTGTTAATTAACCGTTGCTGTTGTCGTTAGTGCCGTTGCTGCTACTGCTAGTTATGATGGTACAGACAGCAGCCGTTGTTGCCGTTGCTGGCATGCAAACTCCCACAGTATACCTACCTGGTCCAGCATCCCGTAGTTTCCCGCCGCGTGCTCGTCCTCCGTGGAGAGGAACCCGAACAGTCCCAGGCGGTACTGGATGGTCACCAGCACCACCTCCTGGTCGAGGAGGTAGTCCGGCTCGTAGTCGGCGGCGGAGCCGCGGACAAAGTTGCCGCCGTGGATCCACACCAGCACCGGCCGCTTCTTCTTCGGGACGAGGTCTCGGGTGAAGACGTTGAGCCAGAGGCAGTCTTCCTGCCCGATCCACACGTCCGGCTTGTAGTACATGTGCTGCGGGCACACCTTCCCGTTGATCTTCACCTCCATGATGTCCTTGTGCCTGCCCACCGGGATGGGCGGTTGGTACCTCAGGGATCCCACGGGGGGCTGCGCGTACGGGATGCCCCTGAAGGCCAGGATGCGCTTCCCTCCCCTGGACTCCTCGATGGTGCCCCAGTACATCCCGTTTTTGGCCTGCGCCACCGGAAACTCCCACTTCTGCCCGACCTGGAGCTGGTGGAGGCGAGGAAACAAAATTGTGCATTTCTCGAAAATTTTCGAAATCGCCGCGCGCCTATAACCGGCAGAAAAGGTTCTCTCCCACCTCTCCCTCTTCGTGCTCCCTGTCCGGGTCGTCCGGATCAAGGTCTCGCACCGTCGCCTGCTGGTTCTCCGGGTTCTTCGGCTTGTTGTGATCAGGCTCGGGAGGTTCTGTCCCCTGGTCAAGTGGAGGCAACGCGAGGGGGAGAAGAAAAGTAAAGTTTCGAAACTCTGCTAAAAAAAAATTATTGCTCTCACGTGCGTCCCGTGAATGGGTTGCCGATCTTCGTCCTGCTTGCTCCTGCACCCTTCCACCGTCGACATCGACAACAACGCCGCCGTCGCCACAGCCAGGACAGGCAGCAAGGAGGAGACCCTGGCCATCCTTGACAACGTCTTCTTCGCCGTTCGTCTTAAACTAATTTGCCCCCCTCCTCATTCTGCCGGACAAAGTCGGTCCAGTATGGTCCTCCCTCCTCCTCTTTTTGGGCTTCTTCTTTCTCCTCCTCCCTCTCTTGTGGATGGATGACGCTGGCAGATTCTTCTCCTCCTCCTCCTCCTTCCAACCTGTGCATGTGAAGAAGACGCTGCCGTTCCCTGGCTGCTGCATGTCAAGCCGAATCTTCCCTGGTGAAAGTGCGCTCACACAGGTGAAAAAAGGGGGGGGAGGAAGGTAGGGAGGAAGAGAGAGAGAAGGAAGAAGAGACTCCTTTTCTTCCTTCCACTTGGTCCAAGGATTTATCCTTTTCCGGGAAAAGAGCTACAAAGAATCTTTACCGTCTTTTGTGGGATGGAGATGTGGTTCAGGATAAAATACGTACCGTACCTACAGGTAGCTAGGTTTCTCAGCAAAATTTCTCACCTTGCTGTATGAATCTTTTTACCCGCGGACTTTTACTGGTACACATTTGTACGTACATAGGACGGATGACCTTCAACCTACTACGTACCTCCCCCCCCCCTCAACAGAGAGTACGTACAACTCCTCAAGACCTTTCTGCCATTCCGAGCGACGCCATTGGCCACATGGACTGCATTTAACCGTTCTGATCTCTCTCTCTCTCTCCCTTCCCTCCTCCATTTTCTGGTACGCGTGTACCAATGGGCGCAAGAGGCAACGTCTTACGCAAGTCGAGCGATGGTGGCACGTCCGACGACGGATCACCCACCCACCCACCCACCCCAAGATGGTCGGTTAAATCTTCTTTTTATTTCTACGTCAACGGTAGAAAGTTTACGATGTGAAATGAGCATCCTCAGCATCATGGTACATACGTACATTACTACACACAACCTGAGCAATGCATTCGCACTTATCGTACAGTACAGTACCTTTTGATCCGTTATGGCATCAGACACTCTTTGAGACATGTGGCATGCTTCCATATTTCCTTCCACTCCCTCCACCCGCACCCCTCCAAAAAATTAAATTAAAGAGTTGTACTTTGCGACATCCATGGTGAGCCTTCTCATTCTTCTTTCCTGAACTTTCAATTCTCTCTGAGCGTCTTCTTCCTCACGAGATGACGCAGGCCGAGTTGGGTGCTCCTCCTCCTCCTCCTCCTCCTCCTCCGTTCTCCGCTCCTCCCACGGCCTCGTAGGACGGCCTCCTCCAGATCTTGGACACTGCCTTCTGCAGGAACCCGGAGGCGGTTCCGGCCAAGTGCCCGGCGTCTCCGTTCAGCTCGATGGCCTCCTTCGCCTTCTCCACGTCCATCTTTTCGCCGCCGCCGTTCATGCTCTTCTCCAGTCTTTAAAACAAAAATAGAAAGATATTTAGTTTGATGTGTACACCACTGCAAATACCACTCAGATACTGCTGAAGCTGACGTAAGAAGCAACGGTAAGTCAGAGTAAGAAATAAAAAAAAAGCAAGAGAGTGCATCAGTTTCATTGTGTCAGATCTGCTGTGAAATGGTCAACACCTGGTGGCTACATTTGCCATGGATGGGGTGCAGACATAGGTGGGCACTACTACCCCTCTCAGGCGTCTGGGAAAGAGGGGGTGAGGTAGAATTTTTGCCAAGTGTCGAGGAGGTATACATTCGTATGGAATTGTACACATATAATAGAGGCTCCCACCCAACGTGGGTAACAAAAGAAAATCTGAAAGAGAATTCTTTCTTCCATCCTCCCTCTGACTATAAGTTACTGCACCTGCGAGCGCTCCTCCTTGTCGGCGTCGGTGCGGACGGAGAGGAGTTCTTCATCCTCTGCTGGCTGCTCCCGCTCTTTTGGAGGCGCTTCACCTTCGCCGGGGAGTCCTTCTTGTTCTTGGCTGCCGCCGCGGAAGGGGTGTCCTGCAGCCTGCTGTGCCTGTTCCCGATGCCCACGGCCGACTTGACCTTCTGGAACTTGCCGCTGACCGTCTTGGCCAGCGTCTTCCTCTTCTGCGGCGTCGCCGTGGTCACCAGGTCGAGTATCTCCTCCCTCCCGCTGTCGTTCCTCATCCTGGCCCGCTTCTTCACCTCCGTCACCTTGGACCGCACGCTGGAGGCGGCCCCGGCCTTGCCCCTCTTCCCCTTCTTGGAGGATCGCTTCACCTCCTTCGGCCTCATCTCGGATTGACGTTTGGTTCCAGTACTTTTGGTCTTAGCGGGGTTTCTCACTTGATTGTTTCTCCCTCCCCTCCTAATTATCGACCTTTTTTGCAGCGCGGGCGCCGCGAAACGAGGAGTAAACAAGGGAAAATGAAGAGAGAACAACAGACGGAAACAGTATTGAGGAGGCGAGGGAGTGGTGGTAGGGGGGGAAAGGGGAAGAAGCAGAGCAGACCAGGGCAGCACCCTTCCTTTCTCCTCGTCCACGCACCCAACCCAAGTCCCAAACCCGACTCAGTCGGTCCACAACAGGAGGAGGAAGCAGCAGCAGCGGCGGCGGTGGTGGCGGGCGGCAACATCAGCAACAGGGAGGAGGAGGAGGAGGAGGAGGAGGAGGAGAAGCAACGAAACGCACGCCACCTAGGGAGTTCACTCCCTTGGTTGGACTCTTCCTCCCTTCTCTTCTAGCCAGGAAGAAAAACCACCACCGCCACCGCCGCCGCCAGGAGAGACACCAAAGGAAGAGGGGGAGGAGGAGGAGGAGGAGGAGGTTTGCGAGATTCTGCTGCCCAAGCTGGAGCCGCGTTGAGTTCGACCGAGGCATTGTTACTTGCATCCCCTCCCCTCCCCTCTAATGGAGAAGTGAGAGAGAGAGAGAGCGCATCTCTTTCTCCCCGTGGGCCATGCTTCTCTCTCTCTCTCTTTTTACCAGGTCTTCCCTCCCAGGAAGAAAGAGGCCTGTGCCAACGTCCTCTAACTAATAGCTGGAGGGCATCAAGCAGCGAATTCGGTTTCGTTGCTGGTCGCCTTCTTTCCACTGAATGACGAATTTTCATCCGCCCTTGCGGTTCATTCTCTGCATGACAAAACTTGGTAGACAGAATAAGTATTGCCATGAAAAAGGCTTCTTTCATTCATGGAGTGCCACTAGTACACTAGCATCTTGTCACTGCCGCTACCTATGCCCCCACAGTTAGGATCTGCTTTAGGTTAGGTTGCCAAGTTAGCTGTCATTCTTTGGGTTTACTTTCAGATGACTTGTTGAGGAGAGCTATTCCCACCTTTATGAATTTGGATCGAGGTTTTTACCGCCATTTTTATGAAAGATTGGAAAATATGAAAAAAATATGGTAAAATCTGGAAAACATGCATTGTGCTTTTTTTTGTAGCTGAATCAGTGTCTGTACCATATCCACATAGTAGAATGTAGTGTTCGATCTAATAACGGGACGAACAGATGGCAATCATTCAAACGTAACTGCAGTTTTCTGAGGTCTTTGTTATTTATTGACTATGTATACATTTTTTGCTACATTTTTGTTGATATAAAAATAGTTATCACAACGAACCAATTGCTTATACCTTGATGCGCGTTGGTACAGACTCTCCCAAATTGGGACAGGTGCATGCTAAGACTTGGACTGTGGATTCTGATTAAAGTTAACAGAGTAGGAGCCTGTATTGGGGTCTTGGACGAAATTGAAGTTCTCGGTGGAGAGCCCGAAGGGATTGAGGACCATGTTGCCAAGCTTCTTCAGGTTTGCTAAGAGAAAAATTGCTGGGTAGCTTTTAATTTTAAATGTGCTATAGCCCATTTCAGCCTTACCAAACATTTCCTGCTTGATCTCTTCGTCCTTCTGAGTGATTTTTGCTGGAAGCCTCTGAAAGAAACATTGCCGATGTGAACACCTGTGAACACTCCTAGAAGTCACAGTCGGTGAAACGCTTTTTTTGCTCACCTGCACTGCCATCCGAGCCTCTTTGTGATCCTTGTCCATCTCCAGGACCTTTTCGAAATCCTTCATGGCCTCATGGGGCTTGTCCAGCTCCTCATAGATCTGCCCTCGGCGCGCGTACACCTTCAGGTAGTCAGGCTTCAATCTCAGGCCCAAGTGGCAGTCCTCGAGAGCATCTTCAAAACGTTTCTGGAATCAAGTCGGCCATGTTATCGTCTTGGGAGAGGCGTGATGAGTCAGCAGGACATTAGTCATTTACACAAATGAGCAACATAACATCACTAAAAAATGGCGACAAACATAGGAAGCAAGAAATAAATTAGTGGGACATCAATTATGCCGACTGCATCTCTTGAAAGGTGGAATAATGCATCAACACTCACCGCTACCAGCAACACGTTTTGCAGAAAAAACCTTTTGTCTGCAAAGTTCCAGTTTTTCACTCACCAGTCTAAACTTTGCAGCTGCTCTGTTGGCGGCAAACACAGCTCGTTCCTCTTGAAAGCTGAGAGGACACTTTTCCAGGGCCTCCGTGTACTTGTCTATAGCCTCTTCGCTTCTGTCAGACCCGTACAACTCGTTCCCTTCCTTCTTCAGCGCAGCAGCCTCAGATTTCAAGTGCTGAGAGAAGAAGAAAAAACAGTTTAAGAAGATTGTAAAAAATTTAGCATATAAAAAACCCGTTGACCTCACCTCCCTCTCTTCTTCCGTCATGGCCTCTTCCCTCTTCCTCCTGGCCTCTGTTTCTGCCTCTTCTTCTACTTCCACTGCTCTCGCCCCCTCTTCTTCTCCAAACTTGCCCTCCTCCTCCTCCTTCCTATCTTTTTCGAACTCCTCCGCCGACAGTTTGAGCTCCCTCTCTGTCTCCTCCACGGTCATCGCATGGCGATCTCCCATCGCAATTCCTGCTTCCTCCAGCTCCCTGGAAAAATCAGCAAGGTACATCAAAATGTAATCAAGTGAAAAAACTCCACCAGTTTTTGCTACTTTGTAACTTATTCTTAAGATCCTTAAGATCGATTCCTGCTCGCCGAGACTCTCCTCGCTCACCTGACCTCCCTGTCGAGGGCGTCGAGAAACTCCTCCTCGTCGTTGGAGGAGAGGCCGTCGTCGTCCTTGTCGTCGGGCGCTGAGCGACCGTCACAGTAGATCTCCACTTCGTCACGCAGATCGACCAATTCAGGGACAGGAGGAGAGGTTTCCTCCTCGTCGGGCTTCGTCTCTTTGGGCTTGTCCGACATCCTGAGGGTGTCCAGGTTCAAGGAGCCTTGTCTCAGTCCGGACAGGTACTTTCCGGGCACAGAGATCCGACCTCAGTGCTACCGGCGGCTCCCACGACGTCTTTGCTCCTGAAGATGACGTTAAAGCTCTGCCGACTGCAACTTCAACAGCTGAAGACAGAGATGTCAAATTGTTTTTTTTTCTTCTAATCATAGATATGTTCTCTTTGCAACTTCGTTGTTTTTTTTATACATACTATCTTTAAAAATTTAGTACAGTGCTCAAGAGCACCAACAATAATAAGTTGTGTACAGTTAAAACAGCTTATATTGCTATAATTACATAAAGAAGAAGAAAAATACTAAAAAGAATCAAATAAGTAGCAACTCTAGAAGAAGAAAGAGAAACAAAAACAAGCAGACACCCAAACAGCCAGACAACAGAGCCAAGAAACGCAAAAAAAAACGTCTTTAACTGAGTCCTCTACTTAACGTTAGAGCCTCATCCCGATCTGTCGATCTTCACGATGTCGAAAAAAGTCCCCTCCTCCTCCGGGGGAGGGATTAAAATGAACTTGAGCAAGCTCTCCCTGGGGGCCTCGGCCTCAGGAGATTCTAGAGGCTCTGAAGAGGTAAGGGCAGCAAAATTCCAGGTGGCACTGACACGTAAGTACTGCACATTGACAATTTTTTTTGTTCCTTCTTCTTCAGGGAGCTAGAGAGGGCTTCGGCTCCTTCAGCAAGAAGTCGGCCCTGGTGAACGAGGTCGACGAGTCGGCCAGTGCTGCTCAGCCGGCGACGGCGACGACGACGACGACGTCGGAGGAAGACGAGATGGCCAGGGTGATGGGCTTCACCGGGTTTGGGGGCAGCAAGAAGAAGACGGCCATGAGCTTTGATCTGAACTCGATGGTGGAGGAGGCGACCAAGAAGGCCAGGGAGAGGAACGCGGACGCCAACGAGCAGTTGGAGCAGAAGGCGAGAGAGGAGCAGGAGAAGGCGGAGAAAAAGGTGGAGGAGGAGCCACAGCCGTCGACCAGTAAGGACTCTGGCGAGAGAGCGGGCTTGGAGGGGAGGAAGGGCAAGGAGGAGGACGGCGAGGAAGAGTGGGTGGGGCCCCTGCCTCCTACACAGGTGAGGAAGGTCAAGGAAAAGGCTCGGAAAGAAGGAGAAGAAGATTCGGAAGGCGAGGAGGAGGAAGAGGAGGAAGGGTCGTTGGCGGACAAGGTTCCCCGGAGCCACGAGATCAACCTGAACCACGGGCCCAAGGCCATCTCTGCCCTGGCTATCGACCCCTCCGGCGCGCGGCTCGTCTCGGGGGCCATCGACTACGAGGTCAAGTTCTGGGACTTTGCCGGGATGGACGCGTCGCTGCGAAGCTTCAGGAAGGTCCGCCCCTGCGAGAGCCACGTCATCAAGCACCTGGAGTACTCGTCTACCGGCGACAAGATCCTGGTGGTGCCCGGCAGCGCCCAGGCGAAGGTGCTCGACAGGGACGGCCACGAGGTGCTGGAGTGCGTCAAGGGAGACCCGTACGTGATGGACATGAGAAGGAACAAGGGCCACGTGGGAGGACTGACCGGCGGATGCTGGCATCCAAAGCTCAGGGAGGAGTTCCTCACCGCTTCCTCAGACGGCAGCATGCGGATATGGCTGGTAGACTTCAAGGGAAAGAAGTCCAAGGACGTCATCAAGTGCAAGTCGGAGCAGGGCCTGAAGGCCATCCCGACGTGCTGCTGCTTCAACCGCGACGGACTGCTGGTGGGGGCGGGATGCCAGGACGGATCCATACAGATGTGGGACCATCGCAAGTCCTTCGTGAACGTGGCGCTCATGGTGCGGGGGGCGCACACGCGAGGCACCGACACCTCCTGCCTCACGTTTGGATACGACAATAGGCACGTCGCTTCCCGCGGCGGAGATGACACGGTCAAGCTCTGGGACGTCAGAAATTTCAAGAAGCCGGTGCACGTCAAAGAAGGTCTTTTCAGCAGGTATTTTACCTACGGTCTCCAGTGAATCAGAGCAAAATAGTAAAAAGAATAACCTTTAATTCCAGATTTGAGTCTACTGATTGCTGCTTCAGCCCGGATGACAGGATTGTCCTGACGGGGACTTCGATGGACCGTGGTGAGAAGAGCGGCAAGCTGGTCTTCCTGGACAAGGACACATTCAACCCCGTCATGGAGATGGCGGTGGGCGAGTCTCACGTGGTCCGATCTCTCTGGCACCCGAAGCTAAACCAGATGATTGTCGGGTCCGGCGACGGGGTCGTGCGGGTGTTCTACGATCCAGACCGCTCCATCAACGGTGCCAAGCTGTGCGTGGTGAGGAAGGCGTCCAAGGTGAAGCCGACGCAGTACGTGGCCACGCAGCACATCATCGCTCCATATTCACTTCCCATGTTCAGGTAAGTTGGGTGCACAAGCACATCCTGGCCATTATCGTTGGTTTGCTTAATTGCAGTAGCAGTAATCGTCTAATTTTGAAGTACTAGAAACAAGTACAGCCAATAACACAGTTTTGCTCTCTTTTCCAGACAAGAGCGCCAAAAATCCACAAGAAAGCAGGCCGAAAAGGCCCGCAGGGACCCGGTCAAGTCCCGGCGCCCGGACCTCCCTCTGGGCATGCGCGGCACGGGCGGCAGGGTGGCGTCCGGCGGGAGCACCCTCCACTCCTGGATGGCCAAGCAGATCTCGGTGAAGAACAAGGACGATCACATCGACCCGCGGGAGCGGATTTTGAGGCATGCCAAGGAGTCGGAGAAGAACCCCTACTGGATCTCTCCGGCCTACAAGCGGACGCAGCCCAAGCCCATCTTCCAGGACACGAAGACGGAGGCGCCGCCGGAGAAGATGACCAAGACTGAGACGTTCGGATGATGCTGAGGCAATGACGTGCAGAGTACAACTTCGTGGTTGTTGGGAGTTTACTCTGTATTAAATTAAATATATTGGTATGTAGAACTAGACAAAAGAGGCGTTGGAAGAAAAGCTTCCAACAAAGGAGCTTGTTTTTACATGATATCTCAAGAAAAATTGCCTCCAAACCGCTCTTTCTTGCACATTAAGGAACAGTTGAGAAGTATTGGGAGGTCAGAATTTTTTTTAATATAGACGACGCGCCCTTGCTCATGTGATTAATCCTTTATGTGCCCACATCCTCTCTCC
>JAAUYM010043668.1_pt1 | contig 16174 bp, 19 predicted proteins | sample 7278001 | NCBI WGS metagenome assembly JAAUYM01 (sample SAMN14350224, study PRJNA611818) | marine sediment metagenome | isolation source: surface marine sediment (1.8m) | place: French Polynesia: Moorea | collected 2018-08
GTACCTATGTAATACGTGTAGTACTAGTACTAACAGATACGTGCATTTACCCAGATAGCATTAAGAACGGTTTTGATCTTGGTGTATCTTTTGCTTAGAATAAAAAGCTTTTCAGTGGAAGTGCGGCAGTGTCAACTTGTCGGGAATTTAAAAAATGGTGTGTAGCTCCACCCTCATTTTTAGCCATAGTCAACAATGGGGGGCAGAAGTTCGCCCAGTCCAAATCGATCCAGTACACAAACATGGAGGGCCACCCAGGAGTTGGAAGCTTTGCCAGGTCTGTCCTTTTCTTGTGCACGGTGATCTTGATCGGAATAGTTCTGTCACTCGCGACCAAGCAGGTGGTCAAGTATGCCAGGGACTACACCACCTACACAGAGAGGGCCGAGAAGGAGCGATTCCTCCCCTATCCCCCGATCAGCTTCTGTCCAGGCTTCAAGACCCGCAAGAAGAAGGCAGCAATCTGGTCACACTCGTACAATAGCTTGAACTTGTTTCCTGACAACCTGGCCAACACCAACGCAACAACCTTCCCGGAAACCGTGGAGGCCCTGGCTCAGGCTTGGGAAGAGACTACCTTTGCACTAGACGAGTTCGTGAAGGCAGTGAGTCTGATACAGGTTGGCAGCATTCGGCATGTACTTTATCCAACAAAGGGAGGCCTGAAGTCAGCAGAGTGCATTAAAGTCAGCGAACATTCAACCTTCTCAGGAAGGTGCTACACGGTTAGCTTTCCCTGTTCCAAGGACAGCTTTCTCTCAGCAGCTAAAGTACTGTTGAACCTGACTGGTATGACGAGGGGGAGTCTGCACTGGTATATCCATGAGAACGTGCAGGATGGCATATTCGGCATGAACAACTTCTGGTTGCTTCCTGCCACCAAGGAGAAGGCATTTGTAAATGAAATCAGAGAATTTGCTCTGAAGAAGAAGATTCAAAGAGAGCAGGAGGAAGTTTCCACAGAGGCATATTACGGGTGCATCCAGAGACTCTTGAGTTCACTTCTGGCCAGACTTGCTAAGCAGAATGGCACCTGCATGGCACCTACATTTGAATCACTGCTCTCCTTCTCCACCTTGCATCTGGGCACCTTTGAGCCATGCACCAACCAGCAGGCCTTTGTTCAATCATACAGCAATATTATCGATGTTCTTCTGGCTTTGTACTGGAGTCCTTGCAAGCATCCCTCCCTGAAGGTCATGTACACTGTGTCAAATCAAGAGGTTCTCTTGCCTTATGAGGCCATGAGTGGCCTAAGTGATGTTCGCCTCTACTACGACTCCAGAGATGTGACGATCTCAGAAGAGTACAAACTTATGGACTTGGGGAGTCTGCTGAGCACCTTTGGAGGACTTGTTGGCATGTTCCTGGGCTGGTCCTTGCTTGACGTGGCGAGGTTTCTCTGTCATACTCTTGCCCGAATCAAGATCAAGTGAACAGATGGCACCAATAATTACAATAATACTGTAAAATGTCTCAAACTGCTGTGCCGTAAACATCATAAACCACTTAGCTTAGTCACTGTAGGTACACGTTTCACTAGCAAATAATATCATATTCACCCAAGAATAGCACCAGCAACAAGAATGTCAACAACAACAGTGTCAACAAGAAGAACGGCAACGAGGACGAGAACAAGAAGAACGGCAACAAGAACAAGAAGAACGGCAACAGGAACAAGAAGGAGATCTAGGTATACCCACTGACCCCTTGTATCTCCTCCGCCAACTTGTGCTCGTCCACCACGTCCTCCGGGTATCCGATGTTGTGGACGATGTTGTCGATCTTGACCTCGGCCAGCCTCTTGGTGGCGTTGGAGAGCCAGTCCACGTTGACCACCAGGTCACGGAACACGTTCTGCACCTCGCGGGTCAGGGACTCCATCTGTGGCAGTTTCACATGGTGAAATCTTTGATCTGGTACTACTTACTGTGACCTAAAAATCTGAATTAATGGCAGACCTGTTTTTCTTTTTAAAAAATGCCAAATGACACAAAGTTCATCTTCTTTTTTTTGTCAGTAACTCGACAACTCACGTCTTTCTTGCTCCGCTGGTCAAAGTGCCTGCGGACGAACATCCCTCCGACGATGTTGCCGATGTTCCCGTTGACGTAGGAGACGCAGAACTTCCTCCTGGGCGGGGTCTCCTCGCGACCGTAGAGCATCCGGTACAGCGCGTGCTGGGCGGACTCGAAGCGGCGGTCCTGAAAAAAAACCCAGAGAGAAAGAGAAAGTCAATATAGCGATTTGGGAAATGACAAAGTGTAAAATTTTGATATTTTAGAATGTACAGTCAATTATTTACAGCATTATTTTTTTTCTTTCAACAAGATGTCCAAGTCGAATATTCGAACAACTTGATAATAACTTATTTTGAGAAGTGCCAAGTCGCAAATTCGTCAATGTGGGACATCAAATTGCCGTAGCTGTCGATGCCGTGGCGACCTCACCAGGTTGTTGATCCTGTGCCTGACGAACCTCCACAGGACGTAGTTGGCCACGGTCCTCGGCTCGGTGGCCTCCACCAGCTTGGACAACTTCTGGAAGTAGGGCAGCGCGTAGATGACGACCTTCTCGCTGGAGTTCAGCTGGCGCGGCAGGAGAGGCTCCAGGTAGTGCGAAAAGTCGAAGCCGGGAACCTTCGCCTAGTGCGAAAACGTGGGAAAAAGAGATTGGTATGTATTTTTTCTTATTTTCTTTACATATTAAAATAATTTTGATTTAATATTAGTGAATGGAGTGTAATATCACTTCTTAATTTTTAAAAAAATATGTATGCGAAAGTGAATGGTGTTTGTTCTAAAAAAAGTCTAAATTATATGCTGAAATTTCTAACTTTTTAAAATTAATATGGGAAAAAGAATGCTGTGCAGAATTTTGAGGATTCGCAACCTGCAGCTCCTCCAGGGGCATCTTCTTGTAGATCTCGGAGAAGTTCCTCCTCATGACGGGCGGAATCATGATCTCGGCCAGCTCGGTCTCGAAGTCAACAAGTTTCCGGACCTCCCTCTTGGCTCGGGCCGGGTCCGCCCCGAGCACCGTGGCTACGTCCACCACCATGTTGTAGTAGGTCTGCATGACCGGGTGCGCGAAGCCGAGCTTGTAGTAGTCAGAGCTGGGCAGCAACAGGTCGCTCTGGTCGAACTGAAAAGTGATTTTTTTTTTGCAGAGTTTTAGTATTATATGGAGGAGAGTTAACTGTGGTGTCCAAAATAAATAAATTAATAAATAAATAATGACCTTTACGATGAATGCGTCCGAGTCCTTCCCGTCCGGCCCCACCCAGACCGCAACCAGGATGTCGTTGTTGTACATACGAAGACGCCTTTGTAGGTACACAATCATTCACAAATCAAACATGTCATGTGGGAAAGCGAGGTGAGTACTAGTAGATTACTACAGTAAGTATTAATTAAATCCGACCTGACCGCGTCGACCCAACTGTAGTTCTGCTCCCCGGCCCAGTCGTCCCCGTCCAGGACCGGCCAGCCTCCGAGGTCGGACAGGAGGCTCAGCAGGGGGGCCTCTCCGCGGGCCTCGATGACCTCTGGATGAAACCGAGAAACCGTTCTGGACAAGAACCCCGATTTCGAATCGCTTTTCCCCTCCCCCCACTCCCACCTGTGTCCATGCAAGAGTTGTAGAGGGTCTTGGCCGCGTCCGCCGTGGTCGCGTTGTCCATGGCGTCGTCTTCGTCCTCCTCTTTCTCCTCGAACATGCTGATCAAGTTGGAGTGGAGGTCCTCCCGCAGGATCTCGAAGGTGTCGTAGCCGCTCTTGTCCTGTAACATTGTATGTCCATTAAAAAAGACCAACTGAATGCCTCATTTTGCTACCTTGGTGTGCTTAATAATACAGTATGTATTTACACATGATATATGGCAAAACGATTGATCTTCTGAACAGTAAAGTAACTTTTAATAGCCTTCAAAAATACTAAATATTTTACATTTAACCAACAAAATATTCAATAAATTCAAATTTGAGTTGGAGAAAAAGCTGAACTACATACTACGACTACCGCACCTACCTTTGGTATCGGGTGGTACTCCCCCCACCTTCCGCAGGCGTACTTGTAGAACTCCTGGCACGGGTCGGCACTCTCGTCCATGTAGCACTTCATGGACTGGGCTGAGGGAAACAACCGAACAATCTCAACCTCATTTCCCACCTGACAAGCTGCTCACTCACCATACTTCCTCCTGACCTCGGCCTCGCCGTCCTCGGGGGAGATCTTCAGGGCCTGCAGGTTCTTGCACTCAGACGGCGGGTCGTCGTCCACAGTGACGGCTTCCTCAGCGGCCTCTTCCGTGGCTTCTTCTTCCTCTTCGATCTCGTTCTCCTGCGCGTCCTGACCACCGTCCGGCTCCAGGTCCCGCAGGTTCAGCCTCTGTGCGAGCTTGAGCAGCTGCACAGTCAGGTCCAGAAGCTGTCTGCAAGCAGTTTAGTTCGAGGAGGCTGTTACCCAACAAGAACAGACTCTGTTCAAAGACCTGCGGCGGGTTTTAAACAGAATCAGGACAATAAAAACAATAAGAATAACAACAACAACTCGTTAGGTTAACTTGTTGTTCACCTGCTGTCGGCTCCCGACGCCGGCGCCGACGCCGGATCCGCCGCCGTCGTCGTCGCGGACAGCGTCGCGTTGAGCAGCCGGAGCAGCCTGCGGTCCTCGACGGTCAGCCCGCGCCGATCCCACAGGGAGAGCACCTGGCCACGCAGCCACTCCAGGGAGTCGGAGTCGGAATCGTCCGCCTCGTCGTCATCCTCGGGGACTTTTCCGGCAGCAGCTTCTTCTCCCGGGATCTCTGTCGTTTGTTCCTCCTCCTCTTCCTCCTCCTCCTCCTCGTCCTCCTCCTCTTGTTCCGTCTCTTCTTCCACGGTGGCGTTGTTACTCGCCTTGACTACCTCGTCATCCGAGACCTCGATGAGGTTCTCGCTGATGTCGACGACTTCATCATTAGCTTCAGGAGATTCATCCCCGACCGGCGTGTCCTCCTCCTCCTCCTCCACCTCCGCGTCCACCTCCTCTACGACGTTAGAGTCCACGTCCCTAAACAAGAACAGCAACAACGTCGACGAGAACAAGTCAAGGCGCTTCAAGGCCTCCCCGATGCCAGGCCCTCCCCCCTGACCTCGGCAGCCTCTTCCTGTGCTTGGGCGGCAGCGCGTTGGAGGCGAGGTGTCCGAGGCTGAACCCGGACGAGGCGAGGGCGAAGTCGAAGCCGCCGGTGTACTCGTCCGGGACGAAGTCGTCCATGAACGGGTCGGCCTTCGTCAGCTGCCTGTCGAACAGGTCCTCCGCCTCGTCAAGGTGTCCTGGGGGACGAACGCGTAAGACTGTTGCTATGCTGTCGTGTGTTGCTGCTCCTGCTGCTGTTGTTGTTGCTGTTCCTGCTGCTTTTTTGGCACCTATGAGAAGTACTAACTCACTTGGTCTCTTGTTCAGCCTGTGGAAGTCCAGCCCACCGCCTCCTCCTCCTCCCCCCTTGTTAGCGCCCACCTCCTCCGCCTCCACCTTGACCTCGTGGCCAGGGATTCTCCTGCCATCGGCTCCAAGCAGCAGCAAGGCCGCCACCGCCACCACCGCCGCCGTTGTCGGCAGCAGCCGCAATCTGAAAGCGGACATTGGCGCAAAAGTTCCTGATGCGAAAACTTTTGTGACTTTTTTTTTGCCAACTGCCCAACAAAGTTGTAGTAGAGAGGACAGAGAAAGAAAGAAAGAGGGAAGAGAGAAGAGGAAGTCAAGATCATCAGCGGAAAAAAAAAACGAGTTTCTCTTTTTTTTAATATTTGGGAAATGACGTGATGATGGGGAAAAATTCAGTAATTCCTTTTCTTTCTCTTCTCTTCTCTTCTCTTTCGTACTTCCGCCGCGCCGAAAGTGGGACGGAGCCTCGAATCAGACATGCAAAAAATAACGCTACAGTAGACCTTCGCCACATATTGCAATGTTTGAATTTCTTCATCTCATCTTTTGCACCTCAGTTACAGCCAAAAGAAAAAAAAAACCCTGCCACACTTGCTAATCACCGGCCATGCTATTTCCGAGTTGTACTGTAATGACAACGAACCTCATTATCTCCTGACGTTCCCCTCTGTCCGGGCACTGGCATCCACACTGAAACCCGAAGATATCACGCCCGGGGCGCATGCGCCCGACAACGAACTTATCCTACTATTGAGCACAACTCACACACAGAGATCTCTTTTTTTTATGTCCTTTGATGGTGTCACCGACTCAAGAACCAGATCGGAACTAGGGTTTTTTTCCTCTTCTCCTTCTCTACGATAAATGATAATGGCTGCCGGTCTAGGGGTGGCGGCAAGCCGGGCCCGACCCGACTCGATCCGGGCCCAGCTCTCTTGCTTGAGCCGTAAGGCGATGCTTGTACTGTACTGAAGCATGTTCAGTAAAAAGTTCAATACCTTGTGCTTAGTGAAAGTGTTGGTGCAATGCTTGATGTTTTTTTTTTAAGAAGCATGCAGTTTTTTTTTCGGCGGACATGTACTGTGTACTGTAATAGAACACGGCTCGACCCGAACCGAAAAAAGTATCCCGCGACGTTCGCACCCCTAGCTTCGCCCTTCTTTTTTTTTAATGAGGTCTATACACAGTTCGTTCGTCGGATTAGTGACCTCTGGGAAGGGGGAGGAAACATCCTCTTTGTAAACGATCCGAAGAGAAAAATGTGACTACAGTCAAACTTGTTTAATCGAGACCCTATTAACAGGAAATATTAGTTTAACTGGAAAATTTTCTAGGAAGCAAAGTTTAATATGTTGCTGCCAGTAAGGCTACTCGGTTATCGTGGAAACTCCCCGACAGTTGGAAAAATTTCCCCGACTTTCCGAGTTTGACTGTAGTATGTATTAACTTAACAAACATTCGACTCTGTTTTTATTAAACCATCATCATTAGCATAGGCAGCATTTCCTTCAACTCTCTTCCCCCCCCCCCCTTGTTACTACTCATGACAAAAAATAGCCCATCTCCCATGGGGGAGGGGATTGCGAGACCTTGTTTTGGATCTCTTTCTCTCTCTCAACACGACTCGAATCTTCCTGGCAACAGCGGAACTCCCGATTGTACCGAGCACAGCAGCAAGTATTTACAGTCAACCTTCGATTTAGTAAAGACCAATTTCCACTTAGAATTGTAGGTACAGTGGCGCCAACATGTCGCCACATGTTGGATTTCCCCACGTGTTACGTGCGTGGAGCCAGGACCCTCTGTACTTAGATGCAGATGCCATAGGCCATTCATGGTTATCAGACTAAAAACCACTGCCTCAAAAAAAGTTTCATCTATCCTCCCCTCAAAAATAGGTCAAAGTCCTCTTGGCATAGCAACCACATAAAAAAATCACTAATTGGTACTTTCTAATAAGCCAACTTCGATCGCCAAACGAGCACGAAAAAAAAAAAGAAATTCGAAACAAATGCATTTTATAGAAGTTTTTTCACACACGTGAAACGTTAAATATATATTTCTCTCTTTTCACTCACATTCTTTTTTTGTGTTTTGACGGGAGGGTCAAATGGGGCCCACTACCTCTAGCCACTGAAACGTTACCTTATTCTTTTTCAGAGGAAAACACCGCGAGTGCGAGGATAAAAAAAAAAAAACAACCATGTCTTCTGCAAGTGACGCTGGGGCGGCAGCAGTGTCCGGCACCCCTGGCTGGACTTGGCTGGCCTCTCTGTCTCTCTCTGCAAAGGGAAGCAGACTGGAGTATAGTAGGATCTTCTTCGGAGGGCCCCTCCCAACCCTCCTTGGACGAGGGAGGTCCAGGAGTCTGGAGGTACCCACCAGAGGCTCGATGCTGAGTCACGTGACGGTGGTGCGCCCGTAGGAGGAGGCTCTGTGTACCAGGAGTAGCAGTAGTGCTGCAAGTAGACTGGAATTACTAGGACTTTGCTCTGATCGGTGTAGGGGGGAGGCGGGCGCTATTTTAGGTGTAGAAAACAGAGGTACGCCCAAGGAGAGGGGAAATCATTTTTTTCATGACAGGTTGGGGGGGGGGCAAGCAGTTCAGCGAAATTGAAGAGGGCAAATCATCCCAATTTTTCCAAATTCTTGAAAACGTTGGGAAAATTGCGACCCTCTTCAAAGTCGAGGTTTGCCACCACACCATCATCCCTTCTCCAGAAAAAAAAGTTTTCCCCCCTTTCCTCTTGGAACGTGCCTCCTTTTCCGACAACCTACCAAGGTTTTTGTATGATGCACACACAGGGTTTGCCAGGTCGAGACAGAAGAGGGAGGGAGGAGGAGCAATTCATTCACTCCTCGTAGTCTGAAAATACAAAAGTTTAGTGCAGCGCTGCTTGGTACAACATTTTTAGACACTGGTTGTCACAATGCTACGTTAGGGTGGGAATTTTAAGGGAGGATAATGCTGTTCGCGAACAAAAGTCCGTAAAGTAGTACATGTATGAAGGTAAAGCGACTTTTTACAGTTATTTACACCTCCCCAAAGGCTTGCCCCTCCCAAAAAAAAAAGTTTCTGCTCGTATCACTCCGGGCGCAGTAGGTGGTGGTGGCGACAATGGTTTCTCAAGTCTGACTGTAGTTTTTTTTTGCCAAGGTTTTGCCTTCATTTGGCAGCCCTCCTTGGGTTCCTCCTGCTGCCGCTCTTTCCTTTACCTAGCATGGAGCAGTTTCTGCAGCCGTCCCTGTCCTCCTCCCGGTGGTCGCACTTCACCGACTCCATCAGCTGCTCCAGGCGGTGCGTCCTCAGCAGCTCCCTCATCCTCCTGAGCTGCTCCTCCGCCGCCGTCAGCCTCCTGGCCGCCGACGCCTCCTGCCTCCTCAGCCGGACGTTCTCCGACCTCAGCCGCTTCACCTCCTTCTCCATGTCCTGCCTCTCCGCCCTCTTGCGGTCGCGGTTCTGCTTGGCGCATATGGCGTTCAGTCTGCACCGCTCCAGCTCCGGGTCGTCGAACGGCCGCTGCTCGTACAGCTTGGGCCGGCCGCCCACGATGTTGGTGACCGCGGCGGACACCTTGGGCTGCACCTCGCGGGACCAGGCGTTGGCCTTGGGCTTGCGGCGACGGCGGCGCTGGTTGGGGGCGCCGCCGGCGCCGCCGCCACCGCCGGAGGCGGAGACAACCTTCTCGACGACGATCACGTTCTTGATGGCCGTGGACGCCATCTCGCTCTCCTCCTCGGCGGAGTCCTCATGGCTGGCATCGACTTTCTCGACTTCTTGGTGGTCGTCGTCGTCTTCGTCCGTGTACATGACGGTGTCCTCCTCGCCCTGGATAGCCCCGTTGTCGTCGTCGTCGATGGGAAACATGGCGGCCAGGTCGAGTTCGGGGATGTCGATGCCGACGCCGGTGGGCTCGGGGGCGTCGATGGCAGAGGCCAGCACGGGGTCGGCGTTCGAGACGATTGGGCCGTTGGAGGAGGAATCAATCATCTTGTCAATGTCGTCAGAGGAGGAGGGGGAGGACGTGGCGTGGAAGTAGTCGTGGTCGGAGGCGACGGCGTTCCGGTTGGCGTCCAGCAGGAGGTCCGGGAAGAGCTTGGCCAGCTCCGGGTCGAGGGGCTCCTGCTGGTCCCAGCTGCGGTTGAAGTCGTCCCGCTGGAAGGCGAGGTTGTTGTTCTCGCTGCCGAAGTGCAGGTACTCGTCCAACTCGTGGATGAGGTCGGAGGCGACTGGAAAGTGAGCCATTTTCCCAACTTTTTGTCAGAAATATTCAAACACGGTTTGGAAACGGGAAAAAAAATAACCACAACTCCAAAAAAACGGCTCGAAGGTGCCCCCCGGTTGAAGGAAACACCTACCAAGATGTTCAATCGGGGATCGGGTGTCTCGGGGTCTCTCGGGGTCTCTCGGGGTCGGCGGTCGAACGAACGAACGTCCTCTCGCCTCGTGAGCTCGGGTCGGAATAAGGAAAGGAAAGAAAGAGAAGAGGGAGGGAGGGAAGGCAGGCCAAGATGGCGGATCCCCCCGCGGGCGCCCCGATTGGTCCGTCTCCGGTCACGTGACCGCCGGGTAGAGGATGATTGGGCTGTAGCTTAGCAAACGTTTGCCTCACTCACTCACACACACCACGCCTTCCTCCTCCTCCTCCTCCTATCTGGGTGACTCCAACGTTGGAACCTTCTCGCTAGCCTAGCCCCGCATTCTCTCTTTCTCTCTTTCCTCCTTCCGAAACAAGCACTAAAAGTTGGCGTGCAGAGCGTTCAGAACAGCTCGCAGTTTTCGGGAGATGACGCAGCGATGTCAAGAGTGGCGCATTATTTCGTCACGCAAATGACCTTTTCCAGGCAGCATTGACCCTATTACACAGGATCAGCCACCTCAAACCTAGCCCTAAAACCGCGATGCCTGCTGCGGGGCCAGGCCCCAACGTTGGGACGCCGATAGCAGTACAGGAGGACCCCCCTTGCTCCGCTGCTACGTCAAAGCCGAATCGACGTAAAGAATTGAATCGATATCAATGTTGAGAAAGGATCGAATCGATATTAAAGCATGAAAAAGAATCGATTCGATATTAAAGCATGAAAAAGAATCGAATTGATATTATACGTACAGGACGTAGATTTCGAAGAATATCAGAAAATATACGGGAAAGTGGGCACTCAGTTCAAATAAATATAAAGTAGAGCATCGTTGCAGGATCACAGATTGCTTCTTTCTTCTTCGACTCTTCGTCAACCGTCATGAGAGATTCTTTCCTCCCTGAGTCCCTCCGTCCCTCCTCACATCTCCCCTCCCACGTCATCGTCCACCCTCTGCATGATGAGCGACCTCTGCGAGCGCGGCCTCTCCCTGTGGCCGCCGCCGCCGCCGCCGCCGTCGCTGCCCTTGCTGTGGCTGCTCCCCTTGCTGTGGCTGCTCTTCCTGTCGTCGTCATCGCGCCTGAAAAGAAAAATTTAAGTGTACTAGGTATAACCTAATTCTTAAAAAAAGTCTGCACAGTACATGGCAAGGCAAAGCACAAGCACAGTTTGTTTCCTGCAGTAAAACAGGTGGTGGTAATTTGGATACTTTACCGGTATATAAATTCAGGGAAATGAATGACCAGAGCTGCATTTGCCAGGCCATAATTTCAAGCAGCCGCGGTACCAGATTCAAAGAGAGATTCGGAATTAAACAGTAGATTTTTCTAGTGGACATACTAGAAATACTAGAATCTGTCTCTACTAGCATACAGGTATTTTGCAGTGCAAAGTTTGCCCCATCCAAAATACCTGTCCCTTCTGTCCCTGCTGGCCCTGCGGTCGTCCCTGCGGTCTCCCCCTCCTCTGTCCCTGCTGCTCCTCCTGTCCCTGCTGCCCCTGCGGTGGTCGTCCCTGCGGTCCCCGCCGCCCCTGTCCCTGCTTCCCCTGCGATCGTCCCTGCGGTCCCCTCTCCTGCTGTCGCCCTTTCTGTCGTCCCTGCGGTCGTTGCGCCTGTCGTCCCTGCGCTCATCCCTGCGCTCATCCCTGCGGTCTTCTCTGCGGTCTCTCCTGCGACCCTTCTCCTCCTCCCTGTCCCTCCGTTCCCTGCGCTCTGTGCGCTCGTCCCTGCGCTCGTCCCTGCGCTCCTGCCTGTCCTCCCTGCGGTCCTCCCTGCGCTCCCTGCGCTGGCTCCTCCTGTCCCTGCTCCTGTCTCTGTCCTTCTGGCTTTTCTGTAATTTTACAGGTTGGGCAAACGATGAAACTTGAAACTTGTGCATTTTTTGGCGAAAGAATGTGTATCACCTTGACTGCCTTCATGTATCCCCTGTCGTTGAATATCTTGACCCTTCCGCCCGTGGGCTTGTGCCTCCGGTTGTCCTTGGAGCCGATCTTGGACTTGACGTTCACCAGGTCCGGCGCCCGGGCGCGGCCAACCTCCGGGTGCCTCGGGTTGCGGCGCTCACGACGATCTGCAATAAAAAAGAAATATAATCAAAAAGTTTATAAACGTTTATGGAAAAGTTTGTGTCGTGTGCTTAAAATTTAACTCAGATTTTTCATTTCACACTCACATCTCTCCTCTTCCTCCGAGTCCTGTGCATGAAAAAAAAGTAATAATCAAATTAGGTATGAAACACCCCGTCGTCCCCCCCCCCCAAACAGTGTGACTCCTTCACTGACCCACGCGTCCCTGGAGTCGTAGGCGGGGGCCTCCCGGATGAAGCCGGCGTCCTCCAGCACCTTCTGGTCCTCCTCCAGCTGCTCGATGTCCTCCTCCAGCCGCTCCTTCTCCTGCTCGAGCTGCTTCTCCTGCCTCGACGTCATCCCTCCCTCCCTCTCCTTGTCCTCCAGCGCCGCCGCCTGCGCCCTGAGCATCTCCTCCCTCTCGTCCAGGTTCTTCTGCATCATGGCCGCGCGCGCCTCGATCTCCTCCTCCTTGCCGCGGTAGCGCTCGTCCATGTCGCGCTCCAGCTTTGTCCTGCAGGCAGTTGCACAAAATTTAAAATGCAATTAAATAAAGCTTTGTTGAGGATAAACCCTTTTAGGGCACATATATTACGTACTTCAAGATGCACTGTACAAATGTTACTTAAGGTGGTGCTCTCTACTACACTGAACTGTGATACTAGAACTACTACCACCTACTACTGTACTTCTAAACTACTGTAGTACGACATAGTACCCGGTACCTGAGTGCCTCTGCTCTGAACCACCACAGAATATATCTGTACCTAACAAATTAGATCGGGTTTTTTAGAAGCATTTGGATTTCCCGTAAAAAATGTACTATACAGTGTAATAAACTGAAAAATCTGCTACTACGTTTCACTGGTAGTACATATATTAACAGTTTCCTGTATGCATCTTCATGCTAGTACGTCATTCTCACTTGAACTCCTCCTCCATCCTCTGGTACTTGGCCTCCTTGTCCTCGTACTCCTTGTCGTACTGCTTCCTCATCTCCTCCAGCTTCCTCTCGTACTCCTCCTCCCTCCTCCTGATCTCCTCCTGCTGGTTCTCCTCCACCAGCTTGCGGTCCTCCTCCACGCGATCCATCTCGTCACGGAGCTTGCGCTTCTCATCCTGCAGCTCTCGCTCGGACTGTAGTAGATAATAGAAGAAGGCTCAAGTCACATTTGTTAAACTAAGATTTTTTAAAGAACACTCAGTTAAATTTCGGAAATAAGATAAAGTACATTTTTGAAACTATCAGTTTAGTTTGGGAAATGAAGGTAAATTAATTTTAAAACTAGCATTTAAACATGAAAAAAAATCAGATGAGGTAAATTTTAAGAATAGCTACAAAATGCAGTTGTACAAAGTTTAATTACAAGTCTAAGTTTGGGAGATGTGTTAAATGTGTTAAATGTTCTTGCTAAAGAAGGCTGGCTTTGTGCAATCGCAGATAGTATAGTAGTATGGTACACATGTTTTATTTTTTTTCGGCACCTCCTTCTGCTGGCTGGTCATCATCTTGCCGAACGTCCTCTGCCGCTCGTTCTCCTCCTCCTGCCGCTCCTTCAGCTTGTCCATCTCATCCTTCAGCAGGGCCTCCCTAAATTAAAGGCAAAAACAAATAAAGAAAAAATAGACAGGGGAAATACTTTGACGTACGCACATTTGATTTTTCTTTTAAATATAGGGTATATATATCTAAGTTCCACTGTACCTCTCGTCCAGGTTCTTCTGCATCTCCGCCTCCTTCCTTTCCAGCTTGGACAGCTCTTCCTCCATGTTCCGCAGGGAGGAGTCCTTGTCCTCGCTGTCCTTCTTCTGAACAAAGTATAAGTTTCAATTAAATTTGGGAAACCATATGAAGTTTAACCTCTCTGCAGTGTTGCCAGGCCGGATAAGTCAAAATCGTCGATTTTTTTAAAGCTAAAGTCAAATTGGGCCAGAGACATTCATTTTTACTACACTTACATTAACGAAGTGTCCAAATTTTTCACGTTTGTCCGAATTTGTGTAAATGAAATAGCTCTTTCTGTACCAAGTGGCAAACCTTACTTTACTTTAACCTGCTTTAACCCGCAAAGCGCTCAATTTTTTCTCTTCAACACTTTATCCGTATTTGTCTGAATGGAATGGTCTATATTTTCAAAGTGGCAACCTTTACGCACCATCTTGTCGTCAAACTCCTTCTGCTTCTTGTCGAACTCCTCCTCCTTGGTCCTCAGCTGGTCCTCCAGCTCCCGCTGACGATCCTCCAGCTCCTTCTCCTTGCGGCTGATCTCGGTCTCGCGACGGGACACCTGGTTACACAAATGTTGTTAATTAAAATACGCTTTAGTGGAACCAACACGGGGATACGCAAATTATCTTCAAAGTTAAAATATTCTTTAACGGAACGAACATATGGCTACGCAAAAAAAAAATAAAATATACTTTAGTGGAACAAACACAGGGTATCACAAGATCTTTTGAAATTTATAAAAGGTTGTTTCAATGAAAAGATAGTCTTTTAAAATTGTTATTCTTGGTCGGAGAAACACCCTGTAGTGGGTAGTTTGCCAAACAAACATTTACGATTCCCTGCCATGTCACTCACGTCCTCCTCCCTCTTCCTCCTGTCCGCGGATCTGGGGTCCTCCTCCCCATCCTTCTTCTTGTCCTCCTTGTCCTTCTTGCCATCGTTATCCTGTCCCATGACCGGAATATGATTTATAGGAAATTTTAGAAATCAGGGAATCTTGTTCGGGAAACGACGTGTCGCGTGCTCAAGTGACAGTTCTGGCCGCGGCGACACTGCTACTAGTAAGTATTAATGCTCACTGCTACAGTACGTTAGAAATAAATGAGGGACTCCTCACCCCTGAATTTAAGAAAAAGAAACCTAATACATATTCCTTAAAAGTAGACTGGTATGTGTATTTATGATTCTGCAACAGTGAAGTGCAGAACGCAAAAAAATCTTTATAAGTTATACTTTTGTCCCCAGAAATATAAACTTTAATTGTGTGAGCGCGACTTTTTTTTGTTACAAGTGGGCCCCTCTTGCGACATTTTTTTAAGGGAAGCGGGAAGCCAGCCTGAGGCGGAGGAGATTAAGTAATTAAATAAATAAGCAATGATGAAATTGCTGCCATATCAAAAGCACAGAACTACTATAAGCAAGCTAACAGACTTAACACTATTTAGAACAAAAATACATTTTTTTAAGAAGACTTGAAACGATACGTCTAAAAAAAATTATCCTTTGATGACAACTGCTCAACAAATTCACATTAGGAAGTTTGAAAAAAAAGTCAAAAGTGCCAAATTGATGTATTCCACCCCCCACCCCACTTTTTTCCCTCTCTTTTACGTCACAGCCTTGTCAGACACGATTGGGTGCTTTTTTGTGTTTTTTTCATCGATTGTTTCCGAACTCGGGTGCCTTGGGAACCACAATATTTTGGGCGGGTTCTCATCGATTGTGCTTCTGCTTTCTCAACCTATCCGCGCTTGAATATGAAAAGGAAAGAGAATTAATATGCTTTGGTGTTCTTTTTTGGGGGGAAACGTCATGTAATAAAACTTCTTTGTTTGTCTTCTGTCTTGTCTGTCTGTCTTGAAAGTCTTCTTTGTTTTGCTTCTTCACTCCCGGATTTCGCCCCCCCTCCCCGGAGGATCCCTATAGCCCATTCCCGCAGTGGAGATTTGGGAGGAGCTGGCGGATTTCTCCCTCCAGAAGCCACGTAGAGGAAGTCACAAGTGAAGCCTTGGCAATGCCAGATCCGGATGCTCCACTGGGCCACAGCACAGCACCCGGCTCCCATAAACGGTCACCCATCCAAGTACTAAGCGCCCCCCCCCGCCCCCGGGGTCAAGGGTGCCTTGGAGTTATGGGGACATAGTAACACTGTGCAAGGTGCTTTATGAGACACCAAATTGCCAGTTTATCCCTTCTTTCTTTTCTTTGACTGCCGAGGAGCAGGACGCATTTCTGATTGCTTGACCACACAGACAGGCGGTTTCGCAATTATCTCGACTGTAATATAGTCGCAATTGAGGAGCAACTTGACAAATAATTACCTTGTCCTTCTTCTTGTCCTTGTCCACCTTGTCCTTGTCCTTGTCCTCCTTATCGCCCTTCTTCTTCTTCCCCTTGGAGTTCTTCTTCTTCTCCTTCTTCTCGGCCATGTCTGGAAATTTTACACAAAAAGGTGGTTTTTTTTCTTTTATGAACTGTTTGGGAAAGCGTTTGTCGTCCAACTGCGCCCGCGTGGCTTCTCAGTCCTGCCTCCCTCGCCTGCCCCGCCAACCAACCAAATCGGATTTTTAATTCAGACACCCCCCCCCA
>JAAUYM010148365.1_pt1 | contig 16174 bp, 17 predicted proteins | sample 7278001 | NCBI WGS metagenome assembly JAAUYM01 (sample SAMN14350224, study PRJNA611818) | marine sediment metagenome | isolation source: surface marine sediment (1.8m) | place: French Polynesia: Moorea | collected 2018-08
CTGATATTGGTCACTGGAGGCCATTTTGCGGCATCGATGTCTTTGAATAAAAATTCCTGATGCTTTAATTATGCTGCTGATTGTTTGGTACCATTCAGATGTCGTTTCCGGTAAATACGGTAGGAGAAGGAGATCTCTAGTTGCACAACGGTTTCTCTTTAGAACTTACTATTGGTAATGGTGCCTTTCAAATACTAGGATGTTCAACGTGTATCTGACTTATTGCAGAAAAAAAGTTCTGTAGTAGTAGAGGGGCACCACTTAAGCGAAGCATCAATTTGTACAGTACCTGCAACTGAGAAAAAAAACCAGATCATTTTCTTTATTTTACCGCTATAACTTATAAGTCTGCAACAATTGCTACATTAATGACCCAGCAGGTAACACATTAAAACTCAAAAGTAAATCGCGGGTAGGTTCAGCGTTCTGTGCAGGATAATTGGCCTTTTTGCATTTTAGTACAGTAGAATAAAACCTACGCTACTTCATACGAATGTAGGTACCGGTACATAGTATGTACCGGTACCGGTACCGGTACCTACATACCTACACCGGTACCTGTAGTATGTACTACATACTACACTACTATGTACTACTGTACTTCATACTCAGAAGTTGAGTGACCAAGGATAAATTCTTTTCGTTCTCCCTCTTTTTTCTCTGCCTCTGGGTAGGCGGAGGCCGGTACAAAAGTCGTTCTCTTACTTGCAACAGTGCTTCTTACTACTGTAGAGTTACCAGGTCGGCAAAGTAAAAAAAAGAGCTCTCCCCCCCCCCCAAAAAAAAACCCAGACAATAAATAAATGTCAAAAAAGCTAAATGGCCCGATTTATGGCTTTTTTCAGGTTTTACTGCGTTTTCACTAACAACTTTTAAGTCAATTTTTTCTAGAAAAAAAAATCTTGAGTCTGGCTTCAAACAGGCCGAACTTGCATCTCTGCTTCTTTCTCCTCTTTTCCTTCCTTCCTTCGTCCCTTTAAAGCAGGAAGGCGGGTAGTGAGATCAGCTGCTTGCTGTCGTCTGCGCCTGCCTCAGCCGCGCCCGCTCCCGTGGCAAAGAGCAGAGAGGCTGCTGTGCTGTGACTGGGAGGCTGACTTCGTGAGTGAGTGACTCACTATGTCACTGACGTGAGGAGGTTATACATAAAGGACAAAATGTCCGCATTATTTTTTTCTTGATAGAAAAAATTGTCGTCCATTTATCTTTGGAGACCTCAGGAAAACTTTTCCTTGAAAGGCCACAGCTTCAAGCCGAATTGAGAGCGTCACTTTTTCTTCTTCTTCTTCTCTGTGAAGGTGAGAGCGAGCATCATCAATTCGTGTGACCCTGCCTGGCTAGAGAATTTCTTATCTCCGCGGGTTGTTTATCTCACCCCTCTCTTAAGGCCGACGGCACAAGTACAGTGGAGTCTCGATATATCCTTCATTAGCAGGAAAAAAAGTGTTGTTAAGAGCCGAGATTCATAGATTTTTTTTAGACACTACTGTAGTATTTTGTAAGCAGACAAAAATCGCTATACTGAATAGCTTATCATCGTTGTATCGAAATTTGCTATATATCGAGATTCCACTGTACTAGGCAGTATCTCGCTCCCGCCCCCTCGCCTGACCTTTGGATTGGGTGACCGTCTGACTAATACTTAGTAAAAAGTTCGTGTTTCTTCAAGGCTCCTGTTGGAGGTGACGAGGTCTTCCCCCACCCCCCACCCCTGCAAGATGGAGGGCTGCCCGCGGCTGCCGATGCTCTCCTTCCCCCACAAGACCAGCCCCAACAACGGCAACCTGGCCGAGAGGATCAGGACGCTCATCGCCGTGAGTTCCAAAGAGGACAATGAGACTATAGACTTCTTTTTTTGTTGTTGTTTAACAAGCCTTCTTTGTTTGCAGTCCACGTTCGGGGAGAACCCGTCCGACTACACCCGCGAGCTGGCGGAGTTGGAGAGCCTCCGCGCGCATGCGTGCATCCGCCCTTCCGACTCTTCCTCCGCCGCCGCCGACGCGGCCAAGAAGTACTACTGCCAGCTGGAGCTGCTGAGGAGGCGCTTCCCGGGCTCCATCGACCGGCAGGGCATCTTCGACCTCGCCTGGCACGACTGCTACTTGGGCATCACCTCCACCTACTCCGAGCTGGAGTACGAGATGGCCAGCGTGCTGTACAACGCAGGGGCGCTTCATGCTCAACTCGGGGCCAGGGAGGCAAGGTAATAAAACGATCGAGAAAACATTTTTTTTTTTCAGCACGTATTCAAAAAAATATTGTGGCACTTCTTCTTATTAAAGTTGGAACCGATTTGACCAGGTCCAACTTTGTCCATCTAACCGTAAAAGAAGCAGGAGAGGTTTGCTAGATAGCATCAAGTCCAAGAGTAATTTTAAAGTACTGTACTTCATTAATATAGGGACTCTTCTGAGGGCATGAAGGTGGCCTGCACCCACTTCCAGTGCTCCGCCTGGTGCTTCCACGAAGTCCCCGACAGGCACGCCTCACAGGCCGGGCAGGACATGTCGCCGGACCTGCTTGCCTTTCTCTCGCAGGTGAGCTGGTGCTAGGTGGCGGGTCAACCTGAAAGGCTTGAACTAAATGCGCGTCCATTCCGCTTTTTGAAGGTGTGCCTGGCCCAGGCCCAGGAGTGCATCCTGGAGAAGAGCATCCTGGACCACCGCAAGCCAACCATCGTGGCCAAGGTGTGCGCGCAGGTGGCGGAGTACTACCGCGGCGCCCGCGTCCACATCGACGCCAGCAACTCCGCCGACTCCACCGCTTCCGGCCAGGAGACCATCGCGGACTGCGTCGGCGAGAAGAGGAGCAGGTTCTGGGCAAAGTAAGGGAAACTTGCAGTTAACCTTAAAAAAAAAAGGAAAGTAAGTGGGGAATAAACCCTAAAATTTTTAATGCAGGTACGTTGAGTTTAAGCGTCTCTTCTACCTGGCCGTGGCGCAGCTGTACATGGGCGTGCAGGCTGACGAGGCGCAGAGGATGGGGGAACGGGTGGCGCGGTTCCAGGCCGCCGCGGACCATCTGGACGCCGCGTCCAAGCACAGCAAGACGCTGGAGAGCGGCATTGTGGACAGGAGCGCTGTGGGAGACGCTCTTGTCTTTGCAAATGGTGAGCGAAAGCCACTGTACTTTAATTTCAGGAAGTGTACTCTAAAAAATCTTTCCTCTTTTCCACCACAGACGTGATCACAGCAAAACTGGAAAATGCGAAGAAGGAGAACGAGTTTGTGTTTCACGAGAAGGTTCCCGAGATTTCCTCCCTGGAGGAGCCCAAAGGCGCCTCCCTGGTGAAGGGCATAGGGTTTGACCCGGCAGACCCGGACGGCCCGTGCGGACCGGACATCTTTGCCAAGCTCGTGCCCTACTCGGCCCACGAGGCTGCCTCGCTCTACAGCGAGGAGAAGGCCAAGCTTCTGCGGTGCATTGGTAAGAGGTGGAGGAGAATGGTCGTCATTGCTTGCTTTGCTATGTTCTTCACTGTTGCTCTTGTTCTATACACATTTCATGCAGGCGAGGAAATAGACACAAAGGACCGAGAGCTGGCAGAGTTTCTCTCCACCCTGGACCTGGAGGAGATCCCTCGTCCCGACGCTGACCTGGCGCTGCCACAGGAGGTGATTGAGTGCGCGGCTTCCTTTAGCGTGAAAGGCGGAGGAGGCACCTCAGAGGACGGTGGCAGCGGCGGTGGTGAGGCTGCCGTCAACAAGCTGTCCGACGCCATGGACAGGATCGCCACCATCAGCGACGAGGTGGAGGGTGCTCTCACCGAAATTAAGAAAATGCTGGAGGTGAGAGGTGGCTTGGTTGTTAATTGTAAGTAAAAAAAAACCACTTGGTGGCAAAACACCACATCTTGCACTCTTATTAGCACGAAGCAGAAGAGGTGGTGGCCTGCTCCGCGCTCCTCGGCGGCAAGAGGCCCACACCGCTGAACACGGAGATCGACGCCGAGAGGAAGAAGCTGGAGGAGGCGCACCAAGTGGCCAAGGAGTCCAACTCCGCCCTGAAGGTGGCCGTGGAGATGCACCTGGACCAGCTGAGGCTCCTCTCCCGCCCGCTGTCGGACCTGCAGAGGGAGGTGCCGTCCATGGCCGACCTGGATGAGGAGTCGGAGGCTAGCATCGCTGAGGTCCGACGCATCCTGTCCAAGGTGGACGAGATGAAGTCACAGCGGACGCAGCTGTCTGCACAGTTGCGCGATGCCATCCATGCCGACGACGTCACCAAGCGCCTCGTGGCCTTCACCTCTGCCAACGACAGGGGAGGCACCGAGACCGAAGAGGAAAAAAGACAGGCATGTCCTTTGGTTGGGTCTTTTGCCCCCCCCCCCCTCCTTCTCCTTAACGCTTTCATGTTCTTTTTCAGCAGGAGTTTTTCGATTCTGAGCTGAAGAAGTTTGATCCGCAGCTGAAGGTAATCAGGCAGAACTTGCTGGCGCAGGAGAACATCGTTAGGGCGCTGACTGAGGCCAACGCCAATTTCGCTGAGGCCAGGTGAGACCTTCAACATTATGTGCACCAAGTAAATCTTGTGGTTACGTACAGCCTTGTTGCATGTTGCTAAACCTCTTTCAGGCGAGTTGTAGCGGAACTGCAGACTGCACGCGAAGTGCAGGTTGACCGGCTGGTATCCTCCTTTCACGCCTTCGACGACCTCCTGTTCAAGGCAGCCAAAGGCCTGGAGTTCTACTCAAAGCTGGAAGGCAACGTTGGCAAGTTGCTATACCGCACCAGGGGGGTCGTCAAGGTCCAGCAGGAGGAGCGGGACGCCATGATTGACGCAAAGTGGGTACAAAGTTCCATTGAACGATGTAGGCAATCCATTAGAAGCAGATCAACTTTAACCATTCTTCCTTCTCTCCTCAGGCTTCCAGACGATCTTCCTATGCATTCCCAACCAACGGTGACTGGTGCCGGCAGTGGCACCATGCTTCCGCCGCTGGCGCCAGGCGCCGGTGTTGCTCCCTACGCGCCGTCTTTCGCACCTGCAGATGTCGGCACCGCAGGAATGATCCCCGCCCCTGGCTCGGATGCTGCCAAGGATGTAGCCGTCGGTACCAAAGGACCGGCCACGGAGATCGCCCCCAAACCCCATCGACTCACCCTCAAAGAGGTGATGGAACAGAGGAAGGACCTGCAGCAGCTGACCACGCAGCAGGGCAAGGAAGGAGGAGGCCAGACGCAGCAGCGGCAGGTGTCAGCGGAGGTACCTGCTGCTGCTGCTTCGCTTCCTGCACCTGCACCTGCACCTGCTCTTGGGCAGGTGGCAGGTCAGCCACCCATGGTGGCCCTGGCGCCCCAGCATCCCTACCAGCCACCCTTTCCCACGGCGTCTCAGGCTCCTCAGGCTCCCCTCCCACCATCGCAATCCGACCATTCCTACGCCTACCCGCCGCAGGCACCACAGGCAGCTCCCAACTCTTCTCCGCGTCACCTGTCTTACCCCTCCTCTCAGGCAGCTTCGACTGCCGCCAACGGTGCGGTTTCAACCACCACGCCCGTCACCTTTGCACCTTATGGTGCAGGCGTAGTCAGCGCCTCTCCACAGGCCTATCCTGCTCCCGTTTCGGCTTCGGCCCCGGCCCCGGCCCCGGCCCCGGCCCCGGCCCCGGCCCCGGCCCTGGCCCCGCCCCCGGCCCCTGTCCTGGCTCAGACCCAACCGGCCCAGGTTTTGTCGCCCCAGCCGAGATCCCAGCAGCCTATTCCTTACGCAAGTGGGACAATGATGACCCAGTCGACGGTGCCCCGTCCGCCACAGCAAGCAATGCAGAATCCTGGACAACCAGCAGTGCAGAACCCTGGACAGCCGGCAGTTCAGTCTCGACTGGTGCAGCAAAGGTATCCCGCTGCTCCATCACAACAGCAGCAGCAGCAGCCTGTAGTTCATCCACCGGTTGTGCCGTATCCGGTGAAGGTCTCACAACCACCTCAGCAGGTACCGCAACAGATTTCATCCCAGCAACAACAGCAACTGCCTTATCCACCAGCCGCGTCCTATGCCGGTCAGGTCTCCTCACCAGCGCTCGCCACTACGAGCCAGCAGGTGTACAGACCTCCGGTGACGGCGGCGCCGTGGCCATTGACACCAACCCAGGTGGGTTCCGCCTCTCAACCCCAGATAAGACCAGCGGTGAGCACCCCGCCTCAGCAACCGACTCAGATGAGACCCGTCTTGGGCACTCCGACACCGTCTCAACCTCAGGTTTGCCCGACCACGTCCTACCCCGCTGGCCATCCATTCACTCCAGGCCAGCAGCAACAGCAGCAGCAACAGTTTCAGCAGTACCCTCAGCAGCAGAGGCCCCAGCCACAGATGAGCGGACAGCTCCCTTCTGCGAACTACTCCCCGTATCCCCCGCAGATGCCGGCTCCTGTGATGAGAGCGGCGGCCCACAGCCAGGCCGTCAGGCCGGTGGCAGGTGCCGCAGGTGCCTCCAGCCCAGGGATGTACACGGCGGGAACAGCACAGCAGCAATTTCAGACCCCTCGACCGATTGTGACACAGCCCCAGACTCTGCCCTACCCAGCAAAGCCTGAGCCGCCGCCTCCACAGCAGACGACAGGTTACGCGACCACTCCTTATCCGGCGTCGGTGGCATCCCAGCCCCAGCAGGTCCAGGTCCAGAGACCGCCTGCACAGTACCAAGGGCCTCAACAGGCGCAGTTGGCGACTCCAGGCCAGTTTCAGCCTCCGGCATCACACGCTGGGATGGTTGCGCAGAGACCACTTGTGAGGATGCCGCAACAGCAACAGCAGCCACAGCATCTGCAACAGCAACAAAATTTCCAACAACCCTATCAGCAGAATGTTCATCAGGCTGGTGTTCGTTTGATGCAGCAGCGACAGCCAACATCAGTTCAGCACCAGAATGTTTCTTACGTAGTGCCGCAACAGCAGACGCCAGCACAGGCACTGTCACTTCAACAGCAGCAACCTGTGATGGGAATGCAACAACCCGCAATTACTGTGATGCAACAAGTTCAACCTGCGCCGAGACAGGTTGTCCCCAACGCCACCGCTGTGCAACAGCCTCCTCCAGCAGCATCTCTGTCGGGACCAACACCTCTGCAGCAATCCGGCCTTCTGCACGATTCTCACTTCAAGCCTTTGAACGTGGCACCGTCTCCATCGCCTGCGCCAGCACCGGCACCGGCACCGGCACCGGCACCGGCACCGGCACCGGCACCGGCACCGGCACCGGCAACAGCACCAGCACCACCTCAGCCAGGACTGCAGCAGCAGCAGGAGCAACAGCAGCCAATGCCCATAGTGCCACAGCCTGTTGGTGCACCTGCTGGAGTGCAAGGAGGTCTTCAGCAGCAACAGCAGCAACGGCCGCGGCCACACGACAATGGCCAGTCCAGTTCTGAGACTCAATCGGGAGAACCGGTCACGAACGGATCAGGTAGACTTTTGTGTATTAATAGTATGTAACATATCCTTTGGATTTTCTTTTTGGTGCTTGTTCTGTGTAGGCGTGGAACAGAAAGAGAACACGGCCAGTCGCCAGTCCAGCGTGGACATCTTGAGTGAGCTGGACGAGCTGCCTCCTCCCGCGACTCTGACAAAGGCGGCCACGACTTCCGAGGCGGCGTCGACACCGACCCTGCAGCCGCGGGTGATGACGGCCAGCGACCTGGCAGAGCAGCAGAGGACGGCGCGAGCCTCGGAGGAGATCGCCCGCGCCTCGGCCGACGACCCCTACGCCAACCCGGCCAACCTGGCCAGGCTCGCGGCGGAGTACGAGAGGCTGCAGGAGTTAGTCGACAGCTTCGCTGGTGACAAGACAAGGCAAGTCCGGCACACCTGTCAATGACAACTAAGTAGAGGCGCGCAAATCATAAATTGCTCCCTGCGGTATGTCCTCATTAGCTTTGACGCGATTTGGAGAGAGCTGAACGATCGCTGCCGCCAATCAGACTCCTCTTCCCCCGGTGGAACTGTGTCGGTCGCCAGGTGTTACGTAGTCAAGAACAGACAGCAGGAGGTGGTGCCGTACGATAAGAACAGGCGAGTAACGATAGTACAGTACGAGCATACGGTATTTGATGCATTACGAAATAATTTGGTCTGTTGCTGTACTAGGGTTGAAATGCCGACGACCAAGGACGACTACATCAACGCCTCCCACATCCGTGACCTCACAGAGCATGCTCCGAGGTATGAGTATAAGCAAAGTTGACATCTTAAAAGGATCTTTTTTTTATCGATTAACTTCTTTATCACCTCCAGAGCCATCGCCACCCAGGCTCCCATGGCGCGCACGTTTGCCGACTTCTGGACCATGATTTCGCAGGAGCAGGTGGAGACCATCGTCTGTCTGCTGGCCGACGCTGAAATGGTGGGAAAGGAGCATCAAATGCTTTAAATGCGTATGTAGAAAAAAAAAACCTTCTGGTTTTGCAGGATGACGTCTACTGGCCGGACGACCGTCGGACCCCGCTGGCTTCCGGGAGGACCGAGGTGACCCTGCAGGGCGTGAGGGTGTGCGGCAGCCCGTCCGGGGCGACGACCCAGGGCCAGCCGGCGAGAGATCCGCCCGCCGCGGGACCCAGGTGGACGGAGAGGACGCTGACGGTGCGATCGTCAGACACCAACGTCAGCCGGGTGGCCATCCACCTGCAGCTGGAGTCTGGGGGTGGCGCGGGGGAGATGGCCTTCACAACGGAGGTGGCGGTGGATATGGCGGAGAGGGTGCTGGAGCTAAACAGGCAGCAGAGATCCCTGGCACATCCAGTGCTGGTAAGGAAGTTGACGTTTACGGATCATTTCTATCTTAGGGGGAAAAGACACATCAGTCCCTGTTAAGAGAAGAGTTTACTCTGCTGTCCCTTAAACTGAATTTGGCTTTAACTAAGTAGATAAACTTTAGTCTCTCGTTGCACTTACTACTAGATCCACTGTCTCGCCGGTTCCGGGCGTACCTCCCTGCTCCTGATCCTCCTTGCCGCCATGGCCGAGATAAACGTGTGCCGCGGCGAGGGCGCCGTTATCCCCGACCTGGTGGGCGTGGCGGCGCGCGTCTCCGCCCAGAGGAAGGGCGCGCTCGCCGACAGGGACTGCCTGAAGCAGGCCTTCCAGGGGGTGGCGCTCTACTGCCGGCGCCTGCTGGCGTCCCGTGGGGCCCTGCGCCACGAGCGCCGCGTCTCCGTCGACGCCGGCGTCGGGGCCGGGACGCCGGCGCCCGCACCGGCACCGGCGCAGACGCAGGCAGATCCGCTGATGGGGCTGGCGGACCTGGCCTTGGGAGGAGACGGCAAGGCTCATTCTAGGCAGAGAACGACGAAGCAGGCAGGCATAAATTTTTATTTTACTGATTTGTGTTGGGGTAATCAAGAATGTTCCATGTACCATTTTCAGGAATTTGGCGACCCCCGTGCTGGCATCATGCACAGCCGAGAGGCCCACCCCGACGATCCTCTCAGCCAGTTGGATCCTATGTGGAGCCTCAAATAATCGGGATTTTTTAAAAATGTTTTCGTGTCTATTGCCAACCTTTGATTCTTTTCTTCTTTTTTTCTTCTTCTTCGAAGTGGTGATTGCAATATTGGTGCACTTTTCAAGGGAGGCAACAAGTGAGAAAGGGAGGAATGACGGTGAAGCCTCATCGTCATTCACTGAAAGGAAGCAAATCAATTTTTTTTACGTCTGCTATATTTTGCAAGGACTGACTCGCCTGTGAGAAAAACGTAATAGAATGTAGCACGCCGCGTCGCAACGATGCGGTTATGGCAACGAGAGAAAAAAAATAAATTTAAATTCCCAAGATTCCAAAATCGCACTTGTAGTAGATTTACTTCTTTTTTTTACCAAAGCAGTGCTTGTTTCTACGAAACACTGAAGGTAGTGCGAAACATCGCGCTTTATCGCCTGTTCTCCGAACCCTGACTTGTGAGGAATGTGCCAGGAATTGGGAGACAGAGGATGAGTAATCTTTTTTGTATACTCGTACAGTACTACTACACCACCCTCTGCTAGTATCTTACGTATCTCGCGTGCTGTTGTGTTTTTTTTCTTCTGCCGGGCCAGCGTTGGAACTCATCGCTCTCCTCTTCCTTCTCTGTAGTACGTACTTTGGGCAGAGCGCCAACTGAGAGGGGGAGGGGAAGAGAAAGGGGGAGAAGTGGAGGAGACAGAAGAAGACGACACCAATTTCATTCAGTCAGTTCAGTCTCTCTCTCTCTCTCTCTCAAAGAGGGGTGTAAGCAGAAATTGTGGTGATGTGAAACAGTGACAGACAGTTAATGTTCCCAAACTGAATCTCTGTGTGTGGTGGTGTGGGGGGGCGTGGAGGAGGAGGTTTGAAAACAGCACGCAATGAGACTTTGGGTGCGACGGCTGCGGCGGCCGCCGCCGCCGACGCGGGACTGCCAAAAGAAGGTATGGCAGGAATTTCTGGGTGTAGAACTACCACTACACGAGTCCGCCATAAGGCACCACGCATTGACAAAGACAAAATGATAAGTGCCTGTAAGCAACATACTCTTGTGAATGTGGAAACAGATGTAAAACCAAGCCTTTCCGGCGGGACTTTGAAAGTTACGAAAGTAGCAAATTTAACACACATTTACTATGTGGTATTCTAATGACATGTTCCGTAACGCTCGTAACTTAAAAGTGCCGTCGGGTTCTTGTAAACTTGCAAAAGAGTTGGGTGAAAAAGACCTAATTACTGTACCGGTACATAACTTATGTTTTTTACGTTGCTCAAAGAAAAACGCAAATTTAAAACAAATCAGCACGTCTGTCTTTTTCCGCCCCCAAAAAGAGCAGAAATTAAACAGATCAGAAGTCCGTCTTTGAGCTCAGCACGACGGAAGAAAAAAAATGTTTATTTAACATTGGAGCATTCGCACGAATGAAGCTGAGGCATTTAAATAAAGTACATATACTGTAGCTCTATTTCTGGCATAGCGAGATCGTATAACCAATTGTTCGGTGTCGAATATTAACTTCTTTGTCCTGCGCAGCTCCCACAAAGAAATCACGCTTTAGTATTTTTTAAGAAAAGGATAAGGGAAGTTGTAAAAAGGCATCCCGAAATTTTAAGAGGAGAAGGAAGATCTTGGAGTGGTTCCTTCTTTCGAGGACATCCCTGATCCCTCCGACGCTGCAGCTGCTGACGCCGTCAGTACCAAGAGCAGGTGAATTTTCTTTTCTCTTCCTCCCTCAAGGCAAAGAAGCAACAAGGGAAGGAGGCACCGTGGAATCTGAAGAGGCGAGATGGAGGAGGAAAGGGGAAGATGGGGAGGGGGGGAGGAAGGAAGGAAGGAAGGAAGGAAGGAAGGAAGGAAGGACTCTTTGTTAAGGTCACAGGGAGGGAGGGAAGACGAAGCAACGGGAGGAGGGCCACAGTAACAGGACAACATTAAACTTACAAGTGCACAATTTTAGAGACTGCTACGCTATCACACTGAACAGACATTAATTTTTGTTTCTCGTCAAGATGGTCTTTGTTGATAAGTGGTGTGGGAGGGAGAAGACTAGCGTAGTGCCACGGGCAATAAAGTGTAGTAGTAGTACTGTAGTACCTAGAGAGAAGACACGGCCCTCTCCCGCCTCCCCCGCAGATGATGTCGTGACTCCGATTTTTTTTCATTCCTTTCCTTTTCCTTCCCTCCCTGCCCTTTTTTTTTTACTCCGCGATTGTACTACTACGACGCAAGAGAGAGAAAGAGAGGGAAAAAAAGAGCGTACGACATTGTCTACCTCGGTCCCTCCCTCCCTCAACCGACTGACTGGCTGTGCCTAGGTAGGTAGTACAGTTGCTACTCGATGGCAAAAGGGACTGGGGAGGGGAAAACTTTCGCACTTGTAGAAGCGGGGACAGGACAAACAGGCGAAATCCTGGCAAGCTTCTTATTTTTTTTACTCCCAAGACAATCTCATTATTATAGCTAGTACTGGTAAAGTAGTAATCGTGACGTAGTATATTATCAAGGCACCCAAACCTTTTTTCAACCTTAATTACAGCGTTGTAGTACAGTAGCACAGGACTCCTCCATATATATCCTGAGCATGAGAGAAGGCGTGGTTATAGTGACACTCTGTGCAACTTTTTTCTATTTCTTGCCTGGCTCTAAGAGGATTTTCCTTTCCCCCTCCCCTCCCTCCGGGTTCATCTTGGCCTCAAAAGAAGCTGATGTCACCATGGTTATGTACATACAGTACGGTGTGCCTATTAGGAACATGATTCAAGTCACCACCACCCACCATCCATGCGCCTCATTGGCTTCGTTGCCTCTGTCGTGACTGAGGCGACGCTTCGGATCCGTAGGAGGGGAGGAGGGGGGCAGAAAAACAAAGAGAGGAGGAGGGAAGCGGATGTTGTACAGTAGGAGGAAGAAAATGATGACGAGGATCGACTATCGACAAAACAAAGAGGAGGGAGAGGGGAAAGGAAGACTTAACACTGGGAGGAGAACAAGGCTGTCGAAGAAGTTATGATCACTTCTTGCTCGCCATTGATGGCTTTGAAGGGCGGGGGCGTGGAAAGGTGTATAAAAGAAAAAAATGTCATTTTGTTATTGATGAACAATCTTCTGCAGGGTTCTAACACTGACTTTCCCTCCCTCCCTTTCCTTAAACACAGGCCTAAAAAAAAATATTGCGACACCGGCTCAATTTTCCCTCCAGTTAACTGTCCTTTTCTCTCCCTTCTTTTTTTTTTTTACTTAAGAACACTTATCCCCATTGCGAAAGCAGAGTGATACGAAACTGCTTTCTTCCACTGTTGTACCTAGTTTATTAGTTGTAATAGTACTACAGTGGATTCAGGGAGTAGAGCAGCACGAAATAAATATTCTCACAGAAATACCAAAAAACACGGTCTTTTAATTCAGGTCTGAGGATGCTTTCAATCCGCCGCCACAGTCATCACGATGAGTCCGTCGCCGCCGCCGCCAATGCCTCCCGCGCCGTCGCAACCGCCGCCGCCGCCAGCCGCCTCTCCACTCACCGCCGCCTGTGGCCGCCGCGTCTACCTCAAGACCTTCTACCTGCTGGTGCTGGTGTCGGTCTGCCTCATGGCCTTCGCAGCCGGGTTCATCGGGGCCGTGGGCGGACGCGGAGGAGAAGGAGGAGGCGGAGAATGGCACCACCACCAGCAGCAGCAGCTACAACTGAAAAGCAAAGTGGAGAAAGATGATTATCGCGGTCCCAACAGAGGTGAGAGAATCTTGTTACAATATTCCTAGCATGCTTTTAGTGATGGGCTGTCGCAACGACAGAGCAGGTGTTAATTTACTGTAGTGGGGGGAAAAGCTTAGAGCAACCTAGAGCAATCCCAATTTTAATCCCATCGCTAATTATCACTATAGTGGCATAGCCCTTGGTGTGGTTCTAGTGGTACCAATATTGGTTGGGACATAGTATACTACCCCAAACAAGTATGTACTAGGTAGTACTGCGAGCATTCATCCAATAATTTCTCTGACTCAGCGTTGAAAGTGAATTCTGCCGCCACCGACGTGGACGCTCCGACCGAGCCTACCGCTTCCTTCCACCACCATCCCCAGCATCTGGCACAGCCGTACGTGGAGGTCCCCCGGGTGCGTCCGCTCCGTCGCCTCCGCCCGCACGGCCCGGCCCGGGTGGCCGCCGGGCCGGCCGGAAGGGCCTTCAAGTCCATATTCGGCTTCCCCAGCCTCATCAGCAAGAAGGACAACCTGTTCGACTTCGCCAGGGCCCACATAGTAGAAAGGCTACAGGTGAGTACTACCCACCACAATACGTCTGGTGACACCGTTAAACCCTCCCTCCCCCCCCCCTTGTTCTCTTGTATTGTAGAAGGAGCTCTCTAGCGGGGATGAGACTTGGAGCAGGAGTCCCCTGACCAAGAAGGTCCCTCCCCATCCGTTGCCGGAGGAGGAGGCGAAGACCCACGACCTGGTGGCGGCGGGAGACGGGAACGGGGAGGAGGGGGATGCGCCGCCGCTGAGGGTCGGGCAGGAGATCCCTCCGACCCGCGCCAGGCAGATCCTGGTGCTGACGAGCTGGCGCTCAGGGTCGTCCTTCTTCGGCGACCTCCTGCAGCACTACCCGGGCGCCTTCTACTCCTTCGAGCCCATGCACTACAACATGACCCACGTGGAGAAGGAGCAGGTTTGGGAAATTACGAGTCTTTTGCTCCATTTTGTGTGAAATGTATCGTACACTCTTTGCTTCCTGTTCCCGCAGCGGTTGCCCGAGCACCTCCGCCTCCTGTCCAACATCTTCAAGTGCCGCGTCTCCCCGTCCGACTCCTCCTTCCGCTCGTACCTGCAGCACGCGAGCAGTGGCAGCAACCACTTCCTCTTCACCCACAATCTCAGGGTGTGGAACGTGTGCCAGAACCTGCTCCCTTCCAAGGCCGCCTGCTTCCTCCCCAAGCTGTACGTCCAGTCCTGTCCGCTCTTCCCGCTCCGGGTAATCAAGACGGTCCGACTCCGACTCCGGGACGCCCGGCGGCTGCTCGACGACCCCGAGCTTCCCAACCTGAAGGTGGTGGTGCTGGTCCGCGACCCGCGGCCCGTCATGGCCTCCCGCGCCGCCATGGAGTGGTGCAGGGAGGGCAGGTGCGGCAACACCACCGTCACCTGCGCGGACCTGGAGCAGGACGTGGACGCGGCAAGGGAGCTCACCAAAGAGTATCCGGGGAGGATAACCCTGCTAAGGTTAATTAAATGACTTCGCCGCTAATTTGAGAGGAATCTCCACCAGTTTTATAGTTCTCTACCGATACATGTGGTCTATAAATTTTTCGCGTCTGACTTCCAAACCAGCATATGCACACGTGCTGGGGTCACTGCGGGTGACAGGCTGGTTGGTTTTTAAAATTTTAAACACATTCTTTATTTATGAGGGAGTAATGACATCATGCGCACACCAGCCAAGACGATATAAACCCAAAAATATACTTTAGAAAAAGACAGTCAGATACAATTGGGACCATATAAGTACCAAGTCATTCATTTTCTAAAATAAGACATCAATTTTCCATTTTTTAGTAAGTCACTTTTAATGCCACACGAGTGTTCCAGGAGTCTTCCAAAGTTTTAGAATTAGAAATGTTGAAAAAAAATTATTTAAATTTGCATTTATTGGAGGTGGCAAGGACCCATAAACTACAAAATTGGCATCTATTGGGTGGCGGGCCGGGACTGCTAGTAATTAATGCTTATTTGACATTCCCCAGATACGAGGATCTCAGTCTGGACCCGTACGGCGTCAAGGATGACTTGCTGCGCTTCTTGGACCTGCCTCCCGCCGACGCGCTGGACAAGTACATCCAGACACACACAGCCGCCAAGGGAAGGCCCGGGGAAGAGCAGGAGGGCTCACAGACGAAGCCTAGGCGGAGGAACCCTCTGACAAAGAAGAACCCGTTCGGGCTCTACAGAAACTCCAAGGTCGGAGGACTTTGAAAATGTTTTATATATATATGTCTACATGTACATACAATATACCTATATATATTCGTTGATTTTTCATAATCTGCCGTTCCCAGGCCCACGCGTTCGCGTGGCGTTCCCGCCTCGACCTGAACTTCCTGCTCCACGTGCAGTCGCTGTGTCGCCGCCCGATGGACGCGCTGGGCTACGTGGCCGTCGACACGGCCGAGGAGAGGGACGACCTGGAGGGCTTCCGCGTCGTCACCAAGACGCGACAACAGGTCTGGCCGGAGTGGCAAAAGTACGCGGAGAACGAGGAGGAAAAAGAGGAAGAGGAAATGGTGGTCCCTCCGTGAAAGAAACAGTGTCTCCCATCGTCTAGATCTGTCTTTGTGGTGTCAGTGCTTCGTGGAGTGTCCCAACCAATCTATGAGAGTGACACTACTGTATGTAGTAAGTGGGACTACATTGGGTTTCAGCGGAGGCCTATCATATTTATTTTTGTGAGCAGCAAGGCATTAGTACCCCCCTCCTTCCAGCCACCTGAGAGTGCGCGTTTCTCAGTCAGCGAGATCAAAAAGAGTGGTTGCGAGATATTAAACGCGAAATTTCCGTCTCGTTCAATTCGTCTGCTTACTCCAACGAGGTTAAATATATAGAGGTAGGGCTGATTAGCTGACACTGCCTGCTCTGCCTGAGATTTGTTGTGTTATGATGTCAACTGTATAAATTCAGCCAACTGTAAGCTGACTTAAAGGAAGAAAAAAAGTTTGCCAAACAATTTTTTTCACTGGTGACAGAAACAG
>JAAUYM010147211.1_pt1 | contig 16170 bp, 21 predicted proteins | sample 7278001 | NCBI WGS metagenome assembly JAAUYM01 (sample SAMN14350224, study PRJNA611818) | marine sediment metagenome | isolation source: surface marine sediment (1.8m) | place: French Polynesia: Moorea | collected 2018-08
ATCCCTTCGCAAGTTTCTCAACCGACAATAGCAAAATATCCGCTGCTATCTTCATATAGTAGAAATGTAGTGATCAAAGTTTGATAAAGACTAAAACGGCAGGATCAATCATTAATAATAGGCTACTACTGCAATATAGTTCCAGCACTTCCCAATCTGTTTGGGCTCTCCAATGACTACTTCAATTTCGCCGATGCAGGCTTCTGCTCTGTCAACTTTAATTAGCCTCTCCAGTCCAAGTTTTAATGTACTTTTCCACTTAGGGAGAGTGAGAGTATGTACTAAAGGACTTACGTATCGTAGCTACTTTTATCTTTATGTCAACAAAAATGTAGCCAAAGTACTGTTAAAGACAACTGCGATCGCACTTGAAAGACATCTCCAGTTTCACCCGAACAAGTCGTAGTTGTCCTAATGCTGCAGGGATGCACTCCAAGTTTTAGTATACCCAACGAAACATTTGGAGTCTATAAGTAAGTACAGTACAACATACATGTGTAGTCTACCTACAATCCCTCTAGAGCAACAAACCTATGGTGTTGGAGGGGTTGTACACTACATAGAGACTCCAAATGCTTCGTTGGGTACTAGTGTGTAACTATCGCATTCAGGTTGGGGGTGGGGTCTGTCCGATAGAATAGCAATTAGGCCATGTCCTCAGTCGTGGGGCGTCGCTATCCAAGTGTACGTACATAGTAGGTAGTATGTACTTATTGGCACAGCTCTCCACATCGGAGGAGGAACAGACGGCCAACTTGCTCTCTTCTGGATATCCTTCTCTCTTGTTCTGCTGCCACGAGCATCATGTGGGGGAGGACTACAACAGATTAGAACGTTTTCTATGTTGTACTAGCGAGAGAGATTTTTAAAAAACAACTCGTATTAATATTAAATCTGCTCATGTATGTACCTAGCTTCAATTATTTGAGTATTTTGGAATGCTCATCGTGTTTTTTTTTCTTTGTTGGTGGCCATCGCTACATACGTAGGGAGGCCCTTTTCCTCCCCTCGTCCTCTCTTCTGTGTGTGTGTGTGTGTAGCGCGACCATCGCCTCCCTCTCTCCTTCGTCCTTCGAGGCCGCGCGCGATGGCGCCAAGAGCGCCGTGCCTCTTCTTTCCCTCCCCCCCCCCTTTTTTTACGAGGAAAAGGACGTCAGAGAAAGTGAAAAGGAGGAGAAAGAGCCACCAGCGAGAGAAGGGGGGAGGGAGAGAGGCACAGAGAAGCAAGCAATGCAGATCGCCTCCGCCCTCCTCCTTCCACCCACCACCCTCCCCCCTCCCCCCAACTCTCCCCTCTTTCGTTGCCGAGAGAGTGCTGGAAGGAGGAGGAGGAGGGAGAAGCCAGCGACGTCGAGGAAGGGATCTTCTTCTTTTCCAGCGCGGAGGAAGGGAGGCAGAAAGAGAAAGAAAGGGGAGGGAGGAAAGGAGAAGCCCTCCTTCACTGCTTCGGGGCGAAGAAAGCAAAAAAAAAAAAAAAGAGAACAAGTGAAAAGGGAAACATCGTTCGTACAGCCAGCGTGGGTGGGTCGGTTCTGACTGCGTGGAAAGAGTTCTTTCGCTGCTCTCTCTCTCTCCCTCTCTCTCTTCTGGGTCGCTTTCCCTCCCGATCCCTCCTCCCCCAAAAGCACATCGCATCGCGCTACCGCCCCGTTCGCGTCCGCCCTTGGAATGTGGAAGAGGAGAGAGGAGAGTGAGTGAGAGACCACCACAGCGATTTCCCTCCTTCCCTCCCTTCATTTTCCATCCTCTGCGCGACCGCTTCTCTCTCCTGGTAGTTCTCTTTCTAGTATATTATTCTGCCCAAGGCACGAGGAGGAGGAGGAGGAGGAGGAGAGGGAGGAGGGTTCGTGTACAGCAGTGGTGTTGGTGGTGGAATTGAGAATGCCGCAGAAGTGTGAGTGGCCGCGGCATCTTTGTTTCAAGAGTGAGATCGAGAGAGGAGAGAACTACTAAGAGAGCAGAAAAGAATACAGAGTGAGAAGATAGATTGCCTTTGGCAAGTCGAAAAAAAAGGTTGTTCGTCTCGTGGTACAGTAGATTTAAGGCTGCATCCTTTTTTTGACGTCAAAAGTTTTTTGGTTGCTGCCACAACTTCTGAGAAAGTGTAGTGTATGTACAGAAAGTGGTGAAGAAAGCGACTGCTTGTTTTTTTCTCCCGGGAACGCCGTCAGAGGAGGGAAGGAAGAGGACCCCTTGGTTGCCGAGAAGAGATTGTAGAATTATGGTAAGGAAAGGGAGCGGAGGAAGGATGCTCTCTAGAGGACAAGGATGATGTTGTACGGAGGGAAACTACGGGCGTTCGTCCCTTTCCTCCCCTTTTCACCCACGTGATCGCTGCTGCTGCCGCCCAACTGTACCTGCTACTACAACAACCGATGGGTCTGGTTTTTTGGGGGGGTAGCTTAAGGGTGGGGTGGAGTGGATTGATGGGTGGCCACGAATAGCTGAGAGTTGCCAGGAAAAAGCCAAAAAATGCGGATTGTTTTTTTCTCTGAGTCATCCTGTTATGCCTATGCCTTCAATCTCCAATTATTCTTTGCTGTGTCATTCTCTTTCTTGTCACAACAGACTCAGTGCTGCATGTGTAAAAACCATCAGGTAGTAGTACTATAACAGAAAAAATATGGAGTAGTTTTTCCCTCCTAGTACCAGAGACGATCCTTTTCTGTTTTTCTGAAGATAATCTTCTGCCCCATTAACCGCCCAACAACTTGGTATCCTACTTGCACAACGTAGTGTGAGCTACCTCACATGTCGTGAAGGAAGTTGTAGTAATTACGCGCAGTGCTGACAAACGTCTCCAGATCCAGGTCCGCAAAGAGATAAAAATCAGTACAGTACTCGTACTGTACTGACACCATGTGTGGGGAGAGGAAAAGACAGGCGTACGCTCTGTTGCTGCTTCTTTTTTTTTTTTTTTTTGCGACCCACTGGTACTCTGCAGTGAGGGAAAATGGCGCACATTTTAATTATGCATCGATGGGAAGGCAAAAAAGGAAAAAAGGACTCCGCAACTTTCGGGTGGAAAAAGAAAATGGGGTGGATAGGTAGGATAGGTGGATTCGATTGGTAGGCATGCAGCAGATCCTTTCAAGTGCGCCCCACTTCAACGTCGCGCTGCCCTCCTTCACCCCCTCCCCTCTCCGACCTCTTTTTCCTATACGCAAACAGAGTAATCGTCCTTAATGAAGGAACTATCTTTTGCCCTTCTCCCCTCCTTCCTTTTTCTCCCAACGATAGCCACACAATGAGACCTGCTTAACCAAAAATAGCTACTCGTATTTCTATTCTTTCTCGGCGGTCTGTAGTATTTCCCTTCTTAATCACTGTGTTGTTTTATTATCTACTCCTTACAATGTTGTTCCGCGAAAACAAAAGTTATTACCTACAGCACAAAGAGGTGACAAATATGAAGCAAATCTCTGTCGCAGACTTCTTTTTTTCGCACTTGTGAACGGAATATTCAAGGCTACCTTTCTCTGCAGCAACTTTTCAAAACATCAAAGGTGTGTTGGTACGTAGGTTGTAGTACGTAGCTACGAGCGCTCAAAGAACTTTTTCTCCCTCCTCTTTGTCTGGGATACAATTCCAATTCCAAAGAATCGGATCAAGACTGATCCATCACTATAGCTCTGGAACAGGCGCAATCAGAAAGAGGTGTTCCTTCTTCCATGCATTTCCCAAGGGATGAAGTGGAGGAGGGAGACTGTTCAGTCAGTATTATGAGTCTTGGAGAGGGTGAGAAAGAAAAGACTCTGCAATGGGTATTTAAAACCCAAGAAGGGTCTACAACCCCACTCCTCCTGTCCCTCTTCTTGCCATGGCATTTGTCTCTTTCCCTTACACATACACACATGTAGGTAGATATGAAATATTCACGACCGCTTTAGTAACTCCCCTCTTTTTTATTACTCGAAAAACTCAAACACTCTCTCTTCCCAACTTTTGTACTGTAGTACTAGATCCCTTTTTAGGGAGGGCTGAAAAGGAAGGAAGGAGGAGGAGAAGCGGGACCTGCTAATCGATCTTCATGTCCACACCAGGTGGGAAGGAAAGGGCGAAATGAGAGAGAGTGGCACAAATAATTTAATCTAAATTGGGCGGATGGACCTGTACGGAAATTATTCGCGGCAACGAGTGCACCCACACTACCTTCACCCAAACGAGGGGTAAAAACCTGTATTCTACTGTACATACGAGAAGCAAACTACGCGTAGTCAGATTCGCCCGCTTTAAAGAAAAAGGTTTCTCCTTTGAAATGGAAGTAATGGGAGGGGACCGAGGGATTTTCTCTGCTCGCGGCTGTCAAGAGGGGGAGAGGAGGGGGAGGCTAGGGGAGCAACCGAAATCCCATCTCTCTCTCTTTCTTGTCTTTCTCCTTTTGGCCGGTGTGAAAGGGACTTTTCAGCTCAGCAGCTTTTTTTATGAAAGGAGTTGCCTGGAGCCAAGGAAGGAAGGATCCTCCTCTGTCTCTGAGGAAAAGACTCACTTAGCTCTCAGACAAAAACTTGGTGCGGCTGCTATGGAAGAAGTCGTATCTGTTGGCGGACAGAATCATGATTGATTCCATTTCCTTTATGTGAGAATGAGTTAGAAGGTTGAAGTAACGGATCGTCTGAATTCTGGGGGTGCCTCACATGTTAATTTCCTCTGAGAGAGAGAAGCCATAGAAGTGACGATAGTAGTGAGATTCATACGCACTTATGCTGTTAAAACGTGAGAATAAGATTCATAATTTTGCAGGGTTTTCTTCTTTGCGGATGGAAGGAGCATCCGAGGCAATATGCAAATACTCTGGCCTTTCTTTCGGGCAACAAAAGGAGAGGATGATGCCTCTTCTCTAGTAAAGTCGGAAATGTTCAATATTTTTTCCAAGCGAAATTCACGAATTTGAGTGGATCCACGTTTAACTTTCGACCGACCTTTAAAGCATGACAGGGGAAAAACCTTTTGTATGCATGTACGAAAAATCACAGAGTTGCCTCCTGTCCACTTCACAAGCTAAAAAAATAGTATGTGCTTAAAAAGTTATAGAAGAAAGTGGGAAGAGAGGGAGAACTGATATATCTTTTCTCTCTTCGCCTTCTCCCACCAGCATCTTCTTTCTCTTCTGGAGAATGTCATCCTTCCACTCTTTCTGCTTTCTCCTTTTTCCTTCCTCTTCCTCCTTCCTTCCAGGAGGTGCCGGAAGGAGAAGGAAGCCAAGGAAGCTTTGCGTGCTTTGAAAAAAAAGCTATTTAAATACCATGGTAAAGCATTTACCAATAATTTTGGCAACATTTTGCCTCCGTACCATCTCTCCCATCCCTTGAAAACTCAAACTCCCAAGTTAATTCGCACACTTTGAGTCTTTCAAATGCTTGTTATGTGAGTTGGCTGAGGTTATGGCTTTCTCTCTTCTCTCCTCTGCTCTCCCATCTCCCTCTTCAGCATCCCCCAGGAGAGAGTCTTTCTTCTGCTCTTGACAGGAAGGACTTGAGAGAAAGAGGGAGGCACGATTCCTGTACTGTCCCTACTACTACCCTCTTCCACCCAACTTGTTTTTCTCGCAAATTCTTTTTCCTACGTAAAAGCCTAGAATTTTTGAGAGAATTGTTCTAGGAGATCAACTGGGTCTCGCACCAGCTTCTTTAGAAACAGAAGAAAAAAAAGTTACCAAAACGACCCTAAGCAGTACTAGTATAAAAAAATAATGATGGTTTTCGAAACAGACAGGTTTCCCCACTCCAAACTAAGTTTTACAAATTCTCTTGAGGACAAAAACTTCTTCTGGGTTGCTATATTAATGATTCGCCTCTTCCAAAATTCTTTCCCATCTGCAACTGTAACTTTCTCCTCTTTTCTTCTGGGAAGACGCATGTCGCGCGGAGGCCTCAGGGGACAAATAAATTCAGCTCAGCCTCACAAACCGTCCACCCTCCCCTCCCACGCAGTCGAACAACTCCCAAGTCAGGAAGGTAAAGCTTACTTGGATTTTTTTTGCCAACTTTGTGAGACAAAACTGCGGCAGCATTATCCTTCTTCTTGTAGTCCTTTCTTTTCGACTTTTGATCCTGTGCGCATCTATGGATTTTTTTCTTCAGTCTTCCTCTGGCTTCTCCCCTTTTCCCGCTATGCCTTCCCCTCCTTTTACCCACTTTTATAAAGTAGGTTTTGAAATGGAAGAAAGACAGGGAGAGAGCAACTAACTGGACGCAATGAACCAGCCTTCTGCCCCTTGACCCAATTTTGTTGACAGGTTGACTATTGTCCCATTTATTTTTTCCCCTCTTGACATTTTTTTTATCCAGTCATCTAATGGCATGTGAGGGAAAGTCACTATTTTTTTTTGTTGTTTGGCACTTTGGTGCTTGTTTTTATAGTTCGTTTTACGTGGGGTCTGGGAGCTATAACACACGCGTATTGATGGTCCTGTAGAGTGACTACTGACTATCCCACACAAAAAAAAATTACAGCTCCTGGTTAAATCGAACGTTCCTTTTCAGGTGATGATGATGAACGCGTCATGACAGGGAACGGCGACGAATCGCACCTTCTCCCGCTGACGGCGGCGGCGGCGGCGGCAGACGGCGCCGCCATGCGGCCGAGACATGCCCGCTTGCGGCGGCGGGGCGGCGCTCGACTCTCTCCCTGGCAGCGCGGCGTCTCCCTGCTGGCGCTCTTCGGCCTCTGGCTGTGCATTGGCGCCGTCATGGACTGGCGCAAAGGGGAAATCGTCGAGGAAGGGGAGCGGGATGGTGAGAAGAGAAAGGGGGGGATTTTTCACATTACCAACTTCATCATGCCTCCCAAGTATTTTTTTATGTACACATCCCATATTTGCGTCCTGTGCAGAATGTAGTTAATAACCTAAAACTGAAAGGTGTAAAAAACATTGCTGGGAAAAGAATTGCCTTTCTTTTTTGGCCCTGCAATCATTCATCAACAAAGATAGTAAAAAAAAACACGTCAGAGTGGTAGGAGCTCCGAATGATCAATTAACCACACGCAAAAGAGAGGAAATGAAACAGCAATAGTACGACCAGTAGTATAAAAGGCTGTGGCGCCGCCTCCGACTTGGGGTGGGTGTGGAAACAATGGCATGGAGAGAAGGAGAGAAAATGGAGAGAGGTCTCTTCCCTGGTCTTTTGATCATGCTAATGACTCAGGTGCTGCTGTTACAGTGCTACGTAGTATGTAGCATTTACCGTAAGTGAGTGTGTCTAGCACACAACGCTGATGAGTGCTTTCAAGTCAGAGCTTTCAAGCCTTCTCTTTTTTTTTGTGGCTTTGTCAGCCAAGCACTTAAAGAAACTCCCGACTTTTAAAACAAATTCTGGACTCTTTTTTTCCTGGCGGACTCTCTCTCTCTCTCACTCTTTCTCTGAGCATGATAGAGTTGAACTCTGCTAATCGGGACTTGGTCAATAGGAAACCTCGACTATAGTTGGCCAATGTTCTGGGGAACAGAATTCGTACTATGTTACTGCACAAGGCCACTCGCTTTGACAGGAAACTCGGATAATTGGAAAGTGAAATGCCGTTCCCCCGACCTCTCCCCGATTACCCTTGATTCTCCCGTTCCCGCCACCAGGCGTGCTGCGCCGTCGTCTTCTGCAAGAGGACCAGCCGCCCCCCGACTACGTCTCCGAGATCGGAAACAGCGGGGAGCAGGAGAAGGAAAAGGCGGACGAGGAGACGACCACCCCGGAGGTGGAGCTGGACGAGATCGGCGAGAGAGTCATCAAGGACGACGAGAGCGCGTACGACAAGGAGGGGAACCTCAAGCCCAACGAGTGCATCAACCCGGCCATTGAGCACGTGAGTGAGGAGCTCATCTCGTTGGATGCAAAAATGCAAAATATTTCACATTGCCGAAAAATAGTCAAATATGTTCATGTATAATTTCAAACAAAAAAAGTACTCAGTTTTATTTGCGGACATGATGTAGTACTCTTTATCCCAAAAATGCTGACTTTGCTCACGTCCGCGGACTTTCTTCCCTTTTTTTCAGTTCCCCTCCCCGATTATGGGCCCTACGGCGCGCAAGTACGGCGGCATCCTCTTCCACATCTTCCTGGCCACCTACATGTTTATGGGGTTGGCCATCGTGTGCGACAACTACTTCGTGCCGGCGCTCGACAGGATCGCCGACGGTGAGAAGGACATGTTACACCCTCTGGTACCGGTGCTCGCGTCGCCAATGTGCCTATAGTTTACAAAGTCAATGACAGAGAGCCGACTTTCAACTGACTTTACAGCAATGTTAGTCCAACGTTTCCACGACCCAACCATTCCTGTAAAGACCCTAGGCTACCCGACCAAACAAAAAAATTGTGAAAAAAAATATCACCACCTTAAATGGCGTGAACGGTTGATTATTGTTCCTGCTTTGTTCGCTTGTGACATCAGTAACACTTGACGAGATATCTCATGACCTTGTCTCAACCCGTTCATGTGGTTGGGCGTACCAATTTCTCAAGTACTTATTTCACGATAGGCTGACTAGTGATACTAAACTACGTTGGGAGCAGCACAACAGGAAAGAAGCTAATCAGCATTTTTCAAGTCACTGCCAATGTCGGTTGGGAACAGGAACGGTGCCGACTGCGTGTGTGCGTAGAAAATAAGTAGAGGAAGGCGAGAAGTAAAGGAGGATTGGAATCGCGGCGCTGAGGCGTGAAACTCCCCCAACGGACACACTTTTATGGTGGAACGCACGCTTTCAAAGAGGGGCGAGAAGAAGGGGAAGGAGGAGGATCCGACAGGCCTGGCTGATGGGAGTCACAAAGCCTGGAATAAGGGAGACGGGGAGAAGGAAGGAAAGGAAGGAAGGAAGGAAGGAAGGCCTTAGACCTCATCTCAGCGATGAAAAAAGGCTCCTTTTCGGGGTGGAGGAAAAGGGCCGGGAAACGACGATAAAACTGTCTTCCCAGGCATTGATCATCATGCATGGGATGGATGCTGTTACTGCTAGGAAAGTGGTAGGGAAACTTTACTTGGCACGAGACTCTCTTCTCGTATGGGGAACGCTTGATCTTGTTGAAGGGAGGAAAAGAAAGTTTGTGAAAGTTCTTTCTTCACAGAAACTCTACAGAGCATCCTCAAACAAAGGGCAGCAAAGTCATTAAAAGAGGACTAAAATGTGAGCTTCTTGGAAGCGTCTCGCCTTCAACTACCTCTCTTTGCCAGTGCTGAACCTGGACCCCGACGTGGCCGGCGCCACCTTCATGGCCGCGGGTTCCTCCGGGCCGGAGCTGGCCACCGCTCTCATCGGGGTTTTCGTCGCTAAGGTGAGGAGAAAGGGAGAAGAAACACACAGAAACCACATATTCCCCGTAGACCATGCCTATCTTGCGTCTGCTATCGAGTAACCAACCAATTCCTTTTGTGGTGATGAGAACAGCCCTTTTTTCCCTCCCCTCTGTTGTAGTACGAGTATGTACCAATAGAGTCTTTTGTATTCAGCTTAACTGGATCATAATGGAGGCCTCTGCGTAGCATAGCTGGCTGCTGTCTTAGCAGTGTAGTACTAGGTATATGTAGCATTGTACGTATACCATACCAAATGCATCTTGCCCCTCCCCATTCCCGTCTTTCTTTCCCTCGCCATCATCATCATCTCTTTCCTCATCCCCCTTTTGCATGCGCTGACGCCTCCATCTCCATCATATCCCTGCTCTATTACGTGACCGACGATGAGAACGTATCAAAGAGAACCTTCACCACGATGTAAAATGTGCTTTACGAAGGAACCTTTAATGTTTTTAGAAAGTGCAGTAGCACTTTTCTCCCTGAGGCACTCTGTCCAGACTTTAAATATTCCTGACGTTTCCCCCTCCCCCTCCATCCTCTCTCGGACTCTTAATCTCCATCGATTTTTCTTGAAAACTTGCGCGCACGTCAATCTCCCATATAATACGTATATGAGTACTGTACTACCTACGTATACCATACCAGAACCGTGAGATGAAGGGAGAGGAGGAGGAAGATTCAAACATGGCAGAAGATATTCTGAAGGAGGGCCTCATCCAAGTAAGTCAGTCGAGAAGAGAAAGAAGACCTGTGATGAATGGATGGATGGAGAGGTCGCGTTCCACCACTGGAGAGAAGAAAAGAATTTTTTTAAGGATTGTCTCCTGCTTCGTCCTCCGCACAAAATACATCTCAGCATGACACACCTCCTTCACTCTGTGTGACTTTGTACTCATGCAGCACATAGGTACACACATGCACCAGCACAGTTTTAACCTAACCTCGTCCAAGCGTAATATACTAGTACCGTATACATTATAAAATCCTATCTCACATGCTCGAATTACTGTTGTCTCCTGCCCTATCTCTGTCTTTTGTGCTATTACCTACTAGGTACACTACATAGCAGGTCCTTCCCTTACTCCTCAGCCAGTTTGAGAAAAGAGGGTTTTTCCTCTGCAGTACGACGCTTTCCACATCAAAGTTAGGTAATGTAAAAAGTGGTCCTCATCTGCATTTGGCTGGATGGCCTCTGGCCACCTGGTGATTCACCGACTACCCTTTTTTCCTTAGCAGTGAGGAAGAAAATGCCATTATCACTACCAGCGCGGGCGTGTGAGTGAACGTCACATCTGGGTCGCCTTGATTTCTTTTCCTCCATCAGTAAATGGAACCTGACCCTGCAGCGCCGGATTGGACGAACGACTTAGCTTTGGGAAGGGGCCTTCCAGTCCCAAGATTGATCTCTTTCCAAGCGTTTCCTTTCCCTCACCGAGAGAAAAGAGCTGAAAGGTTCTCTCCCAAAAGAACGTGGACACGTAAGCATTCTAAGCCGTCTTTGGATAATCCCGCCATTCTTTAACCTTTTGGGTCGTTCTCAGAACGGGGAATTGGAGGGACTGCGGTTACACCCAAATTTAGAACAAACAACAAAGGGATTGAAAAGTCCAGTTACAGCCAGAGGAAAGCTTCAAACTCAAACTGCGGCTGGTAAAAGAGTCGACCTTTCTGTCGGCATTAAAGTTGCAGTTGAAAGTAAATGGGAAAAAACTTTCCCAGAGAAAGAGGCTTCTCGCGATGATGGAATTTCAGAGGCGGGAAGGGAATTGGAAGTACCTACTGGAGAGGTTCGCTTCTACGGCCAGATCAAGATGAGAGCAGTGCAAGAGCATCTCCTCCTCCTCCTCTGTCTTCTTCTCTTTCTCCTTCTCCTCCTTCGACTTCGACCCAAGTTCAAACAATCTCCGAGGAGAAGCAGAGAGGAGAAAGATGAGAAGATGAGAGTGACCAGAGAAGGAGATGAAGTAGGAGGAAGAGGAGCCTCTTCGGATCTTTGTGTCCCATCCCTCTCTTTGCTGAGTATGAGAGATCCTTCAAATACTATAACCGTATAAGAAGAGAAGAAACTTTATGTTTCTCCCTTCTCATCATTTTTTTAACGGAACTGCTCGAGAAGATACTCCTCAGGATCTTGAGGATTCTTCTTCCGCTTGGCCCATCTTCCTCTCCCTGTCTATGGCTCCTCTCTCTTTCTCATCCTATCGGATTACCTGTCTGTCAAACAATGACCTTTCTTCTCCCCTCCTCTCTCTCTCTCTCTCTTCCCTCTTTTTTGCAGTCCAACCATTCCCCCGGCCTTGCTCCCAGCACTGCATGCCAGCCTCGGAGTGTTAATATGCGCACCACCCAAACGGCTCTCTTCCACCTTCACTCAAAACTTTTTCCCTTTTTCAGGCCGAGGAATTCGCCTGTGTGTTCGTCAATTTTTAATGTTGGTTCTGCTTTTTTTACGATTGGGAGTTAACACTTTTCTTTCTTCAAATCTTTCCAGGACGACATCGGCGTCAGTGGCGTCATTGGCTCCGCGGTCTTTAACATTACCCTAGTCATCGCCGTCTGCGCACTTGCTGCCGACAGGGTGAGAATGAATGGGTTCATGTTTTTTTTACATCAAAATTTTCCGCACATTCTCACATCTACCGTACAGGTGTTCATTCTGAATTGGTGGTCCGTGGTGCGCGACTGCAGCTGCTACCTCGTCTCTATCATCCTTCTCCTCTGCACCATCGCCAACGAGGTGGTCAACTGGTACGAGGCCGTGCTCTTCCTCCTCCTCTACGTGGTCTACTGCGTCTTCATGGCCTTCAGCTCCAGGGTGGAGAAGCTGGTTAAGGCCAAGGTACCAGTGCCGGAGTCCTGGAACGTCAGCCAGGCGCACGCCTCCGGCGTGGACGGCGCGGCCGCCGGCGTCGTCGTCGTGGGAAGCGACGCCGACGCGAAAGGTTTCGGCACCGCGGACGCCAACAAGCAGAACGGTTAGAAAAATAACATTTTCCTTTCTCTTCATCTCTTTCATCATAAAATTCAGCGGGAACTGATATTTTTGGCAAAGCTGCAAGAAGAGAGAGCTGCGAAAAAAAAAGATCCTCTCATCTGGTAAACTTTCTTCGTCCGACGACGGCGACTTATCTCCGGATGCCACTCGGATCAACTTTGCCCTTATCGGAGCTTTCCCCCTTCTTCTCATCACAAACTTTTCGCGAAAATGCCGATGCCTTTGCGGTTTTTGGATATACTGTAACCGCCACTGTATAGCATAGCTGACTTGTTCTTCAGTCTTCTACAATTTATTTTACTCCATACGTACAATATTTGTTCATACTAATGCCGATTTCCAGGAGGAGGAGGCGGCGGTGCCACCCAGATGTCCACCTTCCGCCAGGACTCCTGGGGGGACCCGATGGACGGGTGGGGCAGCAGCGGCGGAGGCGGCAGTGGCGGTGGCGGCGGAGGGGCGGCGACCGGCACAACAGAGAGCACCGCGTTGGACGGGAGCGGAGGTATCACGTCACAGGACCCGAAGGCGCCGGAGGTGAGAGAGGATGATGATGCCAGTGAACGTGCGTGCGCACGGGCAATCGTGGGGCCCAAATTAGATCTCCTTTTATGGCTGGTTAGCTTTGCTCGGATGAGCTAGAGAGAAGAGTGTTGACAAATATTTGCGTGGACAAACACACCACCTTGTCCCAAAAGATGTCTTTGAAGGGGGCGCATTACCAAGTCTCCGTTTTGAGAGGTGTACAGTAAATGATACCTGGGTTTCCAGACCACCGGCTAACCTATGAGGCTGAGGGGAGGTGATGAATGCTTTCACATGAAGATAAGTTTAGTGACATTAGTAATGTGACCTTGAGCCTTAAAATAGGTCTTTTTCAAGGTATCAACTTGTAGGTACAGTAGAGTTTTAAGGAATGCAAATACAAGTGATCAAGTATGACAAGGTGTGACCAGCCGTGACCAGAAAATATACGTAGTGGACTTAACCAAGTTCATTTCGTTTTTTTTAATACGTATTTTTCTTTTCCCTATCTCCAGTCCCACGCGATGGAGCCTCGCCCAAATCCGCTGGAGAAACCGATGGACGCGTCGATACTCGTCCTGGTCAAGTTCTACGCACTCTTCCCGCTCTACTTCCTGGCCAAGTACACCATCCTGGGTGAGTGGGAAAGCGAAAGTACAGCATGTAATACAAAAAAACAACTGTACAGGTATTTGTTTTTTTCCTGATCAAACTTAAATATATACAGATATGTATACTTCTTGCGAATTTAAACACGACTTTGTTTTTCAAAAAGTCAATCGTTTTGCCATATTCTAGAAACTTTGTTGAGCACACCAAGGTAGCGAACTAAGACATTCAGTTTTTTAATAATGGACACTCTGTACAGTAGTACAGTGTGATACAAATCTTTAGAAACTGACATTCGACTCTACTCAACATCGATCCTCAATTAAGATTTCCGCGAGCCGCGCTTCTCCCGCTTCTTTGTGGCCACCTTCGTGGGCGCCATCCTGTGGATCTCCCTCTTCTCCTACGTGATGGTCTGGATGATCACCGTCATCGGCTTCACCCTTGGCATCCCCGACACCGTCATGGGGCTCACTTTCATCGCCGCTGGCGTCAGCGTGCCAGACGCTCTCTCCGGGGTCGCAGTTGTCAAGGAGGGTGGGTGTGCCTTCTTACACTACTGCATAAGAAAGGGAGGGAAACTGGGAAATTACGTTCGTTTACTTTTTTTTTTGGCTTTTTTATGTTTCTTTCACCAGGCCACGGCGACATGGCGGTCTCGAACGCGATCGGCAGCAATGTGTTCGACATCCTGATCTGCCTCGGGTTCCCCTGGTTCCTCAAGACGGCCATTGTCACCCCGGGCAAGTCCGTCACCGTCAAGAGCAGGGGACTCATCTACTCCACCTTCAGCCTGTTCTCCACCATCATCTTCCTGATTGTGGCCTCCCACTTCAACGGGTGGCGGCTGGACCGCAAGTTCGGCATCATCCTGCTCATCTGGTACTTCATCTTCATGGTCATCGCCGCCCTGTACGAGCTCAACGTCTTCGGCAAGTTCAATCCTTCGGAATGCGTGCTCGACATCTGAGAGAAGACACAAAATTTCCAGATCTCCTCCCACCATCACCACCACCACCAAATTTGTCGTTGCTACTGCAAAGCATTAAAAAACCTTCCTCCTCTTAAACACAGAGCTTTTCATCTTCCACTGGCAAACTAGACTTATTATTTAAAGCATACCGTACCATGCACAGGAAAAAAACTCAGAAGAATGGACGCGAGTGATAAAACCTTTGCTTTTAACTGACAGTATACTGTACGTACATATAAAGCTTGAAGGGTTGTCAATGGATCTGCCGTACCTCATGCAATTTCCCAACAACGAGTGAGAGAGACAAAAACTGTTACTTAACAAGTTGCGACAACCACTGCTGAGACACAAACAAATGGAAAAATTAAAAAATACCCTAATGTGATGCAACTTCCTTTCAAAAAAAAAAAAATAGCTTGCACGATTGAACCCGAGTGTGATGTCTTTTTTTCCCCCTCCCACCTTTTTCCTTTCGGGAAAACAAGAAACGATTCAATGGAATAGGAGAGGCATCTTCCTCCTGTAACCCCTCCCTCCTTCTCCAGTGCTGAATAATGGTTGCTTGTGAAAAAAATGCTCCCTCTCTAGTCGTTCCTCCTACCGCTACTATAGGCGTGTTTCTTAAATATTTGAAAGTTTAAAAAAAAGAAAAGAAAAAACCTTTCTTGGCTTGAACGTGTTGCGGTTTCCCGTAAAAAAAAAGTTCGCGAAAAAGGTCCCTGTCAAAGAGCCTTCCCTCCGTCTGCCTAACCAGGCTTTCACCCAAAAATTGGAATTGTGCGAAGTTTTCTTTCACTCCTTCCCTTCCATACATACATACTATGTGTACAATACTACCTACTATAATCCCTAATGATCCTACTACTTGAGGAGATTGTTAAGAATACACTGTACTATGTTTCTCGTTAAATGATCTCCCTTTTTTCTTTTTTGTGTTTGTGTATTTGCAGTCTTGAAAAAAAATATTCGCGCAGAAAAAAAGTAAATATTCATAGTACCATATAATACAGCTACTATTATCTGTATAGTATATAATCTCCTGTTGCAGCTTACTACAGAATACAAATCCTGGTTAAATCATGATAGATCTTTTTTACCGAGTGCGGCGCTGGTGTTATAGTACGAGAGGTACATCTTTACACCCCAACCACCAAGTGAGTGTTAATAAAGCTTCCATTTTTGCTCCGAAAAACCTCCGATTCCATATTTTCCGAGATTTGTACACGAATGGCACCTTTTCCCACCGAAATTTTTAAATCTCATTTACTTTATTAACAAAATTTTGGTTGCCACAGGTTGCTAAATTTCGCAAATTACGCTTAATTCAGGGCCTCCTTGCAATTTTTTGATCTACGTATTTGCTATTTGCGATTTTGTGGATCTTGAGGACGCTCAATGTTTATTATGCAAAAGCTAACAATTTTAAGCACTCTTTTAGAAATCTTTTGGACATTTTCTGGACTTTGTTTTTTGCAAATTTTGCGACTTTCTATTAGCTTTCTTACAAAAATTAGAGCTGCCCCTGTGTTACGGTAACACTGCCAAAAGTGTTCGTGGGTGCCAAAACCTGTTCTTAGTCGACGAAATTTAGAGCATGACGATTTGGAAGCTGCTCTGGAGGAAGGGCTGCAAATTCTGTCTTGCTGAGGGGATTCAAGGTCCTACCCAACCAACAAAGGATCGGAGAAATCTTGGTATTCCGAGATTATATACAAGAAAGGGCACATTTTCCACCGATTTTGAATAAGTTTATTTACTACCTTAACAAAATATC
>JAAUYM010073570.1_pt1 | contig 16165 bp, 19 predicted proteins | sample 7278001 | NCBI WGS metagenome assembly JAAUYM01 (sample SAMN14350224, study PRJNA611818) | marine sediment metagenome | isolation source: surface marine sediment (1.8m) | place: French Polynesia: Moorea | collected 2018-08
CTCCCCTTTTGTCTCCTGCCTGGTTGGCTGGAAAGGTGTTGCTGATGTCGCCTATGACGCTGCTGCTCAGGCTATCCAGGCAGAGCTTGAGCGCTCTATATATCTCTGTGGTGTGTACGCCAAAGAGAGCAATAACAGATGTCTCTCTGGTGAACGTGAGACTTCCAGGGTGTGCCTTACTATCTCTCTTCGCAGTTCACATTTTATTCCAGCAGAGATCCTTGCTGCTGTCACCTACTGCGTATTATGCACTAACTAATTCACTCACATTGAGTTCCTGAGGTACTTCTCGTAAGCAGGAGACTTTCTGTAACAGCCCTTTTCCGCTCTATGTTTCCCCACTTTGTAACCATGCTTCTTTCCGGTTTGGACATTCGCCACGATTTGTTTTACAACTCCAAAAGAACATGTTCTCCTCGCTTACATAAGTAAAGTGAAAAATTACATTTCTTGCCAAAATTTTGACAAAAGAATGTCCTCTCTCTTTCTGTCTCTCTCTCTCTCTGCCTCTACATACTGTATGTTCCAGCTTGTGGGAAAGTCTCTTGTAAATTCCTTTACCTTTTACCTAAACATCCCGTACATATAGTATACGGTACGTAGTGTACAAAACCAAAATTCTGATAGGTTGATTTGCTGCAAGTTTTGCCGTCCTAGCAACAGATTGTCAGACAGGATTATTATGACCCTCCCCTATAATTCTACGTACAGTACTTTTCAAGCAACACAAAAAAAATCCAGGAAATTGCAAACCGTACGTGTACTACAAATCGTCGATCATCGTTGCAATATGGAAAATGACAAGGGGAGTTGTCAGGTGACGGTTTCAAAGAAGCGTGAAAAACCACCAGCAATTCCATAATGATGTGAGAACAGAAAGATCGTTAAATTAACATTAAAATATTGGTCTGCTATACTAGACGCTATTAAAAAGGCTTGAGCGAGTTTGTGCATTTTGCAGGGAAGATTATTCCCAAATAATAAGACTTCCTGAACTGTCCTAGCTTTCTCCCCCTTTTCTCTCTCTCTCTCTCTCTCACCGCTTTCTAACAGAGCGCCTTGTTGCTTCTTTTCGTTTCCCCATCCAGGAAAGTCTACGAGTACCTACGTAGACGGAGGAGAAGGAGGAGGAGGGAAAAAGAATTGACTACGTCAAGGAAAAATCTGAAGGGTGCCTTCTTCCCCCCCCCCCTCCCGTAGGGTGGATCTTTAGTGGCGGTCAAGAGGTTCATCAAGCAGTTAATAGCTGCTGACGTGTGCAGCAGTTCCGTCGGGACCTCACCTCCGTTTCTTGACGGGGGGGGGGCTGGAGAAGGAAAAAGTCAAACACCGAAGAATGGGTAAGCGAGTGGTAAAGACGTGGCAAACTTGCTTCTGGGTCCTTTGCGTTAACTACGGGCATTATGGACTGTAATGCTGTTGAGATTCCTGTTTTGTCTCCGTACGTTTGTAATGTAACTGGTGTCCTAACATAAGCCAATGGTGAACGAGGATAATCTCAAAGTAATCCATCTACTGTACTAGTACATATAATGTTGTGACGTTTCTGCCGCAAAAATAGGAACAAGAGTGCGGCGGAAAATGGCGGCAGATGGTGTATTACAGTGCCCTCCCTACATTTTTAATCATACATATCTTTCCATCGATAACGTCCGCACCCTCAGACTGGTGCTGTAACGTAAGTATTGGGTACAGTCGACGTTTGGCTTAGGCAATTTATTTTCGACTTTGGCAGCATTGCCGACTCGACAGATCCTCATTGTAAGAAAAATTTGTCACTTCAGGCAGACAAAATAAAATTTGCACCTCTTTCTTCTTGACCTGAATCGAATTTCGACTGTACGGTATGTGTAGATACCAAAATAGACCAATCCTGCATCAAAGACTTGTCTTTCTCGTGGCAGTAAGCAATATGTGTGTGTAGAACGACGGGTACAAATCCATTTTGCTCTCCCCCCCCCCTCTCTCTCCTTTGCAGGCTTCTTGGTAAGCCGTCGGCACCACCTGGCGCTGCACCTGGCAGTCCTCCTCCTCCGGCAGTGCGCCGTGGCAAGCGCCGGCGCCGACGAGGATGACGACCGCTGCGACCGCATGGAGTCGCACGCGGCCAGGCTGGAGATGGCCGTCAGCAGCCTGGACGTCCGCAGCCACCTGCGCGGCCTCTGGGTTTCACAAGAGTGAGTTACAACTCGTATAGTATAGTAGGTAGTCGGGTTAATTGCGCGGTCGTCCACTTCTGGCCATGAATAATGCATCCTTATCAGCGAGTTCGCTCCTCTTTTTAATCCAATCCACCCAATCATCATCCTTCTTTTTCCTCTCTCTCTCTCTCTCTCCAGTTCGCCTGAGACTTCTCTCTCCCTCTCTCTCGTCCTTGCTAATTATGCATCTCTCCTTCCCCTCCTGGGTGCCGACGCGGACAAGTTGATGCTGCATAATTTAGCGGAGGAAGAGGGGGGTGGAAGGGCAGAGCTTTTTGAGTTTATCCCTTCCCTCCTATCCCCTCCCCTCTTCTCTCTCTTGGACTGTGGTAGAGCTCTCTTCCTAGCTTCCTACAGTGCAGGCAGACGACGCACCGAGAATGTAAGCCGGCAGTAATGACGCCCCCTCCCCTCTCTCCAGTGAGGCCTGATTTACGGCAGTTGAGGTACGGTAGGTATGAGTACCCAACCAACAACGTACTCTTAATAATCTTCCGACTGAGCTCCGATGCAGAAATTTGGTATATTCCAACTGAGCTTCCATTTTGCGTACCACGGTTGGTGGTTGGGTAGAATCGTAGGATTACACATAGTAGTAGTACTATGTAATGCCCAAGACAAAGTCTTTGTCTGTCTGTCGGTCTCTTTCTCTCTCTTTGTGTGCCTGTGTGTGGCGCTTGGAAATTGCGGCTTTTTCCTCCTCTTCCTCCTCCTCCTTCCACCTTATGCTTTGTTGATGCCTCCCTCCTCTTCTGATCCGCTGATAATTCGATTGTTCCTTCTATGTCGGAGGAGGGAGAGGGGGAGGGGGCCATTTGCATCTCCGTTGAGGCGGTCACCGCACATCATAGTGTAGATAAGGGCTTTGCGGGTGGGACACTCAGTCTCGGACCATCTTTCTCATTTTCCTCTTCCCCCTGCCTCCTCAGCCTTCTTCCTTTTCCAATATGGTGCCACGGGAGAGGAAAGAAAAGAGGAGGAGAAAAAAATGCTTGGCGTTTTCTTTCTTTTACTCCTGCCAGGAGGCTCAACAGAGGCGCCTGCGAAACCGTATAGCATTTATATGTATATAATACCGTATATAATACCATATTATAGTATAAACAGTTCAACTGGTGACCACCGACGTTTACTAAATGGTACGCGTTTTCCAAGTGACGCAGGAATGGTGCAGTAGTACAGTACAAACAGGAAAAAGGTTTTGGGTAGTGCTGGCTGGGATTGTTCCTTTGCTTTGCTTTGATGTTCATTCTGACGATTATTCTCGGCGGAGGTCGGGTCAGGCTCATAGCACACACGATTGTTGACCCAAGGGAAACTTCCTTCCCTCTCTCCCTCCCTCCCTACCTCCGACTTTCTCGCCTGTCCAATTATGACACTGAGCGAGGAGGGAGATAAACCCCTTCTTCCCGGTACAGTCGGCGTTCGCCGTTTAGACGAGAAGAATCTGTTGCCCAAAGCAAATAATAGGTTTTCTTACAATGAGAAACTGTCAAGTACAAAAAGTTTCCTACTAAATTTGAAAAATAAAATGATTAAAAATATTTCTAAAGCCAACGTCGACTGGTACAGTACAGATGCTATTACTCATTCGAGTTTATAATAAGCATTTTGCCTTGTCATGATTGAATTAGTGGAGATTTTTCTTTCTCTCTCTCTCTCCTCTCTCGGCAAAATGCGCGGAGTCAGCCCGTTGAATTAGTCCCTGATTGCCGCTGGCCTTTAAAGCATCTCTCCCTCCTCTTCCCCACCATCTTTAGGCAAATTTGCATCCAGTTCCTTTTCATCCCTCCTTTTCTCTGAGTGTGGGGTTGCAAACGTTCAAAAAGCCTAGAGACGTCCACAGCACTCTGTGTGTGTTCAAAGTGCAGATTAAGAAGAGCCCACATCCACAGATGGAAGAGGAGGAGGAGGAGGAGGAGAGAGGGAGGTGTCTTTTGGCCTTCTACTACAACTACATTATTTGTCTTGCGGAGTCGGAAAGAGGGAGGGGGGCGGCTAGGCTTTGGAATTCGAGTGGGGCGGAGTGATCCGACCTCATCTCTCTTCCCCCCCAGCCGCTGCCCTTATCTTCCATCCATGTAATCTTTCTCCTCCGCTGATTCCCATTCTTCCTCCCCCCCCTCCCCCCTCCGTGGGGAGAAATTTCTTTTTCTTTTGACAGGGCCCGGTGATCACTCACATGTCTTAAAAACTTGGGATGAGAAAGACCGCTCTATCCATCTAGTGGAGGGGAAAGACGAGAAACTCTCTCCGAGTCTCCTCTTCCCGGCCCTTTTTTCTCTTATTCTTTAGCATTTTGGACTTTTTTTTTAGTTGTACATTAGGTACATAGTACTGCTCTATTGTACTACTAGTACACAGTTCAATGTGCGTGGACTAGTCAGTCCGCAACAAACAGGTCACTCCAAGTTTCATTTTCGGAAATTCGTTTTCCACATCTCTTTTGCCTGGGCCCTTCGACCCCCCCGTTGTCGTCGTTGTGGTGACCCCCCCCCCTCCTTTTCCATCCTCTTGATGCCGCGGCTTTGTTCCCCCCTCCCCACCACCCATTGTTTGCACACACAGAGGAAAAGGAGTATAGTGGAGTGGATTCGATCCCGACAACAAAGGAGAAGGCGTCGGCGTCGGCGTCGGCATCGGCGGTCGCCACCTCAAGACTTCTTGCTGTGGCAAACAGAGAGGGTTTTTTTTTGCGCACACAGACCCTTCCGGTTTGGTTTTTGCACACACAGCGAACGGCAACTTTGCCTACTAGTGTACCACAGTAAGTATAAGCCACACATCAGGAGCTCTCAACTGCACTCCTCAATTTGGAAACGGTAATTATGATGGTCGACTGGTCGCTCGCTTTCCTGCCCTCCGCCCTATAATACCCTGTGATTATGACAAATAGATCCCCCAAGAGAGCAGCAGCAGCAGCAGCCGGAAGAGGGAGGAGGAAAGCATCTCTCTCTCTCTCTTTTTGCAGGTCATTTTCTCTCCCTCTTTGCGACTTTTCATATACTCTAGAGACTGAGGTGGAGCGAAGTGGCCGTGTAAGTCTGCACTTGAAGAAGGCCAAGCGGTCACGGCTCACTCTTTCTCCTCTCCGACGTCGTTCCAATGGAGCCAGCAGGGAGAGGAGGAGGAGGAATCGCAATATATTTTCCATTTCCTTCTTTCTCCACCCTCCCCCTCCCCCGGCCACCATTCTCTTTAGCTTTCCTCCGCCAATGCCCTTTTCCCGACCTTCCTTTCTCCGCCTTCTGTTATGGTTGTCGTGTTTGCTCAGAAGGCGGAGGTGGAGGTGCACCTTTTCGGAGGAGGAGGAGGTACGCCATTTTCCCTCTTCTTTTACATCTCCACTAAAAGCTGTTGTGCTACAAGATGATATTTTATATACCGTGTATACAATACTAGCCTGAAGCTACCCGCGTTGCTGGGTAAGATATTACAATGGAAAAAGACCAAATTATGACTCGCCACACTGGGAGGCCTTCGGCTTCAGGCCTCCCAGTGTGGCTCGTCGCTTTGCTCACTGCCCAAAAGAGATTTTTTTGGGGGAAATTTTTGATCCTAACCCTCCTTTAGTCCAAAATAGCCATTTTTTAAATTTTGGTCATAAAATGAGCACCCTTTTTGAGTACCCTTATGGAATGGTTTGGTTATGTCTGAGCTCACTTCGCTTGTTACCCAAAATATAAATTTTTGGCCATTTTTTGATCCGAGGCCTCCTTCTGCCCAAAATAGATATTTTTAATTTAGGGGTATAAAATGAGCACCCTTTTGGGCATGTTTATGAATTGTTTTAGGGGTGCCGAACAACTTTTATTTTATGCAACTTTTTGATTGGAGGCCTTCTTCTGTCCAAAATAACCATTATTCAGTTTTGGGCATAAAATGGGCATCCTTTTTGGATAGTATGCATAAAAAGTGGCGACCTTAATTTCGACCTCAAGCAGCTTCGGAGGTCGGATCTGACCTCATCTGGTTCCCCATTTATGGGGTGGTTTAGGGGAGTCTATTTAGCAAACATTTTTGATTGTAGGCCATTTTAACCCTTTTTGGCCATTTTTCATTTTTGTGAATAAAAAAAGCATACATTTTGGGCACCCCTATAAAAAATTTGACCCCCTATGTCCATCCTCATTGAAAAAGAGCATCCTATGCAAATTTTGGGAAGGATTGGTCCAACAGTCTGGCCTGCAACCTGAAACAGACAGACAGACAGACGGAGATGACATTCGCCTATATATACAGAGTGCGTAGAAAAGGATGCTGCCTCTGCTATGTCAATGTGTGAGAGATTTGAGTGGATAATAGATATCATCCCAGGATGAGCTCAAATCATTTCAAATCACTTTGGAAAAGGTTTTCCTGTAGTCTCCATATCTATAAGATAATGTATGTTTAACATTACTAAATTGCCAAGTATATTGCCAGACTTATTGATTTTTGCAAAAGCGAACATCCTTTTGTATGCACTCTGTATATAGCTACATGCTGTGCATGCCGGTTCTACAGTGCGTTTCTATCAAATTGTGAAGTTTTTAGCTTATTTAGAGATAATAAAGAGGTACAAGACTGGATTTTTTTATGCATGCTCTATATCCAGATGTGTCTAGCATTTTGCATCATGCTGCTAAAGAAAAAAATATTAATTTTAGTAGTAACTGTGAAGCATTACACACAATGTTTTACCTTCTTGCTGCCTGAGGCACATTCTTGCTCTTTGACAAGCATTTTTGCAGCTCCCTACAACCATGTTTCACCATTTGCAAAAGTAAAATCATTATTAATAAAGCCCTTAAGGATATCTGGAGTAGCAGGTCTTTGCCTTGCCACTTCACCCTTGCAGTATGACCAAAACCAACATTGAGGTAAGGTGTACTATAGCTGCTGCGGTTGCTGCTGTTGAGAAATAGGAATACGGGGCGAAAATACAGAATAAACACTACAGGACCAAATAGACACTTGTGGACCTGATCATGTCAAAAGTATTTTATGTAAGACAATGCTACCCTCTCAAAGTAGCTTAAAAAAGCTTATAACATTTTGAAAGAAACACACAGTATATTGGAGAGGCAATTAAGAAAGTCCGTCCGCTACGCTCCAAGCAAAATTTCTTCTTCCAATATTTGGGGAAACTGGTTACGTGGAGGTAGCATGTAGTACAGTGTACAGTAGGACCAAGTGTGTGGTAGCACAGCATCCTGCTTGGCTTCCTTGCTTTCTCTGGGTAACTCACAGCTCGCCTTTCCATTTGAGGATGCCGCCAGGATTCTTCTTTTTTTCATCTGCTGTCCATGCGGAGATCCTTTCTGGTACTTTTTTTTCTCTTTTCTTTGAAGTGTACACGTCAACTTTTGAGCTCCTCCGAATCTCCTTCCTTCCTTCTTCAGACTTGTCAGTTGTCGAGAAAGATTGCTCTCACAGAAAAGAGGAAGCGAAGCTTTCTGTCTTTATACAATTTTCCTTTCTTTTTCGTCTACACTTCCAGGACTGCTCGCGTGATGCAGTATATTAAGGGAAAGAATTATATGGAAAAGCCAGGCTTGTCTTATTCTTCTCATTACTACAATATTTCGGGGGGAGTGCGGGAGAGGGAAAGGAGAGGATCCGGAATAATGGAGGTTTGACCTCTCTTCCCCATCAAGGCAACAACATTTTCCTTTCTCATTGAAGGGGGAAGTGAGGGATCAACAACCAGAGGAGGAGGAGGCTGTCTTGTGATGATTGGGCAGGGGAAGGAGAGGGGAAGGGGAGAGGAGGGGGGAGGCAGTCACTAAGTAAACAAGCAGTGCCCCCCCCCCCACCTCTTCTTATCCTCATACGCGGACTATGATGTGGGAGGGAGCGGCTTGTTACCGGCTTGCTGAGGCTGCAAGACGAGCCTTAATGCCACTGGCTGGGGCTGAGCTGGGTGCACCTCTCCTCCTCCTCCTCCTCCTCCTTAGAGAAGGGATATCGCATGGAAAACACTGACTTGGAAGGAAGAAGAAAGAGGGCAATTTATATTTTCCTACCGGCTCTCAGTGTTGCCATGATTTACTGACGCTTGGATACCAAGCCAAGCTAAAAAAAACCCCACTAACTGAAAAAAAAAGATGGAGAAAGAAGATACCAAATCACTTTTTACAGCATCTTTATTGGCACGTGCCTTGCCTAAATTATACCAGTTTGGTATCCAAGAATAATACTATCCGGCAACCCTGTTTTTTTATGGGGAGTGAAAAAGAAGGGTAATGGGGTGATATGGAAGACAAGTCGTAAAGGTGAACGCGCTTCTCCAGGGGCTGGGAGCGTAATGTACCAGTATACTACGATGTAGGGTACAGTACGTAGCTGCCACCGAATAGACATTGGGGTGAACATCAGCAGAATTTTTATTCGATTTTCAAAGCGTGGAAGAAGAGTTCTGGATGCATGCAGAGAGGGAGGGAGGGGGAGGGGGAACTCAAGGATGAAGAACCTCGGAAGCAGAAATAAGAATTCTTGCAAAAAAAAGGTTCCTAAAAACGGATAGAAAGAGAGCAAATGCCAACTTTCCTCCGTCCACCCAGGTGTTATCTCTCCTTTTCTTTTACGTATAAGAAGAAAAGTGTACTACATATCTAATTAAAAAGTTCTTTGAAATTGGGCCCGAAATCTCCTGGATTATCACAATCTCCATTATGAGGAAAAGGAAAAGGAATCTTATTCACACCGCTCCAAAAGGAAAAACTGAATAAAAAGTTTTCGTACAAGTGCAAAATGAAGATTCCTTTTTCCTCCTCCTTTTTCTCTCCCCGAGAAGGAGACCTTGCTTTGCGCTTTCTCTTTTGCCTCCCCCCCTCCTCCCTTTGAAGTGGATTAAAGCAGGATTGGTTGGTTGGCGAGGGCTGGATCTGTCAAAGTTGGTCGAGTTACGACCTGCACTTTCCCTTCTTTTTGAGAGGAGAGGACGACGACGTTTGATTGACGTGATTCTCGACCGTCTCCTTCAGGTGCGAGGTCCGCCCGGGGCCGCAGTTCCTGCTGAGGAGGTACAGGTTCTCCTCCTCCTCCTCGGAAGGAGAGGGAGACGGGCTGGTCTTGGACCTGCGGCAGTTCCACTACTCCGACCGCTCGTGCCGCCGCCCGGCCTACACCGTGTCGGCCTCCGGCTCCGCCCGAGTGACCAGGCCGGCCTCGCTGCTGGTCCCGGGGGCCACGGAGCTCGCGGTGGCGCTGGCGGAGGTGGCGGTGGCGCCGCACGACCACGGCGTCGCGAGGGAGCTGCAGAAAAGGTGGGTGGAGGTGTGGAGGTGGCTCATATGTAGTACCCTACCAGTAATCGGAGGCAGAAGTGAGACATAGTGAGTCTGCCCCAATTCCCCTCATGCTTGGGCGAGGCTAGGGCGCGATATTTTTTTCTGGGGGGAAGACTGAGCGATTTTGAGCTTCAGTATAGTAGAACTCGAATACACTGTAGGGTACTGTAATACTACTGTACCAGCTCCAGTGGCTTTTTGCAATTTCCATGATGCCCTTTTCCTCCGGTTATTTAAAGAGATGCAAAGGAGAACCAGACGCCGGAAGAGGAGAAGGAGGAGTAGATATCGATTTCGGATGCTTATCTGACTCTCTACAAGAGTTCTGCCTCCCGCTCCGCCCCCCCCCCTTCCTTTTTATGTATTTTTTGCCATGTTTTCCTCTCTTTCTCTTTTACTATAATTTTAATCCAGAGCCGTCATCTCCTGCCCGTGGCACTCCAGGCGCCTGTGGGAGGCCGGAGGGAACTACGTCGTCTTCAACAGGACCGGGAGCAGCGACGGCGACGGCGGCCGCGGGGACGACGACGTGTTCGGGGGCGCGGGCGACGGCCTTGACTGCCTGGACGGCCTGAGGGCGGTGTCCTTCGGCGAGCTAGGGCTGGCCAGGCTGGAGGTGAGGCCGGTGGGGCCGCAGGAGTGGGACGAGGGCCAGGAGAAGGAAGAGAGGAGGAGGAGGCGCGGCCGGCAGAGGACGGAGCTGCTTCTGGGCGACGTACACACAGGAGAAGGAGGCGGAAGGAGGGTGCGGAGGTACCGCCCCACGGCCATGCAGCCGTACTCCATGGTCAGGGCGTCACAGGTGGGTACGGGGAGGTGGGGGGGGGGAAGAGATCGCGTAGACGTAGGACGTACAGGATGTCCAAGAATTTTTTTTTAGCATACTACCATTTGTTCTTTGCTGTTATCAGTTTTTGAGAAAATGTGTCAAATTTACATAGGACTAAATCAGTTTTTAGATAGACATCCCTTATGCATTCTATGTACCAGTACCTACATATGAGTCTAGTGCTGTAGTACTTTGGCTCAATGCACGATGGCTGTCAACTGAAAGACACCTACCTACCTACAATAGTACGCACCTTCTTCTTAAAAAGATCACTTCGCTCTTTCCTCAACTGTCAAGTCGGTGTCTAAGAAGAAAAAAAACCCCGAAACTTACTGACAAAGTTCTTTTCTTCTTTATAAACTTGTCGCCGGGGAAACCAAGTGAGTAGGTACGACAGAAAGCACTCTTGCTACACAGACAGGGGGAGGGACGGGGGGGAGTGACGGAGGAATAAGAAAAAAAAAAACCAGAAAGAACGGAAACTGTACTCCGCAGATACCTACTAGAAAAAAGAGGTCGCCTCTCTCTCTCTCCCTCCCCCCCCCTGTGTCAGCCAGGCCCTCTCTCCACTTGATTTGTGGAGCTCCATCCAGCCTTGCCCAGTCCAGACAGAGTTCGTCCAGGAGCAAGGGGGAGAGGGGAAAAAATGGAAGCAAGGGCAGAAGGGGAGAGGGAGGGGGGGGGGTTCCTCACAAATTGGCCCTCCGATCCGACGGGAAGAAGAAAGCAAGAAAGGTTTTGATGGAATGATGAGGAGGAAAGGCAGGCCAGAAGAGAGATGGGGGGAAGAGGAGAGGAAGAGAAACGGAAATCTGTCTTTTCAAAGAACGGAGCAGGAAAAAGGAGCAGACAATGTAATAATGATCCACTTTTTTTTGTAAGAAAAAGCAGTTGCAATGACTCTCTCTCTCTCTCTCCTTTTCTTTTTATTTCTAGGGAGAGAGACCCCTTTTTCTTTTTCTCCTTCTTGTGACCTTTCTTCTCCTTTCCAGGGAGCAATTTCCTCGCCCACCTCCCACTCTCACTTTTTTCCGTCCTTTCTTTCTTCTCCCTCCAATTTCCATCCCAGATGCTGAAACGACTAGTGTACAGTACACGCAGCAGCAGCACAGCTACGTACTGTAGTAGAATTATTTTATACGCTTTGCCATACTACTGCTGCTGCTGTTGCTGCTTTAAGGCGGAATACAGTACAGTCGAAACTCGATTTTACGGATCTCGATTTTACGTATAATCTCAATTTTACGTATTTTTTGTGCAGACCAATTTTTTACTACATATGAAGACTCAATTTTACATATTTTTTTGGCAAAAATTCGATTTTACGTATCATTTGGCGTCCCTACCAATATTGGTATCGTTAGGGGCACGGTCTCGGTGGCGACAATAGTGGTAGTTAACGCAGGGGTAAAAAAAGGGTCTTTTTTCCCACTACTCCAACACCTGCCCTGGCGTTAGGACAACCCATCACTAAATTCACGCTAGCGATATTGGTTGGGGTCTCTCTCTCTCTCTCTCTCTCTCTCCCCCCCCCCCAAAAAAAAAGTCCCGTGGGGGGGGGGAGAGCAAGTGCAAAAAGTGATCTAATTTGTCATTATCTTGCTCAGTTTGCCAGATTCGATTTTACGTATGACCCGATTTTACGTATTTTCCCCCGCTGACGGAAAAATACGGAAAATCGACTTTCGACTGTACTTTCTTAGTCACTCCATTTTGGGGGTGTCTCTTCTTCCCGAGCTTTGCATGCAAGTGGGCCAACCTGGGAAAGAGGGAGAGAGAGAGGAGAGGTCAACAGCCAATTATGGCCACAGCATCCATCCATCTAGCTATCTTTGGAACGGGAGAGGGAAAATGCGATTCAGGCTCCCCCCATCCAAACGATTTCTTCAAGACGTGGAGGGAGGCAACAAATTCGCAATGTTGCTATGTAAGCTTCTCGAGGAAGGATGCAGCATCCCAACCAAATCAAAGAGAAAGATCTTTCACATACACACACACACAACCAACAAAAACAAAGTTGTGTCCAACCCACCAACCTACCCTCCCCTCCAAAATTTTCTTGGTGGAAATTTGTTCCGTCACGCCACTTTTGTTGTGTGGATCTTGGCCGCCGGCGGCCTCATTTTTGGCACACACGATTCTTTTTTTTTTTAAGTCTCACGTCTGCGACTGACCTCGTCTCATCGGTGACGAAATTCACCAGAACTTGCCCCCCCACCCCAAAAAAAAATAATATGAAAGGTAAGCTTCAATCAACATTTTAATGACATCTTTGACGAAAAAAGATTATGAGCAAGTGTACGTACACAGTGACATTGGAGGTCTGGTTTTCGAGAAGTTGGTGATTCCCTCCGGCGCCTCCGGTAGCAAGTCTGGTCGTTGTAATTCGCTGAAATGGACGCAGGCTCAGGAGGAGAACGCTCACATCATACCTGCTCAACGTAACTTTTTTTTGGTCTTCCAGCAAACACTGCCAATTTTTTTACAAGTATAAACTTTGTGAAATTGCCCCCACCCATTCGAATGCAACAATCAGCCCCACCTCGGCTTTCTGCACTCTCCACTTCCTCACACGCATCCACCTCCACAAAGTGGGGGTATCAACGGTCTTGAGCCGTGATGATGCGAGAGTCTCCTCCTTCTCCTCCTCCTCCTCCTCCTCCTTCTCCTCCTCCTCCTTTGTTTCCCCTCCCTCTGCAACCTCCACTTAAGGTTTGACAAGCCGTCATCACCAATTCAGGCCAGTCCCTCCGCCTTTGCCTGTCGGCGTGAGAAATGCTACCACTACAAAAAAAAAATTAAGAAGCATTTTTCACAACAGCGCCTTTCCCAGAAAAAAAGAAGTGAAAATGGCGTTATAGTAGTAGTTATTCATCACACTTCATCACAAAAGCTACTCGTAAGTTCATCCTTTTTTTTTCTTCCCGTCACTTATGACGGAGATTGATTTTTTTTTCTTCTTCCCAGCTTTTGTCGCAATGTTTGGAACAAAAAAAGTTCTTTTTATCTTCTTGCTTCTCAACTCAATCAAGACTTTCTTCAGTTGTTTCTCTCATTTCCTCTCTCCCTTTTCCTAATCTGACATTTTTTCGTGATTTTCTTTGCTACTGTATTAGCACTCGCAAAGAGAAGCAGACACCGCAATTAGGTTAAAGTTTTTAATCCCGAGAGACAATTACCACATGAAAGGAAAAGTGGCCAATTTCATTTAATTAGTTCCTTAATTTTTTCCACATAAAATCTTATTTTTTTATTTTTGCTGCTCAAAGAATTTTTCCTTTAAAAAAAAAAACCTTTCTACTTTTCCCTTTTCCTTTCCCAAAGTCGTGAATTGGCAGTGGCGGTCAGTGTTGCCAACTGGCATGTTCCGCAGTCAAAAATTGCAAGTCTGGCATGTTTCTAAAAGTGCTTGCTCCTACTTTAGACCACTGTCTACTTTACACTACACTTGCGCTAAGCTGGCGTGCTTTCCTGTTTCTCCTGAAATTTGGCAACTCTGATGGCGATGTCACTGGGGGTGGAGGGGCTGGCTGGGGGGGTGGAAAGGCTATTTCCTGAGGTGTCACAATTTGCATGGAGAGAGGCAGAAAATGGTTCTCTCTACTACACCAGAAAAGGAGGGAAAAATAACTGTCAGGAAATTGCCTTTAGCAGAGTCGACTCAAGAAGTTCTTCAGGTCTTGCTGCCACCGGTGAAGGGGGGGGGCACATTTACTACCCAGAAAACAGCAACAACTGATAAACATTTAAAAACTTCTTTAAAAAAGGTATTTTCCCATTCCCAGCTTGAATAGTCATTTCATGCCATAAAGCACTGGGGCTATTCAGTTCCGTTTGGCCCACGGACCGAAATGTCTGCTGGGCCCGTTGGCAAGACTGGAGAGCTCCACCTCATTGCCAGTAGCACCACCACCACTAGCAGGGAGAAAAAAAAAAGAAAGGACAAATGCAAGAGGACGCTTCTTCCTCTTCTACTACTTCCCATGAAATTCCAATATCTGTGAATTCTGTGGATGGACATTTTTGTTTGTGTCCATCGCGTGAGGAGAAGGGATTGGACGACGAAGTAGAGGAAGAAAAAAGGAAGAGGAGAATAAATCATGCAAAGGGGGGAGGGGGGACTGGCTGGTTTTTTTTTTGCCTTAAAAAGGAGGTAGGGAGAGAAGGAGGAGGCATGTAAACGTGAGCTTTCCCAAAAAAAGAGAAAGAGAGGGGGGAAATACGTCAGGAAAATGTGTCAGGAATTGTAAGTGCCCCCTCCTCCTCCTCCTCTTTTCCGTCTTCAACTCGACACAGCCACAGACACGCAATCCACTACTACTGTACTACTACAATTCTGCAACACTCCTTTTCTTCTAGTCAGCTGTGACTGGTAAAAAAGTCTTTGGTTGGTGTTTCAAAAGAAGTGAAATTCAAAGGTAGTCTTAAAAAATGAGACGACCTATCAAAGAACTAGGCCAGAGTCGTGCTGATTTCTGTTGGTAGTTCTAGTACTACAAACTAGTAGTACAGTAAAGTTCGCTTAGTACGTCATCCTACGGGAAATGCAAAATCTGACATATTAGCTGGACTGACTTACTAGCCGAGCAAACTGATGACGCAGGTTTTTGTTTCGGGAATTTGATAACCTGATGTACTAAGCGGATTGACGTCTTATCCGTGGACGTACAAAGCAGACTTCACTGTACTTTGATACAGTTGAATCCACAGTGAACCTATCCTACCCTACCAACAACGATTGGCACCAATTTCGGCACAACTCACTCAAGGAGTGCTTGGACTGAACTCCTAAAAAAAGGCCCAAATTAGCAAACAGCTGCCAAGAAAGCCTACTGTTGTGTGTGTAAAAAAAATTACATCCACATTTTTAGTGGGTGGAGTGGCGAATAATCCATCGCAATCATTCTGTTTTCCGTTCCCCTCCCCCTCCCTCCTCCCCCCTTTTTTGATTGACAGGTAATAAGCAGAGAGTTTTATTATTGGCAAAAAAACTTGTTCTAGTACGTAGAGAGGAAGAGAGGGAGGAACAATTTCGACACACACACACACACAAACTAGGATGGTGCCAATTTGGGCAGTTTTTTCCCCCTCCCCCTCCCTCTCAGAAAAAGTAGGAGGGGTAGGAGGAGTAATTGGAGTACAAAAAAAGTAGTAGGTGCGCCGCTAATAAACAATTTCGTTTAAGTTTTTTTTCTCTCTCTTTCCGGGAAACGGCAGGGAGGAAAGAAAAGTTGTACAAGAAGGGTTTTTTCTTCCTCTTTTTTCTTCCCGAGTGAGACATGTGCTTGACGCTAATTGCGCCAAATATTTCATTAGAAAGACTTTTTTTCTTTTCCTCTTGGAACAAACAAAAAATGTTTTCAATCTACGCGTGAATGGTGCCCTACTTACATGAAATACGAATAAAAAAATCTACCCAGCCCCAAAAAAGTTGATTAGAAAATGAAAAGAAAAATCAACAATAGGGTTAGAAATTCGAAAAAAAGGTGGTGATGGCAATTGCCACAACGTGGATGCATTTTCTGAACCGCCACCCAACCCACCAATTATGTCGCCAAGCCAGCAGAGTCGGTTCTGCCCACCTTTCATCGTTACCTGCCGCAAGCCGCAGGTCAAGGAATGGAAAGAGTTGTTCTTGTTGTTCTTATTGTGAAGACAAAGTTTAGCATTGTTGACCCAAGTGGAATTTTTTGGGTGTGCGCACCCACGTCGAGGTGATATTTAATTAACTTTAATTTGAGGTTGGTGTTCCCCCTCTCTCCCGGGGCCCCCCCCCCCCCCAACAAAAAGCAACCGGGCGGAGGCGAACACAAGCACGGGCAAGCTTGAGTGTGCGCAGTAGCTTTTGAAGACCCCCCCGA
>JAAUYM010072494.1_pt1 | contig 16160 bp, 14 predicted proteins | sample 7278001 | NCBI WGS metagenome assembly JAAUYM01 (sample SAMN14350224, study PRJNA611818) | marine sediment metagenome | isolation source: surface marine sediment (1.8m) | place: French Polynesia: Moorea | collected 2018-08
CTCGTCCTCGACCGCCTTCACTGTCTTTAGCAGCGAAGTCACGTTCGTCACCATGATCTAAATGAGGGGGGGGGTCGAAAGTCGATAAGAACCGAATAACTTCCGCCGCATATATGCTTTTTGTGTGTGTGTGTGTGCTGGATGCTGTAACGAAATTGTGTGTTTTACATGACTGTTAATAATGTTCTAAATTCATCTTTTCAAATTAGTTGTTAGTTTTTTTTTCCGTCCTGCAGGAAGAAACAACATGGACCTGACGTGACAAAGAGGCAAGCCAAATAAAACACACCTGGAAACAACAACACGACAACCGTACCTTCCTCATATTTCCCTTCCAAAAGTCCAACATGGAGGACTAAAGTTCTTTTTTTTTTACCTTTATTGCTAATGGATGCTAGCGCAAAAGTCATACAACAACACGAACAAGAAGGCATTACTATTCTGTACAACTTCCGAGCTCTTGCAAAGAAGGGGGGTGCTATGATGTCAAAATCCTAGGCAGAGCTGACTTCGATAAGGGGCATCAAGTTCAGCTGAAAATGCGTCTCCTCCTCCCGCCTTGCTGCGGCTCCGGATTGATCTTCGTCCTGATCGGACCCCGTCCAGCACCAGTCGTGGTCCTCCGGGTCCAGAGTGAACCGGCGGTGACGACGACGGGTGGGCCGTAGGGAGGGAGCCAACACAAACCTCGAAAGCTTCGCATTTTCGAAAAAGAGGAGAGAAGGAATCTCTCTCAAAATAGGAACGCTCTTCTCCAGAAGGTAGTCTATATATGATGTGAACAAATTCTGCCTTCCCTTTCTTTCTGCTTAAGATAAACAAACGACCCAAGCCTTGGAAAAGCAACTGAAAGGAGAACGCTTTTCACATTCTTAGAATTCCATTGGAAGTCTTGTTCATTGCGCTACCTTGTCTCTTTCTGAGAGAGGGGGGAAAAACATTATTTTGTCTACTAATAACTCTTCCTTGGGCGGTGAACTCAGCCAAGGCAGCTTGCCTGATCTTTGTGATATGCTGCTCTGGAAAATGACCTGAGAAAGCAGCATCCGAAGAAGTTGTACGTACGTACGTAGAATTGAAGAAGAAAGAAGTTTCTTGAAAGTCGGAATAAACAGAAAAAAACTGGGTTGGATAAACGAAAAAGTCAGCTCTGCCAATGCCGCTATTCTGGATAAAGATATTCGAGTGTGAGCTTCAGACACTGGTTTCTCTCGGGAGGAAACAACTTGAAAGAAAAATGGAAAAATGAAAACTTGCCTGTCTCAGAGGCGGACATAAACTATAGGAGATGATTACTGTGTGTGTATATTTATACTATGTGAATATGCAACGAGATAGTTAAGAGAGGAGAGGGAGGTAGTACAACCAGCAAATCACAAAGAAAAGGAGGAATGCCAGCGGCGTTCACCGCCCTGTGCTGTACGGTACAGTACTGTTGTACCAAGAGAGACGAGCGTTCAAATGTCAACTAAGTTCAGTCCACGTACCTTTGCAGAGTCCTTAAGTTGGTGCATGGCTGGATCTTGAATGCTCTTCCCGGACGCTGCCTTGGTGGACTGCATCAAGTCTCCAAGAGCAGAGGCCACATCCTTCACTGCATTGATCAGCATCACCTATGTAAGAAAAAAGTTGGAACTGTTATTTCCCAGAGCGTTAAAAAAAACTTCAGTAAGTTTAGCTAAAATTCACCTGTGCCTCCCTGTTTGGCGATCCCAGACTTGCCGCCCCCGACTTGACCACGTCGCTCAGTTGCACGATGGTGGTGACTGCGTTCTGCGCCGCCACCGCCAGCTGCTCCTGCGAGGAGGCGGCGCCGGCCACCAGGGTCTTGGTATCCTCCACCAGCGCCTTGGCCGTCTTCAAGATGTTCTCGCGGTGGTCTCCGAAGGCGTCGTCGCCGTCTTCCGCGTTCAGGGTTCCGGCGGTGGCGAACATGATGGTGGTGTCCAAGTCCCCGATGATGCCGGACACTGTGTTCGCGGCGTTCTCCAGGGCGTGCGTGCCTTGGTTGGCAGCATTCAAGGCAGCAAGCACCACAGAACACTTGAAAAATTAATGCATATTTATTAAAGCCACAATATATGTACAATACTACAAGTTCTGTATATAATACAGTACTAGCACACTACGTAGGTAGAGTAGAGAATGAGCAAGGGTTCTCACCTTCTCGCCAACGTTCCTGGCATTGTCAGAAACGTCTCTCAGAGCGAAGCTGTCGTGTGGGGTGAGTTGGCAGGTGCCAGTGGCCTTGATAAGCTCAATGGTCACCTGTCCAAGCTCCTGCACGCTAGAACGGATCCTCTGTCCCACTTCTGGGCTGGAGGCGCCGCCGCTGGCTCCCTTGGCGTCACGAGCAAGGTCCTGGTAACAGGTGGAGATGTGCGATGCCAGAGCGCCAAGCTGACCGGGGTCACTGGAAGATTTCATGACTATCTCCTGGGCAGTGCGGGCGATTTCCTTGGTGGAGGACATCATCCTGGACTGGAGGTCGACAAAGCTGTCCGTCGGGTGGGTGATGCCCACCGACCTGTAGTCGTCCACCGTGAAGATGGCCTCTGTGATGCAGTTGACAAGCTTGGAGACGACTCCCACGTTAGGAGCCAGCTTCTCGACGGAGGCTAGCAACTCTTGGATGGACGACGTCATAGCCTCGGTCGACTCGTCAATGTCCCCGTGCACCTGGACGGCCTTGGGGTTGCCTCCACTCTCCTTGGCTGCGTACAGCAACTGCTGGGCGCACTCCGCCACAGTCTTGGTCTGGTCGAGGATGAGGACCTGCTGCTTGGAGCTGACCATGTTGGATGCCGATCCGATGGCGTTGGACACCAGCGGGTCGAAGTAGCTGACCATGGCAGTGACCGCGTGTCCTAGGCGCTCGGCTTCCTCCTTGGCCGCGAACTGGACATCGGGAAGCTTCTGCTGAATCTGTCCGGCGGCGTTCTCCATCTGCTCTGTGAACTGCTTAATGTCCTTCTCCTGCCTGGGAGCAAGGTTCTGGTTGATAGCGGCGAGGGAGGCCTGGTCCAGCTCGCGGATGTTGACAGCCAGGCGCTCCACAGCCTCGTCGCATTCGCGGTGTCCCGGCGCCTTGTCACGGATGGAAGAAACCAAGTTCTTGATGGCGTCGGAGACGGCTTTGCTACTGTTGGCCAGCTGCTGCCAGGTGGGCGGGTCTCGCGGATTGACGGCCAGAGACTTGGCCGAGTGGATCATGGAGCAGGAGCCCTCCACGATGAAGGCGCCGGAGTCGAGGATTGGCTCCTGCGCGCGGCGACCCTGCTCCGAGATGCGGGCGGGCACTGAGGCGTACTCAGGCGAGCTGGCGAACTGGCACAGGTTGTCCACAGAGTCCAGCAGAGGGCGCGTTGCGTCGGCGCAGGCGCGACGGTTGGCGTCAGTGTAGTCTGCGTCAAGACGCTTGATTTCCTTGACAAGGGTGGCGGTGGCGTTGGCCACGTCCTTGGCACTCTGGACAAAGTGGCGCTTGGCAACTGGATTGTTGGTGTGTGAGGACGCCACGCGGCAGGAGCTGCAGAGAGCGCTGGTGTGCTTAGCGATGACGGTGGCGGAGGACAGCACCTGCTGCTGTCCGCTGGACGAGTTGGTCAGCGTCTGGCAGGCCATCTTGATGGCCTGGTAAGCACGCATGAACTGATTCTGATCTACGAGACCGCGCTTGCCGGCCACAGAGGACGGGTCGGCTACACCGACCAAGTAAGCGGACTGAGCTGCGGCCTCAACCAACCCGCAGATGGCCTCGGAGACCCCCTTGACCGCCTCGCCAAACTCCTCGTGCTCAGACTTCTTGGCATGGTTGGCGATTCCGGTCATGCAGTCTCCCAGGGCCTTGGACTTCTCCATGACGATGTCGAGACACTCAAAGTACGTGGCGTCGGAAACAGGCTGGCTGGCGTTCTCCAAGACGTGGCGGGAAGACTGGATGGCGCGGACGGCACTGTCGCACTCCTTTTGGCCGGGCGCAGCGGAGGTGTACACGTCAATGAGGTCATTGATAGACTCCGTCACCCCGCGGGCGGCGTTGGCCAGGTTGTTCTTTGCGCTTGGAGCCCCCGGGTCAGCGGCAACTGTCTTAGCGGAGCTGAGGAAGGTGGAGGAGCTGCTGGCCACGCTCTTCATCGTCGCTACCATGTTGGTCCTGGTCTCAGAGACTCTAGTCTGTCCGGCCATGTCCATAGAGCACTCCATCATCTCTCCCAGCACCTGCCCGAAGTGCCTTGAACTCTGCGCCAGTCTGTCTGGGCGCGGCGCCGACTGGACAACGTCGGAGGTGGCGTCATTCAGGCGGTCGGCAGCGCTGGTCAGCTGGGACTGGAGCTCCCCATATGGACGACCGGAGTGCGGGAAATTGCCGGAGGAGATCTGTCCTGACCACTCGCTGATGTGCGTCAACGTCTCCTCCACTTCTTCTTGCCCTGGAAGGCAGCTCATGGTCCCGCTCAGAGCCTGGCTGACCTCCCGGCAGGCGTCCCCAAGCTTGTCCTGCTTGTGAGGATCATTCGGGTTCTGCATGGCCCTCTGCGCTTCCAGGACGAGCCTTGCCGACTTGGCCATGACCAGCTGAGCTTGGTCGATGATCCGGTTCTGCGTCTTCTGATCGTTGGAGGCCGCGGCCACTCCCCTGACGGCGGCAGTGTAGTCCCTCAGGGCGTTGGCGGTGTCCCTCGCTGCCCTGAGCGTGATGTCCTCGTTGTTCTCCTGCGCAGCCGTCGTCAGCTGCGCCACTGACGCCCCGACGGACTTGCTGGTGGTGTTGAGCAGCAACATCGCGCTCTCCACCGTCTCTCCGGGCAGGGGCCTCAGTTGGTGAGAGGCTGCTGCCCCGCGGAACTCCTCCAGCTCGTGCTGCAGCGAGTCGATGAGGTCGGCCGACGCCTCGATCTCAAGAGCGCCGCCGCCGCACACTTGGTGCGCCTTGCCGATGGCGGCGCGAAGCTCCCTCAGGGCGTTGTCCATCTGCTTGGACGAGTTGGACAGCTGCAGCTGCGACGCCTGGTTTTCCACCGTGGGCAATGCGGACCGGGTGGACTGGTACAACCTGGCATAAATAAGTTGCGTTACGTGTCTCCATACGGTATTTTCCTAAAGTGAGCAAATGCTTTACCTCGTTGAAGGGTTAAGGAATTGCTCGGCATTGTTGATAAGGTTTAGTTGGGCCATGGCACTGTCGGGGTTCTGCATTGACATCTTGACGCCTTCCACAAGGCGTGGTATTACGTCTGCCACCGCCTTGCAGCTGTCCATCAGCTCATCCTGAAAAAGAAAAGACACATTCATTGAAGCACACATTTTGCTTCACTAACACTGGTAGCTAAGAGAGCGGTGGTACCTGAGAATGAGAGTTGGTGTTATGTGGTCCCACTCCCTGGCTGGCGGCGATGCACTGCGTGGCGGTGGCCGCAGCATGCTTGGCTGCGTTCTCCAGTCTCTTGATGACCTTCCTCTTGATTGTGGTCCCGACGGCTGCGTGGGTGGTGCTCCTGAGGTGTTCAGCCGCCCTCTTCAGAGCGTCCTGACTCTCGCGGTCATTGGGGCGAGACGCGCACAGCTTGGCCGCCTCCACCATCTGAGCGGTGGCGTCCGCGAGCTCCTTTGCGGCAGACAGCAGCCGCTTCTGTTGGTTTTTTTTGTTTGGAAGGGGGGGCAATGGTTGGTGGTCGCAGTAAAGGAGTGGGGGGCAGAGGCCAAGGAGGCACAGGAAAAGTGCGATGGTGAGGTGGGATGGGCATGATGGTGACGGTGGGCAGTGGGGGAGAAAGGTGGGAAGAAGAACAAAAAAGCAGAGTTAGAGAGCTGGCTTAAGGGAATAAGTGGAATCTGATAAACTGTTCCGCACAAGACTGCTCCCTCATCTCTTCGGGAAGAATCTTCATGTTTTTTGTTGTCGTGGTTGCTAGTGTGTGTGTGTTCCATTCAAGTTTAGTGAGTTTCAGTGTTAGGTGTGCGTGTCCAGGTACTGTGAGTGTTAGGGGGCTACGACATCATTAGCACCGATACTTATTCAGCATGTTTGAAGTGTCTTAATTCTCTCATTCGTCACGGATTCTGTCATCGACTTTCTTTCTCTGGTCCCAATTGTTCGCCTCAGTCATACAGTATATGTACGTAGTTCCGTATGTTCTGCTACACGAAAAATTGGCAAAAGTGTTTTAGTGCGCAACTACTAGGCCATAACATTCTCATAGAACGAATGCCTCTGATTATTGAACGGAGAAGGAAGGAGTTTGGTAGTGGTGGTAGCAGTGGTAGGAGCGTACTGCCAGCGGAGACTCTCAGTGCTGGAAAACTCGCAGCTCTGGAAGCTCTCACTGAGCTGGCGGGGCTGGATTGGGATGGCCTGATCAGGCGGGAAGAAAGGAGGATGAAGTAGAGAAATTGTGAGGCAATCCGGCTCTTCCTTCACTCTTAGTACGAGTACAAGGTGATTGTGACACGTCAGCACTACAAAGCGTTTTGTTGGATATCATTTCTCGAATTCTCTCTAAAGCTGTCAGATAGAAACTGTCTAGAAAAGTAGAGCTTGACGAGTCACCTGCAAGTCTGAGTCCGACTGCGTCTCCGCTTCTCCCTTGATTGCCTGGATGAGCTCTGCCGTGGACTGTGCCAGGATGCGCGCCTGTCTCACCATCTCGCTGGAGTCATAACTGGCAATAAGCTCTCCAGAGGCGGTCATGATCTGCTCCATGATGTCCGGGATCTTGTCGGAGTGGCCATCTTTTACGTGGTTCAGCAGCTCGTTCAGTGCACGGGTGACGTCAGAGGCAGACTGGCCCAATTCGCGAAGAGAAGACTCGTCCTGGCTCACCTGACGTAGCGGAGGAGAGGAGAGCCAATTAAAGCACACCTGTTATGTTCCTTGGGGTAGCATAAACTGGAGCGGTGGCGAGCATCACAAATTGTAAACATTAAAGTCACAGCAAAATAGAAGCAACAGTAACAGCAGCAGCAGCAGCAACAATACTGTAGTACGCTGTCAATATTTAGTTGGACTTTGCATACAACCACTCCCAGAATACGTATTAGTAATACTGTCTCTCACCTCATTGCAGGTTGCCACGCATCCCTCGACGGACTTGGCGACTTCCCTTGCAGCCTCCACCAGCTGCTCCTGGCACATGGGGTCCGCTATAGTAGGGGCAACCACTTTGGCGCAGGCCACCAGCTGAGAAGTGCCCAGAGCGGTCTGGGTGGCGCTGAAGATCACCCTGTTCTGTGTGGCCTGGTCCGGACACTTGGACGCGACGTTCTTGGCCTTCAGCACCAGCGCCGCAGTGGTGTTTGCCACCGCCTTGGCCAGCCCAAGCAGGATGTCCTGCCTCTCCTTGTCGGCTACTTCCTCCTCACCAATCGTGTACAGAACACGGTGGGAGGCGGAGCCAACCTGGTTTACAGAGAAATGCGAACATTTAGTGTCCATCTCATGCTTAGGCCTAGGAGTCTTGCACTCTTTTACCTGGCTTGCTGCGGTGAGCATGTGCTGCCTGGGCTCCCTGGACTGAGGCTCGGTGGCGGACAACAGGTCGGAGAATGCTGCGCAGAGGTGTCTGGCCGCGCCCATCAGGTCGTCTCCGTTGGCGCCCTCGTCGTCCATCAGAGCCGCCAGCATCTTCACGCCCTTTGCCATCTCCGGCAGGTTGCTCGAGATGGTGTTGACGGCCGCCCCCACAGAGTTGTAGTCCGTCTCTTCGCCCTGGCCCGTCAAAGTCACCATCTGGGCCGTGGCCGCGTTCATCGCCGACACCTGAGACAGATCGAAACATAAGTCAGGTGACAATCTTAAAAAAAAAATACTTTTTTATACCTGAGAGTGGATGCTCTGCTTGTTGGTGTTCTTCTGCGACTCCTTCCACCTGTACGAGGCTGGGTCGTTGCCCAGAGGAGGCAACTTGGCCTTCTCGTTGAGCAGGTTCTCGGCGCGGTGGATGGACTCTTGCCCGTGAGTGATGGTGGACACCAGAGCCCTCTGAGACTTGCTGAGGGAGACCTCTTCCGCGTGACGTGCCTAAAGGATAAGAGTGAATGCCAAAGTCAGGAGATGGTTTCGAGATTACAGTCGATGCAAGGAGTTAGTTAGTAGTTACGTACTTCATGCAAGATGTCCCCAATCCAGACTGGAAGCATAGGAAAGAAAGTCATAGGACGGTAAACAGAGCTTGGTTAGTTTAGTGAGGACGGGAAAAAAAAAACGAGAAATTGTTGGGTTCCGTTCGCTCTTAAAAAGAATAGGAAGAAGAAAGCAACCCCGGAGAAAACAGAAAGAAACAAGAAGGGAAGGGGGGAGAACTAAAAACTAAAAACTTTCGTACCCCGTTCATTCCCGCACCACCCTCTCCGTTGGCGTACTGGCCTGAAAACAAGTTTGTCGCTCAATTAACTAACATAAAAAAACCCAAAAAATGATCATTAAACAAAATCTAAAAATTACTCTACATAAGAATAGACCGAAAATGATTTCGTTCGTTCCTCACCTCCAGAAGTCCTGAGCACTCCGGGCTTTGCCAGGTTTCCCTCCTGGATCTTCTTGTAGTTTGCAGCCGGCAGCCCTACCATGGTGATGGCCCTCCCGGGAGTGACGATGTCTTCTTCCATGGCCTCCTCCTCGTTGCCGTCGTCGCCGAACCGCTCCTTGCGCTGGCGGCGCTTCAGGATGATGTCGATGTACCCGGCAATGAGCTGACTGATCTGCTCGCCCTCGGTCGTCTGCACGGAGTAGTACTGATCCTGGTAGTCGCCAAAGTCCAGGGTGAAGACGTTGGGAGAGGCGGCCCATCTGCGGACGGTCGTCAGAGGCCAGGTCTTCAGGATCTCCTTCGTCTTCTCGTCCAGGCGCAGGACGGAGTCCTTGGTCACGCCCAAAAGACGCGGGACGAGACGGTTGCGGCCGCGCATTTTTTCCTGGTGAAAAAATAAGACACGACACTCAATTTCCCAAAAAAAGGGAGATAAATCTTGCAGATTATTTATTGCCGAGGGGGTCCAACCAAGCTGCAGAAAGTAGAAGCAGCAATCTTCGGCTTTCACGCTATGCGAGATTGAATTTATGGCTAAATCAACTTTTCCGGTCCGACTTCTCTCTCCCTCGCTTTCCATCCCGTCTCCTTCGTCTTCCGGTTTTTTGCTTCCAATCTTTTTCTTTCCATTTCCCCCTCCTCTCTCTCCCTTTCTACTCAGCCATTCCCCCCCGTCGCTGTAAGATATCACAGATAAAACCATTTTTATCTTGACAGCAGCAAAATGTGACGATCCTCCTCCGACACCGCCACAAAGCTGTGACAAATTGTCGGAGTGCATTACTACATGAAAGGCTGAAAAGAGGAAGCTCGGAAGAAAAAGAGGAGAGGAGAGAGAGAGGCGGAGAAAAAGTACTAGGAGGAAGATGGAAATGGTGCTGGTGCTGCCGCCGCTACTCTAGTTTTTGCTTTCACTTTGCTTTTCTTTTTCTTCATCTCGCCACCGCCGCATCAGCTAACTCCCTTTCCCCCCATTTGCCAGATGGGATATTTTTTCAGCTTGTGGCATTATCTCGAGGTTAGTGGAAGGGGGAGGAGGAAAAGAAATCTGTGACAAGCGGGACAAAAAAGGGGAAGGGACGGGGGATAAAAAAAAAACCAACGCTTTGGTTACGTGTAAGTGTTGGGGTGTCGACATTTCTCTCCATTTTTTTACGACCCAAATCCTTTTTTCTCGCAAAAAGAGAAAAGACACACGCCCATTTTAGGCGTCCTCCTTTCTTTCTTATCTAAGATTTTTTCCCCCTCTCTCTTCTTTGCCAAAAGCTCCTAGGCGACTTTGCTGCCATACACTTTGCTTTCATTTAGCAGCCAATTTTTTTCCCCTTCCTCCTCGTCCCTTCTGCCACTCTTTCCTTCCCCTTCTCTCCCGTGGTCCCAAAGGGGCATTCTGAGCAACAAACCAGAGACCACAGCACCCACTTCAGGAAGGGAAAGTCAGAGAGGGAAAAGAGAGAGACAGTCCCCGGGGACAATTTGCGGAGGAGGCTTTTTGGTGGCTGTCGTTGTGCGTGCGTGTGTTTGTGTGCACACGATATTGTCCCGGCTTTTTTGGCGCAAAGGGGAGGGAAAACAAAGAAAAAGAAGGCTAATCTCTTCCCCATCTTCATTTGATCTGCAAACAGACGATTTTTGTCCACCCCAACAACGAAACACGCAAAAGGGAGAAAAGAAAAAGTCTTTGGTGTCAACGACGACGAATCGAGACTCCCGACAGTGAAAGCGAGGGGAAGGGGAAGGGAGGGAAAAGAGGGACGGGGGAGAGCAGATAGTGGGTCGTAAAGTTCTTGTATCTCTTGTAGGATCTGCTGTCGTTGCTTTCTCTCTCTCGTCTCTTCCTCATTTTGAGAAATATCGCGACAAGAGAAAGAAAAAGCGGGCGAGAGAGGAAGGAAGGAAGGAAGGAGCCACTCTGTGTAGTGATTTACAGCAGCAACCAGCGCAGTTGGTTCAGGATGAATCGCTTAATAGACGGCGGGAAGAGAGGGGGAGGGGATAGGGAGAGTCAATTTCAGATATGGAAGGAAAAGAAGAAGGGGAGGAGGAGAAGAGACGAGGGCAGCAGGGAGGAAGGAGGAAATGGACTTTGGAGCTGCAAAAAGATGTTCTTTTGCTTATTCTTCCTCTCTCGAGAAAAATGGTTGGGATTTATGCACTCTGTAGACTCACCTTGACCAGGAAGAAGTGTACTCCGAAGGTGGGTAGGCTTCTCGCCAGCTTGACGTATCGCACCTTTGCGTCGATCTCAGACGTCCCGGCCAGCCTCTTGTGTTCGGAGAAGATGCGTTTCTCGATCTTATTGGAGCGCATGTACGACTGCGGGAGGAACTCCTTGAGGCTGAACAGAAAGGAGAAGAAGACATTGTTACTCTGGGGAGGGTCTCCACTCGACTAAATGAGGGCAACAGCAGCAGCAGCAGCAACAGACAAAACGAGATTGACACAGTTACTACCACTGTGGAGAAGGAGAAGGGAGGTCTGTTTTCTCTCCCACAAAATCTCCTTTCCTTTCCCCATCCCGCCATCGCCGCATTCTTCGCCTCCCTCCTTCTTCTCCACCGCCGCCATCACCGCTAAATCTCTCTCTCCCTCCTTCTCGGAATCCCCCCCCTCTCCTCCCCTCTCCGAGAAAGGGGCTTTCTCTTCTATTCCCCCCTCTTCTCCCAGCGATTGCCCGGTCACACAAACAAGAGCGTCTCTCTTGTCTAGGAGGAGGGGATTCTTTTGCAGTGGAATGACATTAGAACCAGAGGGGAGAAGGAGAAAGAGAGCATTTCTGTGGTGCCGCATAAAAGAGCTTGAACAAAATTTTCCTTTCTGTTTTGGGGGAACAAACATGGTTTGGAATTAGTCGAGGAAAAAGGCGATTGCTCACTCTAGTATTCCCGGTCTGTGGTTGGCCTCTCGGTGGTCGCCGAACTGTATCTGCACCTGAAGCGCGGCAAATTCGATGGCGTCCTCCATCCGCACTGGGTGGGTGCCGTCCACGATCGCCTCTCGGGCCTACGTAGGGCAAGAAAACGAGAAAAAAAATCATGCCCGCTTTAAATGGTGTCTACCTGGAGCCTGCGCCCACCTGTTCGTAAAGCAGATTCAGTTGGACCGGGTCCCTCGAGTCGATGTTGGCGTCGCTGTAGAAGTACTTTCTCTTCAGGAGGAGCACGTCCGTCTCCACGATGCCCTGCTCGCGGAGAGTCTTGCTGTGGTCCACCCAGTTCACTGGAACAAGAAACATTCGAATCAGTTTCGGAGACGGGGAGAGAATGCAGCCTGCCGTAGTGGTTGGTACCTCCGTCTTCCGTGTTGAGCTGCCTCTTCAGCTCCTCCATCTTGGGATCGATCTCCTTCTCGCCGTCCTTGTACCTGGTCCTCCTTAGCGTCATGGTGCCGCCCAGGGTGCCGAACTTGTTCTGCGGCACCGGTGCCTCGTCCGCCTCGTCGCGGGGACGGTCCCAGACCAGCGAGTACTCGTCGTGGTTGGTGATGCCGATCTTGGCGCAGATGAGCACCATCAGGTTGGCCACCGTCTGCGAGTCGTCCACCATCACCGCCTTCACCGTCCCGTCCAGCATACGCACCTTTAGGAGGCGCATCTTGCGGCGGTACTCCAGGGAGTCCTGCAAAAGTTCAAGTCGTTGGACAACTTTAACCAAGAAAGTTCGTCACTCATCTTGCATTCAGAACGGGAGGGTGGGCTTTTGCCGATCTCCACCTTCTATCGAGACACCCTTTCCGAAAGCAAAACTTATTTCTTCTTTGACAGACAAAAATGGGTTTCCAATACTACATACCGTACAACATCCCCCTCTCCCTTGGGCTCTCTCCTCGAGTTGTACATATCAATTCTCGTCCTCCCTCCCTCCCTCTCAGTGCACTGCACGCTCTTTTTCAGTCCCTCTCCTTCTCAGCGGGAGGCAGAAGAGCGGCAGTAAAAGGAAGAAGAACGAAAAACGGAGCCCCATTTGTGAGAGAGAGCACTGATACATCACTTCCCCCCCTCGCTTTCTTCCCTCCCTTCCTCTCCCTCTTTCCCTCCTACAAGAGAGGAGGATGGGTCGGTCGGTCGGTCGGTCTTACTGCATCCACTTCCGGGATAAACGAGGGATGCTTTTACGACGATGGGACTCGCTCACTCCCTCGCTCGTCCTACGGACAAAAGCCAAGAAGGAAGAGGAAGAGGGAAGAAGAGCTCTCACTTCTTCCCTCCCTTCGTTCCTTCCTTCCCATCTTCCCTTCTTCGTCTCCCCCTTCTTCCACCCACCCCATGGCGAATTTTTCACCCCATCTAGCCAGCAAGGAGGACGAGGAGGAGAGAGGGGAGAGAGAAAATTCGCGCTCGACTGACTCCGACAACCATCATCCCTAGTCTTCTCTCGTGTAGAGCAGTATTTCTTCCTCCTCCTTCTCCTCCGTTGGGCACGGGAAGAGAAGCGGGGAGAAGAAGAAAAGAAAGAAAGTCATTTCTGGAAGGGAGAAAGAAGCAGCAGAGCAAACAGTTTCTCTTGCCAACCAGCCACCCCTCTCTTCTTCCCCCCTCCCTCCGAACCCCTTGTTTCTACACAATGAGCTTCTGCGAGGGAGGAATAATCAGTTTTATTATTCATTACACCAGCGGAGGCGTTTTTCTTGGCCCAGTGCTGCGTGTCATCTTCATTTTGTACTGCCTACAGGGTGCTCAACATAAATAGGATTTTAGTACATGCATACTAGGTATGGAACAGTTCTTTAATCTTACAACTGCATTTGCCTGTAATGCCACGTAAGCTCCGTGCAACTAAATTAACTTTTTCCGTAACTCGTCTCTACATTGCCTTGTGAGACACACTTTTTAGTGGGACTTCCTCTGAGATCCTGCAGCAGGCTTTCTCTTTCTGCCTCTCTCTCACCCTACCCTCTCTCCAGGCTGGGTGGTCTCTGCTACTCCTTCATCAATCATAGGAGCGACAAAGGGGAAGAAAAGAAGATGATTTTTTTCCTCTCTTCGTTGTAGTACATATTCCTTCATCTCATCGATTCTCGGGGGAGAAAATGCAAAAACTGGGAAAACACTAGCAAAAGAGAGAGATCTTTTCTATCTGGTTGTACTGTACTCACGTTGTCTCTGAGCAGGTAGTGCTCGAGTGTCCTGGCCGGTTCCAGCCAGACCCCCTTCTTGGGGTCCTCATCGTGGAGGAAAAGTCCGTACTGGTTGGGATGCCCTAGGCCCTTGATCTCGGACAGGCGATCGCGGATGTGGGCGCACGCGTCCAGAACAAGGGTCTGCAGAAAGAAAGAGAAAAAGAGAACAAAAAGGTTAGTTAGTACGTACTCGTAGGTACATGGAGGGGGGGAAGCTCATGCAAACAATTCAAGCACCCGACTAATTCATGTGCTGTTGGCACGAAATCCTTTATAACCATCCCAACCTGATAGGTTGCCCGCAAAATTTATGGCGGATTCTCATACAGTAAACACGGAACCATAAAATTTCTACGACTCGTTTGAAACGCCCTAATTTTCTTTACGTCACTGCATAGCACCGCAAGAAACAACCACGCAAAATAAAAATTTTCCTTCGAGGCCAGTTTTTCTTACTAGCATTGCATGTCAGAGTGAGGCGTGAAAACGATACAATGAGCGCATATTACGAGTATGTTGAGGTCAGGCATTACTTTTTCCCTCCCAGCATGGTACAATGAAAAAACCACCTTGATTTACACGCACGCATAAAATGAAAGAAGGGGAAAAGAGTCCGTCCGCCCACGCGAAATCTTTCCCTCCTTGAAGCGAAGAACACCTGCATCTCATCGCATCCATCCAATTCAGTACCCACTTCTAAAAGGGGAGCAACATCGCTCAAGTTTTATTCCATGCGCGCATTACACACACGGAGAGAACCCGACAGGATTTTTTTTTCGAAAGAATCAAACCAAACCAATCCCCCTGCCAATCTCGTAAAAAGTGTGTAATTTTTTTACTTTATAACCTTCTTCAATTTTAGGATGTGTCATTCTGGAAGAGTTGTTGAAAATCATGGCATACACCTTGTGTGATACCAGGTGTGATACCAGGTGTAATATCAACTGTAAGGATCCGAGCAGGAACGGCAACTAAAAAAAGTCCGAATTCGCCTTCTGCAACCGTAGGACAAGAAGGAAGGGGGCGAATCAACAAAGTGAATCGCATGGGATGACAAAGGGGCGGCGGGCGATGCTGAGTTATACGAGAAGTAGAAACAGGAGCCCAAAAGAGAAGGAAGGGGGAATGTAGGACGTTCTACAACCCAGAAGGCTCTTTTCCATAAAAGGACTTCGCGGGGACAATGGATTCCTTCTTTCCTTCCTTCCTGCGTCCCAGGTCTGCCAAATGGCAAAAAGTAAGATGGTGATGGACAACGCGATAAGAAAACATGGAGGAAGTATACAACTGGTAGATGTGTAGGTAGAAGTGCTCCACAAGGAGCTGAAGAATCAAAATTCAGAAGAATAACTTCGACAAGGGAGGGGCTGCAGAAATCACAGTTTCAGGAAGGTCTCCACGGGTGGCAGTACAGGAAGAAGGCTGAGGAAGACGGGTGGTAAAGATGTCGAAGGAGCGAAAGATAGGAGGAGACTTCCTTCCGAAACCAAAACATGACAAGACTTAAGTGCATTCTGCACGTCGTAGTAAGTTAGTAGGCAGGTACGTACAGACTGACAGTGTTGCGTGATTTGCACTGCTGTGACAGACAGTGTGGGGGGTAGGGGTAGGGGTTGGGTTGGGTATGGTTAGGCGAACAGTTCATGTAATGTGTACCCAGGCGGGAGGGTAGGAGGAAGCTGCAGTTGTGTGAAGAAAAGGAGGGGAGGGGAGGGGGAGAAGGTGATAATTCAACATTCATGAAGCAAACTTCCAGGAACGTGTCCCACTCAACAGTAGGAAAAGGGAGGAGGTTCATATTTGCCACATCTCCGTGTGGGCACATGGCAAGTGCGGAAGGGAAAAAAACCTCTCTCGAATGTTAGATAACAGTAATTTTGCACATACATGTACTCGTAGAAACCACACAACTTTTTCGATATCCAACTTGTTAACACTGTAGTACTGATGCGAAAAAAAATCTTGTGACGTCCACTTTTCTATTGCATTAGTCCTCCTGCTCACTCACCTGTGGGCTAAATTGGATGGTCTTCCTGACGAGTTCCACCTCCTGCCCGCGGTCGTTCTTCTCCACGATGGAGATGCGCAGTCGAAGGTCCGCCATCGTCCCGGATTAGTCGAATCTTCTCAGTTTCCAACAGGTCGTGGAAGATGATGACTCGCCTAGAACAGACGGAGGAAAAAAGGTTGGATGAAAGAGTTCCGGCAGATAAAAAGTGATCAGCAGGAAAAGGGGACGTGACACGTGAGGTAGGTACGAGTAGATGGGGGAGACAGGAAAAGGGAGAAGTTAATTTGCATTTTGGGCGGCGGACAGATTGATCGAGAATGGATATTAATTTTTTTTTAGTGCCGCGCGAGCGAGAAATTGGCTGGTCTATATCATCTATCCATATTTTTCCCCTCCCTCGCAGTGCGCGCTATCTTTGGCTTCCTAATCGACAAAAGAATCCCCACTTTTTTTTCCAATCTTGAATGTCAAACTATGAAGGAGTTGCGACTATGGTACACTAC
>JAAUYM010045236.1_pt1 | contig 16156 bp, 14 predicted proteins | sample 7278001 | NCBI WGS metagenome assembly JAAUYM01 (sample SAMN14350224, study PRJNA611818) | marine sediment metagenome | isolation source: surface marine sediment (1.8m) | place: French Polynesia: Moorea | collected 2018-08
CCAAGACCCAAGCTTCTGGTTTGTTAGGTCTGCTTACTGCCACGAGGCGGCCAACCAGTAATTAGTGGATTACTGCAGCGACCTTCATTTAATTTACTTCCCTTCCGCCTCTGCCTTTCTCCACGTTATAGTAGGGTACAATACTAGTAAATACTACATTTAAAGCACAAAATACTACAGTTAAAGCATGCCAGTCAGAAGACTAAATACGTCATTTTTTTCTTGGTATGGTTAATAAAGTCCCAACTACCAATGGTGGTATGCAAAACTGAAGCTCTGTTGGAACATGGAGCTCAGTCGGAAGTTTCTTAAGATTGCGTTGTTGGTTGGGGTACTATTAAAAAAAATCCAGTGTGGTGCGCTCACCTGGTGACTGCTCTGGTCTCGAAGAACTTTGGCACGTTGAGCGCGATGGCCGTCGCCACCGCCGGAAAGATGTACAAGAAAGACCTGAAGACGGGAACGGGAGATTGTATGGTATGTCTCTCTCTTCTATGAGCAAGGCTTTGACGAAGATTAAGTTTAAATAAATGTTATTGGGATACTAGCATTGTTTTTGGCGAATGACATGGGTGTTCTTTTGGGCTAGCATATGTACTGTATCTTAGTCCACAGCTTATCTTTCTGACCCTTTGGCAGAAGATATCTCCTCCCCTCCCTCCTGATCTGTCAAGTCACCTGTTGGCCCTGTTCCTCATGGACTGGTAGTCGTGCGGGAAGCACACGGCGAGGTACCGCTCGATGGCCACGGCCACCGTCATGTAGATGGACGCGCACAGGGTCACCCTGTACAGCGGGAAGTGGAAGAAGGGGAAGGCGGCCAGGAGCCACGAGGGATACAGGGAAGGGAAGCAGCTGCGGAACGACTCCAGCACCGCGAAACCCACGTGGAGGCTGTCGAAGGTCACCAGGGCTGAAAAAGAAGGGGGAAAAAAGGACACGTAGACAGAACTCAGATCCCGACCAATAGCAAACTTTATTGTTAGTGTGTATACTGTTTTTTTTCTTAATATATAGTGGCATTTACTGATGGCTGAGGTCTAGTGTATTAACAAGACAGAGAAAGGTGCAGACGGTGGGCAAACTTATTGTTTTCCCCCCCACCTCTCCTATGGCGGACTGGGGAGGAGCTGATGCACAACGTCTGGCTGAGCTGGTCAAACAAGCCAAAGAAAAATCATCAGCGTTCTTCCTTTGCCGTCGAGAAATGGAGAAAGAGAGAAAGCCCATTGGAAAATGGGAGTCTCTCCCGGGGGAAATGCGGCAAGGGAGTGGAAAGAAAACCATTTCTCCTGTCTCCTTTCCTGCCCACAGACACACCGGTTGGCAAGTGCCAATTTCCACCACCCCCTCCCCTCCCGACCCTTTCCACCTTTCTGACCTCTGGCAGTATACTGTTACCATCACAGCTATATGACCACAACTCCGTTCCCGCATTTGGGAACAATCTACACTTTATCAAAGACCGGTGGCGATTTTGGGGATGCCATTCGGACACGCACGTAGAGAGGGGAGAGGCCTCCAAATGGTGCCTTGGAATGCAATCTTCTCCCATGTTTATGGACACTGCCACCACCGCCACCCAAAAGTTCTCTCTCATGGCAAGAAGAACCATGTGGCGTGAGCTGTCCATAAATTTGCTCAGACAACCACTGCACTTACAGAATTGTTTGTCAACACGGATGAAGCATGTACTGCACTGTACGTACGTTTGGCCCTCCTCTGCTGCAGAGGCACCCTCAATTTCCGCAAAGCCTGCATCCACACGACAAATACCCAACATGGTTACTTTTCTCACATGCATCAAGAAGAAGGAAGCGGCAAGAAACGACAGAAGAAGAAGCATTCAGCTTCCAGTAGCAAGAGGAGGATGGGATAAGCCTCTTTTGTACATGCTACCTAAAACATTTTCGATGTGGTGAGAACCTGTTAAAAAATGTAGAGTTTTTTGTGAGCTGACTGCTGCTGACTTTAGCACATCGAAAGTTAACTTCACTTGTTATACATACTGTAGGCATCACAATTTTTCTTGTTCGGACAGTAACTTTCTTGGGCCACCATTAGATTACATTATGCGCGCGTGAGATGGATGGTGCCCCATTACCCAGATAAGTTTATAACGTTAAGCAAAAACTCATCTGCATATGCGTGCTAGATACTACGACTGTGTACTAGTGGTAGCTCTGGTCCCAAGTCCCAGTGCGAGCCAATGCCAAAAAGTGCCACCCTATCAGCCCTTGGGCAGGGCTGAGATGACCCTAGAGCAGCGTTGGCCATGCCTGCTCACTTGTCTGGGGCAAAGTAGGATTAAGTACATAGTGCTAGTGCATTTCTAACCTCTCAAAACTTTGGTCACTTCTTTTAAATTTACTACTAGTAGACACTGTGCAGTCGCTCACCGATCAGCAGCTGGTTGAAGCAGTTGTTCTGCTGCATCTCCTTCTGGCTGAGCACCACGACGCTGAGGGCGTTGCCGAACAGCCCCACCAGACCCAGCGAACAGATGAGGTAGCCTCCCACAATCTCGTCGAATCTACAAAAAAAAATAAACAAGATGCGCGCATAGAAACAACTGGTAAACACCCAACCAACAACGCACTTTTAATAAACTTCTGACTGAGCTCGGATGCAGAAATTTTGTTAATGAGCACCGATTGAGCATACAAATCGGCGCCAAACGTGTAAAAAACATGTATGCAATGTGTACTGTACATGTTCCAACTGAGCTTCTATTTTGTATACCACCGTTGGTGGTTGGGCATGACCACCACAGGCAGCCGCTCTTCAGTTTTTTCGTGTTTGGAACTGGGATGGATGCAATAATCCCTTTGGGCATATTTGTACTACCCTACAGTATATTTTTCTTCCCGTTGTTTTTCCTTATAGAGTCTCTCCAACATCGCTCTGAAGATAATGAAAAAAAATATTTAGTACAGTACCGTACACGTCGTGGGCCTGACACACTCTGACTTAGTACAGTATATCTCCGTTAAACTTCCATTGCTTTTATTATTTTCTCTATGATCCACCTCCCCTGCACATACGTAGGTAAAAAAAACTTTTCTCTCATACGCACAGTAAACTCTTCTTTTTTCGTATAGCATAAATATAGTCCTACATAGTGGTGCGCAGTTTCCCGCTGCTAAAACGTGAATGTCATCCCCTCGTCTCTCTCTTTCTCTCTCTCTGCAGCGGAAATGAATCATGCTTGCTTGCATCACTTCTTTGCCCGTGGGCGCTTGCACAACCCGACGGAACAGTTGATATGGAACGAACATGTGTTTATAACTACTAGTTTTGTTTGCGTTTACCAAGAGGTCAACCTTGAGAAGTATCGCCATTAGCGGTAGCGCGACGAATTTTATGTCAGAGTTCTAGTGCTTGTACTTCCTAGACTTGTTTTCGTAACAGCTGTTGAAAAAACTTGATTCTAGTATACAAATCAAAATTTGTCGAAAAAGTCTGCCATTAGAATGCCACGCATCAAGGACGTGTTTCAATGGCAAGAAACATGTAATTTTTTTTACCAAGACTTGATGAACGCCATCCCAAAAGCGTATTTCGTAATCCTGAAGTTCCGTCGGGAAATCTTATTCTCTCTCCAAGCAGTACATACATGTACTGTAGTACAGATTCTTCTTTGTTAATAGAAAGACGAGAAGAGACGCAGGGGCTGTACGGGCAATGAAGTTGAAGAAAAGGTCAACTGTATTCCTACCATCTTGGCAGAGAAAGATGTCATATCTAAGGAGGATTGCAAGCAAGAACGCTTGGTCCTAAGCAATAGAATATAGGCTTACCTATTCACTATGCAGAAACATTGGAATGCGATAGATGAACAGGATGTCCCAGAAAAAAACACTGACAGGCATTTTTGTCCTTGCCCTTTTAATACACAATGCAAATTTTAACAAAGGTGGCAGTTTTTTAATTGAGACATCGTTCTGCATGCTGTAGTAGTAAATACGGCATGTCATGTGTATTATAAATTGAGAAGCAGACAGCCATTGGGAGATGGGGAGGGGGGGGGCAGAAGAGTTCTCCTGACATCCTGACTCTGAATGCAGCACTTCCCTTGGGAGCGGTACAATAGTTGGGCCAAATTTGGAAAAACAAGATTAGGAAGAGCAGGGTATCGTCAAGGACAGTTTGTCACTTGGCATGAAGTGAAGTGTAAGTGCAACAATGACGTAGATGCTGATGCTTGTTTGTCTATTGACGTTCTGACTACCGACCGTAGTATGATGCTTTAGCATACATTGTAGTACAGTACATATACCGTATGCATCGAGGTTAATGGAATCAGCGGAACCGATAGAACAAAAAAAAAAAACGTGGTACAAGATCGATTGCGACCTTACGGAGTGAAGCAAAGGAACAACCTTTAAAGAAAAATTAATGCAACTAGGCTGGCAGGGCTGCCAGATGGTCTATTTTATGGTCCAGTTGGCACCACACACGATGCTTCTCTCTCTGTGTATGTGTGTCAGTGATATAGATTGGCATACGGTATTAATTAGGTCAAAAAATCTCCCACAAATTTAGCACATTTCAAGTTTACCTGACATGCAAAGACATGGCATAAGGTGACCTGGCATCTGAGTGTTATCGTCTTATGTCATGCAAAATTCTGTATGTAAACGATATCCTAAATCTGGCATAGTTTGGCGAGAAATTTGGCATATGCTCCGGGCTGGCAACACTGACGCGGTACCTGAAGAAGGCATGCTTCTCGTCCATGCTGAGCTCGTCGAAGCATCCCGCCTCCGCCGGGGAGGCCGCCAGCAGGTCCGTCAGGTACTCCACGTCCTCGGGGTCCACTGGCCCGTGCGCCGACAGGTGCGTCAGATTCTCCGGCGGAGGCGACGACCCCAGGGCCTCCTCCGCTTCCCCCAGCAGGCAGTGATCGGGAATGTTGAAGGACATCCTGCCTCAGAAATTTAACTGCAACTCGCCTGAAAATAAAAATAGACAAGAGATGAAGTGACTGATATTTTTCTGGATGCCGAAAAAAGAAATGTTTCACATTGTTCGACTACTACATGTACATTTGATGGATGGCTTTGTACCTACAGTCTAGTTATAAAGTCGATCGAATTCTTTCCCTCTCCCCCCCCTCCTCCTCCTCTGCTGTTGCTGTTGTTGCACTGGTAAGAACTTCCCAGTTGAGAAAGTTTGCTCTGCCCTGCCGCCCTTTGTAGCGCACATATGCAAAGTGCATTTCCTTCCCCCCGCGTGAATGCTAAACCAGAAATAGTAACACATACCTGCAAGGTATCGGTGCATCCTGGTTCTCAAATTAAAGTACAGCAGAATTTTTTTTTGCTACTAAGTTGCGGAGGAGGGCTAGGGAGAAAAACGAGTGGCAGCAAACGACCCAGCAAGCACTCTCGATGAGCACACCCAACCAACAAGGGAGAAATGCAAACTGAAAGCTCAGTAGGAAGATGCTACACCTTGCATGCAGTTTTTTCCACCTTCTGTGCCAATTTGTACGCTCAGTCAATGCTTCTTACTAACAAAATTTGGCCTACTGTGTAAATTTTGGAGCAAGCCTTTTGGAGGCAGACTTTTCGGAGTTCAGTCGGAATTTAAGGGGGCGTTGTTGGTTGGGTAGTCTTCACTATATATAGGTAGTGGAGATGGAATGAGTACTTGGAAGGAGACAGAAGATGTTGTGGTGAAATCGCCAACTGGAAAGTGTTTACTTTCGATTACAAGACGTGACAAAAAAAACCGTGTCACAAGTCAACTTGGATGTGCCAATTATGACAGATAAAGAATGTGGGGGCGGAACGTGGCTAGACAAGTGTTGTGTAACTGCTATAGTTGTTCTTGATCTACTTTCAGTCCTCTTCCCCCCCTCCCCTCCCCCCTTGGGCGGATGCAGCCACACTTCTCTGTCTTCTCGTCTCTGAGACACTTCCGCTTCGTACACGTAATTACTGGGTTGCTGCCACAAGCACACACAGATCCAGGGAGGAATCATCTTCTTTGTGTGTACAGTAGAACCCTCCTGACGAAACTCTTGATCAAATTAATAAAACAGTTTACTGTTCCTTCCCACGTTCTAGGATAGCACTTAAGAGTCAAGCTATTGAGAGATTGGCACAAGTTCTGGACACTTCGGACAAACATATAGAAAAGAATACAGAAACCTGATGATCAAAGCACCCTTTCAGTAGTGGAGGCTTTTTTAATGCGGATAGTGGAAGTCTACTGTACCTACTCTACTTGTTTGTGGCTAATGAATGTCGCGCGTACTACTGTATACCAGATTTGTGGTGGTGCCGGGGATAAAAGAGGAGAAAGAACGCTCTTCCTTAATGTTCGACTGCCTAGCAGCAAAAGGACCATGCGTTTCACAAAAAATTGCAATATGTGTCGCATTCTTCCACCCAAAAAGAGAGTGAGAAATGGTGCATACAGAGTTAACACTTTGCTTGCTTGAGTTTTTTTCTCAGAAGTTTTTTTTTCTCCAAGTGCTTCTTTCTTACTGCTACTGTGACAATGGAAGTAGGATGAGCACAAAAGCTCTCTTCTCTCCACTCCTTAATGGTTCTGTCATTTCAAGCCTTTTGTTCTCATGTTGTTTTCATCTCATTTGAGTCTCTTTTCTCCTCTTCAGGCAGAAGAGGAGAAAAGGGAGGAGGAAAAGGCAGAATCACTCTTGCCGCTCCGCTCCAATCCCAAAGTTGTTTTTGAAAACTTTGAGTGCATTCCCGTGATAAAGGTTGTTTTTATTTAATGTTTGCACCTCCCACTGATGCTTTTTTTGACAAGTGAGCTGAGTGGTCTCAATCGACACCAAAGTGGAGAAAATATGGAGACTGGGATCAAAACAGAAAAATAGCGCAGTTTTTTGTGCTCTTACCATATCAAAGAGATTTTTATTCTCTTTATTTTTTAGGGTGGGGCATTAAAATGGCACAATGGTTCACCCATTGCGGAGGGGCGTTCCCTTGAGGCGAGGGAGAGAACTAGATAAATGCTATGCAACTTCATATCGTTTAATAGATTATCTTTAACAATCCGTTACTATATGTTTACTTGTCAGTGTCTGTCTTGGGGCAAGTTTGATCGGGTTTTCCAAAAAAAAGTGAGAGAAAATTTTAAAGGATGAGAGTTGCGAATGAGAAAAATAGGAAAGAGAGAGTCTTGCACCCCACTTCGGTCTGTTTCTGTCCAAACTATTCGTCTTCATCTTCTGTAGTACCTATTTCCACCTCTCAGTCTCGCTCTTATAAAGATGAAGGGGGGAAGGGAGGGCAGGAAAGAACCTTTACATAAAACCGTATTTAATTCCTGCTGCAGTAGAACTCCGACATAGCAACGTTGCTATAGACACAGAACCTAAAGTTAATGCAAATTTCATCATCCTAACAAACTTTATTTCGATGGAGGTTTAGTATACTATGTCGTGTGGAGTCTGTACATTGTACAAATGTCGGAGTTTTACTGTAATAGTACGTCCTATGCCCCTCGCTCACAGATGTAGCATAAACTTTTATGCGCGCTGTAAAAAGTGCAGAGGATTTCCTTTTGCAGATGGCTGGCACACAAAAAAAGCGCATAGAATTAAAATGTGTTGCCTTGCCATCCCTGGGGAGAAGTGAGACCGGTTTCCTTCGCCGTTGTTACTGTCAACTTCAAAAAAAAAAAACTGCTTTCAAGGATGTTTTTTGTTTCCTTTAATCAACATTGCCCACCCAATTTTTGAGCAATGTTACAAACTACGCTACTATAGCAACACCCAAGAGGCCTTGAACCAGTTCCCTTTTTCTTCTTCCCATATAAGAGAAACAACTGATCTAGTGCCCTCAATCGGTGACTGACAGCGTTTACTAACCTCATACGCTTAAGCCTTGCCCCCCCCCCTCTCTCTCCCCTTCTCCATGGAAGTTTTAAAAAACGAAACTCACCTGCTTTCCAGCAGCAGACACCGGGGAGAAAAAAAAACCCGGGTCTGGAAGGTCTGGTTCTTTCCTCTGTCCTCTGCGGTCGACTCGATGATCTGGCGTGGAGTGAACAATAAAAAAATCTTTGTCCGCAAAAAACCCAATCTCTAAAACGATGCTTCTTGCTCCTCCGCGGTCACGCCGTGTTGAACCTCGACTTCCCTCCGCCCCCACCTCCACCCACCCTACCCACCCAAAAAAAAACAGAGAAGTGGATGGAGTCACAGTTCGATGCGGGAGGAAAGAGGTGTATGTAGTAGTAGTGTGAGAGGTGTTTTTCCCGTGTCCTCTTCCTCCCTTCCGGGAAAAAGAAAGTCAGATTTTTTTTGGGCGGGGAGGCGAAGGGGGAAAATGCGATGTGGTTACACGCCACGGGGAAGCAAGCACCTCTCTTCGATGATCCAAACTCTCTCGAGAAAGCACAATTGTCCAATTATTTGCTTACTGCACACACTTTTGGTGGAAGTAGTAGGACATGCTTAGAAGTACTGGTATATCTCTCATCTACCCAGCATGACTTTTCAAAAAAAAAATGCAGCGTGCAAGCTCGCTTTCCTTCCGTAGAAATGTCAGCACTTCTTCTCCTTCTTCTTCTTCTTCTTTCTCCTCACTCACTCTGTTCGCACGGACACTCAGTCAAAAAAAACTTATCCTTCTCGGAAAAGAGAAAGGGAAAAAAAATCTTGTTGTCTGCGGCTGCGAGGATATTTGCTTGCCCCACCTCTGCCTCCGCCTCTTCCTCCGCCTCCGCCTGCGTCTCCGCCTCCGTCGCTCTGGGGTGAGTGAGATCCATGAAAAGGAGGAGGAGGGGGAGGAGAAGCGATTTCTTTTCCTCTTCCGTCCTGAGAGAAAGAGAAAGAGGGAGAAGAGAGCATCTAGGAAGAGAAGGAGGAGGAGGAGGTTACTTAGGCCTAAGTGCATGTATGTGCCAGACATGCAGACCTGTGTTAGTATGTACCACATGTATCAAGGTCCATAGTATAAGAAGAAACTCCCCATCACGCAAGAGGAGGAAGAAGAGCACATGTTTCTTAAAGTTAATTAGACAAGGGAAAGAAATACTGCTTCTCTTTATCCGGCTTTAACTAAAGCAATATGTTGTAGTACTAGTAAGCTACTACAACGTTAGCACAAAACACAGCCTACTGTAGTATGTTCTACTGTACATTGTTTAATTTCCTTGTTTGAGAAGAAGCCTCCCTCTCAATCTTCCTCCTCCTAAGCTTAAAAGCCAGCCTGAAGGGGGCGGCGATGAAACTTGATACGAAGATAAATTCTCTTCTCTGTTCTCTTGGGCACCGTTTAATTTCCCGCCAGATCTTTTTTTTCTGTGTGTACATTTTTTTTGGCCCAAAGGTTTTTTTTTACGTAAAAAGGAAGGAGAAGGATGTTGAAGCGGAGATGTGGGAAGAGGAGGGAGGACACGCCCGAAAATAAACACACCTCACACGTCACCCCATCATTTCCCTTCCTTCTCCTCCTTCTCCTCCTCCTCTTAATGGCTTGATGGCTATGCACACCGAGGTGAAATCCTAATGTAAAACAAAAATTGTTTTGGAGGGGCTTTGTTGTTTTTTTTTCCCCCACGGGGACACCTGTTTGCATGCAGACACTCTTCTTTCCAGGAAATTGAAAAAGAAACTGAAGGAGGTTTTTTGTGCCCTCATCTCCATTGCGTGACAGCCACAAATTCTCTCTCTTACCCGGTCTCAGAGAAGTTGGTGTTCTTTTTCTTGCCAGGCAAGCACGGCGGTCTTGGAATGCAGTCTTTGTGAGTGCGACAAAGCCAAGACAAACACGCTTGAACATGGGTACCGTTTCAAAGATTTTGACCTTTTTTCGTACGTACATGGATACATAACTTGACAAGCTTAGGTCTGAACAAGAACTGTTCTTGTTTCCAAGCAGGAAAGGAGGCGTATTGGAAATATTTATTTTTTTCCCTTTCTGTACGAGTACGTACGCACTGCGCCGCACCAGGCATGCACGAGAGAGTGATTGGCACCAGGAGAAGGCGTTGGTGCTTTGGGTGTGTGTGTGTGTGGGTGTGGGTGGGTGTGTGGTGCGATAAGCACGTGCCAAAGCCTCACATGCTTTTTACCAATGTTGCTTCAGGAAGAGGGACAGGACAGCATCTCTGAAAAACTACAGTAGACCTTCGATTTAGTGAACCTTGCTTTAATTTACTGTACAGTACTCGTACATAGTAGCTGCTTGTCAGCTTTTAGTATGTACTGGCAAACTAGGCTTATTGGCCTTCGATTTTGAACCTCGACTTGCAAACAATTTCCCCCCCCCCCCCCCCGAAAAAAAAACCCGCCAACTTTACTTATGTCACATCAATGTTATTGCATTTATGCATTTCGAAAGATGCAGCTGCACAGCATGTGCAGTACTATCTACGTACTACTACTACGGTAGATGGATGCACTGCCAGCCAAGGAATTTCAGGCAGTAGTTGGTCGTCATTACGCCCTAGCCATTAGCTCAGAAGTGCAAGAAGCACCGTGACAATTACTACAGTCGATGTTGGTTCTAACTGAGACTGGGTTGATGGAAAATTTCAGTAAATTCTAAAAGAAACCCGAATTTACATGATTCAAATTCGACTGTAAATTTTAACAGTCCGTTGCAGCAGCAGGGGAACACACGTAGGGAATGTCAGATCGTTAGCAGCATTACCAACATCATCACCATCATGGTCTAGGCTATTAGTGACAGAAGTGCATTGGCTAAATGGAAAATACAGTCGACACCTGACATATGAGGACACCAAAATATGTGTGCAATTTTGAGGATCGAAAATGCCTCCATGGTGCACTTTAATATGCAACCTTTAAACTTTTCTAGAAGAATTCAGAAAGCACTGTACAGTAGTAGTCGCCATCTAACCTACTACATGCTTATCTCCGTTTCCTACGTTCCGGATGAGTGGAAATTGCTTAGGTAACAAATTGCTGGATATTTTAACCTGTGTACTGCCTTTTTTTAATCAAGACAAAGTAGATTTTAGTTTTTGGTTTTGTTCTCCCGCCGTTCCTAATAATGTCAAGAAAGCCACTTAATGTAGCTCCTTGGCACAAGGCAAAGCAAAAAATCCTACTTTTTGTTTCACTTAATATCCCAGAGGTAGACGGCTTTTAACCGTTCGATCTGCAATAGATATTTTTCCCCAATCCCAAGATCGTTTCGGGGCCTCCCTAAAGGGCCCTTCTTCTGCTACTGTAGACCTCCGACGTAGGTAGTGCAAAACCACTTTAGTCACAGCTCGACTCCCCTGATGTTGCCATGATTACCAAATTTACATTTTCTTTCTAACCAGACTCCACTGTACGTAGCTTTAAAAAAACTGCTAATTCTTTTAAGTGCTAACCAGAAACTAGGCCATTTCGGAGTTCTACTGTAGGTGTTTGTTTGGTGAACGTGGGATGAAGGTTGAGGAGAAGAGGAGAAGATGATTGATGGTTTCCAGACCGCCAAAGATAGATTTTTTTAAGAGAAGACTCCATCTCTACACATCAAGATTTGCGCAAAAAAAGGTAGATGATACAGTGGACTCCGCTTATAAGAACATCCTCCATCCAGCATCTGGAGCATCTCTCATCTGGAGAAAGAATGACAAAAAATGTCCTTAATTTTGCTCTTTAAGAAGCTATTACATGTAACTAGTATTTGCGTAAGCGGGGTGTTCCTATGTTCCACGCTCTCGTAAGCAAAGTCCACTGTGTCTGAAATGGAAAAGCTATTACTGCTTGTCCGCGTGATGGGATCAAGGATCTGTTTACCTGCTCCAAAATATCAGTTCTGTGAAGGAGGAAGGTGGGCATCACGCTTAATCCCAGTCTGGGAGAAGGGTGACACGACGGCAGAGATAACGAGGGTGTCGACCCAAAAAATATCGACCCAAAATGTAGGATTTGGGGGTCGGAAAAAGAGGTGGAGAAACACCCACCGTGAGTTGTCGCTCTCAACCGTCTAGTATAGTAGCAGTGACAAATTTTCACCGCATCGCACGCGACATTCCCGCTATACTTCCTTCCCAACACGTTGGAGCTGGAGACGGAACTTCCAGCGGGGCGGGAAATGATCCGCAGGGAGGAAGAAGACAGGAGGAAAGGCAAGGAGGTGGCAAGACGATGATATAATGCCGCCGGGAATGAAAAGTTTCTCTTCCTTGTAAAAAGAGTGCCACATGGAGAGAGCAGCCCAGTAGATGATGAGATGTGTGCCTACACCATAAACCAGGGCTTCTCAACCGTGTTGCACCTCTACCCACTTCAAGATCTCCCCCCCCCGAACATCCCACGACGTATGTACTAATAATTGTGGGGAGGAGAAAGCACATTGTCTTTAAGTATGTAATATATATAGTACATACTGCTTGATAGTGTCTCTCATGACTCAGTTTGACCATCTCCCTTTGAACTGGTTAAAATCCTCTTTGTAGGTACATCTTAAGCATCCAGATGGCTTTTGTTCCTAGGCTGTTCGTCTTTACTGCATGGCTTGTTGCATTCATACTGACAAGGATTATTGTTCAATTGTTGTGAGCACCATTCTGATCAACTCAGTCTGATTGGAGTGCGCCATTGTTGTCCTTCATACTAGTAGAATACAGTTTAATCTCATGAGGAATCATCACTGGGTCGAGAAAAAAATGAGGTCACCTTAAGAGTGCCTTGGAGGCTTCTACAATGTAGTGGAAGAAAAAGGACCCTTCTTTAAATTAAATTTTCGGGTCGCATCTCAAGTCACCAGATCCCGGAAGGATCTTGTAAAAGAAACAAATCCTCCCTCCTATCCTTTTTGGGTACACGAAAATAAAATCCCGTGGATTACGCGATTTTTTTATTGCATTTGTGCCGTACAGTATACTGTACAGGATGTCCCAACAAAACTGACGACTTGTTCAGTCCAGTATAAATTTGCCTTCCATTTTCCAAGTTTTTGAAGAAAATCGAAAAAAAAGTTAGTGTTTTCTGTCTAGTACACCCTGTACACTACCGTGAAGGTCACGGCTGCTGTCTGCTTCCAAAGTTGCCTCCTTCGTCCTCCCCACTCTCCACCTCCACCAGCTGCTCTGCATAAAGGCCCCTCTCGTACCCAAAGGATTAATTGATGCCCATTTGTTTCCATTTAAACAGGACATTTTTTCTTCCCCTTCTTTCTCCTCCCAAGAGAGCCTGGGGTATATAAATCTTCGTTTGACCTAGTTGAAGGAGGTTGGGGGAGGGTGGGAGGACTAATTAAATTTTCCTTCGAACTTCCTAGAAAATGCGCATGAGATTTTAATTGGCTTTCAAAGAAGAAGAAGAAAACTCAATATGCGTTGTTGCGGTGGCCATTTATAAGGAATTACTCTTCTGCATTAGTGTAACAGCTGACAGTTCTGGGTCTCTCTTTCTCTCTCTCTCTCTCTCTTTCTGGCTCTCATCGATTGGAGAGAGCGTCACAGCACAGGTGTGTAAGGAAGTGGGTCAATCGCGTGCGCTCAAAAAAAGAATGGTGGTCTTTTTATTCTTGTTCTCTTGTGTGTGTGCTCTAGGAGAAGAGAAAGCTAATTTCCTATTAGGTGGTTACGACTCTTCCAATGAAAAAATACGGAACTTCTTTTTTCGTAGTACCTAGTACCTAGTAGAATTGCAAATTCATGCTTCTCGTAAAAAGCTTTCACTTTGTGAGGAAGCAAAGCTTTTTTTAGGACTCTACTCAGCAGTAGTAGTCGAAAAAGTTTGGTTCTTCAAGACGTCTTCTTCCCGCAGTCGATCGCGGAGTCACTGACCGCAAGTCTGAATAAATTTATGGCACGCAAATGTGGGAAATAATATTCTACACCGCTCCCAAGTTGCTTCCTCTCGGCGATTAAATAGAAATCGCCTTTACATAGATCACCGTAGCCGTGAGACAATGCCATGAGACACAATATTTAGCAATTACCTTTTTCTTTTGAGTCACCCCGTCTAGTTTGTGTTTTTTTTTCCTATGAGCGGCCGCCCATAAAGCGTCATTCTCTCTCTCTCTCTCTCTCTCTCTCTTTTATTAGGTCGTGTGGGCTTTCTTTTTAAGTGCGAGACCCAAAAGTTGCCCCTTCCCCCCCCCCTTCCCTCTCTTCCTTCCTCCACGCACGCTCATTGTGTCAGGTGAAGAATGAAAAACCAGCCTCTACTTCCGCAGTCCTCTCACTTGTCTTATCGAGCAAGCGCTGCAATTATGTAGTCGGTTCAGTCAAACTATGTAAAGTGGATCTTAGCTTAAGTAAACTCCATGATTGTAAAAACAACAACAACTAAAGATGCTCTCTCTATCTCTGCTATAGTAGTAGACTCTGCTATGGCAAACCTCTAGCTGCTGGCCAGCGACTTTGCTACTCCTGTACTATTAAGAAGATGAGCATTTTTTTGCCTCCTCAGTCAGGCAAAAAGTGATTTGTAAGTGAAGTGGTTAGGAGGACAAATAATGGCATGTCAGTGACAATTATTGTGTGGGAAAAGGTCTGTCAACTCAAAGTCTAAAATGAGAAGACCATGAGAAGGAGAGGAGGAGGAGGAGGCTGCTCTGCTCCTCTGAAGGTGGTCCTGCTGCTCCTGTTGCACCTGCACCTGCTGTACCTGTCGCTGCTGCTGCTTCCTGCGGGCTGCCAGGCCATCAGGTGCTACAGGTGCGACAGGATGTTGGGAGGAAGCGGCAGCCACGTGAGTACATACAGTACGGTTCAAGAGTTATAAAGAAAAAATACATACACACATAGTTTGCTTTCTTTCTTTTTTGTTCCGCTGTGCATAATTCCCTCTAGCATTTGAAGTTGCTTTGAATCGAGTCGCAGGACAAAGGAAAGAGCAAACTTTTTTTATTCACTTTCTCACTTTTTGCGACGGTGTTTTTCTCCATTGTTTTGGCCACGAAAGTTCCCTTTTCAAAATGGCAGAACTTGTGCACACACATCCACACGCGCATGCAGATCGAAGACAATTTTTTCCACATTTGCACGTACGTTAATTCCTGCAAGGTCCATCCATTCCTGAACTGCTTATGTGATTAGGTCTTCTCATTTTAAGAGGCCCAACATGCGTTTTCCCTCGACGACTCTTCTTTTCTTCGAAGTGGCGAGAAGAGGAGAGGTAAAAAAAAAGGAGGACAAGAGACACATTTGTATTCAGAATACAGAGAGCGGGGTGCAATTTTTTTCCCACCTTCCTTTCTTGAGCTCCGCTCCTAATGTTGTCACTTTAGGAGAATGGGAGAAGTAGATATGCGCAGGAGGTAAAAAAAAAACAGAAAAGAAGCGAGAAATTTCCTCTGAGCCACCTTTGAGCCCTTCACCTCTTTAGGGGCAGAAAACCAGCGGTTTCCAACAAGTGGGTTCACGAGCCAAAAGTGGGTCGCGAGTGGGTCAACGTAGAAAAAATTTGCAGTTATGCAAGACTTGCCAATCTTATAGGTTAGTGTATGCGTACTAGGAGTTAAGGTGGGAAGGGGTCGACCTGCTAAAACGGTCGGGAACCTCTGCCACTTGCAAAACTCCACGTTTCGGGTGCTGCTAAAGTTTCGCCCTCCCCCGGCAGATCCCCGCCTGTCCCGGCGCCGTCCAGCAGGACTTCCCGACCAACGAGCTGTGCAGGGTCTCCACGCTGTCGGACGGGACAGTCGTCTTTCAGGTAAGGATGATCGGGAGGTGATGCTGGGCGGTTTTCTTGAACGACATCTGTGACGGACAGGGTCCCACGGTGCCCGGGCACTGCACCGCGGAGGCCAAGAGGACCTTCTCCATCAAGATCGCCAAGGACTACAGGGACAGGGGTGAGCAAGATCATCATATGACTATTGAAGGGAGGGGAGGGGAGGAAGTTGTAAAATGAAACAATGCAGCTTTCTTTAGATCGATGAGAGGACTTTAAGATTAGCGTGGTACAGTTACAGTCAGTTCTCGATATAACGAAGTCGAAAGTCATCTCAAAAACTTTAACACCATAGGTACATTACTTTCACTACACCGATACTTCGAAAGTCTTTTACCGCTACATAGTACTACATATGGGGAGGACAATGAGTGCGGTTGTGCGCGGATGTCAGAACCCATTTGATAGGAGGGGGGGGGGGGGGGGGAATGGGGACCGGGATGAAAAAGGGCGAATTCGGGGGTGGGCACCGATACTGCTGAGAGGCAGTGCCCGGACTGGACGGGGGCTACCAGCCCCCCG